>JABLTL010104699.1_pt1 | contig 151217 bp, 152 predicted proteins | sample 7160151 | NCBI WGS metagenome assembly JABLTL01 (sample SAMN14651223, study PRJNA627086) | human gut metagenome | isolation source: feces | host: Homo sapiens | reverse complement strand
TGCTTATATATGATCTCATTACCAATTAAAACGTTCATGTATAATTTGGGGGGGGGGATTGTATCGACGGATACATTAAATAGCGAAGCTATAATAATAAATATAGAAGACTATAACAGTAAGAGTATGGGAGTACTCTAGTTTGTTATAGTCTTTTTATATATGAAGAAGAGGAGAGGTAAGATGGAAAAGACTAATAAGAAACTTGCAATTGTATCAATATTACTTGCAGTTATTATTACAGGAATAGGTGTTAGTTTTGGTTACTTTATATGGAATAGTGCTAATAACATGGATATTAGTTTTACAGTAGAAGGAGCAGTAGTAGAGTTATCTGATGGGGCTGATATTAAGGGTGCTAGTTTAATGCCGGTTATTAATTACACTACGGGAGGAAGTGATGTTGTTAAGAAGGATATTAAGATTAAGTTAAAGGATAATGTTACTAGTGATGTTACGGTTAATTTTAAGTTAAAGATTAATAGTATTGATAGTGGCTTAAAACATAGTAGTTTTAAGTATAACTTAGTTAATGCTAGTGGTACTAGTGTTAGTAGTGGTGATTTTGCTACTAGTAAAGCAGGGGATAGTATTAGTTTACTTTCTTTAAGTAGTGCTAATGGAACACTTACCACATCATTAACGGGTTATACTTTATATATCTATATAGATGGAACAGTTGATAACCCTAGTAGTATGATGAATCAAAGTTTTGACTTTAGTTTTGTAGTAGATGGTTCTAACTCTACAGTAGAACATATATCAGCAACTAAAAAGGTAGAAAGTTTGGATGATGGTAGTATAGGAGACTCTGGTAGCGGAGTATATAAGGTTACACATAATTCAATACCGGCAGAAAGTAGTGCTACGGGAAGTGAGATACCAGCAGTAACTGATTATAGGTATTACGGACCTAATCCTAATAACTATATATTATTACCAGATATGAATACAACAGAAAGTAGATGTATGTTTAATGATAAGGAGTTAACTAACCCTAGTATGGGAGAATGGCCTGCTAATTTTGATTGTGAGAATGAAGTAGTTTATAAACTAGATTGGGGAAATGGTGCTATTAATTATATTCCTACAAGTACATTTGAAATTGTTGCTCCAGCAGGATCTATGACCTATAATAAAACAAATAATAAATGTCTTTATAATGGAAGTTCTATAAATCCAATGTATTTGGGAAATGTTGATAAAAATGTTTGTATGCAAATGTCAGTGATTAATCTTCCACGACAAGGTAATATAGGTGCCTTAATAACAAGAATGAATGATAAACCTCATAAATTAAATGTAAAAAATGGTTTATACAGAATAATAGGTAGTATATATGATGAAAAGAGTAAGACAAATAGGCTAAAAGTAATAAAGGCAACACCACTAACAGATGGAACAACTAGTTTATATAGTTGGGATTCTAATAATGATTATAATATATGGGCAACACCAACTAATGGTAATTTTAGTAATAGTTTAACGAGTGGAGCAAGTATAATGAAACTTTTAAATAGTGGAGCTTGGTGGAATGGAACAAGTGCAAATTATAAAAGTTATTATTTAGATGAAAGTGGTATTCAAACAAAAAATGTTAACTTTACTAATTATAAATTAAGTGATAAGGCTAAAAGTTATATAACTACTAGTAGATATTACTTAGGAGGGTATAATAGTACTGCCCCACTAACTGATGAAATGTATGGATATGAAAGAGGTACGTTAAGATATAATACGGATAGACCACTTTATTGGGAAGGAATGGCTGGACTTATGTATCCTAGTGATTATGGATATGCAGCGGGAAATGGATGTGCGACAGGAACAAAGTTATATGATTATTTAGGAGAATGCAGTAATAAGGATTGGTTATATAAAACAGGAGTTAACCAGTGGTCAATGTCACCGTATTCGGGCGACCACTACTATGTGTTCAACGTCAACTACGTCGGTCTAGTCCACAACGGCTTCCTTAGCCAGAACGCCCTTGCGGTATCCCCTGTCTTTTACCTAACCTCTAGTGCATCTATTACAAGTGGTACAGGTACTCTTACTGATCCTTATATATTAGGATAATATAAAAAAGATTATTAAAAATCTTTTATGAAATTAATAGATTCTTCGAAGGTTACAAAGTCTAGATATATCATTAGTATTAGATACCATTCTCCAGTAGAGGGATTGGATACTATTATATGATCTCTTCCTGACTGTTCTATTATTCCTTCGAATACACGATCTTGCCATTTTTCAGAACCTGGTACGGTTATATGAAATTTGGCTTTTTTTCCTCTATTTAATCTTAATATATTCTCTATATAGGATTGTTCCATAGTAGTAGGATTTATCATTGGTTGGGTTTGTTCATAACTTGGTACAGACTGATTATTAGGGACCCCTCCTAGACTAGTACCTGGGAAGGTGTTATTTGGGTAATAACTTCCGTTCATATATACCTCCTTCTTTCATTTAAGTGTATGTTTCTACTTTGTTTAACTTTACTATTTTGTTTAAAAATGTTATAATTTCTTTATGTGAGGTAGATATTTATGTATTTAAAAGAGATTAAGGCTTATGGTTTTAAGTCTTTTGCAGATAAAATTAATATAGAACTTTCTAAGGATATTAATGCTATTGTTGGTCCTAATGGATCGGGAAAGAGTAATGTTGTTGATGCGGTTAGATGGGTTCTAGGAGAACAGTCTATTAAGGCTTTAAGGGGAGATAATAGTACGGATATTATTTTCTCGGGTAGTAAGAATAGGAAGCCTTTAAATAGTGCTTCAGTTACTCTTGTTTTTGATAATAGTGATCATCATCTTCCTCTTTTATTTGATGAGGTTAGTGTTAAGAGGGTTATTTTTAGAAGTGGTGAGAATGAGTATTATCTTAATAATGAGAGATGTAGACTTAAGGATATTAATGATGTTTTTATGGATAGTGGTGCTGGTAAAGAGAGTTTTAATGTTATTAGTCAGGGTAAGATAGATGAGATTTTATCTACTAAGGCTGTAGATAGGAGAGTTATCTTTGAAGAGGCAGCAGGAGTTCTTAAGTATAAGAAGAGGAAAGAGGATGCTATTAAGAGACTTGATAAGACTAATATTAATTTGAATAGGGTTAGTGATATTATTGGGGAATTGGAAAGGACGATTGATCCTCTTAGGATAGAGAGTGAGAAGGCTCTTAAGTATAGGGAATGTAAGGATAAGCTTGCTAATACGGAGATTTCTCTTATGGTTAGTGATATTGATAAGCTTAATTATGAATATAATTCTTTAAAGGGGGATATTGAGAGGCTTAATGATGAGATTATTGAGCTTTCTTCTAATAGTGGTTCTTATGATATTGATATTATGAAGAATAAGGATATTTTAAAGAAGAATGAAGAGGATATTTTTAATAAGCAGAATGGGTTACTGGAACTTTCTAAAAAGGCAGAAAAGTTAGAGGGGGATTTAAGGCTTTTTGATGAGAGAAGTAAGGATAGTGATAATAGTGATATTGAAAGAAGGGTTGGGGAACTTAGAGAGAAGATTTTAGTTATTAGTAATAGTATTCGGGATATGGATAATGGTTTATTTGTGAATAGAGAGAAAGTTAAGGGTGAGGAAGATAGTAACAAGGCAATTGTTGATGAGTATAATAAAAAGTGTAAGGAAAGGGATAGGATTTGTGATAGTATTTCTAAGGGGGAGAGGAATATTATGGATCTTGAGTATAAGATTTCTTTCTTAGAAGAGAAGATTAATAGTGGTACTAATATTCCTAAGAGTGTTAGAATGGTTCTTAATAATAAGAGATTTAAGGGGGTATATGATATTATTGGGAATGTTCTTTCTATGGATAAGGAATATAGTACTATGGTTAATACTAGTTTGGGGAGTAGTAGTAATGGGCTTATTGTTGATAATAAGGAGAGTACTTATAGTATTATTAGTTATTTAAAGGAGAATAATTTGGGGAGGATTACTTTCTATCCGCTTTCTTCGGTAAAAGAGAGGTTTATTGATAAAGCCTCGCTTAGCGCCATTGAAAATATTGAGGGATACATTGGTGTTTTAGCTGATTTGGTTAGTTATGATCCTAAGTTTAGGGTTGTGGTTTTGCGGGAACTCGGGAATGTGATTGGGGCTAAGGATTTCGAGAGTGCTAGTAGGATTAGTGAGGCTACTCATTATAAGTACAAGGTAGTGACTTTGGATGGGCAAGTTATTAATGCTGGCGGTACGATTGTGGGTGGTAGTCAGATTAGGAGTAGTAATATGAGTGCGATTATGAGTGAGATTGAGGGCTATAATCGTGATATGGCTAGTATTAAGAGGAGGCTTGAAGAGTATAGAGAGGGGTTAAGGAGTGTTAATAGGGAGATAGAGGTTAAGACGGGTAAGATTAGTGAGGCTAGACTTGACATTAAGAGATTAAATGATATAATAGGTGCTGATGAGGAAAGAAGGGGGAATATTCTTCGTGATAGGGATAATTTAGAGAGGGAACTTAAGGATTTAGAGGCTACTTATATGGGCAAGACTGATGATGAGAGGGATAGTATTGTTAAGTGTATTTATGATACGAAGAATGAGATTTCGGATATTTCGAAAGAGATTACGGTTTTAAGAAATGATAATGAGAATATTAAGAAGTTTATTTCTGAACTGGAAACTCTTGCTAGTACTAATAGGGGTAATGTGGCTCGAAAAGAGAAGGAGAAGAAGAGTAAAGAGATTAGTTATAGTAAGATAGAGGTTAGGCTTGATAACTTGCTTCTTAACTTAACTAGTGAGTATAATCTTACGTTTGAGGGTGCGAAAGATAAATATACTCTTTATATGGAAGAAGAGGATGCTAGAAGGGTTGTTAATGAACTTAAAACGGAGATTAAGATGCTTGGTGATGTTAATATGAATGCTCCTTCTGAGTATAGTAAGGCTAGTGAGAGGTATGAGTTTCTTTCTAAGCAAAGGGATGATCTTCTTAAGGCTGAGGATACACTTCTTAGTATTATTGAAGAGACGGATGGTATTATGAAGGAGAGATTCTTAGAGACTTTTAATAAGACGAGAGGGGAATTTCAAAGGATATTTAAGGAGTTATTTAGGGGTGGTAGCGCTGATATTAGGATGGTGGATCCGGAGGACCTTCTTAATACGGGTATTGAGATATATGCGGAGCCACCTGGTAAGAAACTGCAAAATATTTCCCTTTTATCGGGAGGAGAGAAAACGTTTACGGCTATTAGTTTATTATTTGCTATTCTTAGTGTTAGACCGGTTCCGTTTTGCCTTCTTGATGAGATAGAGGCAGCTCTAGATGAGGCTAATGTTAATAGTTTTGGGGAGTATCTTAGTAAGTTTAGGGATAAGACGCAATTTATTCTTATTACGCATAAGAAAAAGACGATGGAATTTGCTGATACTTTATATGGTATTACAATGAAAGAGGCGGGTATTAGTAAGCTTGTTAGTGTAAGGTTAGAGGATATTAAGGTATAGAAGGAGGACTTTGGTATGAGAAAAAGTAGAAAAATGGAATTTCCTTTTTATGGGGAAGATGATAGTATTAAGGAGATTAGAGAGAAGAAGGATCGTTATATTATTGAAAAGTATGATGGTGCTAAGGGAACGAGAAAGGATTTTGCGGATGAGATTATTTTAAAGAGTGCGTGGAATGATGAGATTGTTAGGAATAAACTTGAAAATCAGGTTAGAAAGATTGCTAGTTTGGATGCAGATAGTTTTCTTCTTAAGAGGCTTATTAGGTTTCAGGGTAAGTATGGGGATGTTGACTTTAAGAGGTTAAGGGGTTTTAGTCACAGTCTTACTTTTGCGGCTCTTTTGGGACTTTCGTTATTTGTTACGCCGTTAATGGGGCTTAGGTTTGCGGGGTTTGTTCTTGCTCTTGGTAGTGCGGTTTTAGATGTTATGGTTATTAGGATACTTAATGAGAAGAAGGAGTTAGAAAAGTACAGAAGGGTAATGGATATTAATAGTAGTTATAATAATTATCTTGATAGTAGTAATAGGGGAGAAAGAAGAAGGCCTATTATGAGTGACTATATGAGTAAGAGTAATAGTTTAAGTAAGAAGAACGTGAAGCGAAGAATTTTAAAAAGGGATTACACCAAGTAGTCTTTTTTTCATATAATATTATATGAGAATTAAGGATAGAGTGAGTAATTTTATTAATGATAGTGAGCCGAAAATTACTATTTATAAAATGGCTGTTAATATTGTTAACTACATAGAAATAATGGATTTTAATGCTAAGGAAGTGCGTATTAAGAGTAAGGATGGTGATTGTATTATTAGGGGGAAAAATCTTCTTATTACGAAGTTTGTTGATAGTGAAGTCTTAATCGAGGGTGATATCTTAGAGGTTATACCTTTTTGTTAATTACATATAATTTACTGGTGATATATATGGGCATTAGGACTTTTAATAGTGTTGTCAAGGTTAGTGTTAAGGGACGTAAAGTGGATAGATTTATTAAGAGGCTTATTGGTGATGGTATTGATGTTATTAGTGCAAATTACATATCACAAAGTGAGATTATTATTTTAATTAGATATAATGATTATGTTAAAATTAGAAAGAAGAAGGGCATTTATAAAATTAGTCTTTTGAGTAGCTATGGTTTAATGGGAATAAGGGATATGGTTAGAAGAAATGCTTTTTTTCTTATTTCCGTGGTAATAGTTATTGGAGTTATATTTTTTTTATCTAATGTTATTTTTGGGGTTAGGGTTATTCATTATAGTAAGGATATTAGGGATCTTCTTTATAGGGAGTTAGACAGTTATGGGATACGGAAATATGGGAGAATTGTTAGTTATGAGAGGTTAGAAGAGATAGAAAAGAGGATACTTAGTAATAATAGGGATAGGTTAGAGTGGTTAGAGATAAAGAGAGAGGGGACAAAGTATATAGTTAAAGTACAGGAGAGGGTTATTAAAAGGGAAAAAGAAGAAGAGGGGGCAAAGGATATTGTAGCAAGTAAGAATGCAGTTATTTTGGATATTAGGTCGGCGAAGGGTGAGAGGGTTAGAGATGTTAATGATTATGTTAGCAAGGGGGATGTTATTATTAGTGGGGCGGTTGTGAAACCGGATGGTTCTGTAGTTATTATTGGTGCAGAGGGAGAGGTTTATGGAGAGGTATGGTATACGGCTACGGTTGAATATCCTTATTATTATAGGGAGGAGAGGTTAACGGGAAAGTGTAAGGATGTTTATGTTATTTCTTTTCTTAATAAGAGGATACCACTTACATTTCATAAATTTAAGTCGTTTCAAAGTAATGAAAGGGTTATTTTTAAGGGGTTTTTAATGGGACTTTCCAAAGAAAGGGAGTATGAGGTTAAGGTTACTTCAAGGCTCTATACGGCTGAGGAGACCTTGGAAGCCGCTAGGGCGTTTTTGGAAGAGCGGTTACTTGCACAAAATGGGATGATTAAGGAGGTGCTTGATATGACGGTTTTAGCGAGAGAGGAACTTGAAAATGGGGTTAAATTTAAGTTTTTTGTGAGTGTTAAAGAGAATATTGGAATTGAAAGGGATATTTCTTATAGTGAATAACCTCCTAATTAGTACAAATGTATGTTTTATTATTGACAAATAGGTATTAATATGATACAATTGTACTGCAATTAACGAAAGTGGGGGTTTTATGAATAAGAGAGTAGACGAGAATATTCGTAAATATTGTTTTGATTATTGTAGACTTGGTAATTTTAGTGAGGATTTAATAGAGAAATTGGGGAAAAAGTTTGGGATATCGGACTTAACTGTAAAAAGTTTTATAGAAAAATATATTAATGGTTTGGATGATGAGGAAAGAAAGTATTATTTAGAAGTTTGGAATGCTAATGATGAGACAGTGGCATTATATAATAAACTTGGGTTACCTATAGAAAATACGACAACGGATAGTAGAAATGAATTTTTACAGAAGTTTTTTTATGATTTGGGTGAGAGTGTTAACCGTGATATGGAGAGAGTATGGGAACTTGCAGAGAGTCTTGGAGTTAAACGTCATTTAATAGTTAAGTATTATAATGGGTATGTTTATGAACTTAATAAAGAGAAAACAACGGTAGAAAAGAAAAAGAGGGTTATTCCTAAACTTGAGTATTCGGGTTTAAAGAGCCCTAAATATAAGACTCTTTATAGATTAGTGGATGCTGATGATGAAAAGGTGATTATAGATATTCTTGATAGATTTTCTATTTCTGTTTCGGAGTTTTTAAAAGAAATTCCTAATTTTATGGCTGCATATCGTAATTTATTACCGGAAATAGATATGAGCGATTTAGAGGGTAAGGGCTTAGACTGGGAAACTTTTTATAAAGAGAAAGCAAAGAGAGTTAATGAAAGGGTTACTTTTTTAAAGGAAAAAGAGAAGGAACTAATTAAAAAACTTGAATGGTATGCTAAATATAAGAGTGATCAAAAAAGACTTGATACGGAAAAGCGTGATGATATTTTAGGGGATATTTTAGATATTTATCAGTATGAAAGTGCGAAAAAGTTAATAGAGGATTATTTAGAAAATAATGGTAATAATAATGTTGATTTTTACTGTAAAATGATGGGTATAACAAGAGCAGAATTTAATAAAAATGCTAGTATAGTTAGGGAACATAATCCGGAACTATATGAAAAGTATTCTAAAATGGCTAATGTTATTAAGGCTAGTAGATATATGGCTTTACTTGGTAATGTTAAGAAAATTATTAATTATATAAAGTATGGTATAGAAGAAGATGGTATTAGACGGGAATTTGATATATTGGATTATCGTAGTATGACAAAACTTTCTTTTGAGGAAATGTCTAAATTTATTAGTGATAATAATAGTCGTTTGGAACTTTCTAATGATGATATAAAAACGATTAGGATATTTATTGCTAAGAACAGGAAGTTTACGTCATATTCAAATAGAAAGAAAGAGGTTTTTGTTAACTCTACTATTATAATGAAAGTTAAGATGAGTGATAGGGAAGAGTTAAAGGAATTTACGAAGGATGAATTACAGGCGGTAATTGATTATTTGGAAATGCACAAACTTCCTGTTAATGATAAGACTACTAATTTAGTATGTAGGAAGTATGCAAGTGGTAAGTTAGATATATTTGCTAATAATTCTAAGAAGAAGAAATAAGTATTTATTCTTTTTCTTGTTTTACAAACAAATGTTTTGGTAATATTGTTATATTTATTGACAAATTAATAAAAATATGATACAATTGTACTATCTTTAATGAAAGAAGGGGGATTTTATGATAAAAATTTTTGATGATAATATTTGCAAATATTGTTTTGATTATTGTAGACTTGGTAATTTTAATGAGGGCTTAATAGAGAAATTAGGAAAAAAATTTGGTGTATTAGACGAAACAATAAGAAGTTATGTGGAAACATATATTAATAGTTTAGAAGAAGAGGAGAGAGCATACTATTTAGAAATGTGGAATTCTAGTGATGATACAATTTCATTGTATTATAAATTGGGGTTACCACTAGAAAATACAACGACAATTAGTAGAGAGAAATATTTGCAAAAATATTTCTATGACTTAGTTGAGAGCGTTAACTGTGATATGGAGAAAATTATAGAGTTAGTAAAAAAACTTGGAATTAAACGTCATTTAATAATTAAATATTATAATGGTTATGTAGATGTTTGTAAAAAGTGGCTTCCCAAACTTGTTTGTTCGGGTTCGAATAGTCTTAGCTACAATACTTTACGTGAATTATCTGCCACTGAGGATGAAAAAGAAATTATAAGTATACTGGATAATGTTCCTATGACTATTTCTAGACTTTTGCAAGCAACTTACTCTGATGAACAGAGAAAAAAACTTAAATGGTATGCTAGATATAAAAACGAACAAAGAAAACTTGAAAGGGAAAAACGTGCTGATACTTTAAAAGATATACTTGATATTTATCGTTTTGAGGATGCTAAAAAGTTAATAGTAGATTATTTAGATAATAATGGTAATAATAGTATTGATTTTTATTGCAAAACAGTTGGTATAACAAAGAACGAGTTTAATAAAGATGTGGAAATGATTAAGGAATATAGTCCGGAATTATACGAAAGATATTTTAATAAAGCACAAAGTGTTAGTGCTAATAGATATATGGCTTTACTTGCTAGTATTAAAAAACTTGTTAATTATATAAAAAATGGTATCGAAGAAGATGGAGTAATACGTGAATTTGATGTACTTGATTATTATAAAGCAACAAAGTTTTCTTTTGATGATCTTATTAAATTTATTAGTGATAATAATAATCGTTTGGATCTTTCTAATGATGATATAAGAACGATTAGGATATTTATCGCTAAGAATAAGAAATTTAAAGCGTATACAGATAGAAAGAAAGAGGTTTTTGTTAACTCTACTATTATAATGAAAGTTAAAATAGGTGATAATGAAGAGTTAAAGGAATTTACGAAGGATGAATTACAGGCGGTAATTGATTATTTGGAAACGCACAAACTTCCTGTTAATGATAAGACTACTAATTTAGTATGTAGGAAGTACGCAAGTGGTAAGTTAGATATATTTGCTAATAATTCTAAGAAGAAGAAATAAGTATTTATTCTTTTTCTTACCCCCAATAGGGCAAACTAATGTTTATAATTTGACAAATATACAAACTTATGTTAAAATATTAAGGCGTTAAATGAAAAGGAGACGAGAAAATGAGCAAAAAAAAGAAGATTATTTTAATATTCTTAGGTCTATTTTTGCTATTCGCAGGATTAGTTGGATATTCGGTTTATAAGGATATTAGAATGGAAAATCAACTTAAAAAGGAAATATTTGCAATTGATGATTTGGTTAAAAATACAGAGAGTTTTAATACAACTGAGTTTAATAAAAGAATAAATAGAACTGTTACTAGGGGTGATTATGCAAAAGTAGAGAAAGCAGTTAAGAATTATTTAAAAGATTCGGTTGCTAATTTAAGAGAGATAACAGAGACTTTAAAAGATGATAGAATTGTTAATCTTCTTACGGTAGAGAATTATAGTAATGATGGACCAGAATTTAATAGTACGAAGGCTTATATTACAGAGTGTAGAGATAAGCTTAATAATGAACTTAATACTTATTATGGATTTTTTACTAAAGAAAAGATTATGAGTTATTTGGATACAAAGGATTTGGATAGTTATTATACAGATTTGTATCTTAAAGAACTTATAGGTGATTATGAGAAGGAATTTGCTGATAAGACTTTAGAGGGTTCTTTGAAGGAACTTATTACACTTCTTGATAATTCAGAGAAGATTATTGATTTCCTTATTAATAATAAGGATCAGTGGTATATAGAAGGAGAAAATATTGTCTTTAAGACAGATGCTCTTTTGACAGAATATAATAATTTAGTTGCTAACTTATAGTGTTAGTAGTAACGAAAGAGGACTTGAATAGGAATTTGAGTTCTTTTTTATGTTCATTTTACAGTAATTAAACTTAAAACTATTGATTTATTAGTTTCTATTGTACTTACAATGATACGGATAAATTGCATTTTGTCCGTATGAATGTACAATAAAACTTCATAATACTGCTTATAGATTTTAGTTATAATAAAGAATTTTTGTTCTTTATTTTTTTTGACATTATTTTCTTTTAAATGGGTTTATTATTATAATGGGTGAGGGATATGGAAGTGTATATTGATTTGATTTTTATTCTTAACTTTTTATTTGATTTACTTCTTTTATATGGACTTGGTATTATTTTAAAGAGACAGACTACTTTTAAAAGGCTTCTTTTGGGGGCTTTAATAGGGACTTTGTTTTTGCTTATTCCTTTTTTACTTGGTAATGGGGTTATTTCTTTTATTAGTAAAATTATTTCTTCTATTGTTATGGTAATTGTTACATTTGGGTATAGGGATGTTATTTATACTTTAAGAAATGTTTTTTACTTATATACTATTTCTATTTTCTTGGGGGGTAGTTTGTATTTGGTTAACACTTCTTTAGTGGATAAAAATATGGGGCTTAATTTTTATAATAGTAATCTTAAAATTAATTTTTTGTTTTTACTTGTATTGAGTCCAATAATTGTATTTATTTATGTAAAAGGAATAAAGAAAATTAGAAATAATTATAATAATTACTATAATGTTGATATTTATATTACTCCTGATAAGGTAATTAGTTTAACGGGATTTATGGATAGTGGTAATAATTTGGTTGATCCTTATAAGAAAAGACCGATAATTCTAGTTAATAAAAAGTTAATTGATTTTGATTATAATTTAAAAACAACACTTCTGGTTCCCTACCATAGTTTGAATAGTTCAGGGCTTCTTAAGTGTATTATTCCAGAGAAGATGTATATTAGTGAAGTGGGAGTAAGGAGAGGGTTTTTAATTGGTATTAGTGAGGATGATATTAGGATAGATGGGGTGGATTGTATACTTCATCACTCGCTTTTATAGCTTGGAAAGGAGAAGATAATGTTTAGGTTTAGAATGCTTTTAAAGAGGATACTTCATAAGTATAATTATGTTTTTTATGTAGGGAGTAGTGATAAGCTTCCTCCTCCTTTGAGTAAAGATGAGGAGGTTCATTATGTATCACTAGCAATGGAAAATGATAGTTATGCACGGGATAAGCTTATTGAACATAATTTGCGATTGGTGGTATTTCTGGCTAAAAAGTATGAGAATACGGGTACTAGTTTGGAGGATTTGGTTTCTATTGGGACGATTGGTCTTATTAAGGCTGTTAGTACTTATAGGTTAGATAAGAATATTAAACTTGCTACTTATGCATCTAGGTGTATTGATAATGAGATACTTATGTATCTTCGTAAAACTAAAAGGAGGAAGAGTGAGATTAGTTTTGAGGATAGTCTTAGTTACGATAGTGATGGTAATGAACTTCATTTAGAGGATGTTCTGGGGACTGATAAGGATATTGTTACGAAGGATCTTGATGATGAACTTGATAGGTATTTGGTTAGGACGGAGATTAATAAACTTAGTCCTCGGGATAGGGAGATTATTGAGTTTAGATATGGTCTTAATGGTAAGAAAGAGCTTACACAGAAAGAGGTTGCTAAGATGCTTGGTATTAGTCAATCTTATATATCGAGAATAGAGAAAAAGGTTATTAAGAGGTTAGGGAGTGTGATTAAGAATTAGTTAGAAAAGTACTTGGTAGTACTTTTTTTCTTAGTTTATACTCCCGATAGGGCATTTATTTTTTTTTATTGGTAATACTAATTTTGGTGATATGATGAAAAAGAGTTTAGTGATTATGGGATGCGTACTTGCTAGTTTACTTGTGGTGGTGGGCACGCTTGCAACTACTTATGCAGTGTATATTGATGTTACGAGTAAGAATGGTATTAATGAGATTGTGAATAGGGTGACGGCACGGGATTTGCTTACACGGGATAATGGGGAATTTAATGATACGTACTATGAGGTTATGGGTGAGATTGAGGCGAGTAGTAGTGATATGGATGTACTTATGGATAGTACTAGTATTAATAATAATTTACAGGGTGTTATTAAGAGTGTGGTTAATTATAGGTTAGATGGGGGTAGTCGTATTAGTAATGATAGATTATATGAGCTTATTTTAGATGGGGTTAATAATACGGATATTGATGCGGATCTTAGGGCAAGGATTATTAATAAATCGAGGGTATATATTGGGGATATTTCTGACTTTTTATATAGTACTCCTGTTAGGGTAATAGAGGGGAAGAAATGATATTTTTATTTGGTGTTATTTTGTTTTTTCTTTCTTATTTTTTGTATAGGTTAGTTAGGGATGGGGGCTTATTTTTTATGATACTTGGTATTAGTGTTATTCTTATGGGGTTTTGTTCTTTTTTGGGAGGAGTTATTTTGGATATGGTTATTAGGAATAGGGTTTTGGATATTAATGTTAGTGTTATTACGGGATATGTTCTTGATAAGTTTTTAGTATACACTATGTGGTTAGGTATTATGGGGATGGTGATATTTGGAATGGGGTTAATTATAAGGTTTATTTATGAGAAAAGATGAGATTCTATTCCCCAAAATTAAAAAAAATTCATTTTTGGGGAATAAGTGTGGTATAATGGTAGTATAAAGGGAGGGGATAATATGAAGATTATCGAAAGAAAATATTTACAGGAACTTATTGATGTTATGTATACGCCTGACATAAAGGTTATAACTGGTGTTAGAAGAAGTGGGAAGTCCAAACTATTGGAACAGTTTCAGGAATATGTAATTAATAATGTTCGTGATGCTAATGTAATTAGTATTAATTATAATTCACTTGATTATGAAGAATATATGGAATATCATAAGTTAAATGATTATGTTAAGGAAAGATATCGTGCTGAGAAGAGGAATTTTGTTCTTATTGATGAAGTTCAGATGTGTGCTGGGTTTGAGAAAACTATTAATAGTTTACATAGTTCGGGAAATTTTGATATTTATATTACGGGGTCTAATGCTTTTTTGCTTAGTAGTGATTTGTCTACATTGTTTACGGGTAGGACTTATGAAATTGAGGTTTATCCTTTTTCGTTAAAGGAATATATGGTTTATAATGATTATGATGATAGTGAACAAGCTTTTAAAAGGTATGTTTTAGAAGGTGGTATGGCAGGATCTTATTTATATAATGATAATATTAAAAAATATAATTATTTGAAAGATGTTTATGATACTTTAATATTAAGAGATATTAAACAAAAATATAAAATTAGAAATAATGATCTTTTGCTTTCGTTAAGTGACTATTTAATGGATAATATATCTAATTTAACGTCATCTCGCAGTATAGAAAAGCAGTATTTGAAAAATGGTGTTAAGTTTGATCATAAAACGATTAATAATTATATGAATTATTTTTGTTATGCGTTTGCTTTTTATAGAGTAAGGAGATATGATATTCAAGGGAAAAAGTATTTGTCAGCTCAAGATAAATATTATATAGTAGACCAAGCTTTTAAGTATGCTAAAATAGGTACTAAAAATATGAATTATGGAAGAATATATGAGAATTTGGTTGCTATTGAACTCTTGAGAAGGGGTTATGAGATTTATGTTGGAATTCTTTATAATAAGGAAATTGATTTTGTTGCGATAAGACAAAATGAAAAGATATATATTCAGGTATCTGATAATATTGAGGAACAGAAGACATTTGATAGAGAAGTTGAGCCACTGCTTAGGATTAATGATGCTTATCCTAAAATTTTGATTGCTAATACAAAGCATGATACTTATCAGTATGAGGGTATTTCGATAATTGATATTAGTAGATGGTTAATTAGTGAATAAATTTTTTAATTTATTCTTTTTCTGTTGTTATATAAATTTTTGTTGTATGTATTAATGGTATTCTATTCCCCAAAATTAAAAAAATTTCATTTTTGGGGAATAGAAATTGTGATTAGGGGTATGTAAATGTGCTATTATTTGCATTAAGATGGATAATTACCTTAATTTTTGTTTCTTAATTCATCTGAGAGTGGTATACAATTGTTTGGAAATTACTTAATTGTAATATATTTGTTCTATGTAAATGCTTTAAAATTAAGAAAAATATGCTTTTTAGGGTAAAAAATGCACTTTTATGATATTTTAGAGGGTTTTTTGTATAATAATTATTAAATTTTGATATATATAAAAATAGTAAAAAAATAATAAATTAAGATAATACTATTCTTAAAGTATGTTAGTTATTAAAATAATTAATACAAATAAGGAAATGTGTGTTATAATGGTAATTGAGGTAATGTGCTAGAAGGAGGGTATATATGAAGAAGGGTCATAAGAAAAGTAGAATTCACTATGGTAGGTTTTTGGTTCTTATTATAGTGATTGTGGTATCTTTTATTGTTGTCGACAAGGTTTTTCTTAAGGGTGTAGATAGTAAAAAGGAAACTAGTCTTATTATGAGTAAGTTTGTGGGCAAGGATGAGGATTATTTGGATAAGTTTAAGAAGATTTCTTTTGATAGGGTATATAAGTATGATGATGATTTTCCTAAGGGGAAAGTTATATCACAGAGTGTTCCCGAGGGTACGGAGTATAAGGCAGGGACGAGTGTTTCGGTTGTGATTAGTCTTGGTAAAGTGGACAAACAGAAGTTTACAGAGGATGGTATTAATGAACTGGGAAGGGTTCCTATTATGATGTATCACGGTATCGAGGATGTTAGTGATAATAAATATGTGGGTGGTAATATTGATAAGGATGGTTATAATAGGACAGCGGATGCTTTTCGTAAGGACTTGGAGCTTTATTATTCTAAGGGATACCGTATGGTTAGGTTAGTGGACTACGTCAATGGTAAGATAGATACTTCTTATGGTAAGAGTCCTTTGGTTATTACTTTTGATGATGGTAATAGTAATAATATTAAGGTTACGGGACTTGACAGTAAGGGGGACATTGTGATTGATCCTAATAGTGCGGTTGGTATTTTAGAGGAGTTTAAGAAGAAGTACAAGGATTTTAATGTTACGGCAACGTTCTTTGTTAATGATAGTTTATTTAATCAACCTGAGTATGATGAGAAAATTCTTAAATGGTTAGTTAATAATGGGTATGATGTTGGTAATCATACGAAGGGTCATACTAATTTTACGAAAGTTGATATTGATAAGACACAAGAGGTTGTTGCGGATGTTTATAAGAGGTTAGATGATATTATTCCTAATCGTTATGTTAAGATAGTGGCTCTTCCTTTTGGTAGTCCTTATAATAAGAATCATTCTAATTTTCCGTATATTTTAAGTGGTAGTTATGATGGTTATTCTTATGAAACGGAGAGTGCTCTTAGAGTGGGATGGGAGCCTGAAGTTAGTCCTTTTGATAAGGACTTTGATAAGACTTTTTTAAAGAGGTGTCGTGCTTATGATAATAATGGTAAGGATTTTGATATTGAGTATGTTTTTAATATGCTAGATAATAAGAGGTATATTAGTGATGGTGTTATAAGCACAGTAGTGGCCCCTGAAGGGCAAAAAAATAAAATGGGCGATACGAAGCTTGATGTCGTCTACTATTAGGAGGATTTTATGAAAAGGCTGAATAATCGGGGGTTTGCGATTACGGCGGTGTTGTATGGACTTCTTATTTTGTTTCTGCTTCTTTTTCTGGGAATGATTAGGATTCTTAATACGGAAAGGAAGAGGATGGAGAAGATTAGTGACGAGATTGACAAGAGTATTGTTAATATGGAGAAGATTGATATTAATAGTGGTAATGTGATTAGTGAAGGGGGGATTTATGTTACTCCTTATAGGGGTAAGTATGTGTTTAATATTACTGGAGATGGAACGAAAGAGTATTATATGTATTTGCCTATATATTCTATTGTGAGTATAAGTGAGGGGAAAATTAAGGTTACTAGTGGTACTAGTCAGAGTGAAATTGCTGATAGTAGTTTTCTTGCTAATGGTAAGTTAATTTGTGATAGTGGTTCTAATCAGACTAATAGTGGTATTACTAGTATTACTATTACGAGTGTATATACATCAGTTAGAAAGAATGATACACCATAATGAGGAGGAAAATATGAAGAAGAATATTATTATAGAAGAAAATGGTAAGGTAAGGGGGTTAGATAGTAAGCCAAAGCATCCGATAGTTGAATTTATTATATGTATACTTTGTTATAGTTTAATACTGGCTTTGGTATCTTGTTTATTTGATAGTTTTTATCTTAATTTGAATAATTTTGGTATATATGCTGTTATTGCTAGTATTATTGTTTATGTTCTTGATTTAACTATTAAGCCTATACTGGTACTGCTTACTCTTCCTATTACTTATCTTAGTTATGGACTTTTTTATCCTATTGTTAATGTGCTTATTTTATATATTACTAGTTTCTTTTTGGGAGATCAGTTTGTTATAAGGGGATTTTGGGGTCCTTTTATGGCTAGTATAGTTATATCAGTACTTAAAATTACATTAGATAAGTTGGTTATTAAGCCTATAGTGGGTGAAAAGAGTGCCTAGGATTTTATTTAGTATAGGTAGTTTTAATATTTATTATTATTCTATTTTTATTCTAAGTGCTATTCTTATTGCTATTTTCTTTGGTAATAGGGAATTTAATAGGCTGGGGTATCCGAAGGGGTTTGTTATGGATATTATAATAGAGGTTATACTTAGTGCTATAATTGGTGCAAGGCTTTATTATGTTTTGTTTAACTGGGAATATTATATTAGTAATCCTTTGGATATATTAATGATATGGAAGGGGGGCCTTGCTATTTATGGTGGTATTATTGGGGGAGTGGCTTCTTTATTTTATCAGTGTAAGAAAAGGGGTGTTAGTTTTCTTAAGGCTTTAGATGTTTTGGCTCCTTTTCTTATACTGGGTCAGGCTATTGGGAGATGGGGGAACTTTTTTAATGGTGAGGCTTATGGAAAGATTACTTCGTTAGAGAGTTTGCGTAGTTTACATATTCCGGAATTTATTATTAGGGGAATGTATATTAATGGTGTGTATTATGAGCCTACTTTCTTATATGAGAGTTTATGGTGCCTGCTAGGGTTTGTGATTTTACTTTTGATAAGGAAATTTTATAAATATAAGAAAATTGGTTTTATGACAGGGGTTTATTTTGTTATTTATCCAATGGGGAGGTTCTTTATAGAGGCTCATCGTAGTGATAGTCTTTATATTGGTTCTTATAGGGTTAGTATGTTATTATCAGTAGTTTTAATTATACTGGGAATAGTGCTTATAGTTACGAGTAGGAAGAGAGGTAGATACTGTGAAGAAGTATAGTGTGGTTATTGTTGGCTCGGGTATTGCGGGTATGACAAGTGCTATTTATTTAACAAGAGCTGGAGTTAAGTGTTGTATTATTGAGGATGATGCTCCTGGGGGACAACTTAATAGGAGTTATATTATAGAGAATTACCCTGGGTATGAGGGAATAAGGGGACCTGAACTTGCGGAAAATATTTATAAGCAAGTACAGAACTTAGATGTAGAGTATATTTATGATAGTATTAAAGGGGTTGATATGGATAATAATATAGTGCATTTAGATGATGATGATATTGGTTATGATTATTTAATTATTGCCACGGGTAGGAGACCAAGGAAACTTCCTTTTGATGTTAGTAATTTTATTAGTTATTGTGGAATATGTGATGGGGCTTTATATAAGGGTAAGGATGTTATGGTTGTTGGTAGCGGTAATAGTAGTTTAGAGGATAGTTTATATTTATCTAATATATGTAAGAGTGTTACTACGGTACTTAGAGGAGATAGATTCAAGGGAGAAGAGAAACTGATAGAGGAAGTAAATGCTAGAAATAATATATTAGTTCGTTATAACAGCCCCCTTAGGGCAATTTATGAAAAAGAAGATGGTCTAGAAGTGGAATTTACGGATACTAAAATTTTTGTAAATGGTCTTTTTGTATGTATTGGTAGTGTTCCTAATAGTGAACTTTTTCTTGTAGATAAGAAGGATGGATACATCGTAGTAGATGGGAATATGAGGACAAATCGGGATAATGTTTATGCGATTGGGGATGTTATTTTAAAGGATTATTATCAACTTACTACGGCCACGGGTGAGGCCACGATTGCGGCTAGTGAGATAGTAAGGAGGAGGGGATAGGTTTGAGAACAAAGAAAATTGCTTTAAATATGGTTAGTGATATTCTTCCTTATATTATAATTGGTGTTATTGGCCTTATTAAGGTTGATGTTTTAATTAAGTATATTGGGGATGTTGGTAATGGTTATTATCAGGTTATTAATCAGATTATTACTTATGTTTTTATTGCTCAGATGGGATTTAGTGATGCTGTTATTTATAGTTTATATAAGCCTTTTGCAGAGAAGAATAAGGGTGATATTAACCGGATTTATTCGGGAAGTAGAAAGATTTTTAAGATAATTGGATGGGTTATTTTACTTATTATTGCTCTTGTATCACTGGGACTTTATTTCTTCTATGGTTTTGAAGATGGTTATAGAAATAGTAGTTTAATTTGTTTTATAGTGATATCTGTTTCTTATCTTATTTCTTATTTTGGTAAAACACAGACTTATAGTGCGGTTTTATCGGCAGCTCAGGAGAAGTATATATATAATTTGGTTTTTAATATTATGAAGATCCTTAGTGATATATTAATTGTAGTAGTTGTTATTTTGTTTAAGTCATTAGAAGCTATTGCTATTGTTATTTTTATTGTTAAGGCTTTGGAAGAAATGGTTATGAGAATGGTTGTTAAGAGGAAGTATAAGTGGCTTAAGGAAGTAGAAGATGCTGATACTAGTATGGTTAAAATGGTAAAGGATCTTGCTTGGATACAACTTGGATATCTTGCTCTTAATAATATTGATGCTATTATACTGGTTGCTTTTGTATCCCCTGTTGCTGTCAGTATTTATACTTCTTATAATTTTATTGTTAGGTATTTGAATGAGATATCATCACGTGTTGAAAGGGGAGCAGTTTATTCTTTTGGTAATGTTTTTGCTAAAAAGGAAGATGATAAAGCGGAGAAGTTGTTTAAGGAATTTAATGTATTATTTATAATTATTGCTTTTAGTGTATGTATTACATTTACTCTTGGTATTAGGAGTTTTGTTAATGTATGGATTGGTAAAGAGAACTATATTTTGGGTTACTTATCAATAATACTTTTTGCCGTGGCTTTATTTTTAAATATTATTTATTATCCTCTTCTTGCAGTTGTTAATGCTAAGGGTTTATTTAAAGATAATAAAAATCACGTCTTTATTTGTGCGACGGTTAATGTTGTTTTATCTATTTTACTTGTTAAACCGTTTGGTCTTAATGGTTTACTTTTAGCAACAGCCCTAGCTTTCTTTGTTAATATATTCTTAAAGATGAATGTTATTAAGGATAAGATTATAGAGAGTATTGATAAGAGAAGACTTGCTACGGAGTACTTAGTTTTAATTGCTTTATTTATTATTATTTGTATACTTATTAAACCATTAGAGGTATTTATTCTTCATAAGAACTTTGGTTTTATGGGCTGTATTCTTTCTCTTGGTATTATCTTTATTGTTGTTACTTTGATTAATGTACTTATTATGTGTTCTTGTAGTGAAAGTACAAGGAATTTACTTAAAAGGGGAAAGGGCCTTATTAAGGGATTAAAGAAGCACTAACAAAGTGCTTCTTTAATGATTATTTTATATTTAACAAGGAGTAATTTAGAAACTTATTATATATTTTGTTATTTGAACTGAAATAGTTGACATTTAAGAAAAAAATGATAGAATAGAAACTAGTTTTATTATTTGTAAGAGGGAAAAAGGAGAGATAAAAATGAAACCATTTGTTTATGTTAATCAGAAAAAAAATATTGATGAGCAATGTTTTGAGGTTGTTGAAACTAAGGGAAAAGGACATCCTGATAATATTTGCGATACTTTAGCTGAAAAAATATCGTCTAATTATTCAAAATATTGTATCGATCATTTTGGTGTTGTACTTCGTCATATGATTGATAAGTTATCTATTCTTGGAGGCGGTTCATTCGTAAAATATGGTGGTGGAGAAATGATAGCTCCAATTAGAATTTTGGTTAATGGTCGTTTTACTGATAGGTATGGTGAGAAAAAAATAAATTATATGGATATTGTTGAAACTACAATAAAAGAATATTTTGCGGAGTTATTTCCATTACTTGATTTGGAGAAGTTTCTTATTATTATTGATAATACACATCATAATGAAGGACCAGGGGTTGTGTATGATGTAAATAATTGTACTAAAAATGAGAGAAAAAGTTTTTTTGAAGTTATAGACAATGTTGATGCTAAAAAGCATAATAATCACAATAGATGTAATGATACTTCTACTACTGTTAGTTACTATCCGTTGAGTAAATTAGAAAAAGTAGTATTGTGCATTGAACAAACATTAAATTCTATTAGGTACAAGAAAATGAAGCCGTGGGTTGGAACTGATATAAAAGTTATGGGAATAAGAAAAAATATGAGTATCGAAATTACTAGTTGTATTCCTTTGATTTCTAGATATGTAGCAAATTTGGATGATTATAAAAATAAATTATTGGATGTTAAAACTGATATGATTACAATTGTAAAAGAAGAATTTCCTCATAGTGATATAAGTATATTTTTAAATACTAGAGATGATTTTGAAATGAATGATTTATATTTAACTTTAATAGGAAGTGCAGTTGAAAGTGGTGACGAAGGTGCTGTTGGTAGAGGTAATAGATCGAGAGGTGTAATTCCTTTTAATCGAAATTTTAGTATGGAGGCGGCGTGTGGTAAAAATCCGGTTTATCATACTGGTAAATTGTTCACTGCAATAGGTGATCTTATAAGCAAAGAAATATATATGAAGTTTAAAGTGGAAAATGTTGTTTATTGTACTTCAAGAATGGGAGACAGCATTGAAAATCCTTGGAATGTAAGTATTGAGTTAAATAAAGAAGTGGATAAAGAAACGGTTGATGAAATTGAAAAAATTGTTAATAAAATTTTATTGTCTCATAATAGTGTAACGAAATCGGTAATAGATTGTGACATTAAACTAAATAGTTATTAGAAGAAAGGAATTGATTATATGTGTTTATTAACAAAAGATTTATTGTATAAGTTTTTTTATAATAATAATTATGTAGTTGTGCATCCAGATAATATCAATAATAATAAGGATACATTATTTGTTACAGCGGGAATTCAACCCTTGATAAAAAAATATAAAAGTGGAGAACTTTCTTCAAATAAAAAGTTTTTTATAGCCCAACCAGTTATAAGAACTCAATTTTGCAATTCTTTAAGCGAGGGGACATCTTTGGCTTTTATAAATGCTACATCTTCCTCTTTTAATAATTCTGAAAAAGAGTATTATTCAATGATTGATGATTGGTATGAAATTTTTTATAATTTAGGAATGAAACAAAGTGATTTTTCTACACGAAGCGATAGTTATGATCGAATTTGGGGTGATTTGACTGTTAGGGGAAAGAGAACATTTCATTATTATGAGAACTTAGAAATAGGAGATACCACATTTTTTACATATATAGCAAATAAAAATGGTGAACCATTAGCTGATACTATGTGTGACTTAGGATTTGGTATTGAAAGAATTAGATGGAAAATTAATAAAAAATCATATTATGATTTGCATTCGGATAGTAGTAGATTACCTTATCAAGTTAAAGCATATTTATCGGCCATTGCATTACTTGCAGTTAATGATATTAAACCATCCAATAAAAGTGTTGGTTATCGTGCAAGACTATTTTCGAAAAAATTGGTATTGCTATTGAATGGGAGGATGCTTAACAATATTGAAGAGAATTATTTAAATGAATGTATAAGGTATTGGAATGATTGGCAATGTGTTCAAACATTTAATAATAGACAGTCTATTATAGATGAATATGTAAGAAATAGTAATCGTTATATAATAGATATTTTAACAAATTGTGGATATAATAACATATCGGGTATTGATATTAATATATCAAGAGGAGAATTTGCAAAAAGATTAGTTAACTCTGGTGTAAATAATGCAATAGTAAAAAAATTGACGAGGTGAAAGGATGCATTTATTTTTATGTGGTGGAGGTTCTGGTGAAAATGTAAAAGGAGCATATAAAACTTGTGGAGAAATTATTGATAAAACAAAGAAAGTGTTATATGTTCCTCTAGCTATGAATTTTGAGGATTATGGTAAGGCTTATAAGTGGTTCAGTAAAGAAATTTTATATTTTGGCTTGTCTGAATTTGAAATGGTTAATAGTTCCAAAGAACTATCTGATAAGAATTTTAGTGATTATTCTTTTATTTTTATTGGAGGGGGAAATACATATAAACTTTTAAATGAAATATATGCTAATGATAATTTGAAAAAAATGGTGAATTACCTTAATAATAATGGCATTATATTTGCTGGTAGTGCCGGAGCTAGTATATTTGGTAAGGATATTGATTGTTGTAAAATAATGGATGAAAAGAAAACTAATTATATAAATAATAAAGGATTAAATGTATGTAATGGATATTCTATATTGTGCCATTTTAATAAAACAATCTTTGCTAATAATAAAGCCTTTTTGGAGGAATATTCAAAACAAAATAATATAATTTTTTTACCAGAAAATGACACTCTGTATATTTCTAATAATGATATAGGTATTATTGGCGAAGAAGATTATTTAATAATAAAAAATGGTGTTAGTTATATATTTAATACATCTTCTGGTATTGTACTTTGATAATGAAAAGAGGTAATTATGAAAGAGATAAAAAGAGATTTCTACTTAAAGCAATTAATAAAAAAAGATGGAAATGATTTAATAAAAATAATTACAGGAGTTAAGGGTTGTGGTAAATCTTATTTATTAAAAAATATTTTTTATAAATACTTACTACAAAATAATGATAAAGACCACGTTATATATATACCTCTTGATATTAAAGAAAATGAAGAATTATTAGATGGAAAGGTATTTATAAAATATATTAGAACTTTGATTAAAGATGATAAAAAATATTACTTATTATTGGATGAAATTCAGAAAATGGATGATTTTGTTCCGGTACTAAATACCTTTCTTTATGAAGATAATATAGAAGTATATGTTACAGGTTCTAATGCTAAACTATTATCCAAAGATGTTGTTACTGAGTTTCGTGGTCGTGGTGATGAAATACACGTATATCCTTTAAGTTTTAGTGAATATATGGAAGCTTTTGATGGAGATCAATATGAGGGATATGAGCAATATAGTATTTATGGTGGCTTACCTTATACTTTATCGTTTGAAACGGATAATGAACGTTCTAAATATTTAAAAAGTCTTTTTGAAGAAACATATCTAAGAGATATAATTGAAAGAAATAATGTTACAAATGTGGAAGAACTTAACGAACTACTTAATATTATTTCTTCGCAAATTGGTTCTTTAACTAATCCTCATAATCTTCAAAATACTTTTAAAAGTGAAAAGCATAAGGTTCTTAGTGATAAAACGATAAGTAATTATTTGGAATATTTTGCAGATGCTTTTTTAATTACTAAGGCGGAAAGGTATGATGTTAAGGAGAAAAAATATATTAATTCTCCATATAAGTATTACTTTGAAGATATGGGTCTTAGAAATGCAAGACTAAATTTTAGACAGATTGATAAAGGTCATATAATGGAAAATATTATATATAATGAACTTTTAAGACGTGGTTATAATGTTGATGTTGGCGTAGTAGAGGTTAACGAAACAAAGGAAGATGGAACTCGCTTTAAACCTCAATATGAAGTAGACTTTGTTTGTAATATGGGAAGTAAAAGAATATATGTTCAGTCAGCTTATGAAATGCAGGGTACTGCTAAAGAAAGACAAGAGAGAAAGTCTTTACTTAATATTAATGATTATTTTAAGAAGATAATAATTTTGGGTGATGTTAGTAAACCGAGAATGGATGATAATGGTATTATTACAATGGGAATATTTTATTTTCTTCTTAATGAGGATAGTTTAGATAGTTATTAATTGGGTTTATCTATATAGAAATGGGAATTAACTTTATTTATGTTAGTTCTTTTTTCTTAGTCCCTTAGGGCAATATTATAAAATTGGTCTTATATTATATACTTATTTTCATAAGTTTAATAGAATAAATAATGAAAACTTTGTTAAAATGCTTGTAGTTAGTCATTTTATATGTTAAAATTAAAGAGTACAGAGGTGATATGTATGGATAGTGATAGTAAACGCTCGGATGAAAGTGTAAGAGAAGTTTTAAAAGAGGTATATAATTCATTGATGCAAAGGGGATATAATCCAATTAATCAACTAGCGGGATATCTTGTTAGTAATGATTTGGGCTATATTTCTAATTATAAGGGAGCAAGGAATAAGCTTTCTAAGCTAGATAGAAATACGATTATTGAGGTTCTTTTAGAAGATTATTTGAAATGAGATATTTAGGCCTTGATTTGGGAAGTAAGACACTAGGAATTAGTATTAGTGATAGAACTGGTCTTATTGCTAGTGTTTATAAAACGTTATTTTTTGCTGAAGATAATTATGATGAGTTATATGATGAGATAAGATGTATTGTTAGTAAGGAGGATATTTCTAAGATTATTTTGGGTTTCCCTAAGAATATGGATAACTCTCTTGGAAAGAGGGCAGATATTACGCTTGCTTTTAAGGAGAAGTTAGAGAGTGTTATAGGGGTTCCGGTTATCTTAGAGGATGAAAGACTTACTAGTGTTATTAGTAATAATATTTTAATTAGTGCTGATATGTCAAGGAAGAAAAGAAAGAAAAAGGTTGATGGGCTTAGTGCGGTTATTATTCTGCAAGGCTTTTTAGATAGAGAAAATAAGGAGAGGAAATAGGTTATGGAAGATAATAAGTTTAAGATTAAGAATGAAGATGGTAAGGAAGTTTTATGTGAGGTTTTATTTACGTTTGAATCTGATGAAACGAATAAGAATTATATGGTATATACGGATAATACGAAGGATGATAGCGGTAGGACAAGAGTATATGCATCTGTATATAATGTTAATGATGAGGATGGTCATACAGAACTTTTACCAGTTGAGACTGATAGGGAATGGAAGATTATTGAAACTATAATTGAGAGTGTTAGTGAAGAAGCTAAAAAGGAAAAAGGGGAGGATGAGGCAAAGGTATAGCCTGATATTATTATGAATTTAATGACAAAAAGGGTAATTATTTCGATAACTGGTATGTGTTTAATGTGCTTTATTGCTATTGGGTTATATTTATTTTTGCTTACGGGCACTAGTAATGATAAGTCTACTAGGGTTGTTACGATAGATGCTGGTGGTATTTCTTCTATTGCAAAGAAGTTAGAGAGTGATGGCTTTATTAGAAGTGCTAATGCTTTTAAGGTTTATATGTATACACAGAGTAATAGGAATTTGAAAGCGGGAACATATAAGTTATCTAAGAGTATGGGGGTAAGAAAAATTGTTAAAGAACTTCAAAGGGGTAGTAAGTATAATATAGAGGAGGTTCGTCTTACTTTTAAAGAGGGCAAGAATATAAGGGGTGTTGCTAAGGTTATTAGTGAAAATACGAATAATAGTTATGAGGATGTTATTGGCACTCTTAGTGACAGGAGTTATGCTGAGGGACTTATTTCTAAGTACTGGTTTCTTAGTGATGAGATTTTGAATAGTGGTATTTATTATCCTTTAGAGGGGTATTTATTCCCTAATACTTATTTTTTTAAGAATAGAAATGTTAGTATAGATGTTATTATTACGACAATGCTTGATGAGATGGGTAAACAGTTAGAAGTATATAGGGATGATATATCTAAGAGTGGTCTTTCTATTCATAAGCTTATTACGCTTGCTTCTATTGTTGAATTAGAGGGAGCAAGTAGTAATGATAGGGCTAAGGTTGCAGGAGTCTTTTATAATAGGCTTAATAGTGGCTGGAATCTTGGTAGTGATGTTACGACTTATTATGCTTTAAGGATTGATGATTTTTCGGTTAGTCTTAGTAAAGAACAGGGTCTTTATAATTGTGATAATGGTTATAATACGAGATGTACTTCTTATATTGGACTTCCGGTTGGTCCTATTGATAATCCTGGTATTGCGAGTATTAAGAGTGCTATATATCCGGAAAGTCACGATTATTATTATTTTGTTGCAGATTGTAAGGGTAAAACATATCTTAATAAGGATGAGAATGGTCATTTTGCTACTATTAATAAATTAAAGAAAGAGAACAATTGGTGTGCTTAATTGTTCTTTTTTTATGCAGTTTTGGAAAAATTGCAGGGAAATGCTTGCAAAAAATTTAAAATTGGGTATAATAGGGGTGTAATTTTAGAGGAGTGATATGTGTGGGTGGTAAGTATGCTTCAATAGAGAAGCCTTGGCTTAAGTTTTATAGTAGTAGTAGTAATAGGGCTGAATTACCGAAAATGACAGCTTATGAATATATGGCTATTTGTAATTCGGATAATTTGGACAACCTTGCTTTAGAGTATTATGGTTATACGGAAACTTTTAAGGAGTTTTTAAAGAATATTAATGAGGTAGCACAGGCTTTTTATAATGTTGGTGTTAGAGAGGGTGATGTTGTTACTATTATATCGGTAGCTACACCAGAACTTGAAAAGAGTTTTTATGCTTTGAATAGGATAGGTGCTGTTCTTAATTTGGTTGATGTTAGAAGTGATGCTAAGACTCTTAAGAAGTATATTGATGAGACTAATAGTAGGGTTGTGATTGTTCTTGATAACTTTATTAGTGAGTTTAATAGGATTGTTAATCAAACTGATGTATACAAGGTTATTACGGTTAGTCCTTATAATTCTATTCCTAGTTTTAAGAGGCGTCTTGCTAATATGAAATATAAAAAGAGCCAAGAGTATAGGATTAATAGTGATATAAAGAGGGATAGTCTTTATATTGAATGGAATGAGTTTCTAACTATTCCGGTTATTGAGAAGGTTAATTATACCTCTTACAAAGAGAATATGGAAGCTGTTTATGTTCATACGGGTGGTACAACGGGAGTTAGTAAGACTGTTAGGTTATCTAATGATAATATGAATGCTATTAGTTTTCAGTATAAGTTATTTAAGGGTGAATATGATAAGGGAGAGACGTTTTTTAATGATATTGTTCCTTTTGTTGCATTTGGTATAGTAGCTGCTATTCATAATCCGTTTTGTCTTGGTCTTACTAATATTATTGTTCCATTACTTATGCCAAAAGAGTTTACGAATTTTATGATTGAAAAGAAGCCTAATCACGTTTTAGCAGTTCCTACTTATTGGGAAGATTTTGTTAGTGATAAGAGGGTTAAGAAGATGGATCTTTCTTTCTTAAAGCACGCTGGTAGTGGAGGAGACAGTATGAGTATTACGAGAAAAGAAGAGATTAATTTATTCTTTAAGGAACGTGGTAGTACTGCTCATATTGAAGAGGGGTATGGTATGACAGAACTTAGTTCTACTTGTACTGCTTGTATTGGTAATATTATGAATATTAATTCTCTTGGTATTCCTCTTAATAAGAATATTGTTAGTATTTTTGAACCTAATACGGATACGGAACTTGATTATTCTAATAATAATATTGGAGAGATTTGTATTATGGGTCCTAGTATGATGCTGGGATACCTTAATAATAAAGAGGAAGAGGATAATGTTATTAGAGTTCATAGTGATGGAACTAAATGGGTTCACACTGGGGACTTGGGGTTTATAGATGAGGATGGTTTTGTTCATTTAGTTGGCAGAATTAAGAGAATGATTATTAGAGGGGGATTTAAGATATATCCGCAAGAAATGGAAAGGGTTATATCTTTGGTTAAGGGTGTAGCTAGGGTATGTGTTGTTTCTAAACATAGTGAAGTTTATGGCGGAGAAATAGTACAATCTTTTTTACGATTGCTAGTTTTTGTTACATACTTCTTTTGTTTATTGCTTTTTTTGGAAAGGAGAGGGTAAAGAGTAGAGATAATAAGATTTATTCTTACTTGATTGTTATTACTTTAATAGAGGTTGTTGCGGAACTTTTACTTTGTGTATTTGCAGGACACAGTACTAATCTTTTTTATGGTAAACTTAATAAGTTTTATTTGCTTTGTTTACTTAGCTGGGCTTTTATGTTTTTGTTTTATGTTCTTAATAGTTCAGATAATTTTTCTATTCAAAAGAAATATGATAAGGTTAAAAGGGGCTTATTTAGTGTTTATTTAGTCTTTGCCGTTGTTATTATTTTAGCAAAAACTAATTATTTTATGAGAAATGGTGTAGTTCTTTACTCTTATGGTTCTAGTATTAATATTTTATATGCTGGAGTGGGATTATGTATATTTATTATGTTTATGGTGCTTATTTTTAATTATAAGAATATTAAGAGTAAGAAGTATATTCCTATATATGTTTTCTTGGGTATGGGAACGGTTACTACTTTAATTCAAAATATGTATCCTTTTTTGCTTTTAACTAGTGCTGTTGAGACTTTTATTACGGTACTTATGTATCATACTATCGAAAATCCTGATCTTAAGATTATTGAAGAGGTTAGAGATGCTAAGATAGTTGCTGATAATGCTAATAGTGAAAAGAGTATATTTCTTTATAATATGACGCAAGAAATTAGGGATATTGTTAAGAATATTAATAACGAGGCTAGTGGTATTATTAATAGTAATGATATAGAAAGTGATAAGGATAAGGCTAGAGAGATTCTTGGTTATACTTCAAGGTTTACTACTATGACAAATGATATTTTAGATACTTCTAATATGGATAGAGATAATATTAAGGTATTTAATGAGAAATATGATATTAAACTTCTTTTAAAGGAAATTATTCTTAGGTATAGGGATAAATTTATTTCTCGTAATATTGATTTTAGGATTAATATTGATAATAATTTACCGCATTTCTTATATGGTGATGTTCTTAATATGAAGAGTGTTTTAATGGAGATTTTTGATAATAGTTATAAGTATACGGAAAGTGGCTTTGTTTCTCTTAGTGTTAATACGATTATTAAATATGATGTATGTAGGCTTATTATTGATATAGAGGACTCTGGTATTGGTATGAGAGCTGGTAAGTTAGAAGAAGTTATTAATAATAGTAGTAATAGGGGTATTGGGAACGCAAAGCGTATTATTAACTTAATTGGTGGTACACTTATTATATCTAGTGACTATGGTAAGGGTACAAAGGTAAGTGTAGTAATTGACCAGAAAATGGATATGTCTAATACGGAAAGTATAGTTACTAGTTTTGAAAAGAAGTACATTAATAAGAGGGTCTTAGTAGTCTGTGATAGTGAGGCTGGTCTTAAGATTGCTGATAAGATATTTAGTAAGATTGCAATTGATTATAACTCTTGTGAGAGTGGTAAGGAGTGTCTTGACCTTATAAGGGATAAGGAGAAGTATGATCTTATATTTATGGATGGAGAGATGGACTATATGAGTGGGGCCGAGGTTATGAAGAAACTTAGGAATATTAAGGGCTTTGATACGAAAGTAATTCTTGTTACGAATAATAGTTGTGAGTACAATGATGATTATTTAAGGGATGGTTTTACGGATTATATTGTAAAGCCTCTTAGTAAGGAAAAGGTTAATAATATTATTAATAAATATTTATAGAGAGATAGGAAGTGATAATATGTTAAATAATGAAATTATATATATAAAAGGTGGTTATGGTTATGGAAGAAAGTAAGATGAGTAAGGGGAAGGAGATACTTGCTATCTTGCTTCTTACACTAGTTATTGGAACAGGAACTTTAGCTTGGATAGTATGGTCTAGTAAGGATAATACAAAGATGGATGTTACGATAGGGGATCTAGCTGATGTTAGTTTTAAGACTGGTAATGATATTAATATTAGTAATTTATCTCCTAGTTTCGACTATGATGATGGTGTTTTAACGGAGTTTTCAATAAGGAAGAAAAAGGGGCTTACAGCAGAACTTAATGGTGAAATATACTTAGATATTACTAGTATAAGTAATGAATTAAAGAATGATAGTTTTAAGTATGTACTTCTATATAGCAGTGATGGTAATACTTATAATGAAGCTACTAGTGGTAGTTTTATGGATGCTAGTGTTGGTGAATTTAGTATAGCTAATATAGATAAAGATTTCCTTCTTACATTTGATAAAACCTATTATAAATTCTATATCTGGATAGATGGTAATAATGAAAATAATACTACTATGCAAGGTAAAAGCCTTAAAGGAACATTAAATGTAGATGTATCTACTATCTCTGTTAATGCTGCAGCTTTGGTTGAGGGGTTAGAAGATGGTACTACAGGGGACTCTGGTAGTGGAGTATATAAGGTAGAACATAGTGCAATACCGGCAGAAAGTAATTCTTCAGGTAAGGAGATTCCAGCTGGTACTGATTATAGATATTATGGACCTAATCCTAATAACTATATATGTCTAGATATGGAAGGACAGAGTACTTGCCCTGATAAACACTTATATAGAATAATAGGAAGTATTTATCACCCATACACTAATAATGATGCCCCCAATGTATTAAAAGTAATAAAGGCAACACCACTGACTGATGGAACAACTAACAGTTTTAGTTGGGATTACAAGGTAAATAATGGTAGTGGTAGTTATGATAATATATGGGCTACTATTACTAGTGAAAATTTTAGTGATAGTTTAACAAGTGGTAGTCAGCTTATGAAACTCTTAAATAGTGGGGCTTGGTGGAATGGAACAAGTGATAGTTATTATAATGGGGATACTACGGCCATAACAGTTAACTTTACTAATTATAAATTAAGTGATGAGGCTAAAAGTTATATAACTACTAGTTTATATTTCTTAGGAGGGTATAATAATAATCCTCCACTAACTAATGAAATGTATGGATATGAAAGGGGTACGTTAGGATATAATACGGATAGACCACTTGGTTGGGTCGGAATGGTTGGACTTATGCATCCTAGTGATTATGGTTATGCAGCAGGAAACAGTTGTGTAAATGGTACTAAATTATATGAATATAATGGAGGATGTATGAATAAGGATTGGCTCTATATTTCAATACTGACCAGTGGCTAATGACGCCGCGTTCGGGCAACTCCGACGGCGTGTTTTACGTCTCCTCGTCCGGCTTCGTCGACAACAACGGCTACAGCATCGCTGTTCGTTCAGTGCGCCCAGTCTTTTATCTAACCCGTGGGCTAGATATAATTTCGGGAAAAGGGACCTTGGCTGACCCTTATCTTTTGATAAGAGGGCCTGTTTCGTAACGACTTAGTGCTCCACTTGACCTTGGTCAATGACCTGACCTTGTCAATAGTGGTGTGTAAATTTTTGAACTTTTTTTGCAATTTTTTTCGACCTTGTCAATAGTGGTGTGTAAATTTTTTAACTTTTTTTGCAATTTTTTCAATTTTCAAAGAACTATGACTAATATTTTGTTAAAATGTTAGTCGTTTTTATATATTGAGATACTTAATATAACGTTCTCCATATATCTCAATTAGTTGTAATTGGTTTATTCCACTTTTGATGAAGTTCTTCTATTCTCAAATATAGAAGTTTATACACTGACTCAGGTGTAGTAAAAGCCCCTTTACCATTAGTTACCTTTCTTAATGCAGAGTTAACAGATTCTGGTAGCGTTTGATGTATATATTGCTTTTCTGATTTCTTCTGATGGTATATATCTATACTCCCAATATGGCCTAGTCAAACTATTGTTTGACAAAATAAATAAAATATGTTATAGTTTAGATAGTTTTATGGGAGGTTTTAGTATGGATGAAATTATTCTAACGGGTCTTAGGAATATGGAAGATACGGTTATGATTATGGATAGTGATAATAGGGTTATTTATGCTAATCATAATATGGTTTCGGGACAAAGTATTTGTAATAGGAGTTCTTTTATGTATAATGGAAAGGGCTATGTAATGGTTACAGCTAGTTTTCCAAGAAATAGGGAAATAGAGGAGATTGATGAACTTACGGGTCTTCTTACAAAGGGGGCTTTTAAGCAAAGTCTTATTAATTTTAAGGCTGATAAGGCAGTAGTGGTCTTTTGTGATATTGATAATTTAAAGCATTTTAATACGGTATATGGGCATTTGGAAACGGATAGGGTTATTCGTAAGGTGGCAATCTTTATTAAGCAGTGTACGAGATCTACGGATATTGTTGGTAAGTTTGGTGGGGATGAGTTTGTAATGCTTCTTAGGGATACAACGGTTAGGGATTGTTATGCAAGGATTGAGGAGATAAGGGAGAGGATTAATGGGTGTGTTTTTACACTTAGGAATATGGAAACGGGTTTATATGAAGAGGTTAGGGCTAGTATGACATTTGGTCTTGCTGATGTTGTTAATAATAATATTAGGGGGGCGTTTCGTGAGGCTGATGATATTTTAATGGATGGTAAGAAGAGGGGTAAGAATATGGTTTATATGAAGAGAAGAGAGAGGAAATAGGGGGATTATATTAAGTGGGGTGAAGTTTCTATAGACAAGAACAGGGGGGTTCTTGTTTTTTTATGGGGTTTATGAACGAAAGGGGAAGGGGATTTGGTTATGGCCCCCAATAGGGCTGAAAGAAAAAATGTAAGAAATTGTTAAAATAGTATTGATTTCTTCCAGCAAAAATGGTAATGTATTAATGAAGGTGAGAACTTGCAAAAAAAGAAAGAAAGGTGTAAATAATGAAAAAATAGTGGGCGTAGAATTTAAGGATTCTAAAATAATATTTAAAATTGAAGATAAATTTTTATTTAATAAAAAGGAATATGATGAAAGTATTGATATTAGTGCAATATGTAAAATAGAGAAAATTTATGAAAGTGGAGGTAATAATGAGTTTACTTGTATAATTTTTTATCAAAATGTAACAGAAATTGATGGTACAAATTTAGATACTCTTGATGATGAAATAATAAATAATGAAGCTATGCAAGAGAAAATTAAAGAAAAAAGTATTTTATATGAAGTTCCGGCTTTTAAATGTGTTTTTGAAATATCAGAATTATTTGATAAAGTGATTGCCCATTTAGATATGAATAATATTGAAGTAGTTGAAACTATTATATAAAATATTGTGAAAATTAATTAAAAATAGGCAAAGATGACTAAAATATATTATAAAATGTATAGGAATTATGGTTTTAATTACGGGATAGTAATTTATAATAGTATAAAGGTGTATTATGGAATATAAATTATTAAAATCATCTTCAAATGATGTAAATAGATTAATTGAATATAAAAAAAGAACAATTTATGAATATGCAAAAGATTTATCTGCTGAAGAAATTAATAAAATTAATAGGTATATAACTAGTGAAGTTCCAAAACTTATTGATGTTTATTGTAATATAATGGTTGATAATAAAATAATTGGTTGTTTATTACTTACAAATAAGGATGATGGTAAACTGTTAGATGAAATATATCTTGAAAAAGTATATAGAAATAAGGGCATTGGAACGGAGATAATTAGGGATATTTTAAGTAATAATGATATAGTATATTTGTGGGTATATAAAGAAAATGAAAAAGCGATATCATTATATAAAAAACTTGGATTCAATGTTATAGATGAAACGGAATCTAGATATTATATGAAATATAATAAGTAAAGGAAGTGATTTGAATGGATATGTATCAAAAAAGAAAAATGAGACAAAAAGAAAAAAATAATCGTCAAGAAGAAACTACTAAGCGTTCTAATATTAATTGGTACCCAGGGCACATGGTAAAGACGAAAAGGGAAATTAAGGAAAAGATAGATTTAATTGATGTTGTTTTAGAAGTTATTGATGGAAGAATTCCTTACTCTTCTAAGAATAAGGAAGTGGATAGTCTTACTAATAATAAGCAGAAAATACTTATTATGACAAAAATTGATTTATGTGATGAAAGGGAAACTTTGAAATGGAAAGAGTATTATGAGAAACTTGGTTATAGGGTAGTTCTTACGGATTTGATTAACAATATTAATGTTAAGGATATTTTTAAACTAACGGATAATGTTATGACAGAACTTAATGAAAAGAGAAGGACTAAGGGTCTTAAACCTCGTAAGGTAAGGGCTTTAATAATTGGGGTTCCTAATGTTGGTAAGAGTACTTTAATTAATAGACTGGTATCAAAGAAGGCTACTAAGGTTGGTAATAAGCCTGGTATTACGAAGAGTTTAGAGTGGATTAGGGTTAATGATAAACTTGAACTTTTGGATACACCCGGTATTTTGTGGCCTAGGCTTGATGAGGGTAATGTGGCATATAATCTTGCTAGTATGACTGCTATTAAGGAAGAGGTTTTGGATGTGCAGGATATTGCTATTTATATTATAAATAGAATGATAGACTGGTATCCTAGCCATCTGGCAGAGAGATATGGGGTAACTTCTGATGATGAACTTATTGATATTTTGGACAAGATTGGTAAGAAAAGGGGCGTTGTTTCAGGGGGAGAAGTCGACTATGATAGGGTTTATACTATAGTTCTTAGGGACTTAAGGGATGGTTATTTGGGTAAAGTAACCTTTGATAGAGTGGAGGATGTGATTTAAAATGATTATTGATTTATCAATGCTTAATAATAATTTAAAGAGTAAAATAGATATTAATGAGAGCAATATTCCCTTTGATTTAACGGGAAGTGGCATTATTAGACTTGAAAATATTAATTTTTGTGGTATAATTAAGAGGCTAGTGGATGATTCTATAGAGCTTGATGGTATAGTTAAAGGAGTAATGGTTTTACCTGATGATATTACTTTAGAGGAAGTTAATCATAAATTTGAGGTAAAAATTGAAGAAAATTTAGAAAATATCCAAAATACTCTTGATATTTTACCAATTTTATGGGAGAATATATTAGTAGAAATCCCTTCTAAGGTTAGAAGTAGTAAAACTGCAGATATTAAACTTGAAGGTGATGGTTGGAGAGTTATTAGTGAAGATGAACTTGAAAAAGAGAAACTTAATAATTCTCCATTCAAAGATTTAGATAAACTTATAGGGAAGGAGAGATAGAAATGGCAGTTCCATTTAGAAAAGTTAGTAAGACTAGAAGAGATATGAGAAGAACTCATTATAAAATAAACGCTAATGGATTAGTTAAATGCTCTAACTGTGGTGAAATGATTAGACCTCACAGAGTATGTGATAAATGTGGATTTTATAAGGGAGAAAACAGATTAGAAAAAAAAGCTGCTTAGATTTATATCTAAGTTTTTTCTTTGTGGTTTTACCCTACGGGAGTGAAGAATAGGGATTAGTTATTATATGTATAACTAGTTTATATATATATATTTACTCCTGTAGGGCCAAGAAAAAATAACCTTTTGGTTATCTTTTGCTTTGTTTAATTAATTTGGCGTGCATTACAACTTTGTCATCATCGTTATAACAAGTGGATAGGGTTAGTATTTTGTCTTTTTCGCTTATAGTGGTGTCAAATGCAAAATTGCTACGCTCTTTTAGGGTATTTAGGAGATTTAGATACTCGGTATCACTTCTGAAATTAACCTCTATATAATCACTAGTAGTAGGTATTCTATAAACACTAAATACTTGCCATAAAGTGTTTTCTGTTTCCGTTGATAGTCTAATTATATGATTGTCTTTATTATCATACCACGAACTTTTTAGGATATTTTTAAGGGATGAGAACATTGTTCCGTCTAATCTTCCGTGGGCATATAGAATTGTATTCTTGTCAAAATTACTTGCATTATTTCTATAATCCATAAATACCCAGCCAGCATCATTATACTTTTTATTAAATGAGTGGTTTAAGTAGTAATCGTTATCACTTGTTTGAACAAAGGGATAATTTATATTGGTTCCTTTTACTTGTATCCAGCCTTTGGTATCATTATTTTTCTTCTTTAACTCGGTGAAATCAACATCTATTAGATTCATCTTTATATAATCCCAGTAGGGGTCTTCTTTATTTTCAGGGGGATTAATGTTTTCTCCTCCTTCTATTTCTTTGATATTTATATTTTCGTTTATACTGGTTTCTTCTTGTTTGGTATTCTTACTATCTATAAACCATTTTACTATTTCTTTTAGGGATATTATAAATAGTGTTATTGATATTATCATTATTATGAGTAAGAGCATATTACCCCATTTAATGTGTATTTTCTTTTTTTTCATATCATCACCTTTTTTATTTTATCAAAATATAGTATAAAAGTCTACTAATTATTTAAAAAATATGATATACTTGTAATATAAGAGGAGTTGTGATATGAGAAAAGTTTGTTATTTTTTGTTTGGCCTTAGTTTAATGTTAGTAGCTAGTATAGTAGATGCTAATACTATTAAGTCTATTGATGTTACAATGGAACTTGATAAGATGGGGAATGCTAAGGTTACGGAAGTATGGGATATGAATATTACAGAGGGAACAGAAGTTTTTAAACCGATTGGGGATCTTGGTAATGGGGATATTAGTAATTTTAGGGTATCTATGAATGGTAAGGCTTTTTCTTATGAGTCATACTGGGATACTAGTAGGAGTTTTAGTGAGAAGGCTTACAAGAATGGTATTAGTAGTAGTAATGAGCTTTGTTTTGGTATGAGTAAGAGGGGACATAATATTTATACTTTGACTTATGATTTATCGAAGGCTATCTTTAATGTAAGTGATGCTCAAGTTCTTTATTATAAGTTTATTAATGATAGTATGAATCCTGCTCCTAAGCATATTAGTCTTAAAGTGAAGAGTTATTATTCTTTTCCAGATACTCTTGATGTATGGGGATATGGATATAAGGGATATGCTTATGTTAGCGATGGGTTAATTCAGGCTAGTAATGAGAATGATTTTGATAGTTCTATGTATGGGGTTGTTTTAGTTAAGTTCCCTACGGGGGTATTTGATACAGATAATACTATTAGTTATTTTAGTAGTTTTGATGATGTATATAAAAAGGCTGAAGATGGTACATTTGATTATGATTATACTGATTATGGTTATAGTGATACTAAGAGTAGTTTTTTAGCAGAACTTTTTTCTACAATTATTTCTTTTTTAGTTCCTATTCTTATTATACTAGGTGGTATATGGGGTGTTAAGAATAGTGGTTATAAGAAGTATAGAAGATATAATATTGATATGAAGAGTATTAATAATTTTAGGGATATTCCTTGTAATAAGGATATATTTATGGCTTTCTTCTTAGCAGAGGTGTATGGTCTTAATAATAAGAAGAATGACTTTTTAGGGGCTTTACTTCTTAAATGGCTTAAAGAGGATCAGATTAGAATTATTACTAAGGATAAATCGGGTATGTTTAAGAAGAGTGAGGATACATCTTTTGATTTATCTAAGGATATTGTTAGTGATAATGATTTAGAGGTTAAGATGTATAATATGCTTAGAAGAGCTAGTGGTGATAATATTTTAGAGGCTCGGGAGTTAGAGAAGTGGTGTAAGAGTAATTATAGTGAGTATTTTAACTGGTTTGATAAAGTCTTAGCTAGTTGTAAGAACTTTTATATGGATAGTGGCTTTATTGGTGATGAGGTTATTGATGGAAAGAATAAGAAACATATTTGTAATATGAGAATGCACGAAGAAGCTGTTAAGTTAGCGGGATTAAAGAAGTTTTTATTAGAGTTTTCAAGGATAGATGAAAAGGGTGCTATTGAGGTTAAGATGTGGGATGAATACTTAATATTTGCTCAGATATTTGGTATTGCTGATAAGGTTAGTAAGCAGTTTAAGAAGTTATATCCAGAACTTGCAACCCAGATGGATAGTAATTATAACTTAAATACGTTTATCTTTATTAATAGTATTAGTACTAGGAGTTATAGTACAGCAAGTAGTGCTAGAAGTGCAGCAGAAAGTTATTCTTCTGGAGGAGGTGGCTTTTCTTCCGGAGGCGGAGGAGGAGGCTCCTTTGGCGGAGGAAGTGGCGGGGGTTGTAGGTAATGGAAGAGTTTTATTTACTTTCTATTCCTGCTTTTTACTTTGGTTTTAAGGGATTATGTTATGTAATTGGTTATATTAAAGTGAAACTTAGTAGTAAGGATTATACTAAAAGGCGGAGAAGTATTAGTACAAGGGATGTTCCTTATTATAGGGATATTCCTTGTAAGGGGGATATGTACAGGTTTTATTATCTTGCTAAGGTATATGGTCTTGTAAAAAGGGATACGGACTTTTTAGGGGCTTTACTTCTTAAATGGCTTAATGATATGACAATTAAACCTTATATTAATGGAAAGGGTTATATTGCTGGATTTGATTTTTCTAAGGATATTGTTTGTGAAAATTATTTAGAGAAGAATATTTATGATTCTTTTAAGGAAAGTACAGGGCCTAATTATATTCTTACTTTAAAACTTTTTAAGAAGTGGAATAGGAAATATGGGGGTATTATCTTTTCATACTTAGAACTTATTATGGAAGACTTGGATAATATGTATAATTTGAGTGATCTTATTGTTAATGAAGTGGTAAGTGATAATCTTCATAAAGAGGCTATGGAAATTATTGGGTTAAAGAAATTTTTGGTAGAGTTTTCAAGGATAGATGATAGGTTGCCTGCGGATATTAAACTTTGGAATGAGTATCTTATATATGGACAGATACTGGGTATTGCTGATAAGGTAGACAGGGATTTTAGGATATTATATCCTAATAATTATATTGATTATATGAATGTTGGTATTGATTACTTAGAAGTAAGTAATTATGTTGATAATTTTTCTAATAATTTATATGGTTTATATATATTTAATGCTCATAAAAGTGATAATATCGATTCCACTCGCGAAAAGATTGGTAGTTATGATTCGGGAGGAGGGGGATTTTCTTCCGGAGGAGGAGGCGGAGGCTCCTTTGGAGGAGGTAGTGGTGGTGGTACTAGGTAAGTACTAGTACTCTTCATAAAGAGCCCCGATAGGGCAAGTAAATAAAAAAGGGGACTTGTAGGTAAGAAAAAAATAGTGTATAATACTAGTTGGAGGTAATTATGAAAGAGAAATTGAAGAAATTTGCTAAGGAAAATAGGGTTTTAGCGGTAATTTTTGGGTTAGCTGCCTTGTTTATCCTTATATTTATAATAATGTTATTTAGTATTTTAATTGGGGGCGGAAATGACCCTTATGGAGATAGATTAGATGGTATTGAAAAGGTAGAGATTTCAAAGAAGAAACTTACTAATATTGAAAGCAGTATTAATGACAATGATCAGGTTAAGGAAAGTAATGTAAGAATTCAGGGTAAGATTATTTATGTTACTATTGATTATATTAATGGTGTTAATTTAGATAAGGCTAAGGAAATTGCTAATAGTGTTTTAGATGAATTTAGTGATGATGAGAAGGATTTTTATGATTTTGAGTTCTTACTTAAAGAAGAGACGGATGAATCTAATAGTGAATATAATTCTTTTAAGGCAGCAGGAACTAAGCATCCTAGTAAAGATAGTATTACGTGGACAAAGAGTTAGGAGTGATATTTGATGAAGAAAAATAAGGTTAATAAGATAGTTACACTTTCTATTATTGGTGTTCTCGTTGTTGTTGCTGTTACTATATTTATTCTTAATTTTACTAAGGATAGTTCTAGTTTTTCTCTACTTGAAAAAAAGTGGATTAGTGATAATATTAATAATGTTATTGATGTTAGTGTATATAATGATATTCCGGTATTTGGGGAAAATGGTAATGGAGTGATATTTGATTATTTGGATTCTTTTACTAGTAAATATGATATTGAGTTTAATAGGGTATCTTATTTATCGGATAATAGTTCTGAACTTAAGGATATTTCTTTTAAGATAGTTGGTAATGATTATGATATTACAAAAAATGATATTGTTATGTATAGTGATCATTACGTACTAGTTGGATCAGATAGTAAATTTCATAGTAGTAATATTAATGGTTCTAAGATTGGGGTTTTAACGGATGATATGGGTAGTATTAGTTCTTACCTTAATAAGTATGATAATGTTAGTTATAGTCCTTATGATAGTTTAGATAAGTTATTTGATGCTCTTAAGGCAGAAGAGGTTAAGTATGTTATTGTTCCGGAAAATATTAGTTTTAATAAGGTTTTAGCGGGTGATTATAGTATTTTATATCACGTAAGTGATGTGGTAAAGAAATATATTTTAGAGATTAATAATAATAAGACTTTACTTAGTATAATGAAGAAATATAATGATATATATGTAAATGAGGAGTATACTGATGATTACAGGGTTAACTTTCTTCGCAGTTTCTTTACATATAAAAATATTAGTGAAGTAGAGCAAGCTAGTTATAATTCGGGTGCTTATACTTATGGTTATGTTGTTAATATGCCTTTTGAGAATATGGTATCTAAGAAGTTTGTTGGTACTTTATCTAATTACTTGAGTGGTTTTGAGGATTTGACGGATACTAATTTTAAGATTGTTAAATATAAGTCTGTTAATGATTTAAAGGCTGCTTTAAGTAAGGGTGAAGTTGATGTTGCTTTTGATTATTATAATTTATCGGGTCTTTCTATTGATACGTTTAATACGACTAGTTTATTTGATGCTGATTATGTGGTTTTATCAAAGGGTGATAAGGTTATTAATTCGCTTAAGAGTTTAGATGGAGAAGTTGTTAAATGTGTTAGTGGTAGTTTTATTAGTGAGGAACTTGGTACTAATGGTATTAAGTATACGGGATATGCTGATACTGATGCTCTTCTTAGGAATGTAACGGGAGATGCTTATATTGCTATAGATAAGGCTACTTATTTGTATTATGCTCATAATAAGTTTGAGAAGTATAAGATTTTATATGAGGATACGCTTGATAATAGTTATAGTTTTGTTATAAGGGATGTTAATAAGAATGATACTTTTGCTAAGTTATTTATGTATTATGTTTCTAGTACTAATTATAAGGACTTTGAGTATAAGTATAATACGGATTATTTGTATAATGCTAGTGGTAGTTTAAGGGCTTTATTTAAGTATTTAATTGTTGGTCTTGTTATTGTTGTGGTTCTTGTTATTGTTTCGTTAAAGAGGCTTAAAAGTAAGAAGAAAAAGTCGATATCGAAAGAGGATAAGTTTAAGTTTATTGATGTTATGACTAGTCTAAAGAATAGGAATTATCTTAATTATAATATGAAAAAATGGGATGAGAATGTTATTTATCCGCAGACTATTCTTATTATTGACTTGAATAATATTAAGTATATTAATGATTCTCACGGTCACTCTGAGGGGGATATGGTTATTAAAAAGGCTGCTAGTATATTGATTACTAATCAGCTTGAGAATAGTGATATTATTAGGACAGATGGTAATGAATTTCTTATATATATGGTTGGTTATAAAGAGGATTATGTTATTGACTATATTAGAAAGCTTACGAAGGCTTTGAAGGATCTTCCTTATGGGTTTGGTGCTACAATGGGGTATAGTATGATTACGGATGATGTTAAGAGTATTGATGATGCTATTAATGAGGCTACACTGTCTATGAGAGAGAGTAAAGAGAAGTAAATTTAAAGATATGTTAAAAGGGTTGATTAGAGATGAAACTAAAAATTAAAAGAATGATGGATAGGTTAATGAAAATTTTTGGGAAGCCGGAACTTAGTATTCTTCCTGGTAATATGGCTTTTAATATAGTGCTGGCGTTCTTTCCTTTCCTCATTCTGATAATTTTGATTGTTTCATCTTTTTCTATTGATGTTAATAGTGTTATTGATTTGGTTAGGGATATTCTTCCTAGTAGTGCTAGTGATATTGTTATTGAGGTTATTAGTGGTAAGGGTTTTGATAGTAATGTGTTCTTCTTTGTCTTTATTGGGCTAGCAGTAGCGACAAATGGGACGTACGCTATTATAACGGCATCAAACAGCGTGTATGGCGTCAAGAATAGCGATATGATAAAGGATAGGGTAAAGGCGGTAATTCTTTTGTTTATTATATTAATACTGTTTTTGTTCTTAATTATAGTGCCTATCTTTGGCGATAGCATTATAAGGCTTCTTGGTCATATTAGTTTTATGAGTGGTATTACAGAAGAGATTATGGTTATATTTAAGATATTACAGTGGCCTATTACTTATTTGATAGTATATTTTAATATTAAACTTATATATGCTATCGCTCCCTCTATTTTTATAGAGAGTGAAACTACTAGTAAGGGTGCTATATTTACAACGGTTATATGGATAGTTAGTACTTTTATATTTAAGTACTATCTAACATACTTTGCTAAATATGATATTATATATGGTAATTTATCTTCAATAATTATTCTTATGATATGGTTATATCTTCTTTCAACGGTCTTCGTTATGGGCATTGCTATTAACGAAGAAGAGTACAGAAAGAAGAAATTAAAATAAAAAAAGAGACTGTCCCCCTGAAGAACAGTCTCCCAAAAAGAATAAAAAGGGGTTGGCTAGTGTGATACTAGCACCAATTCGTCTGTAATTTGAATTGGTGATTAATATATTATACTAAGTTTGGTTATTTGTCAATATAAAAATGAAAAAAAGTTAAAAAAACTTTAAAAAAGTCTAAAAATATGGTATTCTTATATTAGAAATGAGGTTTTATAATGGAAAATGGTAAAAAAACTAGTACTTTAATTATTGGTATTATATTATTAATTGTTATTGTTAGTGGTCTTACTTATGCTTGGCTAGTATGGAGTAAAGATACTAAGATAGAGGGAACTAGTAAGTGTTTTGATATTACTTATACGGGGGGAGCTAACATTAATGCCAACTTGGTTTTAGTTGATACTCCTATTAGTAATGGTAATATAACTTATGGCTATAATATGGCTAATAGCGTTTTTGCTATTACTTTAAATGATAATTGTAATACGACGGGTAAGTTTAATTTAATTCTTAAAAATACGACAGTTCCTACAGCCTATATTAGTGGTAATAGTAAAAACGCTTTAAAGTATGCTTTAGTTAGTGGCACTAGTGTTAGTGTTGGAACTAGTTACACAGTTCTATCTAGTGGTAGTATTAATACTACTAATGATATTAATATATATACAGGTACTCTTAGTAAAGGGGTTACTAATAACTATGTACTTATAGTATATGTAGATGGTAATAGTGCTGGTGAAGATAGTAAAGGCACTAGTTATAGCGGTTATGTAACAGCTAATGCTGTACAAACTTTATCATAATATAAAGGCTCACTATATAAGTGAGTTTTTTTGAGGTAGTAAATTAAAAGAAAATAGTTTTGTTACTTTTTTAATTATTTTTTCAAAATTTTAATTTCAAAAGTAACAAAAACTATCTATTATGTTAGTTTCAAAAATTCCTCTATTTATTTAAGTGATTAATATCTATATAGATAATATTTTAAAAATAATAACATCTTTCACTTTTTATATAATATAACTATTATCAATTACACAGTTATTAATTCCTGTTCTAATATATCTATTATTTGTTTTATTGCATCGATAGTATCTTCAAATTCCACATTCTTCACATAATTAAGTTTCTTGCTATAATTATTAAATACTTCTTTTAATACAATACTATCTTTTATTATTTCAAATATGTCATTTAAGTATTCTATGTTAAAATTTGTATTTCTATGTTTAAAAGTTCTTTCTATGGCTTTAAACAGTGTATTTTTATTTACTTTATCTATATGACTGTTTACTATTATATATATATCGTAAAAATCTTTTGCTCTGGTAGTAGAAATATTCTTACTAATAATACTTTCAAATTTTTCAGCAATTATAGTTTCAATTGTATATGCCATAATATTAATAGTATTATCTTCAAATATAGAATTATATTTATATTTTATTTCTCTTGGTGTAATGATATCTCCCGTAGTTACTTCTATAAAAAAATGTGTTTTTAATTTATCAAATTCTCCATAAACGTTTATTCTATAACCACCATATTCATCTTCTAATCTAATGTCCTTAATATTTTCAATTTTAAAGGTAAAACCGTCTTTTATATCTATCATTAGTATTTCTTCAAAAATATTTTTAATGTATTTTTCATTTAGGGGAATACTCTTTAAAGTAGCATCTATATCTTTTGTAGTTCTCATATCACTACCTATAATTGAAGAAAGTAATACCCCACCTTTTAAAATAATGTTATCTCTATACTTGCTTTTTTCCAATCTCATTAATACGTGTTCAAAGAAAAACATTTGATGGAGATGCAGTGATATATCATTGCTCCCACAAGCACGTTTTTTAATAAGTGCATTAAGTTTATCACTATTCATTATAAAATCACCTGCATAATTTCCGCTACCTCTTTTTCAATGTTTAATTTCTTTGAATATTTAGCAAGCTTCAACATATCTTTATCTTTTTTTTCTGCATACCATTTTAATGCTTTTGTATATATTTCTTTATCCATATTATTTTTATCCTTAATAATATCACAAATGGTTCTTTCGACATCATAACATTTAATATCCATTCCAAATGGAGATTTAATAATTTCCATTCCTAAATTTAAAATATTATTATCGACATAATGAAGTGATACAACATCAATATTTTGTAATGGTCCACCGTAACCACGAGGTACAGTAACATCAAAATATAGTGGAGTTCTATCCGATAGTTCGTGTAAAAATAATGATGTAGTATAAGAAAATACAGCATTTTTACTTTTGGATATTATTTTATAATAATCGTCGTCAATCATATTAGGCAATGAATAATATCCAGTGGATACTCTTTTTAAAAGTCCATTATCACATAGTCTTTTTAAGGCCATTTTACTCAGTCCATTATCTACTATCTCTTTGGTAGTGATGTATCCATTGTTTCTTTGTATTAATTGTAAAATTTTTTCTAAATCATTCATAAATAACACCTCTTTTACAGTAATTATACAATAATAAATTATAAAAGAAAATAGTTTTGTTACTTTTTTAATTATTTTTTTAAAATTTTAATTTCAAAAGTAACAAAAACTATTGACATATTTTGGTATTAATAATAAAATGAATGTACGGTGTGGATAAATAATTCTAAATAGGGAGGAAATGGTAATGGATTTTATTAATGTATCTTTATCTGAAATTATAAGTCCTAAATATAATAAGATTATATATTTGAAAAAACCTATTTTGTTTAAAATGACTTCTGATGAAAATGGTATATATTATGATAGTGAAGAATATAATATATATGCTTATGGAAAGACACAAGAAGAAGCTATGCAAGATGTATATGATTGTTTCCAAATGATATATTCAGTTTATGGTCTTGAAGATGATAACATACTTTCAGAAAGTGCTAAATCCTTTAAATACAAGGTACTAGGTATATATGACAAAGAAGTAGATACTACTATCTAAGTAAACAGAAAAATTTATTCATTTTCTGTTTACTTTTTTCCTCTTTTTAGGTATAATTAACTTATGTAAAGAATTAAGAAAGAGGGTAATTACTTTGTTTAAGAAATTAGTAAAAGATAAAAGTGTTAAAGTTATATTACTAGAAATATTTTTAATAATACTAGGTGTAGTGGGTCTTACTTTGGGTGTTAAATACATAATGAATAATATAGGTATTAATGTAGGTACTAGTAAACTAGCTATAGATAATATGAATGCCACAGTTAGTAGTGGTGACTTATCACCAGTTGCAGATAGTAGTGTTAATGTTAATACTACTAGTGGTGTTCTTAGGATAACCTTTGATGTTAAAGGAGCTAGTACTAATACAGGAGATAATATTATATATGATGCTATACTTAATTTAGATGCTGATTGTGCTTTAAAGAATGAAAATATAAAGTGGAATTTATATAAAAATAGTACTCTACTTACTAGTGGTACAACATCTCCTAAATATGATAAAGATGTATTAGTTGGTAAAATTACTCTTACAGATACACAACAAGATTTAGTTCCTTATAGTGGAACAGCTGATAAGTATGTATTTATATTATGGATGAGTGATAACTGTACCGAAAGTGATATTACTAAATGTGATATTAATAGTGGTCTTAATAGTGATATGAGTAATAAAACAGTTACAGGTAATATAGATATAAGACTTAATAGTGGTAAGAAGAAGGTTAATAATAGAGAGACTGCTAATATAAATAATGTATGTGAAGAAACGAAGGCTACTTATATTGTAGAACACTTAGATGATGGTACCACAGGGGATAGTGGTAATGGAGTATATAAGGTTACACATAATGCAATACATGCTAGTAGTAGTGCTACAGGAAGTGAGATACCAGCAGTTACTGATTATAGGTATTATGGAGCAAGTCCTAATAACTATATATGCCTAGATATGGAAGGACAGAGTACTTGTCCTGATAAACATTTATATAGAATAATAGGAAGTATCTATGAAGAAAATGCTGGACAAAATCTAATTAAAGTAATAAAGGCAACACCACTAACTGATGGGACCACTAGTGCATTTAGTTGGGATTGTAAAGTAACTAATGGTGGAAGAAGTTACAATAATATATGGTCTACTACTATTAGTGGAACAAGTAGTGGTAGTACATCTATGCAACTTTTAAATGGAATATGGCTAACAAGAGGAAGTGGTAGTTATTATAATGATAGTACTACTGCTACTACGTTTAACTTTACTAACTATGGACCAAGTGATAAAGCTCAAAGCTTAATAAATACAACCAGTAGATATTATTTAGGAGGATATTCAGATAATAGTCTTAAAACTCCAGATATATATTTAGCCGAAAGAGGAACAATCACAAGTAGTGGTAATAGTAAATATTGGGATGGAAAAATAGCTTTAATGTATCTAAGTGACTATGGATATGCAGCTGGAAATACGTGTGTAACAGAAAAAACTCCTTATAGTTATGGTACTGGTGGGTGCAGGTATAAGGATTGGCTATACAGAGAAAACAGTAAGGAATGGACAATAACTCCTATCGCCTCAGGTACTATTTACGTGTGGAGTATGGGATATGGCGTCTCGAGCTACAACGCCGCGAGCGTTCTGTATGAGTGGCGTCCCACCTTCTTTTTAAAATCTACAGTATCTATATCTAGTGGATCAGGTACTGAAACAGATCCCTATTTGGTAAGTTAGAACAAAGACTAATCTAATAAAAGCTCTCTGGGAGGTTTAATCTCCCAAGAGCCACTTGGAATAACTACTATTAATAACCCGCCTTCAAGGAAGTACATAGTAAAGTGCTATATAAATAGAAGGCGGTGGTATTACTACCACATTAAATATAATTATATACCCCCTATAGGGCCCTTAAAGAATAAAAAGAATAAATCAGTATAGATATAACTCTATACTGATTATATTATTATAAGGAGGTAATATGCAGGCAAAAATAATAGTAGAACTACCATCTAAGAAGGTAGATAAAGAATTTATATATAATATTCCTTTATATTTAGATATAAAGATAGGATCTATTGTAAAGGTTCCCTTTGGTAATAGACTAATAGAGGGATTTGTTCTTGATATAGGTATATTTCCTACAGAGTATACTCTTAAAGAAATAGATAGTATAGTTAATAGGGATGTACTTAATACAGAACTAATAGAACTTGGGAAGTATATTAGTAAGACTACTATTTCTAGTTTAAGTAGTGCTTATCAGTCTATGCTCCCAAAGGGCATTAAAGCAAGTATAAAGAATAAAGTTAGTACGAGTAAAAAGAGGTATATGGTATTAAATCAAGATATTAATATTATAAATAATTATATAGATAATAATAGAAGATATATAAAACAAGTAAATATATTAAATGAAGTAATTAATAATAATAAAGTACTAGTACCTAGATTAGATAGTAGTATAAATACTCTTCTTAATAAAGACTTAATTAAACTAGTTTATGAGGAAGAATATAGATATAAGGTAGAGAGTTTTAATAGTAATAAGAAAATAACTTTATCTTTAGAACAAGAGAAAGTTATTAGAACTATTAAGGAGGATATGGATAAGTATAATACATATCTATTATATGGAGTTACAGGAAGTGGAAAGACAGAGGTGTATGTAGAGTTAGTTAAGGAGTGTGTACGACACGGTAAGCAGGCTATTGTGTTAGTACCAGAAATTGGTCTTACAGAGCAGATTGTTAGTAGGTTTAAGATAGGACTAGAAAGAATAGAGATAGGGAGTAATATAGAGGGGGAGAGAAAAGTTAATATAGCTGTTTTACATAGCGGTCTATCAGAGGGAGAAAGATATGATGAATATAGGAGGATAAAGGAAGAGAATGTGGATGTTGTAATTGGGACACGTAGTGCCATATTTTCCCCTTTAAAAAATATAGGAATTATTGTTATTGATGAGGAACAATCCACTAGTTATAAGCAGGATTGTAACCCTAGGTATCACGCACGGGATGTAGCAATTTGGCGGGGCAAGTGGCACAAGTGTCCCATAGTTTTGGGCAGTGCTACACCTAGTTTAGAGAGTTTTGCAAGGGCTGGTAATGGTGTTTATAAGTTAGTTACAATGTTAAAGAGAGCTGGATCTGCAAAACTCCCAGTTGTTACGATAGTTGATATGAAGAAAGAAGCTAAGAGGGGTAATTTTATTTTATCAGAGAAGCTTGTCCAAAATATGAAAGATGTTATTGCAAGGGGTAAGCAAGTTATGTTACTTCTTAATAGGAGGGGTTATTCATCGGCTTTTATTTGTAGGGATTGCTCACATACGGAGAAGTGTCCTAACTGTGATATTACACTTACTTATCATAAGAGTAGTAATAGGTTTAGTTGCCATTACTGTGGCTTTTCTAAGGTAAGGGATGGTATATGTAGTAAGTGTGGTAGTGATAATGTTATGGATTATGGTATTGGTACAGAGAGGCTTGTAGAAGAAGTGGAAAGGCTTATTGATGGGGCAAGGGTAGTTAGAATGGATTTGGATACAACGGGGAGGAAGGGAAGTCATCAGAGAATTATTCGCCAGTTTGATAGTGGGGTTTATAATGTGTTAGTGGGGACACAGATGATTGCTAAGGGGCTTGATTTTCCTAATGTTGTTTTGGTTGGAGTGATTAGTGCAGATAGTAGTTTAAATGTACCGGACTTTAGGAGTAGTGAGAGAACGTTTGAACTTCTTACGCAGGTATCGGGAAGAAGTGGTAGAGGGGTTGAGGATGGAGAGGTTATTGTGCAGAGCTTTGATACGGGGCATTATAGTTTGGAATATGCTAGGAGGCAGGACTATGTGGGGTTTTATAAGGAAGAGATGAAAATGAGGAAGGTACTTAAATATAGTCCTTATTATTATATAGTGGTTGTTAGTGTTTTGTCTAAGGATTACAAGGAGGGAATGAGGGAAGCAAGGAAGGTTGGGGGGTATCTTCGTAGTAAACTTGATGGGGAGGCAATTGTTCTTGGACCTGCTATGGCGAATGTGTTTAAGATGAATAATGTTTATAGGTATAAGTGTACCGTTAAATATAGAAAAAGTGATAAGCTTGAGGAAGTTCTTACCTTTATTGATGGGATTTATCGGGATAATGTAAGGGTTAGCATAGAGGTTGATGTGGGGCCAAGTAGGATGTAGGGAGGGGTTTATGGATGTGGGAACTTTTTAGAGGAAGAAGTTTGGAGAGTTTGAATAGGTTATGTTTTGTGATGACTCATTAAGGGAACTAGTGTTAGTTTGCGGACTGTTTGACTGATACTGAGAGGTAGAAGGGGATGGGGTAGTGCTATTGGAAGTGGTCTTGATTTGGCCATCTGTTTCGTCTTTAAACATAGATGCTAGTTTAAGCATTGATTTCATATTATTTACCATTGGACCGGCTTGTTTAACAAGGGGTACGGCTTGATTGACAACACCAAGGGCTTTAGAGGCATTATTTAATAGTCCACCCCAATTGACGGATCGAAAGAGGCCTGCTTTTCCTGATAATCCTCCAAGGCCACGGGATAGGCCTAGATTTCTTGCTACGCCAAGGCCTGATGCTAGATTTGGATTTATTCCTGTAAAGGTGGGCATTCCATAACCTATTGGTATATTTGGTATAAACATTCCATTATTCATATATTACGCTTCCTTTCTTTCTATTTTAATATATGCGTAAATGGGGAAAAAGTTTATTGATTTTGGGGGATGAGGGCGGAGTTTTGTATTTTTGGTTGGTTTTTTATGGGGGAGAGACCTTGCTAATAGTGGTTGTGTAGGGCTTATTAATAGTGGTGTGTAAATTAATTTATAGTTTACTCAGACCTTGCCAAGAGTGGTGTGTAAATTTTTTAACTTTTTTGATGGTATTGGTTTTAGAGGGGATGATGGGGATGGCTTAGTTTTAGTTAAGTTTGATAAGGGTAATGGTGTTTTGATTTGAGAGAATGATTAGGATTGAAGATGATGAGGATATTAGTGATTAGATTGAAATTGAAACTGATGAATGAATCTGATAAGGATATTAGTGATTAGACTTATGATGATGAATGAAGTTGATGAGGATATTGGTGCTTATTATTGAAACTTATAAATGAAGATGATGGTGGTATTGATGTAAAAAATGATGTATTATTATAAAGATTATAGACAAGTGTATAAAAATGGAACTTTGTCCTAAATGCGAATATACGTTATTTTTTTAGCATTTTTAGGTACATTTAATATATGTTTTGGGTAGAAATTCACCTTTCGAGGGGGGAATTTTTATTTTTTTTGGTAATAATAATAATAGAGGAGGTAATTAAATGAGAAAAATTAATAAACAAGGGTTTCTACTATATGACAATAGTATAAAACATATATTTATGGAGAAACCACAAATTTTAGCCAGAATAGTTTATGGTATTATAGGAGGTGATGAAAATCTATTATCAAAAGTTAAAGTACTAAATACAGAGACCGTGAAGCGTAATTTATCTGAAAAAGGACTCCACAAAGATATTTTACTTGATATGGCTGAGAAAATGTTTTTAAATATAGAAGCAAACAAAGATGACTTCGATGAGGACAAGCTATTTAGAAACTTTATTTATTTTCTACGAATAATAGAAGGATATTATTTTGATATGCATAAAAGGAAGAAAAATGGGGAAGAAATACTGGAAAGGCCACGAATAGTACAGGTTAATCTTAATTCTGGTAGACCTTATGAAAATGTAGATTTTGCTAATTTTCAATTACTTAATAAAGGAATAAATAGGGTTCTTATTGATAATTTAGAAATATGGTTAATAGATGTTGAACTTTGTTATAAAATGGTATATAATGGATGCAAAGTGACAAAAATGCATTATTTAGCTGCTATCTTTTATGCTAAAAATTTAAAGGAAATTAATTTTTTGCTAAAGATGGGAGGTATTGAAGAAACTTATAGAAAGGATTTGATTAATATGATAGAAAAGAAAAGTGAAGATTTGAATTTTATGTCTAATATTGAAATGGAGGAAAATTTTGAAGATAGACTAAAAATTAAGTATGTAACAGGAAAGGCAGAGGGTCGTGCTGAAGGCCGAGAAGAAGGACGAGAAGAAGGTCGCACAGAGGGACATTCGGCAGGAATTATAGAAGCTCGCGAGAATATGGTTAAAGAAATGATGAATGAAGGCCTTAATTATGATTTAATATCAAAGATTAGTGGATTATCTAAAGATCGTCTTATGGAACTAAATGAGTATAATGGAAAGGAAAAAGTAGCAACAGGTAGATAGTGGTTAATAGTCCTGTAGGGTAGGTGAAATGGAGGTTTAATATTTTAATATAACGAACTATAGTGAAGTAGGACAATACAAAAGGAGAATTTTAAAATGATTGATGAGAAAAAAATGGATGCAAATAAAATAGCAAGTGTTATGACTAATATATCTAATGATATTATTATTAGTGGACATAAAAATGCTGATTTTGATGCAATGTGTTCGTCACTTGCTTTGGCATATTGTTTAAAAAAGGTAAATAAAAATGTAAAGGTTTTTATAGAACCTGAAAGCATAAAGAAAATAGAATATTTTGATTTGAATTATTTTTTGTGTAATGAATTTTATTCTAAAGATTATACATTTATAGCACTTGATCTTAATAGAATATCGAGACTACCAAGTATTATGGAAGATTGCTATTTAAATGCAAATTTCAAAATTAATGTTGATCATCATAATGGTAATTCAACTAATGCAGATTATATTTTAAGTGATTGTAATGCTGGTTCTACTTGTGAAATGGTATATGATATTATAAAAAAAATGGGTATTAGATTAGATAAAAAACTTTCGGAATTATTATTTACTGGAATTATAAGTGATACTAATTTGTTTTCAAATAATGTTTCTAACAAAACCTTTTCTATTGCTAGTAAACTTTTAAATTATAATATTAATAATGAATTTTTGATTAGAAAATTTTATTTAGAAAAGACAAAAGATGAAATGGATGTTATTATGTATATTAATAATAATTTAAATAATTGTGGTTTCAGTTATGCTATTTTAGATATGAAAAATGAGTTATTCAATAGAGTTTCATATTCTGATATATCAAAAAAATGTATTCCAATTATATTGAATAGAAGTGATGTTGATTTGTTAATGGTAATAATGGATTACGGACATAAAGTTAAAGGTGAAATTCGTAGTAAAAATAATATAGATGTAAGTAAATTGGCTGAACTATTAACTGGTGGTGGGCATACTAATGCGGCGGGATTTTCTAATAAAAAAAGTGTTAGTGAAATTATTACTATAACAAAAAAATATTTAAGTGGTGCCAAAAATGGAGTATAATTTACAAAAATTTATTTTTGATAATTATACTCCAAAGATTTTAGATTTTGAATTAGTTAGATTAAACTCATATCTTTTAGATATTGGAAGAATTATAATGTGTTATTGCTATGAAAATAATAGTATCGATTATTATAAAATGATTAATTTTATAAATGGATATAATGATATTTATTTAACTTATAGTTTACCTAATCTTATTAAACATTATACAAGTAATAGGTCATTAATTGATTATTGTTTTAATTATAATATTAATAAAAGAAAAATATTAAAATGAAAGTAGGTAAATATGGAAAAATGTTATAAATTTGATAATGATATAAATTATATTGTTTATTATCCAAAAGAAAAAAAGGATAATTTACCGTTGCTCTTATTTTTACACGGCATTGGTGAAAGAGGAAAAAATATCTCTGATATAGAAAGGTATGCTTTACCAAAATATATGAATAGATTTAACATACCATATATTGTTATTGCACCACAATGTAGTGATAATAACTTTTGGGATTATCATTTAAGAGATGTTGAAAAGATATTAAAAGATGTTTATAAAATTTATAAATATGACAAAAACAGGGTTTGTATTTTGGGTAGTAGTATGGGTGCATTTGGAGCTTGGAATTATATTATGATGAGGCCAGAATTATTTAAAGGTATAGTATCAGTTTCTGGAGGCATTATGTTGCCTATAGAAAATACTTTATCAAAAATAAAAGATAAAGCTATATTAATATATCATGGTGATAAAGATGATGTTATTGATGTTAGTAAGAGCATTGAAGCTTATAATAAGCTTAAAAGTATTGAAGCTAAAAATATAGAACTAAAAATTATAGAAAACGATAATCATTTCTTAACATCACATGCTTTTAAGGATAAATATTTATATGAATGGTTAGAAAGGAATATTTAAATGAGAGTAGTAAGTATAGGAGATTTGGTAACAGATTATTATTATAAAAATAATAAATTATTAGGTATTAATGGCGGTATGACATCTCATAATATAATTGCCAATTTAGCAAAAATGAAAGTAAGTACTTCTGTATTTGGATGTTGTGGGGATGATTTACAAGGAGAAATAGCTATTAATTCTTTAAAAAAAGTTAATGTAGATACTAGTAATATTAAAATAATAGAAAATAGTAGGACAAGATGTTTTCATATTTCATACTATGATAATGATGGTAAATTATCTTTTACTTCAAAAAAGAGATGTCCTTTTTGTAATAATAAAAAGTGGTATGAAAAGAGTTTAATAGATACGGATTATGTTTTATCTAATATTTATGAAGATGATATTTTAGTTTTTGATAATTTGAATGATAAAAATCAAATAATTATTGATAATACTAAAAATAAAAAAATAATAGATTTAGGACAATATTTTGAATTTGAAAAAATAACTAATGAAGAAATTATAAAGAAAATAGCCAATAAATTTGAAATAATTAATTTTAACGAAAGAGTTACAAAATATTTATTAAATAGATTTGCTCTAAAAGATGATAAAGATTTATATAATATTATACAACCTAATTTAATGACAATTACAAGAGGTGAAAATGGAGCAACATTTATAACAAGTAATTATATATATAATTTTGAATTATTAACTAAGGGAGAAACTGTCGATGCAACAGGTGCGGGAGATGCTTTTATTTCAAGTATTATAAAGGATTGTTTAAAAAACAACTTTAATTATGATGTTAATAAATTTCCAAAGTGGTATGAAAATTCTAATAAGCTTACTTTTAAAGTAGTTTCTAAAATGGGTGCTAGAGGTCATATTAATTCGCTATTTAAAATAAAAAAGAGTGATGATTCTTGTACTTGTGATAATTTTATATTTACGGAAAGAAAACAAATTAAAAGATGTAATATTAATATCAATAATTTAGAAAAAAGAGTAATTAATGCAATAAATTCATCAGTAATTAAAACATTAAATAATATAAGTTTCACTAGCAAACAAAATATTTTATTCGTTGGTACAGGTGGCTCTTATGCTAGTGCATACTTTTCATCAAGAGTTATAAATTTATTATATGGTTGTAATACTTATGCATTATATCCTAGAGATGTTTTGTATAGAAATAATGTTAATATTGATAAAGTTATTTTGTTTTCGTATTCTGGTTCAACAAGTGATATTGTTAACTGTATTAAAGGTTTTGATATGAAAAAGGTTTATATTATTACTAAGGGAGAGGTAAAGAATGTTTTATCTAAAACTAATATCTTGAAAGAAAATATACTTAGTTATAGAACAACATCAAATAAAGGAAAAGAAAGAGGATTTTTATCTTTTGAAGGTGCTGTAGCTCCTGCGGCTATATTTTTAAAATATTATTTGGAAAAGTCAAATAGTGATATAGATGTTAATGATTTTATAAAGGGTTCTATTTTGTATTGGAGTGATCATATTGAAAAATTGATTAATAATTCTTTAATAGAAAGATTAAAGATAAAGAATATTATAAATATATTTAAAGGTGATTATACAAATACTGCTTGTTTTGACTTAGAAAGTAAAATTATTGAAGCAGGGATATTTAATGCTATTGTTCACGAAAAAAAGAATTTTTCGCACGGAAGATTTGTTAATTATGAAAATTTAGATAATAATATTTCTATATATTTTAAACAAAAATCTACAAGTAAATATGAAAAAGAGTTATTAAACTATTTAGGCAATGATTGTATTTTGATAGAAAGTAAATATGATGGATTACTTGCTGAGTTTGATTTATTTATAGCATCACAGTTTATAATATACTATATTGGTAGATTTTTAGATATAGATGTATCTAAACCAAAATATTCTGATAATGCTATGAGAATTTATTTCTATAAAGGAGAACTATAATAGTATTTGCCCCTGTAGGGTAAACAAAACCATTCTAATATATCGAGTTATGAGTATCTTGACTTTTAACTTTTTCTATGCTATCATACGAACTATATTGTTGTAGTGTTGATATTATTATTAGATATTTAAATCATAAAATTATAAGGAGGCATTATGATAAAACCTAAAAAATTAATAAAAGGAGATACTGTTGCAATTGTTAGTTTGTCTAATGGAATGGGCGGAGATCAACTATTTACACATAGAGTTGAACTTGGGAAAGAAAGATTAGAAGAATTAGGACTTAATGTTATAATAATGCCAAATGCATTAAAAGGAAGTTCCTTTTTATATGAGCATCCAGAGAAAAGAGCAGAAGATCTTATGAATGCTTTTAAAAACCCATTAATTAAAGGTATAATAACAATTATTGGTGGTTCTGATACAATTAGACTTCTTCCATATATTGATTTTGAAATTATTAAGAATAATCCTAAAATGTTTATGGGATATTCAGATACTACAGTAAATCATTTTATGATGTATCATGTAGGATTAATATCTTATTATGGTCCTTGTGTTATGTGTGAATTTGCAGAAAATGGACAAATGCATAATTATACAAAAAAATATATCAATGAAGTATTATTTGAAAACAAGAATAATATTGTAATTAAGTCAAGTCCGTTTTGGACTTCAGAATTTTTAGACTGGACGGTAAAAGAAAATAATAATATACAAAGAAAAATGAATAAAGAAATGCATGGATTTGAAGTATTACAAGGAAGTGGTAAGTTTTCTGGACAATTATTAGGTGGCTGTATAGATGTTTTCCCTATCATTATTGGTACAGAAATTTGGCCTGCTTGCGATGATTTTAAAGGAAAGATATTATTCTTGGAAACAAGTGAAGAGGAATTAGCACCCAATATTCTATGTTATTATTTAAGAAATTTAGTAGCACAAGGTATTGTTTCTAATTTATCTGGCATTATTGTTGGTAAACCTAAAAATGAAACATATTATAATGAATATAAACAAGTATATAAAGATGTAATAGGAAAAGAGGCTCACATGCCCAACTTACCAATTCTATATAATGTAAATTTTGGTCATGCTTCGCCTATTTGTGTACTTCCAATAGGCATTAATGTTGAAGTAAATTTAAATAACAAAATTATAGTTTTTAAAGAAAAAGCAATGGAAGATTAACTATTATACTTTTGGTGATATTATTACAAACTCCTGTATGGTAAACAAAAAGGCCTAAGCCTAAACTTTAATACCTTTATTTTTGATATTTTCTTTGTCTATAATAACACTTGAATTTTCTAGTAATTTTAGATAGAGGTCTTTTTCGATTAGGCTTACTAATTCTATGTAAAATTTTTGATTATAGTAGTAGATTTTGTAACTATTTTTGGGGAGCATTTTGGTTAGAAAATAATCACCTTCATATAATATGGCTCTATCTAAAAAGAAATTGAAGTGTATATTAAGATTATTATTACCCCATACTTTCTTTCTAGTTATTTCCATTATAAGTCCATAATTTCCATCTATGTATGTATCAACAAAAATAATGCCATCTCTTATTCCATCCTTAATAATTTTTTCTAATATTTGGTCAATAATTTTCTCACCCTCGAGTTTGCTATTTATATTAATGTTATTTAATTCTTCTATGAAAATAGTGACTAAGTAATTATCTTTACCTCTTTTCTTTATTAACATTCTTTCACCCAAAGTATTTTATGTTAAACTCTAAAAAATGTCATATATATAGGGGTAACACATAACTTTTATTAGAGAGGATGATATGTGTGAAAAAGATAATACCTTTTAGAAAAGATTTGGAGTTTAATACCCCGCTTTATGAAGTGACCTCTATTTCTTTAGAGCATCATTTAACAAAGAAAACTGATACGCTTATAAGTGGTAACTTTATAATTAGTGGTGATTATAAACAAACAGAAAGTTCAGAAAATAAGGATCCTTTTAATTTCACTTTACCGTTTGATATTGCTCTAGCAACAAAGATTGATTTAGATGATATGCTTCTTGATGTTGATGATTTTTATTATGAAACTGGTAAAAATACTTTAAAGGTTAATATTGATTTATTGCTTGATGCGACTGAAATAGGGGAACCGGAAAAGGAAAAAGAAGATAGGGAAAACATTAATGGGAAAGATGTAGAGGGTATAGATAGTAATACTTATAATGATAATGATGATTCTCGCGTGCCTGATGAATTTAATGATGTTAATTACAAGAAGCCCCAACTGGAAAACTTACCTAATAGCCTAGACAATAGTGGAGTTTCTTTAGATGATATTCAAAATGATAATTTTATGGATTCTATTAATAATGATAATGTAAGTGATAATGGTACTTCTAATATTGTTAATTCTAATATTAATAATAATGAGAATCAAAATATTAATGAGAATAATAATTTGTTTGCTAGTTTTGAAACAGCTGATACTTATACTGCATATAGGGTATATTTGATTAAAGAAGATGATACTATTGATACTATTTTAAAGAAGTATAATGTTACAAAAGATGATTTGAGTGCTTATAATGATTTATCGGATATTAAATATGGTGATAAGATAATAATTCCTTATAAGAGATATGAATAATTTTCGTGATGCTATTAAAAATCTTAATCTTAAAGTAGAGAAGATTACAATTAAAAAGGGTGCAACTATATTAACAACCCCTGAAGGGAAGATTGTTTTAAAAAAGAAAAAAAGGGATGATCTTGACATCATATATAATTATTTGAAGTCGCGCTCTTTTGATTATTTTCCTAATAAATATAGTGATCCTAATTATGATATATTTGATTATATTGAGGATGTTCAGGAGCCAAAGGAACAAAAAATGGAAGGCCTAATATATTTAATAGGTCTTCTTCATAGTAAAACTACTTTTTATAAGGAAGTTGATACTGAGGATTATAAGTACATATATGAGGAGGTTAATAAGGAAATTGATAGTAGTTTTAATTATCTTAATACTCTTATGGAGAATGTGACTAGGGAAACATATATGTCGCCAGCATCTTACCTTTTAGCAAGAAATTTGACTGCTCTTTATAGGTCTCTTGATAAATCAAAGGGGCTTATTGAAAGCTGGCATCTTAAAGTAGATGGTAAAAGAAAAATTAGATACGTTAATATCCACGGTAATTTATCAATGGATCATTATCTTAAAAATGGTAAGCCCTATCTTATTAGTTGGGATAAGAGTAAAATAGACTTTCCTATATATGATATTATTACTTTATATCAAAATCATTATTTGGATTTTGATTTTGGGGAGATACTTAAAATTTATGAGAGTAAATATCCTCTTTTGGATGAAGAAAAGGATCTTATGTTTGCCCTTCTTCTACTTCCTAGGCCTATTTCTCTTTATAATGATAGTTATACGGAGTGCGTACACGTACGTAAATATCTTGATTATATAGAGAAAACTTATTATTTAGCATCCGAATATCGTAAAGAAAAGGAGCCATAATAGTACTAGGTATTCGGCAAGTAATATTAATACATTTATAAAGCAAGGTACAAATAGTGTAATTATGAATTGATAGAATGTTATTATGGATAGTATTACTACTCCACACAAACATAGTAGTTTAATTCCAACACATAGACGAAAAAAATTAATGAATCTATTAAACATAATACCCCTCCTACTTTTAGTATATGTGAACTTAGACTAAGATGTCACACTCTTTTTGGGCTTCTTTTCTCTCTCCCTGCCCCCGATAGGGCAAGTGTGTTACAGTTTTGCCTAAAAAATATCTAAAATAAATAATTTTTAGGCAAAACTGTAATAAAAACGTAAAAACTTAGCAAAAAAACTTGACATAATGTCAATAAATATTATATAATATGTATCGAAAAGAAACGGAAAGTAGATAAATATCTCACCTGATTACCCAAGTAATAGGTAAAATGCCAATTATAAATAATGATGAATTTTGATATTTTATAAAGGTATTAGGTGAATATGAGAACTTTCTTGTATTCATTTTTTAACATTGGAGGTGTTATATATCGCAAATATTAGAGAAAACCCTATAAATGAACAGATTAGATGCAAAGAGATGATGGTTATTGGACCAAACGGGGAGCAATTAGGATTAAAAAGTAAGAAAGATGCTCTTACACTTGCTGGTTATGCTGGATTTGACTTAGTACTTATGAATGGAAATGCTAATCCGGCAGTATGTAAAATAATGGATTATAACAAATATCGTTATGAAAAGAAAAAGAAAACTAAAGAGGCTTTGAAGAAGCAAAGAGAGACATCTATAGAAACAAAGGAATTTAGATTATCAGTTACAATTGATACTCACGATTTCGATACAAGGGTAAGAAATGCTCGTAAATACCTTGAAAAAGGTGACAAAGTTAAAGCAAGTATCAGGTTCAAAGGTCGTCAAATTGCCCATCCAGAACTTGCTAAGAATGTTTTATTTAAATTTAGGGATGCTCTATCAGAGGTATCAGATTTGGAATCTGGTCCAAAGATGGAAGGTAAGAATATTTACTTACTTTTAACACCCAAAAAATAATTAGGAGGAATTAATATGGCAAAAGTTAAAGCAAAAAAGAACAAAATGAAGACTCATAAGGGTACTAAAAAAGTTCTTAATATTAGACAAAGTGGTTCAATCACGGTATCTAAACAAGGAGTACTTCATAACACTGGAAAAAGAAGTACTAAAACAAACAGACAAAAGAGAAATGCAAATAGCTTACATAAATCTGATTTAAAGAGAATTAAAGACTTAATATAGAATTTAGAACTATAAGAATTTTATAAAATAGTTTATTATGATTTGTAAAAATTGAAGGAGGAAATATGACAAGAGTTAAAGGTGGTACAGTTGCACGTGCCAGAAGAAAAAAAGTATTAAAAGAAGCTAAGGGATACTTTGGTAGTAAACATAGATTATATAAGACAGCTCACGAACAAGTGATGCATTCAGGAGAATATGCTTATAGAGATAGAAAGCAAAATAAAAGAAATTTCAGAAAATTATGGATAACAAGAATTAATGCTGCTTGTAGAGAAAATGAAATTAGTTATTCTAAATTTATTGATGGATTAAATAAGGCAAGTATTGCTGTTAATAGAAAAATGCTTAGTGAACTTGCTATTGACAATCCCCAAGGATTTTCAGAATTAGTTAAAATTGCAAAAGATGCTTTAGATGGTAAGAAATATGAACCTAAAACTGCAAAGGCTGTAAAGACAGAAAAAACTACTAAAGAAGAAAAAACTAGCAAGGAAGAAAAAGTAGTTAAAGAAAAGAAAGAAACTAAGACTACTGCTAAGAAAGCTCCAGCGAAAAAAACTACATCAACGGCAACAAAAGCTAAAACAGAAACTAAAAAGACTGTTAAAGAAGAAAAATAGTCTTTTTTTCTTTTTTTATGAAGGCTTTTGTGTTATAATAGTTGTATAGTAGGAGGAGGACATTTTAATGACAAGGGAAGATGCACTAAATTTGTTTAATTTAAGAGAGGGGTTTACTTCTGAGGAATTAGAATTTGCTTATAATTTACTTTATAATAATCATAAAGATAAACCGGAAAATGTTGAGTTTATAAGGAATGCAAGAAAAATTCTTGAACAGAAAGAACTTAAAGGTGATGTTTATAAGGATTTCTTAATTGAAGAGCTTACTAAGAAAGTTCAGTTAATAATGAGTACTTTAATTAATAAGGAAAAACTTAAAGACAGTAGTCATATTAATATTGATAATCTTGCTTCCGCAGTTAGAGAAAGGTGTATAAAGATAATAAATAGGTATGATTATTTCGATAAAAGAAAAGAATATGATAAAGAAATTAATGATATATTAGGACACTTTTCTAAAACTATTAAAGAAGTTAATAGCAAAAATAATATTGATAAATACAAAGAGAAATTAATTAGTAATTTGACTAATTTACAAAGTCAAAATAAAGATAATAGTGATGCAGTGGCCGCTATTGATTATGCTATACAAAAAATACAAATAAGCAATCTTAAAAGTAATATTGATACTATATATAATATGATTGTTAATTATGTAACAATTAGACCTAAGGATACAAAAGAACTTATTGATAGTATAATACTGAAGTATGAAACTTCTAAAAAAGTACAAAGTAGTAATAATTCTAAGGAGTGGACTACGGTATTACTTGATGCTATTAAACTTGCAAATGCTGGTCCTTTTGAAAGTACAGTAGGCCTTACTAATCTTCAATTTCAAGATTTGGAATTTGATAAAAAACTTTTAGATAAGGTTTCATTTACTCAATTATATGGTTTTCTTGGTGTAGAGGATATTTCGAAGATTTTTGAATTAAAAGAAGAAGAACTACCTAAACAGAAGGATAATGTTATTGATATTACAGGCCATATAATGGCAAAAGAAAATAAACATAAAAATGATATGGATTTAATGGTAAATCTTGTACAAAGGCTTTATTTAGAGAGACAAGGATTATTACCGAAAAAGGATAATGTTATTAATATTGATAACTATGCAAAGAGATAATTATAGAGGAGGATAACAAATGGAAGAAAAAATAAAGAAGATAATCTCAGAATATGAAAGATGTGAAAAATTAAAAAATACAGAAATACCATTTGATGCTGCATTAAAAATATTTGCTCCGTTTGGACTTACAGAAAATTATACTGAAAGTAGTTTAAAAAAAGTGTATCGTGATGCTTGCAATTTGTATCACCCTGATAAAAATTCTGATCTTCCGGAAGATATTCGTGATACGTGTACATCTTTATTTAAACTTTATAATGAGGCAAATGATAAACTTTTGAAAAAATTAAAGGGTATTGACGATGAAAAAAATCAAACTCAGGAAGTTTATGGTACTGTAACAAGTTTACTTAGTAAGTGTAAACTTGAAAATAATAGTGTTTCAGAAATAAATGGTTTAAATATGAATAATGTTGAACTTTATGATATTACAAATATATCTAAAATAATAGAGACTTATAAAAGACGCGTTAATGATATAATAGATAAATATTTAAATCAGATACAAAATTTAGATGAAAAGACAGCATCTTCTACAACAATTATGGTAACGTTTATGAAAGCCCAAGAAGAAAGTTCTCTTGCAATTAAAGAATATGTTAAGGAAATATATGATAAATATTTAAAGAGTATGTATATGTCAGAACTTAGTTTTATAGAAGATAAAATGGATTATGCTAATCGAAAAGCAAAGCAAATTGTAGATAGAATTACACCTAAAAGTGAATATGCTTTATCTTTAAAAGCTACTAATGAAATGCTTGTAAGTGTTAGACAAGAATTTATTTCTGATGATAAAAGTCAAGAGGATGCTTATATAGAAGATATAGAACAAAAATTGAATATGCAACTTGACAGATTTGTAAATGTTCCTAACTTTAAGGAAGCTCTTCCCCAGATAAATGAAGAAAAAAAGAAAATTATAGATAATTGTCTTGTTATAAAAAAGAATACTTCATATAAAAATAATAAGGATATGTATGATAATCAAATGCAAATGATGATATATGGTTTTACTGATAAAATTAATAAGAAAATAGATGAAATTAAGGATTTAAAAGATAAAAAAGTAAAGGCCCATAATTCTATAAATAAACTTAGAGAAGTTAATAAGGGTAATAAAAAAATAGCAGAGGTTTTAAATATTACGGAAGAGGCTATTGATAAAATGAGTAGTCTTAGTGAAGTACAACCTGTTATAAATGCTATGTATGATAAAATTTCTACAATAAAAAAGGAAGATGAAAAACAATCTATTGTTAATGAACTTAATCTTAAACTATATAAGGCTAATGAAGGAAAAACTGCTGAAGAAATGATGCAGAATTTAAAAATCTGCACACAAGTTCTTACAATTTTACCAACTTTGCCTGATGATAAGGTGAAGGTATTACTTGGTATTACCTTTGAGGATATAGAAAAGGATAATTTACTATTAGATAGTTTACTTCCTAAAAAGACTGATTTTCATTATGATGAAGGTCCAGAACTGCTTTATTCTGGTTTTGAAGAACAGGAAAGGGTAGAAAAGAAGAAAAAGGATTCTGCATCTTTTACTAATCCTTTTGTAATTCCCCCTAAACAGAAACCTGTGTTAGAAGATGATAACAAAGTTAAAAGTAATTTTGAACGTACGTACCTTGAAATTTTTAATAAAATGGTTGGAACCGAAAGTGATCATCAATCTCCCAATGCTCCCGTAGGGCCAAGAAAATAAAAAAATATGAAAAACCTCTTTACAACTTGGGAATTTGTGATATAATATGAACTAAAGAAGAGGAGTTAATGTTATGTTTAAAGATTTACTTACGGACCCAAGTGTCATTTATGAGGTTATAGGGGACAAGATGTACTTGTATGATGTTATTGTGGATGAGGATAAACTTAAAAAAGTGGTTGCTAAAATACGAAGTCGTTATTATAAATTACTTAGTAAAAGTTCAAATATGCGTTTAGTAGCAGATTCACAACTTTATGTGGAACTTTTTACAGATATTAATAAGCTTTTCTTAGGAGAACTTGATTTCTTAAAAAAATATGATTATTATTTAGACTGCCACGATGAAACATATAATAGATTATATATTGATTATGGTGATGAAATATTTGAAGCTTTAACTACTAATTTATTGTACTCTGTAGTTATTAAGGATAAAAAAGAGGCAGAACTATATAAACAGGCATCCCCTATTAAAGTAAGAAAGAAATCTAAGGATATAACAAGTTAGAAAGGATAATATATGGAAAATACAATAAATTTAACAGAAGAAAAAATGCAAAATGCTATTATAACTATGGAGGAAAGGTTTTTAAATGTAAGAGCTGGTCGTGCTAATCCTAGTATGCTTGATAAGGTTATGGTTGATTATTATGGAGTGGCTACTCCAATTAAGTCTCTTGCTAATATCTCTGTACCAGAAGCTAGACAACTTATGATAAAGCCTTTTGATAGGTCTATTTTAGGTCACATTGAAAAGGCTATATTTGAGGCTAATTTGGGGGTTACTCCTAATAATAATGGAGAGTGTGTATTTATAGTTATACCTCCTCTTACTGAGGATAGAAGAAAGGAACTTGTTAAAGAGGTTAAACAATTAGCTGAAGATGCTAAGATACATCTTAGAAATATTAGACAAGATGCAAATAAAATGATTGCTTCTTTAAAACTTCCTGAAGATGAAGAAAAAAGGAGTATTGAAGAAGTTCAAGATCTTATTAATAAGTATAATAAGGAAATTGAAAGTAAACTTAAAGATAAAGAAAAGGATTTAATGACAATATAAAATGATGATAAGGAAGTAGTAGTATGGTAAAAATATCTTTAAAGCGAGCTCTTTATGGTGAAAGTAGAGCAAGATATTGGTATGAATTCACCCTTTGAATTTTATCGCAGGTAAGCGTTAAAGACAAGAGAGTATAACATAAGTTATAAAGAAAGGTGGTACCGCGGCTTTAGTCGTCCTTTATGGACCATCTTTTTTATTTTAAGGAGGTATTTATGAATAGTGAACTTGATTATTTACTTAAATATATTTCTAATGATTGTTTATATGATATATTAAACAATAAGGGAAAGTATGTTATAGAGTTAATAAGAGATGCACGTGTTAATGTATGTCATAATATTGAATATTTAATTAAATATGGTGTTACTAATATAGATCATGTTGTTTATGAAAGGTTAGAGGAATTAGCTCTTCCTAATAATGATTTTATTAATAATATTAATGATTATGAAAGGATACTTAGTAAGGATAAGATTATTACTATGTTAGAAAATATATAGGAGGTATTTATGAATATTGAAGAGATAAACAAGGAAATATTAAAAATTGATGATATTAATGATATTAGGAATTTAAATGATTTGAAAGTTAGAATGGTTGGTAAAAAGGGACTTATTACTTCTCTTTATAGTAAGATGAAGGAACTTAGTGATGATGATAAGAAGGCTTTTGGTAAGGAAATTAATGATTTGAAAGTGGTATTTTCTTCTAAGTTTGAAGAGAGAATGAGAGTTTTAGAGGATGAAGAGGTTAAAAAGGGATTAGAGAAGGATAGAATTGATTTGTTTATGCCTTCTACTAATATTCCTGTGGGATGTCCTAATATTCTTGAAAAACTTATTTTGGAAGTTGAAGAGGTTTGTATGAGTATGGGATATGATGTTGCGTCTGGTCCCGAAGTTGAAGAGGATAGATTTAATTTTGAACTTCTTAATATTCCTAAGGGTCATCCGGCAAGGGATGCTCAAGATACGTTTTATATTAGGGATAATGAACTTCTTCTTAGAAGTCAAACATCTCCTGTTCAAGCAAGGGTTATGTTAGAGGCTGGTGGTGATAAGCCGGTTAGAATTATTTGTCCTGGTAAGACTTATAGAAGAGATGATGATGATGCTACGCATTCTCATCAGTTTACACAAATTGAGGGTCTTTTAGTTGATAAGGATATTAGTTTAGCTGATTTAAAGGGGACAGTGGAAGTTATTGTTAGAAAGTTATTTACTGATGAGGTAACGGTTAGATTTAGGCCTAGTTATTATCAGTTTACGGAACCTTCTGTTGAGGTTGATATTAGTTGTTTTAACTGTGGTGGTAAGGGCTGTAATATTTGTAAGAATAGTGGTTACATTACGGTTGCTGGTGGTGGTATTGTTCACCCTAATGTTCTTAGAAATTGTGGTTATGATCCTAAAAAGTGGAGTGGATTTGCTTTTGGTTTTGGGGCAGAACGTTTAGCAATGCTTAAATATGGTATTAATGATATTAGGGTATTTTATAATAATGACTTGCGTAATGTTGATAATTTTAACAGGATAGAGAGATAAAGGAAAGAAGGTATATTGATGATAAATTTAGAATGGGTTAAGGATTATATTGATATTGGGGATATTAGTCCCGAGGAACTTGCTGAAAGGGTAACTAAGACTGGTATTAATATTGAGAAAATTATTTCTAATCATATTAATAATCTTGTTATTGGTGAAGTTATTTCTTGTAAGGATCATCCTAATAGTGATCATTTAAGGGTTTGTGAAGTGAATACTGGGTCTAAGTGTATACAGGTTGTATGTGGGGCTTCTAATGTAAAGGAGGGGATAAGGGTAATTGTTGCTCTTCCTAATTCGGTACTTCCTGTAGGGCCAATTGAAGAAACGTGTTTAAGGGGTGTTAAATCGGAAGGTATGATTTGTGCTTTGTGTGAACTTGGTTTTGAGGAGAATTCGGAGGTAAATCGTGCTAAGGGGATTATGGTTTTACCAGCTGATGCTCCTTTGGGTGCTGATCCTTTGCAATATTTGGGCCTTGATGATGTGGTATATGAGCTTGATGTTCACAAGCACAGAAACAATGATTGTTACTATCATATTGGTTTTGCTTATATTGTGGGGGCAGTTTTGAACAGAAGGGTTAAGCTTCCTTATGTGAAATTTGATGTTTGCAAGGATAGTGTTAATGATTTTATTAGTCTTAGGGTTGATACTTCAAAGTGTCCTTATTATTTGGGGAGAATGGTTAGGGATGTTAAGATTGGTCCAACACCGGAATTTATAAAGCGTAGGTTAAATAGTGTTGGTATCAGGAGTATTAATAATGTTGTTGATATTTCTAATTATGTTATGCTTGAATTTGGGCAACCGCTTCACTTTTTTGATAGTGATAGTTTGGGAAGTAATGTTTTAGTTAGGGATGCTAGGGATGGTGAAGAGATTATTACTTTGGATGGTCAAAAAAGGGTTCTTAATAGTGATGATATTGTTATTACTGATGGTAACAAGCCTGTTTGTATTGCTGGGGTTATGGGTGGTGATAATACAGCGGTTACGGAAAATACGAAATCTTTATTTATTGAGAGTGCTATTTTTGATGCGGTTAGTATTAGGAATACGGCGAGCAAACTTAATTTGAAGAGTGAGGCTTCGATTAGGTATGGTAAGGGTCTTAACTATGAGTATACGGATATGGCTATGGATAGGGCTTGTGAACTTCTTGAAATGTATGCGGGGGCAACGGTTCTTAGTGGTACGATTTCATTTGATAATATTGTTAAGACTCCTAGGGTTGTATCTTTTAGGGCTGAAGAGATTAATGGTCTTCTTGGTACAACTATTAGTGATAGTGATATTGAACTAGAACTTAACAAGCTTGGGTTTGATTTTCTTAAAAGGGATGGTGTTTATATAGTTACTATTCCTAATAGGAGATTAGATATTGAGGAGAATATTAATGACATTGCCGAGGAGATTGGGAGACTTTATGGGTATCACAACCTGAAGGGAACTCTTCCTAGAGTTGAAACGAAGAGGGGGAGATATTTGGGGGATGTGTGGTATTCGAAGGTGATTGGGCAGAGAATGAGGAGTCTCGGGTTTAATGAGGTGAGGACGTACACGCTTGTTAGCAGGGCGATGGCGGAGTTGTTTAATTACGAGGGGGCGGATTTTATTGCTCTTCCGAATCCGATGAGTAGCGACAAGGAGATTATTAGGACTAGTATTTTGGCGTCTTTGCTTAATGTATATGAGTATAATATGAAGAGAAGGGTTAGTGATATCTTCATTTATGAGATTGGGAAAACTTATGATAGGAATTTTGATGAGGATTTGAAACTGGCAATGCTTATGAGGGGAGATTTTATTAGTAATAGTGTAAGTGGTGTTTCTGTGAAGGGTGATTTTTATCTTCTTAAGGGAATGGTAGAGAATGTTCTTAATTATATGGGGATGAGGGGTAGGTATGATTTTGATATTTGTGAAGATGCTAAGGGGATGCATCCTTATGTTACGGCGAAGATTTTGCTTGATGGAAAGGTGATTGGTGTGCTTGGCCGAGTGCATCCGGCGATTGTTAAGGATGAGGTTTTTGTTTGTGAGTTATCTGTGAAGGCTCTTATGGGTAAGGTAGATAGGATTTGTTATGTTAGTCCTTCTAAGTATCCTAGTATTTGTAAGGATTTGGCTTTTATTGTTGATAAGGGAGTCAGCACAAGGGACGTAGAAGGGGTTATTTGGGGAGTTAATGATAGTTTGCTTGCGGATATTAGGCTCTTTGATGTTTATGTGGGAGATAATATTCCGAGTGATAAGAAGTCGCTTGCTTATTCGCTTGTGTTCCAGAGTAGGGAGAGGACACTTACAGAGGAAGAGGTTATGGGTATTATGGAGAGGATCGTGGAGGCTTTGCAAAGGGAGATTGGGGCTGAGCTTAGAAAGTAACTTTATTTGGAATTTGGGAGATGGGGTAGAAAGAGTGTATATGGAATATAGATGTAGATATGGAATATAGATATAGAATAGGGGAATAGAATGTAGATAGTTATTATTAGTGCATTTACTGCATTGGTTACTTCATAGTTAATTATGATATATTATAGTATTTTAATGGTATAATGGAGTTACTAGAGATGACGATATCTTAGTTTAAAACCGACTAAAGATATATTTTGGGAATCTAATTCATAATATGTGTTGAATACTTATTCAGATGTATAGGCTGTCTTTAGTGATACTATTCATATATAGACTGTTTATATTTAACCGTATCGCCTACGGGGATAGCTTGGTAATGAAGGGTTAAACCTGCTCCCAAGAATCTCATTACAATGGTAATGGGAAGCATATAAGGCTCCTAATTATAATGATGTGATGCCCACCTGTGTAAGTGCGCAGGTTTTATATCAAAGAGTCGCTTCTCTGGTATGTTTTGGAAGAACTGATAGTTTAGGCTATTGGTTTTTCTTTTTTTTAGTTAACTTATGAGTTATACTGATACGAATATGGGGTGGAGTCGCTTAACTATGGTGAAAAGTCCTTATTTATAAAAATATGTGGTATAATTTGTTTTTGGGGGTGTTATCGTATTTGTTAATATAAATTAATAGAATAAACATAGAAAATATGGTAACAATGTGGATTTTTGACAGGAAATTTGTTACAATTAAATAGAAGAAGGAGAGTAGTTAAAATGAAGTATAATTACGTATTAGGTTTAGATATTGGTATATCATCTGTTGGATGGGGTCTGTTAGCCTTGGATGATGATGGACATCCTTATAAGATTATAGATGTTGGAAGTAGAATATTTACACCAGGTGAAGTTGAAAAAACTGGTGATAGTAGAGCAAAGGAGAGAAGAGAGAAAAGGGGTATTCGCAGAGTAACTAGAAGGAGAGAATTTAGATTAGATAGGGTTAGAAACTTACTTTACGAAAATGGGTTTTTAAATGGTACTGTCAAAAGTAGTATTGTATCAGAAAAGAATGAAGAATTAACAATTATTTATAATAATATGATAAATGATTATTATAAGAAAAATCATACTAATCCATATAAATTAAAGGTTGAAGGATTGGATAGGCCTTTAACTAATGAGGAGTTATCAATAATACTTGTTCACTATGCAAAAAAGAGAGGATATAAATCCAATAGAGAAGAGGATTCTGATAATGAAAGTGGTAAAGTACTTGGTGCTATTAAAGAAAACACTAAAATAATGAAAGAAAACAATTATCGAATTGTATCGGAAATGTATATTAAGGATAGTAAATTTGAGAAAAAAATAAAGAATAGTCCTAATGATTATAAAATATCTGTTACAAATGAAATGTATCTTGAAGAAATAAATAGGGTTTTAGATAGTCAAATTTCTTTTGGTGTGATTGATGAAAAGTTTAAACAAGATTATTTGGAAATATATAATTCAAGAAGACATTATTCTGATGGGCCTGGTTATTATTATGAATATGATGAGGAAGGTAATAGAATAAAGAAAAGATCTAAATACGGTGGAAATTTAATAGAAAAAATGACAGGAACGTGTGATTTTGACTTTAACCCTAGGGCACCTAAATTTTCACCATCATCAGAAATATTTGTTGCCTTAACTAAGCTTGTTAATCTTAAATATAAAACTGATGAGGGAAGTTATATTTCGCTTAATAGTAATGAAATTAAGCAAGCAGTAGAACAGGCTAAATGTAAAAAGAGTGGTCTTACTTATAATGATATTGTAAAGGTAATTGGTAAGGATAATATTAAATTTAAAGGATTAGTATTATCCAAAAGTGAATATAGTAAAGTTATTGAGGAATTTAAGAAAGTTCTTAATATCTCTAAGGATGTAAAAGTAGATATTTTTAAACTTGATGATAATGAAAAAGAGATTTTTGATAGGATATATACCAAGAAATTATTTGGTAAATCGTTTATTGAATTAAAGGGATATCATAGTTTAGAAGATTCTATAAAAAAATCTTATGGTAAGGATATATGGCAAACTGTAAAAGATGATATGAATTTTTTAGATGAGCTTGCCCTTTACTGTACTAATTATAAAATTAATGAAGAAATACTTAAAAGAATTGAAAATTCAGATACATTTGATGATAGATTTGCAGATATTAATTTTGTTAAAAGTTTACCTAATTTTAAGGATCATTTAATGTTGTCAACTGAGATTATCAGAGATTTAATTCCTTTGATGCTGGAAGGTATAACTTATGATAAGGCTATGGCTAAATTGAATCTTATACATTCAAATCCAAATAGTAAAGGTGAAAAAAGTGACTTATTAGCCCCTATTGTTAAAAACTCAGAAATTACTAATCAAAGAGTATTGAGATCTTTAACTCAAGCTAGAAAAGTAATAAATGCTGTTATAAAGAAATATGGTATGCCTAAAAGAATTAACATAGAAACAGCTAGGGAACTTGCCAAATCAAGACGAGAAAGAAATGAAATAGAAAAAGATAACTTAGAAAAAAGAATGAATAATCTTAAAATTAAGGAAGAATTAATGGATAAATGTGGTACAATTTTCAAAGATATTAATAAGATATCTAGTAATGATATTTTAAAATATAAGTTATGGCAAGAGCAAAATGAGTTTTGTGGATATAGTATGAAAAAGATTACTATTGAACAGTTATTTTTAAATAATGATACGCAAATTGATCATATTTTACCTTATTCAAGGACTTTTAATGATAATTATTTAAATAAAACTCTAGTGCTTACGAAGGAAAACCAAGAGAAAGGTAATAAAACTCCATTTGAGTGGTTTGGAAATACTGAAAAATGGACACAATACGAAAGTTTTATAAATAGTTTATCTATTTCTCCTAAAAAGAAAGATAATTACTTAATTAAAGAACTTGATAAAGATACAGAAAGGGAAATGAGGGACCAAAATTTAAATGATACAAAATATATTAGTAGAGAACTTGCATCTTTTATAAAGGCTTATTTGAATGTTGATGAAGTTAATATGTTTCCCGGTGCTATTACTTCAAAATTAAGAGCACGTTGGGGATTTAACAGATTAACTCATAGTTATATATCCGAAGATTTTTATATGCCTAATGATATGAAACAAGATATTACTAAAGACCGTGATAACCATTTGCATCACGCTATGGATGCTCTTGTTATTGCTTCTATTACTAAATCGTTAGAAAATAGAATAACTAAATATGAAAAATTTAGTAGATATATTGATGGATTAACTAATGATAAATTAAACGAAATAAAGAATGGTCAGATATCTGATGTTGTAGAAGAGTTTTATGATGCTGAAAATGGTGATATTCAAGTTGAAAATCTCAGAAATTATATTATTGAACAAGAAAGGGATAATAACATATTTTATAAAAAACACAATATTGGAAAACTTCAATTTCCAACTCCGTATAAGGAATTTGAAAAAGAGGCTAAGGCTAGGGTTTATGAACAAAACTTAGATTCTTTAATAAATATAATTACTAATGATATTAGGACTTACACAGAAGAAGAACTTAAAAATTTACATACATTAACTCCTTCTATTGCTAAAAATAAAATATCTGGTAAAATGCACGAGGAGACTTATTATGGTATAAAAGAAATAGGATATGCTGATAATAAAAGAGCTTTTAAAACACTTAGAACTCCTATTGATAAGGTTAAAAGAAGGGATTTAGAAAATATTCCAGATAGGTTTTCTGGCTCTAAGGATATATATGATACGCTTGTTAATTGGTTTGAGGAACAGAGATTTATGTTTGTAAACAAAGATTTTAATAAGGTAACTGGAGATGAAATATTGAAGGTTAATGGAAATAAATATCCAATTAGTACTAATGATAAGGAACACAAAGAAATAAAAAAAGTGAAACTTTATACTGAATTTAATAATACGGGTCACATTGTTAACAATAGTAATGTTGAAAAGGGTGGTATATATAGAATAGAAGTCTTTAGATCTAATAATAAAGAAGATGACAAATTATATTTTGCTGCGTATGATATTTTTGAAATAGCTAAAATTAATGAGATAGAAAAAAAGGGTACTAATAACGATAATTTAACCATAAAACTTTGTTATGGACGAAGTAAGAATTATAAAATTTTAACTTATCAAGAATTAAAAGATAATTTTACTTCTTATGTAGTACTTAATAAAAATGATTTAATTAAGATAAAAACTAAAGATGATAAGGAGAGCGTAGCATATATAGTTGGATGTTCTAGTGGTTTGTTAGAAGTTAAAAGTAAAATTGGTGATGGATATGATTTGATAAAAAATAAGTATAGTCAAGATTCGATATTCAACTCAATGCCAGCAAGTCAAAGATATCAAATTACTGTTTCTACTATTAAATCAATAGAAAAATTATCAATTAATGTATTAGGTGAAATTAGTGGGATATAGGCAAATAATTATTAAAAAGAGTGAAAAAATTCACTTTAAAGATAATCAATTAATTATAGATAAAGAGCAAAAAAGTACTAAAATACCTTTGGAGGATATTAATTATGTATTAATTGAAGATGCTACTACAATATTAACTACGAGGCTACTTGCAGAATTTGGTAAGAATGCTATTTCATTAATAATATGTGATGAAAAATTTGAACCTACATCTATAATGTATCCATACAACTATCATTTTAAACAATTAGAAAATTTTAACCGACAACTGGAAATAAATAATGAAATTAAAAATGAGTTTTGGAATCAAATCGTAAAAAGAAAAATTGAAAATAGTGTTAGGGTATTGGAAATGACTTCTAAGGAAGAATTTCCAATATCTAGGCTTAATGAATATATTAATGAAGTTAGTGATGGAGATATAAAAAATAGGGAAGGGTTGGCAGCAAAAATTTACTTTAGAAGTATATTTGGGAGTGATTTTATTAGATTTTATGAAGATGCGATAAATAGTGCCTTAAACTATGGATATACAATATTAGCTAGTGCTATAATTAGAAATTTAGCTGTCTTTGGATTAAATACATATTTAGGTATACATCATAATTCTAAAATTAATAATTTTAATCTTGCTTATGATTTTCTTGAACCATATAGGTGTATAGTTGATAAATTTGTTTATGATAATAAAGATAGCATAGTTTATCCATTAACGTTTAATTTTAGAAAGGAATTAATTAATTTAATGAATAAAGAAGTAATACATAAAAATAAAAAATACACTGTAGAATATAGTATAAGTCTATTAATAAAAAGTTATATAAGGTCATTTACTACAGGAGAAATTGTATTAGACTTACCTTTAATAATTTATGAATAGGTTTATGAGATTAATAGTTATGTTTGATTTACCAGTGATTACTGATAAAGAAAGAAAAATTGCAACTAGTTTTAGAAAGTTTTTATTGGATGATGGTTATATAATGATGCAATTTTCCGTATATTCAAGAATATGTAAAAATAATGATGACCTTCAAAAACATATTAATAGATTGAAAATACATTCTCCTAAGAATGGTAATATAAGAATGTTACAAATTACTGAGAAACAATATAGTAATATTATAATGTTTGCAGGTTCTAAAGAAGTGGAAGAAGATATATCAATAGATAGTTTGTTAGTATTTTGACGACTTGTTTAAGTCGTCTTTTATACTATAAAAAACAGGCATAACGCCTGTTTATGGTCTTTAAGGTAAAACCAAACCTAAGGCATTATGCCTTATTACAGAAACCTGTAAACTTTTAGTAATGTATATCCTTCTTCAGGACATTTTAATTATACTATAATTTTTTCCTTTAGTCAACAAAAAAATTAGAAATTTCGGAAAAAAGTAGTTGAAAATTTTTGTTTTCACATATAATATATTCACATGTAATATGTTTTGGCTTAGAAAGTACAACTTTTATACTATCAGAGTTAAGTATTTTACTAACTAAATGAGGATACTTAGATATTATTTTGTTTTTTATATCTGTTATTTCATCATTTGATATTAATTGTTCGTTTTCATCATAGAATGCATCGTAATCCAAACTTTGATTATTATTGTATTCCTTTTTAATAATATAATTTTTAATAGCAATATCTATTGTATTTAATGGTATGATTTTATTATTTGTAATCTTGTAAGTATTAAATAAATCATAGTTTAAATATTCGAATACATTGTTACAACTACTTAATATAAAATGGCAATTATCATTAGTTAGACTATTAATTGTATTAAGAATATTAATAGTTTCGTTTACATTTAAGTAAACATCAAAATTATTGATTATAACAATTGTATTTTTTTCAGTATTTTTAATATCTAAAAAATACAATTGATAAAGTAATTTTCTTTTCATTGATTTTGATATTTCACTATCATTGAGAAGAATATTGTCAATATAAATGTTTGTAAATTTATCAATTATAGAATTGATATCTGGTATTTCTATTTGAAATGATATATTATTATCACTTTTTTTATTAATTTTTCTATCTAATAAACTATTAACTTTTTCATCAATAGTATCAAATATTTCGTTTGTATAGTTAATTAATTTTTCTTCATTGATTTTGTTTATTACATCATTATATATTATTTGTTTTAGAGCATTACTTTTAGTAAATTTGAATTCATTTGCAAAATCATTATCTTCATTTATAGTTATTATATTATAATCTTTATAATTGTATGTAGCATCATTAATCATAATATTTTTCTTTTTTCCTGTAAGTCCATCAACTAAATTGCTGAAAAGTTTGTTTTTGTAGTTAGTATTTTTACCAAAAAAAATAACATTACTTTGTAATTTAATAAGAATTTGCTTGTCATCTATTTTTAGGACTATTTCCATTATTATCACCACTTAAATTTTAACAGATTAAAGCAAAATTATCTAGTATTTTATTGAATTTTACAAAAATACTTGTTAACTATGTATAATAATGTTATAATGTTTTTGAGGTTACAGGACCCTGTGAACTTTTAGTAATGTATAACATTGTATATTATCAATACGCCGAACATTTTGTTACAGGACCCTGTGAACTTTTAGTAATGTATAACAAAAAGCTAATACTTGGGGAGAAACAAACTGTTACAGGACCCTGTGAACTTTTAGTAATGTATAACCTAACTATGTAAATATGGATAGTTCTCACGTTACAGGACCCTGTGAACTTTTAGTAATGTATAACAAGACATTAAAAGAATAATTAAAAACGGGGGTTACAGGACCCTGTGAACTTTTAGTAATGTATAACTTGTTATGTAAAAGAATATGACGACCACAGTTACAGGACCCTGTGAACTTTTAGTAATGTATAACGTAAATAATAATTATAAAGATTGAATTGACGTTACAGGACCCTGTGAACTTTTAGTAATGTATAACAACTTCTAAGTGGAACAGAAATGGACTACAGTTACAGGACCCTGTGAACTTTTAGTAATGTATAACTCGTCTTGTATGCTAAACTCCAAATATAATGTTACAGGACCCTGTGAACTTTTAGTAATGTATAACTAACAAATTCGACTAAAAGTGTTGACAAAGTTACAGGACCCTGTGAACTTTTAGTAATGTATAACTAAGACGTTCGACGGAACAGGCAAAGAGGTGTTACAGGACCCTGTGAACTTTTAGTAATGTATAACGTGTAAAGGACTTACACAACAAGAAAGACGTTACAGGACCCTGTGAACTTTTAGTAATGTATAACCAAATGATACCACCTATAACAAGTGTTATGGTTACAGGACCCTGTGAACTTTTAGTAATGTATAACACCGCCCTCTATGTCTTAGAAGATAATAATGTTACAGGACCCTGTGAACTTTTAGTAATGTATAACTGATGGGTTCATTATTATTTAAAAGTTAGGGTTACAGGACCCTGTGAACTTTTAGTAATGTATAACTATGCTAATGGCAGATGTTACTACCCCCACGTTACAGGACCCTGTGAACTTTTAGTAATGTATAACAAAAGCATTTGAAAGTTATATTAGAGGTAGTTACAGGACCCTGTGAACTTTTAGTAATGTATAACTTGTAGTTTTATTACCCCTGCTATCAGTTAGTTACAGGACCCTGTGAACTTTTAGTAATGTATAACTATGTTCCAAATGATGCTACTTATAATAAGTTACAGGACCCTGTGAACTTTTAGTAATGTATAACCTTACGAGAACAAAAGATATTCAATAAATGGGTTACAGGACCCTGTGAACTTTTAGTAATGTATAACCAGAAGAGGCAATTAGAAAAGTATTGAATGTTACAGGACCCTGTGAACTTTTAGTAATGTATAACGATAATTTGTTTCATCGTATGTTATATGAGTTACAGGACCCTGTGAACTTTTAGTAATGTATAACATTGTAAACTCACTCTTGCTAACTACTTCTGTTACAGGACCCTGTGAACTTTTAGTAATGTATAACTTGTTCATTTCCAAATGCCCAAAATATGCGTTACAGGACCCTGTGAACTTTTAGTAATGTATAACTAATGATTGAATTAAACTAGCACTAAAACGTTACAGGACCCTGTGAACTTTTAGTAATGTATAACTCATTTGGGGAGTTTAAGGTTATAACAGAGTTACAGGACCCTGTGAACTTTTAGTAATGTATAACACATTACTAGTATTTGTTATTATATTTGATGTTACAGGACCCTGTGAACTTTTAGTAATGTATAACAAGTTGCGATTTCATCTAATGTGTCAAACTGTTACAGGACCCTGTGAACTTTTAGTAATGTATAACGAGTAATAGTAGCACCAGCTATATCTTTAAGTTACAGGACCCTGCTAATTTTTAGTAATGTTTATTCTTTTCTCATTTTAAGAAAAAGATACTCTATTTTTGAGTATTTTTTCTATTTATTTTTAACCTTTTTAGTTCTTCTTTCCATTCAAGTTGTTCTCTTCTTACTATTTCCTTTTCTTCTTCTGTAAGTTTCTTTTTTATTCCTGTACGGACTGCACCTGGATCTTGATGCCATCTTGGACTACTAAAAAGCTTTTTTTTCTTTGGTTCCATTTAAACCTCCTTTAACACTATTTTAACACAAAAATCATTCTCCTTTTGTACACTAAATACAATAAAAGTAATATTTCTCTTAATTTAAAAAAAACTAATCTTATATATATTGATTTAAAAAATAAAAATAGTAAAATAGATGTATAGATGTTAGCTAGGAGGAAGTAGAATGATATGAATGATAAATTAAAAAATGGTAATTCTTTGGAAACACAATTTTGGAGTGATGAAGTAAAAATTGACCCTAATAGTCCGTTAACAAAACTAATTGATAAGTTGTGGAATTCAAAAGAAGATTATATTCCTACTAATAAAGAAATAGAACAGTTTAATATAGAAATGAAACTATATCACAAAAGTAAACAAAGCACTCAAAAATAAAGTGTTTTTATCATAGTTTCTTATAGATAGCATAAAGTAGATGTTAAAATTAATAACTTTTTTTCTTTAAAAGTCCCTGTTTATATATACATAATGTTATAATTTAATTGCTTTTGATTTATTATACAAAAAATATATTGAAATGGAGGACTAAAAATGGAGAAGAAGGAAATAAAAAGAATAGTGCAAAGGAAAAATGTAGTTTTTCTAAATGACCACAAAAAAGCGGGTTTTAAAAGTAAAAAAGGAATACTAATTATAGAGTATACTGATGATACTAAAACTATTATTGATTTTGATTGTGGTTCAGATATAACTGAGTGTGACTGGATTAGAATAGTAAATACAGTATTTACTCGCGACAAAGTCTTATTTAGTAATTATAATTACTATGTAAGAAAGAAGTATAGTATTATATCAGAAAATGAAGTTGAAACTGAGGATATAGGTCTTAATGAAGGTAATTAACTTTATATAATAAAAAATAGAACCAATATTATAAAATCTATGGTACAATATATTAGGAAATGAGGTAATAACTATGTATGATAGATTAATAAAACTAATTGGAGAGGCTAATTATAATAAGTTAAAGAATAAAACTGTTGCTGTAATTGGTTTAGGTGGAGTAGGGGGAGCAGTATGTGAATGTCTTGCTAGAAGTGGTATTGGTAAATTGATTATAGTTGATTTTGATACTATTGATATATCTAATTTAAATAGACAAATAATAACAAATAAAACTAATATTGGTTGTAAAAAAACTGAAGAGATGAGAAAGAGAATTGAGCTAATTAGTGAAACTAAGATAATTATATTAGATACATTCCTAGGTGAAGATAACTTAAATGATTTATTTAAATATGATATTGATTATTTAATTGATGCTTGCGATAGCATTAAAACAAAAAAAGCATTAATAAAAAGATGCACAGAGGAAAAAATACCATTTATTTCGTGTATGGGAACGGGGAATAAACTCGACCCTTTGAAATATGAAATAGTGGATATTCGGAAAACGAGTTACGATCCTATTGCTAAAATTCTTAGAAAATATGTTAAAGATATGCGAATTACGGAAAGGGTAATGGTGTTATATAGTAAGGAAGAGGCAAAAAAGGTTACGGGTTCTATTAGTTCCATTGCTTATATGCCTACTATTGCTGGTAATTTATGTGCGAGCTATGTAATTAGAAAAATGCTAGAAAATGACTAGTATTTTTATTTATTTATTTTTTCTAAATTTTCCATAATTATTTTTAGTTTATTTTCAAAGGTGTTTTCTCTTGGTATATAGAACTTACTTCCTTTTAGTTCTTTGGGTAAATATTCTTGTTTTACAATGCTATTTTTATAATTATGAGGGTATTTATAAGCTGGGTTATTTTTCTTTATGTGTGATGGTACAGGATATGAACCGTTATTTTTTACCGTATCAATAGCGTTATATATAGCGGCTTCTCCGGAATTGCTTTTTGGGGAGAGAGCCATTTCTATAATAATTGTTCCTAGTATGATAGTGGCTTCTGGCATTCCTACTTCTCTTGCAGCAATACAGGCTGATACTACTTTGGGTCCCATACTGCTATTAGCAAGACCGATATCTTCATATACTATTACTTGCAATCTTCTACATATTGCTTCTAATTCTCCTCCTTCAAGAAGTCTTGCTAAATAATAGAGAGAGGCTTGAACGTCACTTCCTCTAATTGATTTTTGAAAGGCACTGAGGAGGTCATAGTAATTGTCGCCATCTTTGTCGTGAAATATATTTGGAGTGTTATTTATACTTTTTACTATATCTAGGGTTATTTTTTTATCACTTACTGAGTAGTAGCATACTTCTAAGAGGTTATAGGCAAATCTTAGATCACTAGAACTTAGGGATGCTATATATTTAAGGCTTTCTTCATCTATTTTTATTCCTTCTAATTCTTTGCTTTGCGTAGCATTTTTTAATGCTAAAATTATATCATTTGTAGTTAATTCTTCTAATTTGAATAACTGGCATCTACTTCTAATGGCGGGATTAATTGTGTGATAGGGATTGGAAGATGTTAGGCCAATTAGAGTGATAAGGCCATTTTCTAAAAGGGGAAGGAGGAGATCTTGTTTGTCTTTATTTAGTCTATGGATTTCGTCCATAATTAGAACTATTCCGTTATATAGTTTGGCTTCTTCGACGACGATATCGAAGTCTTTTTTGTTATTTATAACGGCGTTTAAGCATCGATATTTACAGCCTAGTTCATTTACTAAACAGAGGGCTATGGTTGTTTTTCCTATTCCTGGGTTGCCATATAAAATCATTGAAAATAGTTTATTGTTTTTGACTAGATTATTTAGTATTTTGCCTTCTCCTACTAAGTGCTTTTGACCGACTACGTCTTTTAATTTTTGTGGTCTTAGTTTTACTGCTAATGGTTCATTCATTTTTATCACCTTTTTTATAATAAAATACTTCTTTAAAAATGTCAATATTACTGGTAAAAGTTTATTTTTTTTGTTATAATGTGTTATAGAAAGTAGGGTGATTAATAATGGTTTTGGATAGGGTTAATACTGGTATATATGATGATTTTATGGTGTATTTGCAAACGGAGAGGGGGCTTGCACTTGGGACCGTTAGGTCTTATGGAGATGACGTGAGGAAGTTTCTTAGGTATTTACAAGAAGAGGGGGTTTTGGTAAGGGAAGTTAATGAAGGGGTAATAGAGGAATATTTTGTATCTTTGGTTAATCTTAATAGTTATTCTTTTAATAGGAATATTAGTTCTATTAGGGCTTTTTTGGAGTTTTTGGAGAAGGTATATGGGTACTGTTTTTGTATTTCTGATATTCACTCTATTAAGACTTATAGGCATCTTCCTCAGGTTCTTTCGAAGGAGGAAGTTGATAAGATACTTGATATTTCCTTAAAAACACCGTTTGATTATCGTAACAAGGCTATGCTTGAGGTTATGTATGGGTCTGGTCTTAGGGTTAGTGAGGTTACGGCTCTTAAGGAAAAGAATATTGATTTGGATAGTGGGGTAGTGAGGTTTTTTGGTAAGGGGAGTAAGGAGAGAATGGTGCCTTTATCTTGTATGGCTACTCGGTATCTTAGGATTTATTTGGAAGAGTATAGGTGTTTCTTTGTTAAGAAGAGAATAACTGATAATGTTTTTCTTAATAATCATGGTTCAGCTTTGACAAGGCAGGGTTTTTTAATGATTTTAAAGAAGATTTGTGAGCAGAAGGGTATTTCTAAGGAGGTTACACCGCACTCATTAAGGCATTCTTTTGCTACGCATTTACTGGAAGGGGGTGCTGATTTGCGAAGTATTCAGGTGATGCTTGGTCACGAAAATTTGTCAACAACACAGATTTATACGAATTTGGGGGTGGATACGGTTAGGGAAAATTATGATATGTATCATCCACGGAGTTAATAATAGTGCCCTACGGGGGTAATTATTTTGAAAGGAGATTTTTATGGTTATTGAAAAATATGGTATATATAGGCATTTTAAGGGGAAATTTTATTTGGTTTTGGATATTGTAAAGCATAGTGAAACTAAGGAGGAGTTAGTTCTTTATAGGGCGTTATATGGTGAAAAGGAACTGTGGGTAAGACCGATCTCAATGTTTACTTCTTTGGTTGATAGGGATAAGTATCCTAATGTGAAACAAAAATATAGATTTGAACGGCAAAATATGGATAATTTTACAGGTTAAAAACACAAAAAAAGTTTTTATAGAATTTAATGAGGTGATACTATGTTGGAATTAACTATAAGTGATTCAGAGAAACTTTTACTTGAAAGAACAAATTTATTTAATAAAAATAATATTATTTCATTTTGTTTACTTCTTAGTTATGGTAATTTAAATGGTTTAGAAACTTTATCAGAAAAAAAAATAGCTCAAGTAGAAGTAAAAGTTAAGGAAAAATTAGAACTTTTAGAATCAAAAATAATAAATTATAAAGAAATAAGGATTTGGTATTCTAATAATGACAACGAAAATATGTGTACTGTGTGTTATTTGATAAATTATTTAAGTAAATATAATTTAAATATATATTTATGTGACGTTAAAGAAGAAGGTCGTTTTGCACTGGGTTGTTATAGTGAAGATGAAATAGAAAATCTGTTGCCTAGAACAAAATTATTAACAGAAGTGGAAAAAAATAAATATATTAATTTGTGGTATAAATTAAAAAATCAAAATAGTGATTTAAGAATAGTTGAAAATAATACAATTAAATCTTATGATTTTGATTATTTAGATAATAAAATATTAGAATTATTAAGTAAAGAAAAAATAATAAAGTATTGGGAATTTATTGGTAAATGTATGATGAATAGAATATATAATTTTTCTTCTGATTTTTATTTTAAAGATAGGATAGATTATTTAATTAAAAAAGGGGTAATTAAAATTGATAAAATAGTAAATGAAGAAAATTTTTTTGGTAAAAAACAATTAACGAAATATATTTCCATAAATAAATTATAGAATGCATCTTTATTTATTGTAGTTTTAGCTATAAGAATCTGATAATTTTAATAAAAATGATGACTTTTTGGTATAAATTTGGTACAATTATGATGTATGTTAAAAATAGAAAGAAGGTATATGATGATAAGTAAGACGATATTTAGAGAGTATGATATTAGGGGTATATATGGGACGGATTTGTTTGATGAGGATGCGTATAAGATTGGACTTGCCGTAGGCTACAAGTTAAATAAATATAAAATTAAAGAGATTGTGGTGGGACATGATAATAGGTTGTCTTCACCAGCACTTACGGAGAATTTGACTAGGGGGCTAGTTCAATTTGGTATTGATGTGGTGAATATTGGGGAAGCGACGACGCCGATGGTGTATTTTGCGAGGATTCATTTGCAAAAAAAGGCGAGTATTGTGGTGACGGCATCGCATAATCCTAAGGAATATAATGGTTTTAAGATTTGTTTTAATGGAACGAATAATGCTTATGGGGACGAGATTAGGGAGTTATATGATATTATTGTAGCGGGTGATTTTATTTTTAGGGGGGATATGGGTACTGTTAATAATGTGGATATTCGAGATGAGTATGTGAAGTATATTTTGAGGGATATTCGTATTGATAATCCTAATTTAAGGGTAATTTATGATTGTGGTAATGGGACGACGAGTATTATTGCCCCTAGTATTTTTGAAAGGCTTAATGTGAAAGAGAAGGGGATATTTAATATTTCTGATGCTAATTTTCCTAATCATCATCCGGATCCTAATGTTAAGGCTAATTTGGATAAACTTAGTAAAGTGGTAGTGAAAGAGAAGGCGGATTTGGGTGTTGCTTATGATGGTGATGGGGATAGGGTAGGTTTGATTGATGAAAATGGTAGATTTGTTACTTGTGAAGAAATAATGATTTTGATTTGGAGAGATTTGGTAAATAGGGTGGATAATAAGAAGACTTTGTATGATGTGAAGTGTTCAAAGATTCTAGCTGATGAACTTGATAAACTTGGTGTTGAAAAGGTTCTTAATAAAACTGGTAATTGTTTTTTACAAGCTAAGACTCACGAACTTAATGTGCCATTTGCGGGAGAGGAATCAGGGCATACTATTTTTACTGATAGATTTGATGGTTTTGAGGATGCTATTTATACATCTCTTAGAATTATTGAAATTGTGGCTAATTCTGGTAAGAGTGTTAGTGAACTTTTGAAGGGAATTAAGTATTATCATACTACGCCAATGATGAACTACCCTACTTCGGAAGATAAGAAACAGAGTGTAGTGGAGACTATTAAAAATTATTGTATTAGTAAGGGATATAATATTAATACGATTGATGGGGTTAAGATTATTAATGATGACTCCTCTGCTCTATTTAGGGCTTCTAATACTAGTCCTAATATTACGTATCGTTATGAAGCTACTACTGAGGATGGTTTAAAGAAACTTGAAAAGGAATTTAATGTGTTACTTAGTGAGATTTCTAAGAATGTTTAAATTATATATGATTTTATTGCTTACGTAGAATGCATCGAGATGGATAACTATATTGCTTTTTGATTCTCGATGCAAATGAGAGGCCCTATCGGGGGTAAATATTTATATGAAATATTGTGGAATAAGAAGATATATTAAATAAAAAGAAAATAATAGGGGAGTTCTCTATTATTTTTCTTTATAACTTTCACAAATTGTTTCTTCTTTGTTAGTGCAATCACATCCATCACAAGAACAAGAAACTTTAATGGAATCTAATTTGCAAACGCATTTATCATTATCATTGTGTTTGCAGTTAGAAACATTGCATTTTATATTATCCATAAATTTATCCTCCAAGAATAGTATTTACTGATATATGGTAAATATACGGTATTATTTATAATTTTAAAATTAGGAAATTAACATAATATCAATTATCGGAACTAGTGTAGAATGAATTAAAGAGGGGGAATAATTTATAATAGAAAAAGGTCTCTACTTTTTAGGACCTTCCTTTAAACATATCTAGATTGTATTTCGGCAATTTTATCAAATACTTCACTAGCATTTTGCTCATTTATTTCTGTATAGCCGAGTTCTTTTAAGGCTATTGCTTTGGCTGTATTTAACTCCTGAGTACGACTCATTTTTTCTTCATTTTTACGGGATAGTTCGGCTTCCCATCTCTTGTGAGATTCTATTAATTTACTTTTAGAGGCCCCACCGTTATTATATAAAGTGAATGCTGAATATAAAATGCTTTCAAAGGTATATTGTCTATCTTCTTCAAATACACAAACTGTAGGATCTGTATATCCGGTTGCTTTAGAAATATATGCTAATATATATTTTATTTCTTTAGTATTGCCAAGTGCCATTAAGAAGTGATACAAATATGTTAAGATATTCATACTATTTTGTGTTTTATCTTCATTAAGCATTTCTTTTAAAAGAAAGATAATATCACTTATTAGTTCTTGTTCTTCTCGTCTTAAACCAGATAGTTCAATAACTTCATTTTTTTTAGGGACATTGTTACTTTTGCGGGAGTTAGTGAATATTTTGCTTCCAACTTCTTGTAAATATATATCGTTTATTTCTACTTCACTTAATTCTTTTTCGTTTTTAACGCCTAATAATTTAAATAAGAGTTGACATTTATCATTAGATAATTTTGAAAGGTCATTACTGTCAAAGTAATTGTAAATCATTTGCCTAGAAACTCCTAGGTATTTTGCTAGATTAACCTTTGATATGCCCGCTTCTTTTAGAATTAAATTAATTTTATCAACTGTATTCATTATCAAATTCCTCCTAAACCACTAATGTGTTAACTTACTTTACATTATAAGTATAACACAACATTAAGTGTAAAGCAAGAAAAAGTATATTAAAAATAAGAGAAATTTCTGTTTTAGAACTTTCTCTATTTAATTACTTCTTTTATTATTCCGCCCCCTAAACACTGGCCATTTTCATTATAAAGGACGCAAAATTGTCCTGGGGTAACGGCTTTACAGGGATTGTAAACTAATTTTAATGTATTACTGTCAAGTAATTCTGCTTTTGTAAATATGTCTTTTTGACGATATCTGAATTTGGCATAGCACTCCCCTATTTCTTTGTTTTCGGTTAGAAAGTTGAATTCTTCAATAATACAACTTGTTGACTTAAGTTTATCGCTATCCTCACCACTAGATACATATAATATATTTTTATCTAAATCTTTTGAGACCACGTAGTGCTTGTTTAAATTACCACCTAAATTAAGTCCCCTTCTCTGCCCTATTGTGTAATACATAAGGCCAATATGTTTTCCAATTGTTTCACCGGTGTCAGCATCGATGATATCACCAGGGATATTTGGTAAGTAGTTTTTAAGAAAATTTTTGAAGTTTCTTTCTCCGATAAAGCATATACCTGTAGAGTCCTTTTTTTTGGCAGTTATGAGGCCATTTTCTTCCGCTATTTTTCTTACTTCGGGCTTTTCTAAATCAGCGAGGGGAAAGATAACGTTTTTAAACTTGTCCTTTCCAACATAAGCTAGGAAATAGCTCTGATCTTTATTTAAATCCTTTGCTTTATATAAATTACCGTCTATTATTTTGGCGTAATGTCCTGTTGCAATATAATCGGCACCGAGTTCAAGGGCTTTATTTATGAATAAATCAAATTTGATATATTTATTACACATTACATCGGGATTGGGAGTTCGGCCTTTTTTGAGTTCATCTAAAAAGTAAGTAAAAACGTTATCCCAGTATTCTTTTACATAGTCAACTCTGTGGAGAGGAATATTTAAAGTTTCACATACTTTTTTAGCGTCGTTATAGTCTTCTTCTTGAGGACATATATCATTTGAAAGATTGGGATTACCTAAATAATCGTTGTTAATAGTGCTATCCCAGTTTCTCATAAATAGACCTATGACATTATATCCTTGTTTTTTTAATAGAAGAGCAGCAACTGAGGAATCTACTCCGCCACTCATTCCAATTACTACTGTTTTCATTTATAATCACCACAATAAGTATATCACATTTTTGATGAAAAAAAAATAAAAGTTATTATTTTTATTGCTTTATGAAAAGATATTACTTGTATAATCCGGAAACGGAATTTAATAGAAATGTGGTAAAGTAAACTTCAATAATGCTTGTTAAAATGATTATTCCGAGTGATACTAAGAAAATAAAGGTGTATCTTTTGAGAAGATTTATGGTATTTATTCTTTTGCCTGTAATTTGTTTAATGATTCCTAAGGAAAAGATAATGCTATAAATGCTTAGGGATAAAATAATTAATATGTTAATTATATTGTGTGGTATTAGGTATATAAGTCCTAAGAGAAGTCCTTTTATTTTATATATATATATCATACTACTTACACAAAAACCAGTAACAAAACCTTTTAAATATACGATAAATCCGTTAAATACAAGGCCAATGGTGCTAATACCGAGAATGAAAATGGATATAATATATAATAGGTTTATAGTTAAAGTGTTTTTTATATTTCCTGTTAGATTTCCGGAAATAATACTCCTAAGTTCGGTACTTACGATGGTTTTATCGCCTGTACTTAGACATATTAAAAAAATGGAGCCACTTATTATACCAATAATGAAAAAACTGATAATGAATGTGCTAATGCTTTTGCTAGGAAATAGTATACTTGTAATTCTGCCTTTCATATTTCATCACCTAGTAAAATATATGTATAGTGTATTGAAATTATGTGGATTTTTTGATACAATTATTGTGAGGTAGGTGTAAAATGAGCAAAAACAAAAAGAAACAAAGTGGAACGAAGATAATGACCAAAGTGATAGCTATTTTGATGCTGATAATTATGGTTGCATCGGTGTTTGTATCAGTAATTGCATATCTATAGGATATGTTTTTCTTTTGGTCCCCTGCCCTATCGGGGGTAAATATATATAATGTTTATTAAAAAAAGAACTCAAAAAGTATTAATTTATCCTTAGATGATATTTCCTCACAATTTAAATATTCTTGAACAGTTTTTCCATCAATAAATTGTTATAAAATTATGTTACAAAATCTTATTACTTTATTAAATGTTCCCTTTTTCATTCAAAATTCCTAAATATTTCCTCACTATAACATAATTTGTTCTGTAAAAATCACTATCAGTTTTATTTTTTGAAACACTCCACCATAATGAAGTATAAGAATCAAATAAGCTATAAAAATCTAACTTTTCAAAAAAATTATCATCTATTTTCCTAATTTCCTTATAACCTAACAACAATATATTAAATTTATCTTCTGTTAAAACTCTATGCATTTTAACAAAATCAAATACATATTCACCATTTTTCATACTTTCCATATCAATAAGGCCGATTTCATCTTTTTTAAACATAAGATTCCCAATTCTAAAATCCATATGAAGAATACAATTTTTATAATTATCTTTTAATTCATTATTTATATATTGTTTCAGATATCTATATATTTTTTCATTATCTTTCCCAAACACATCACTTAAAACCTCTTGAGTTTTTTCAAGTCCGTCATTTAAATAATTTATCCAAGAATCATTATTTTTATCAATTAATGGAGTATTATGTAATTTTGCTAATAATAATCCAATATTTCTTAATTGGCTATCTGTCAAAGAACTAGCATCTTCATCAAATTTATTATCTCCTTCAAAGAAAGTCATAATAATATAATTTTTATTATCAACACATCCATTATCTAATATTTTAGCTGTTGGTAGATATTGAGACAAATATTTCATATATCTGCTCTCAACATCTCTTTTCTTTTTACTATTACTTATTTTTAATACATATTTTTTTTCGGCATCTGAATTAACTATATATACATTAGAATTAAATGAATTACTAGCTTAACTAACTTTCTTTACACTTATTCCCAATTTTCCAAAAATATTTTTTATTTCTTTTTCTTTCATTTTTTTACCTCTCTGTTTTTCTATACTGAACTTGTCCACCATTTATAATAAAAAGTACCACTTCGGTACTTTTAGATGAGTAAATAAAGGATGAAGACAGCGAATATTACTGCTACAATTGCAAGTAAATAGTAAGCAACATAACCGCCACTACTGGCTGGAACTGGTTTTCTTGATACTGTTGGGGGTTTTTCTAAGGCTTCATCTCTACTTGCTATAGTTACATCATTATTTACATTTATATTACTAGGGTTATCGTTGCCAATAACGAAGTTCATATCATCAGTTTCTAATTTTTTATAATTAGTATAATTGGCTATATTTTCTTGCAATAATTCAAGAACTGTAGTTGTTCCTATTCTGTTTTGGTATTTATTTTTAAAATAACTGATAAAGGATAAGAAACTGTCATTTTTAACAAGGATTACTTCTCTTAATGGTGTGATGCCACTGCCGACAAGTAAGTTATATACACTATTAATTATATATGTAATTATTCTTTCGGCGTGGATATAGTCGTTGATGTCACTACTTCCCATAATTTGAATTAGGCTATTATTAAACATTGGTATTACGTAACTGCAAGAGGTGTTGTCTATTTCTCTAAAATATGAGAGGACATTTTCTTTTACCCAAAGAGTGTCATTTTTAGTAAAATCGTACTTATCGAGATTGTTTTTTATTTCTATTGTGATATTAACACTATTGTTGTTTTTAGGAACAGATAAATAATAAGATATTGTATTATCCCTAATGAAATATATGTTATGCTTATTTAAAGCTGCTATTAAAGATATATTATTCATATAAATATTAACCACGGAAACCCGCTACTTTTATGTGTTGGGATAAGTGGCCCTCCTTTCGATTAGATATTTTTGATCAACCAAGTAGTAGGCCTAAATATAATTAGTTACTATTACTCTACCCCCTAGTTTAGTATAATTAAATTATACCAAACTTTTTTTTACTTGTCATCCTTTTTTGATAAAAAAATAGAAAAAGGAAGAAAATCTTCCTAGTTTTCCGCTTCTTCTAACATAGTAGTAATAAAAATACCATATCCTTTGGTTGGGTCATCCACGACTACGTGCGTAACGGCACCGACAATATTTCCGTTTTGAATGATAGGTGAGCCACTCATTCCTTGCACTATTCCTCCGGTTTTACTAAGAAGGTTACTATCGTTTATTTCAAATAATATATTTTTTGTTGTATTTTGTGATTTGTTAATTTTAAGTATATTGATGTTAAATTCTTCTATTAGTTTATTGCTTATAACTGTTAGTATTTTTGCATCTCCTAGTTCCACTTCTTCTTCTTTAGCAACTTTATATAGTTTTTTTTCTGGTATATTATTAATGGTGCCAAAAACTCCAGCACTTGTATTTTCACGTACATTACCGTAGACTTTCGTCGTATCGTATCTTGCGTTTTTTTCTCCGGGATGGCCATCATCTGATGGTGTAATATTGGTAACGGTGGAGTCGTATATGTAGCCGTCTTTGATTTCTAATTTTTGGCCCGTACTTTTTTCGATTATTTCGTGACCTAAGGCACCGTATAGTTTAGTATTGGGGTCAATAAAAGTTAGGGTACCTATTCCACTAATGCTATCTTTAACATATAGTCCTGTTTTGTAAACGCCGTCTACATCTTTTATTAAAGTAAGGGATGTGGAGTATTCTTTGTTATCTCTAAGGTATGTGATATCAATATTATTATTTATGCCGGTATTATTAATAGAGGATATCATTTCTTCTATGGAGCTAACGGGTTTATTACCTACTTTTATGATTTTATCTCCTATATTGAGTCCTGCTTTTTTAGCAGTATCAATGCCTTCGGTTTCATAAGTACCTACGACCATAATATAATTAGATTTAAGGAGGATACCAATATTTTCACCGCCTGCTAAAATGTAATCAGAATAAGCATTTGCTTTTATTGGAATAAAAACGCTAAGGATTAAAAGAAGCAGAAAGTTAGTCTTAATCTTCTTTAGAAACATTTTTATCTTCTCCTTTACTTATTCATTTGACTACATTATTATTATTAAATGATTAGTTAAAATTATAATAAGTAAATAATACCAACCTATTACTGGTTTTTTAAAAACTGTAATATTATTGTAAATAAAAGGCATAAAATTAATGAGAAAAGAGGGATTTATATGAGTAATACGACTTTGGCTTTTATTTTAACAACATTTGCTGGTTTTTCTACTTTGATTGGATCACTAATTATTTTTTTTAAATTTAAAAATGAAGAAAGGTTATTAGCGGGATGTCTTTCGTTTGCAGCAGGAGTTATGATGATGATATCAGTAATTGATTTAATGCCAGAAGGAATTGGGCTTTTAAAAACTAAGTATGGGTTGTTTACAACGACTTTTTTAGGACTTGGGGCAATTATACTTGGTGGTATTACTTCGGGATTACTTGATTATTTTTTTCCTGATAGTGTTAAAAATGATAATAAGTATACTTCTTCTTTATATAAAGTTGGTATTATAGCTTTGATAGCGATTGTTATTCATAATATTCCTGAGGGTATTGCTACGTTTGTAACAACACATCATAATATTTCTTTGGGGTTTTCTTTAGCCTTAGCGATATCTCTTCATAATATTCCTGAGGGGTTATCTATTGCTGTTCCTATTTATTACTCTACGAAAAGCAAAGCTAAGGCTCTTTTATATACTTTGGTTTCGGCGTTGTCGGAGCCGTTTGGAGCAGTTATTACTTACTTGTTCTTAATTAATTATATTAATGAGACAGTGCTTGGTCTTCTTTATTTTTTGATAGCGGGTATTATGCTTTATATTTCTTTGTTTGAACTTTTGCCTAAATCAAAATCTTATAATTATAATAAATTAACTTATTTATGTTTTTTTATTGGGATTGTTTTTATTACTTTATTTCATTAACCGCTTACGAGGCTATTTAGAATTTTGAAACCGCCTTCTACTATTTTTTTGAAGTATTTTTTTATTAGATTAGAAGTACTATTTACTCCTTTTGTAAATTTATTTGTATAATCTATGTATTCGGGAATTGTATAATCGTTTATATCTACATTGATGTTGTTTTTTACGTCTTCTTCAAATTTTTTGATTTGTTCATTAGTTAATATGGTTCGTTCTTGCATTTTATATTCATAGTAACCGCTTTCAGAAATGATAAAACATATTATGTAAGTTATAAATAATATGCCTATAATTAGTTTAAATATTTTATCTTTTTTCATTATCTTTCCCCTTTTATATATTTTGAAAAGATATCTGTAAGGGCTGAAGTGGTGTTCATTACTTCGTTTATATTGTTATCTTTGCTACCTACTTCGATGAGCATACATCCTGAACTTACATCTTGATTGTAGATACCATCTACTCCTGATCCTTCTTTTTTATAGATACCACGGGAAAGATTGGGATAGTATTTATTTATAAGATTATTTATGTTAGTAGCAAGAGTTAAATTTTTTTCATAGCCGGGGTGTTCTAGTCCGATAACAAAAAGAATGCGGGCATAATCTTTATCACCTATTTTGGCTGTACTTACTTCTTTACTAACGCTATCTCTATGGATATCTATAAAGTATTTAAGGGAGTTATATTTATTTATTTTTTCTAATAGTAATAGTCTGCTAGCTTTATAGCTATATGAGTGATCCCAACCGTTTATAGAGAGGAGTTCTGTCATATTGGCGGTTTCAGCGATAGTGCTTATACCGTTATTATTTAATTTTTCTTTAAAGAGATATGTTGTCATAAGGACGTTAGGGGTTATACCGTATATTTCTAAACTATTATTGCTATAATTTTCTAACTGGTGAGAGTTATAGAGATAGATTATGGGATTATTGGAATCACTTGGGTATGGATCTTCGATGTAAGTGCTTATTTCTTTTAGTTTTTCTAGGTCACTATAATCATCATTATATTGTAGTTTTTTATTTTCTGCACCGTCTAGGCCTCCAAATTTTAAAATACTGGTAGGACTAGAGAAATCAATCTTAAAGATATAGTTCATTGTCTTACCCACGATAGTGCTTAACTTCATATCGTTTAAATTGCTAATGTTGCCACCTTTTAAAATGAATTTGACAAAGTTTTCATTGTTTATATTTTGATTGTTTTTGATGGCACTATAATAAGTTAGTGCGAATACTCCATAAATGATTAGGAGATAAAATGCGAGTTTGAGGCTGTATTTTTTGCGATTTTTTAGAATCATTTTCCCTTTTTTGAACATAGTTAATCACCAAAAACATTATATGACTTTAATAGTGCGTTATTTGTCGATGGAGAGCGTTGTTGAGACTACTGGAAATGACATCACTTATTTTATCGATAAGGAAGTCTACTTCTTTGGGACAGACTATTAAATCGTAGTTAACGGCACTCATTACTTCTTTGATGAGGTTTCTTTTTTCTATTTCACCGAGAGTTCCTACTAAGCCCATTAGTTTTTCTTTATCACTTCGGCTTAGTTCGAGATTTCTTATTTTGTCTATATAATTATCAAAATGGAGAGGGCTTAGTTTATTTATTTCGGTATTGTTCTTGATATATGATATGTGTTTTAGTAGATAGTTTATGGATTCGTTTACGATGACGGATGATTCTACGACAGTGGGAACGCCTATTGCTATAACTGGTATTTTTAGGGTATCGGTACTTATTTCTTTTCTATTATTATATACGCCACTTCCGGGTCTAATTCCGGTATCGGTTAGTTGGATAGTGTGATTTACTCTTTCAAGACTACTAGCAGCAAGGGCATCAATTACGATAATGAATTGGGGGTTAATAAGATTGGTTAGGGCTTCGATATAGTCGGCGGTTTCGATTCCAGTTTCTCCCATTACTCCTGGACTTATGGCAGATATACTACGTATTCCTTCTTTGGGGAGGGCATTTAACTTAAAGAGGTGTCTTGTTATTACTAGTCTACTTACTACTTTAGGACCTAAGGCATCAGGAGTTGATTTGCTGTTACCTAATCCTAGTATTAGTCCTTCGTCATCGTCTTTTATATTTTTGTATTTTAGAAGGGATTTTATTTCTTTTTCAAGGGCTTTGCCTATTTCTTCTCTATCTTCATAATTGGTGATATCTTTAAAGGTAATGGTTATGTATCTTCCTTCTTTTTTTTCTATTACTTTTCCCTCTTCTTTGGTTATATCTGTGGTACTTATTTTAATGTTTTTATTGGTTTTTTCTTGGGTTTTTATTGGTTTATGGGATGCGTCTATGCTTTCTACTACTAGGTCTGTTCTTACGTTAAAGGGTTTTAAATTAATGTTATTTTCCATAAATGACCTCCTATAGTAATATTTTTTACAAAAAAGTTAAAAAATATTTGCCTTTTTGCTTTTTTTTTGGTAAAATTATATATAGTTATTGAAAGGAGATATAATATGGCAAACGTTAAAAATGCAAAAAAGAAAATTAAGCAAATAACTAAGACTACTTTAGCACACCAACAGTTAAAATCAACTGTAAAAAATGCTATTAAAAATACTGATAAAGCCATTTCTGAAGGTAACAAAGAAAAAGCTACTAACAGTTTAAGATTAGCTATTAAGAGTCTTGATAATGCTAAAAGTAAAGGTTTAGTTCATAAGAATAAAGTAAATAGAGAAAAATCAAGATTAACTAAAAAAGTAAATGCTATGGAAGTTAAATAAACTTCTTTTCTTTTTTGCAATTTTTTTGACAAAAATATATATTTTTATGATATACTTATATTAGATTAGGAGAGAAAAGGTATATGAAATATGTGACACTAGTTTTAGGAATATTTTTATTGTCAGTAATTACTTACTGCAATTTTACAGATACGAATTTATTTGATAAGAGAGAAGAAATTGTACTTAAGGAAAATGAGTATTATTTGGATAGGGATTTTGAGTTTGTTCAGAATTATGATGATGAGGTTCATAATTATACAGAGCTTCTTAATTATATATATCACGTTGTTAATACGGGGAGTAAAGAGGGAACGGGATATTGTGTTAGGGAGTATAAGAATTGTGCTAAGGATTTAGAAGAGATTGGTAATAATAAGGAACTTTTATCGACAATTAATAATTTTGTTCATCCTTATAATAGTTTTAGTAGTATTATCTTTACTTATAATACTAAGGGAGAGTTTGATATTAAGGTTAATAAGATTTATTCTGAAGAGAATATTGTTAAGATTAATGAGGTTGTTGATAAGGTTATTAAAGAGAATATTGTGGATACGATGACAACAACACAGAAGTTAAAGATTATTCACGATTATATTATTGATAATACTAAGTATGATACTTTAAAGAGTAAGAATATTAATGATATGACTTACAAGTCTAATACAGCTATTGGGGTGCTTCTTGAGGGGTATGGGATTTGTTCGGGATATAGTGATGCTATGGGTATTTTTTTGGATAAACTTGGTATTGATAATTATAAGATTAGTAATGATACGCATATATGGAATTTGGTTAAGGTTAATAATAAATGGCTACATATTGATTTGACTTGGGATGATCCAATATATGAGCAGAATTTGAATAGGGATACTTATTTTCTTATTACAACAGCAGAACTTGAAAAACTGAATGATAATACGCACAGTTTTAATAAAACTGTATTTAAAGAAGCGGCATAAAAGAAAAATAACTTGTTAATTTGAGTTATTTTTTTTATTTATATAGGTTATTACTTCCCCTACTGTTTCATTGAAATTTTCAAAGTTTACGTTAAACCATTTGACATCCATTTTATTGTTAAAGAATGTGTATTGTCTTTTGGCGTATCTACGAGAATTTCTTTTTATATTGTTAATTGCTTCTTCTAAACTTATTTTTTTATCGAAGTAATTATATAGTTCTTTATAGCCGATACTTTGAGTGGCTTTGCTATGGATATTTCTTTTATAGAGATTATGGGCTTCATTTATTAAGCCTTGTTCAATCATTTTATCTACTCTATTGTTTATTCTTTGATAGAGGATACTTCTATCGGTTGTGAGGCCGATGGTAATGAAGTTATATATTTTTTTATCACCGTTATTATTTAGTCTCATACTTTCGTTATGGTTATCGTAGTAGTTTAGGAATCTTATTAGTCTGCGTCTATTATTTTGGGGTATGGTGCATTCTTTGTCAATAGAGAGGGCTTTATTATAGAGGTATTCGGTACTTAGATTTTCGTAATTATTGGTAATGGTTTCGTTAGTGAAGTTGTAATCGTATAGTACACTTTTGGCATATAGTCCTGTGCCTCCGACCATAATTATGGTTTTGCCTTTTTTTTCTAGTTGGGATATTTCCCTACGGGCTTGGGTTTGATAATCGTATACGGTATAGGGTTCGTTTATGTCAACAAAGTCTATTAAATGGTGGGGTATGTTTTCCATTTCTTGGGGGGTTACTTTGGCACTTCCTATATTTAATTCTTTATATATTTGGACGCTATCGAAGTTTATGATTTCTCCATCGTACTTTTTGGCTAATTCTATACTTAGTTTTGTTTTACCTACTCCTGTAGGGCCTACTATTACAATAATCATTATATACTCCTTTTGAACATTTTTTCTAGTTCATACTTAGTGAAATTAATAATTGTTGGGCGACCGTGGGGACAATTGAAGGGGTTGTGGCACTGACGGAGATCGCTTATTAGGCTTTCCATATCAGCAAAGCTGATGTCGGTATTGGCCTTGATACTCATTTTGCAACTAACCATTTTAGCGAGATTATCACGGAATTTTCCGAGGTCAAAGTTTTTTTCTTTTTCGAGAATGTTATCGAATATGGCTTTTATGGTTTCGGTTTCATAGCCTTTGGTAAACCAAAGAGGATGTTCTATTACTCTAAAAGAACTGTTACCAAAGCGTTCTACTTTTATGTTAAGGCTTGCTAATATGTCCATATTTTCTTCTATTATCATTGCTTCGTTTAGAGGGAGTTCTATATTAATGGGAATTAGAGGGCTAATGGTATTTCCAGTAGGATGTTTCATTAGGAATGATACTTTTTCGTAGTTTACTCTTTCCTTGGCAGCGTGCTGGTCGATTAGATATAGTCCTAATTCATTTTGACATATTATATATGTACCGAAGGCAAGACCTACGGGATATAATTCAGGAAGTTTGTTTTCGGGGGTTATATCTGGTGCGTATTCTTCTCTAATTGTTTCTAGTTCTTCATTGTTTATATAGTTTTCTAGTCTTTTTTTGTATTCTTCATCGAGGGGGGTTGTGGGTTCTTTAACGATGTTTTTTTCAAGGTTTAAAGAGATATTTTCGTAATTAACGGGCTTTTCTTCTTTAATTTCTATTTTGGGAATTAATAGTTTATTTTTTAGTACTTCTTTAATGGTATCTGTTATTAGATTTTGAAGATCATCGAAATTGCTGAAATTTATATCTAGTTTTGAGGGGTGTATATTTACATCTATTAATGTTGGATCGGCAGTAATATTTATGACAGCTATTGGGTATCTAGTATCTTCTTTAAAAGTGGAATAGGCTTCGTTTATTACACGGTTTAGGATATGGTTTTTTATTACTCTTCCGTTTACTAAGACTGATATGTGATTTTTAGTGGCTCTATTTACTTCTGGTAAGGATATATATCCTTCAATGGTATAGTCTAGGTTATTTCCTTTTATATAGAGCATTTTTTTTGTTATGTTAAGGCCGTATATATCTTTTATTACTTTTAAGAGGTTGCCGGAACCGTCAGTATTTATGATTTCTTTGTCATCATTTATTAGTTTAAATTTTATATTTGGGTATGATAGAGCCATTTTGTGAATGTATTCAGTAATATTGGCTAGTTCTGTATAAGGGCTTTTTAGGTATTTAAAACGTGCTGGAGTGTTATAAAAGAGATTATTTACTGTTATACTTGTTCCTTTACGGGCTTCACACTCCCCTTCTTCTATAAGGGTTCCTCCTTTGATGTGAACCATAAAGCCTATTTCTCCATCAGAACAGGTTTTTAAGATAACATTTGATACAGATGCTATTGATGGCAAGGCTTCACCTCTAAAGCCTAGGGATGATATATTGAATAAGTCGTCGTCTGTATATAGTTTACTGGTAGCGTGTCTTTCAAAACATAGTTTGGCATCTTCTTTATTCATTCCTGTACCGTTATCTATTACTTTTATTTCTCTAAGACCGGCTTCTTTTAGGTATATATATATTTCTGTGCTTTTAGCGTCAACAGAGTTTTCTACTAGTTCTTTTACGACGGAGAGGCATTTTTCTACTACTTCTCCGGCTGCTATTTTATTTGATAAGTGTTCACTCATTACTTTGATTTTATTCATAAATACTTCCTCATTTCTATTACAATTATATCATTTTTGGGGGATTAAAACAACACATTTGAAGATGTGTCGTTAATTATATTTTTAGTTTTGTTCTATTTTATAACTTATAATTAGTCCTATTAGACTAATTATAAGTAAGTATATATCAAAGCTGGTTAGAAATATTACGATTAGATTTGCACTTATATGGACAAGCATACTGGCTTTTATGTTTTTGTATTTGAGATATATTTTACTTAGTATTAAGCCTAGAACAAAGGCATATATCATATTATATAGAGTACCGTGGAGAATTGCAAAGACAAATGTACTTATCATTATACTGGTATTTTCGTCATTGAATTTTAGGAGTTTATTTAGATAGATATATCTAAATAGTAGTTCTTCCATAATGGGACCTATAAAGCCTGTAGATAGAACTACTAGCCATAAACTCATATTGGAACTTGTACCGGATCCTCCTACTTTAAATAGTAGCATATTCATAAATGTGGCGGAAAATACGCCAATCATAGCAAGGGGAATTATTTTCTTTGGACTTATATTTTTCTCTTGTTTATAGTATTTTTTATATAAAACAAATATTACTATTATATTAAAGGTTAGTAGTATATAGGGCATATAGTTTATGACAAAGTGTTTGACATTGTTTCCACCGCACATAGTGTATATTATACTAATTCCAAAAAGAACGATGTACTCTAATATATAGATTATAAATATTTCTTTTAGGGCGTAGATAAATTTTTTAAAGTATTCCATAATTGTCTCCTTTTCTTCTATTTATATTTTATCATATATTTGGGAACTAATCTATAATTTTTTAAATATAGTATGGAGTAAGAAAAGAAAGTCTTAAGATGCTAGACTTTCTTTTATTTCTTTTAGATACATACTTACGTTAGTGGTATCACTTCCTCCGCCTTGGGCAAAGGTTTTATTGCCTCCACCATTTCCACTGCATTTTAGGCTTAGGTGTTTAATGATTTTACCAGCATCAATATTTTCATTAGTTGTTTTATTTTTGCAAACGAAGTTAACGCTATTTTCTCCGACATTGGCAAGGAGAATGAAGCTATTTTCTATTCTATTGGATAGACTACTTGCTATTTGTTTTAGGGTATTTACGTCATAGTCTTTTGTTATGGCAATGACAGTATTTATATTATTTATGTTATTTATATTTTCCATAAAGTTACTTAGATCACTTACGGATTTTTGGCTTTTTAATTCCATATATTTTTTTTCGAGGTTTTTTACTTCTTCTTTGAGGCCTTTTACTTCGTTTCTATTGAATACTATATCATTATAACAGGTTGGAGCATCGTTATTTATATCGTAACTCCAGTTTAGTTTAATATCCATTTTATCAGCATCCATTAGTATTTTTTTGACTTTGCCGAGAAGTTTAATCATATCGTCATTATATGGGGCTATTTCTCGTTGCATCATTGGGATTATCCATCTATCGGAAGTACCTGTAATTCGGTAAATATCGCTACCTTTATTTTCAACATTAATGATACCTACTTTCTTTATGTCACCGGTATTTTTGACGTGGGTTCCTCCGCATAGTTCAATGGAATCTCCTAGTTCCACTACTCTAACGATGTCACCATACTTGTCCTCGAAAAGGGCCATTGCTCCTCTTTTTTTGGCTTCATCTAGTTTCATATAACTGATATGGGTATCGATATTTTGACTGATTTTTTTGTTTACTTCTTCTTCGACTTTGGTTATTATTTCATCGCTAAGACGACCTCGGTAATTGAAGTCGAAACGGAAACTTTCGTTAGTAACATTGCTTCCTGCTTGATGAAGGGAATCTCCAAAGATGTCTTGAAGGGTTTTTTGAAGCAAGTGGACAGCACTATGGTTTTTGGTTATATCGCTTCGGAAATCTTTATCAACAGTAGCGGTAACGGTGTCGCCAGTAGTTATAAGGCCGTTTTTGACTTCAACGTGAATTAGGTTTTGGCCGTTTGGACTTTTGATAACGTTAAGGACTTCTAGTTCAGCACTTTCATTTTTTATTGTGCCTTGATCGCTAACTTGGCCACCGCTTTCGGCATAGAATGGGCATTTATCTAATATGACTAGGCAATCGGTACTGGAACTGTTTACTAGTTCATCATCTCTTATTATTCCTATTACTTTGCTTTCGGTAGTTAGGGTATCGTAACCTACGAATTCGCTTTCTTCTTTGTAGTTTATAATGGCTTCACTTTGCATATTCATACTTTTATAGTTTTTTCTATTACTACGAGCGGTTTCTTTTTGCATATCCATATATTTTTTGAATTCTTCGGTATCGACAGTAAAGCCTTTTTCCTCGGCTATTTCTGTAGTTAGTTCGACGGGAAAGCCATAAGTATCGTATAGTTTAAAGGCTTCTTTACCGCTTATTTTTTTATTACTACTTGTTGTGAAGAGTTCTTCTAGTCTTTTTTCTCCGGAAAGGAGGGTTTTATGGAATAGTTCTTCTTCCTTAGTTATTAATTCTTTTATATTTTCTTCTTCTTTGACAAGATATGGGTATATTTCTTTATAGTTATCGACAACTACTTTGACTAAATTAGACATAAAGCTATGATTTATATTTAGTTTACGGCTCATTCTTACGGCTCTTCGTAAGAGTCTTCTTAGTACGTAACCACGGCCATAGTTTTCGAAGGTTGCTCCATCACCTAAGGCAAAGACAAGGGTTCTTATGTGATCAGCTATTACTTTGAATTCTATTTGGCCAAAGTATTCTATATGACAGATACTACTTATTTCGTCCATAATGGGCATAAACATATCGGTTTCGTAGTTGGTTTCGGTTTCTTGAAGGATGCAAGCCATTCTTTCAACGCCCATACCGGTATCGATATTTTTGCTGGGAAGTTCTTCGTAGGCCTCTCTTTTGACTCCTTCTTTAGCATTGTACTGACTGAATACGTTGTTCCATATTTCTATGTAGCGATCGTTTTCGATATCGTTTTGGAGGAGTTTTATTCCTTGATTTTCTTTATCGTATTTGCTACCACGATCATAAAATATCTCGGAATCGGGGCCACTTGGTCCAGGCCCTATTTCCCAGTAGTTGCCTTCTAATTTTATGATATGGTCATCTTTTATACCGAGGCTTTTCCATATTTCTATGGCTTCGGTATCACTGGGATAGACAGTCATATATAGTTTATTTACATCTATATCGAAGTATTTGGGACTAGTTAGTAGTTCAAGAGCCATAGTTAGGGCTTCTTTTTTGAAGTAGTCTCCTATAGAGAAGTTTCCGAGCATTTGGAAGAAGGTATGATGACGAGCGGTTTTACCTACTACTTCTATATCTCCTGTTCTTATGCATTTTTGACAACTTGTTAGTCTTTTACAGGGAGGCATAAGGGTTCCGTCAAAGTATTTTTTGAGGGGGGTTACACCGGCATTTATCCAAAGAACAGAGGGGTCATCGTGAGGAATAAGGCTACCGCTTTCCATTATTTTATGACCGTGTTCTTCAAAATAACCTAAAAATGTTTTTATTACGTCATTACCTTTTAGTTTCTTCATTGTTCATTCTCCTTTCTATGTCTTTTAGTATTGTATTTAGTCTTTCTTCGTATTCTTTGGTTGTCCCATTATTGAATAAGAAGTAATCGGCATAAGCTATTGGGGGAGCTTTGGCGATGTTTTCTATTTCTGTTAAGTCTCTTCTTTGGGCTTCTTCATTATTGAAGGGTCTTTCTACTCTGTTTTCTAGTCTTTCATAACGAATGTTTTTGTCGCATACAACAGCTATGGTATAGAAGTTATCTCCTAGTTCTTCTTTTAGGAATTTGTATTCATCCCAAGAGTATAGGCCATCAAGAACGGTATCTTTTTCTTCATAGCATTTCTTTATTTTGGGATATAATAGTTTGGCAACGGCAGCCATTCCGTATTCTTTTCTTATTTTTTCTCTATATTCTTTTTGGGTTTCGGGGGTTATGGGTATTCCTTCTTCGTTCATCTTATCGTATACGAGGCCTCCGAAATATACTTTATTCCAACCTTTTTTTTCTAGCAATTGTGTAGCAATGCTTTTGCCACTTCCACACATACCGACTATAGCTATAATTTTATTCATATTATACACTTCCTTTCATATAACTAAAAAGGATTACTCCCTTTCCTTTTAGGAACGAAAGTAATCCGTGGTACCATCCTAATTTGCTTTTAGCACACTTAATTTGGATAACGGCTGTTAACCGGCAGGTATTAACTGCACTTTGTAAAAGGAGCTTCGATTAATATTTATTATTCGTTTCCACCTAACACGAACTCTCTATGAATATTTATTAATTTACTTATCTTTTACTTCGTTTTTCTGTTATTATTATACACTTTATTATTTGTAATTGTCAAGGGGTTTAGAGATTTTCTTTTATTCTTATTACAAGGCTAGACATATCGAGACCGTAATATTCTTCTACATCCCCGATAGGGCCATTTTTTGAAAAACTATTAAGGCAAATAAAGTCATCAGTAGTATTTAAAATGGTTTGCCACATTGGATCGTTTGATTTTTCGAGAGCGACGCGTTTATATCCTTTGGGGAGAACTTGAGCGAGATATGAGGCGTCACTGTCAATAAACTTTTTTAGATTGGGAACGGTTACGACGCGGGCTTCGATATAGTTTTTTAAGAGTTCTTGTTTTAGTTTCATTGCTAGTTCTACTTCACTACCGCTAGCTAGGAGGATTAGATCGAGGCGGTTTTTTACTTCACTTATTACATAGCCTCCACTTGCTACTTCACTTACGCTAGTGTATTTGAAGCTTTCTAGTTTTTTGTCGGAAAGTATGATTACACAGGGTTTGGTACTTTCTAGGACTTCGTTCCAAGTACCGACTAATTCTTTGTAATCACAGGGGCGATATACTTCGAGATTGGGAATGTTTCGAAGGGATGCTATTTCTTCTACGGGGCTATCACAAGTGCTATTTCCGTCAAAGGTATCTCCGTCAAATATGTATATTGATGGTATATTCATAAGGGCACTATAGCGTATTGCTTCTTTCATTCTATCTATACAGATTAATTTGCTATATGTATAGGGGCGATAGCCGGTTAGAGTGAAGGCATTCATTATTTCTCCTATTATATAGTCTCTATTATCTAGGATGATATTTTTGCCGAGATAATTGTCACTGTTATAGATGTTTTTTCCTTTTAATAGATAATGGGCATAAGGATAGTTACTACCCATAAGGAAATTGGGGAGGAAGCTTGATATGATATTTATTATTTGATAATTGATATATGATAGTGGTTTATCGCAATTTAATTTATTCATATCGATTATTTTGTCTAATTTTAGGGGGTCGGTTTCACTATTTAATAAGTGGGCTAGTTCGTTTTTATCTTTGTCACTAGCACTACTCATATATAGTCTATAATTGTTATACCAGTCTTTGTATTCTTCTTTGAGACGGGTTATGATATCGGCTTTTAGGAGTTTGGTATTTTCTGTACTGTGTATATAGTTTCCTTGGTAGTCGTTTATGATGTCTTCTTCGATATTTACGATTATCATAACGGGGCGATCGCTTTTAGAGGCTTTATCAAGGATTTTTTCTATTTCTTTGGTGTTATCGAAGTTTTTTATTTCCATTACATCGTAATCACAAGCCATATAGGTATCGATTATGCGGTCTTTTTCGAGGCCGTCGTCATTATTTAGATAGGCACAGATACAGATGAAGTTATCGAGGCCATATTCACTAGCTATACTTAGTGCTTCGTAGCTTTTACCGCTTTTGAGGTTTTCTTTAGTACATATTAGATATGTATAGTACTCGAATAGTGTTAATTGGTCGGTGTTGTAGCGTTCTTCTAGTTTTTTTTCTGCCATAGCGAGGCCTATGGAAGTGCCGAGAGTATTAGTGAGTATTCCTGATGATACTTCTTCTCTATTGCTACGGCCGTAAGATAGGTCTTTAGTGCAAGGGGAATTTCTTTTGCCGTAATTTTTTAGATCTGTTAGGCTATAATCATTACTCATAAAGTATAGGAGGCTATAATATAAACTGGATAGTCTGCTATCACTTATGACTAATCTATCTCTGTTCGCCCAGAAGGGCCTTTCTAAATCGTAAGTTAGATAGTCTCTAAATAGTGTATATAAAACCTCTGCTAGGCCGATAGTTAGTTTATTGTTCTTATCCATACTAAGGGCAACATTGGTTATATCGTCAATTACTGTTTCTTCGTCTAATTCTTGTTTTATGTTTTTACTCATTTTATCCCTACTTTCTACAATAGAATTATATCATAATATGGCTTTTTTGTGAAGTCTTTTTTTGGGAAGGGCCCTATCGGGAGTAAAAAAAGGAACTACCTTAGTTCTCTAATCTTTCCTTTTCTTTTATCTTTTATGATATCTAGTTCTACTAGGGAGTCACATATTTTATAATAGTAGAATTTTTTTATAGATGAATAGTCGGGGTTATAATCTTCATCTCTAATTGCTTTGGCCATTCCGTCTAAGTATTCGTCTCTTTCTTTATAGGTAACGTATACGGGAGGGATGCCTGCCATTTTGAAATATATGTTAAGGAGAGCTCTAGTACTACGTCCATTGCCATCATAAAAGGGGTGTATTTTAATTAATTTACAAGATAGTTCTACAGCATTATCTATATAATCAATGATATCTTCGGCTAGGGCATCATCTCTTAATTTAATTCCTGTTTTTACTAAATTGATGCTTTCTGTATACAGTTTTGCAATTTCTGCGGGGATTTGGTTGTAGTCAGAAAGGGTTACGCTATTTCCTAGTAGGTATGAATTTTGTTCTCTGAACTTACCTCCTACACTTGGATTTGGGACAAGGGAAAAGAGTTTTTGATGTATATTTAAAAGGGTATATATATTTACTTTTTCATAGTCTTTATAGTCTGTAATGTAATCGTATACTACACCCATTCCTTTTATTTCGTCCCATTCGTGGACTTGTTCTAATTCGTTTTCGTTATAGATATATTTTGCTTTGAAATAGCTGTATATGTCTTCCATATCGCTTCTATTTATATACGTAAAATATGAGGCTATTATTATCTCGGGCATATAGTCTTCTTTGGAATATAGAATTCCTTTTTCTTTTTTTTCTTTGTAGCAGTTAAATATTGTTTCTATTTTCTTTGATGCTTCTTCGTGATTTAGAGTATCTTTTCTAAGCATCTCAAATATGGGTATTAATTTGTTTCTATCCATAATTTCTCCTCTCTATATTTATGCTATCATAATTGTATGTTAATGTCAAAGTTTTTTGCCCCCGATAGGGTTATTTTAAACTAAAAAGCGAACAACTATTATACCCAAAATGATGACACAGAAGTCCGTGAAGAGGCCAACGAGGAGACTGTGGCGGATTTTTTTGATTTGAACGGCACCGAAATAGAGACCGAGGATGTAGATTGTGGTGTCAGTGGAGGCTTGCATTATGCTGGCAATTTTTCCTAACTGTGTATCGGGACCTACCTCGCCGAGGAGGCTGGAGAGGTACATTAGGCTGCTACTTCCACTGATTGGTCTAAGGATGGCGAGGGGGAAGAGTTCAGGGGGGAATTTTAGGAAGGTGAAAAGGGATTGGAGATGGATGGTTATGTCACTTAGAATGGTGCTATTTACAAGGATGTTTATGGCTAATATCATTGCTAGGATGGTGGGAAATAGGCCAAGTGTTATTTTGAGGCCTTCTTTTACTCCTTCGGTAAAGGATTCATAGATGTTTATTTTTTTTATAAGGGCGTAAATTATTCCTATTATAAGGATAATGGGAATGATGATACGAGACATAGTTCCTCCTTTATTTTTTGGTTATGGCGAAATGGAGAAGTAGGCCTAGAGCAAGGGATATAGAACATACTATTATACTGGGTATGATTATGGAAGTGGGATTTATAGAGTTATAGCCTTCACGGATAGCAATGACAGTGGTTGGGACAAGGGTGAGGCCGGAGGTTGTTATGATTAGAAAGGTTATCATACTGTTACTAGCTGTGTCTTTGGTTTGGTTTTCTTTTTGCATTTCTTTCATTGCTTTTATACCCATACCGGTGGCTCCGTTTCCGAGGCCGAAAAGGTTCATTACAATACTACTTCCGATTAGATTTAGGCATTTGGTGTTGTTTTTTAGTTCAGGAAAGAGGTGTTTTAGAAGGGGTCTTATGAAACTGGTTATTTTGGTTAAGAGGCCACTATCTTCATATATTTTCATAATACCAAGCCAGAGACAGATTATGGGAAGCATTTTTAGAATGAGGTCTAAACTGTCACTACAGGCTTTCAGAATTACTAAATCTGTACTTATTCCTTTGCTAAATCCGTAAATTATTCCTATTATTATGAAGCTACCCCATAAGTAGTTAATCATTTAATTTACTCCTTATTTTCTGCCAAAAATTGGGTTTTTTGTTCTTTTTAGAACTGGTTTTCTTATAGTAAATAGGTTCTGTATAGATTGTTTTGTTATTTAAAATGATATTTGCAGATCCTATTTGGGATTTGTTCAGGGGTTTTTTTATTTCTTCTAGTTTGATATTTAATTTTATGTTTTGGCTTTCTTCTTTGGTTAGGGGGATGGTGAGGCTTTTTTTGATATAGACTTTATCTTTATAAAAGGTGTTTTCAATGTTGAAGTTGTTTTTATCGAGAAGGGTATATTTTTGGTATTTTCCACGAATGGTATCATACAGGGAAAGGTGGGTATTCCAGTCATCGCTATCTTTTATGGTTACGACTATGAAGATATTATTATCTATATTAGCAGCACTTACGAGAGTGCGACCGGCTTTTTTTGTGTAGCCGGTTTTACCGCCAATGATAAAGTCGTTTGCTAATAGTTTATTTTTGTTATTCCATATATAGGTTTTATAGTTTGTTTTTAGTTTGTATTTCTTTGTGGATGTTATTCTTCTGAATTCTTCATACTTAAGTGCTTCTCGCATAAGTAGGGCCATATCATAAGATGAGGAATAGTTACCGTCTGTTTCATCTAAACCGCTGGGGTTATTAAATGTACTGTTTTTCATACCGAGTTTGTGGGCTTTTTCGTTCATTTGTTTGACAAATTCTTCTTCGCTACCGCTTACGAATTTGCTAATCATAAGGGCGGCATCTCTGGTGTGAACAGAAAAGCAGTAAAAAGTTTTCAAAATTAAATGTCTGATCTTGCGAGTCAAACACATTTAGTTTTGCATGAAGAATAACCTTTTGATTCGTTTCATCATCTTTTATTGATTCAACCTTTATATCATCAAACATAAGTTGAGCAAGTTCCAAAACTTTCTCATCATCTGAAAATACTATATTATTAAGTTTCTTTTTAAAGTCATCATAGTTTTTTTCATTAGATTCTTGTTGTTGTTCTTCTATAATTAATTTTTGTTTATTTTCTTCTAATGAGTTAATTTTTTCATCTAAATCTTCTTTAAGAGCAGTATATTCTTTTAAGTTAATTTCTTTTCTCATTCTCATCATAATGAGTTTTTTTTTTCATTTTCTTTCTTATATAGTTTTTCTTCAATAAGTTTAATTTCCTTTTTATAATCTTTTTTTGTCCTAATATCACTTATCATATCACTTATTTCACTAATTAAATCATCTTGAGATACTAATATCATATTTAATATTTTTTTACATATATCAACCAGTTCCTCATAATAGATTACAGGAGAATTACAACCTTCAGTTTTTTTCTTACCATGTATTCTATAATTATTACAAGCCCAAAACTTTCTTCGCCTTGCCCTATCATTTTTTCCTACTTGATATGTACCTCTTACAAAAGTAGCACCATCATAATAGCAATGCATTAATCCAGAAAAAGCAAATTTACTATATTTATTATTTTTATTTAATTGATTGTGCTTTTTACTTCTAGCATCTAATATCTCATTTGCTTTATCCCATAATTCTTCTGACACTATTGGAGGACAAGTTTCATTATTCTTATAGACAATCCATTCATCCCTTTTGAATCGTTTTCTTTTTCTATCATGGTAGTCAACAGTAGTTTCTTTATGGGCACAAAAATATCCTTTATATTTTGGATTTCTAATTATGTTTTTTATGACAGTGCCTGCAATTGGTTTGCCAGAATAATTAGTAATTCCATGTTCATCATACAATTTAAAACCTAATCTATGAACTCCTATATTTTCGGATACATAAGTTTCAAATATTAACTTAATTGTTTTTGCTTGTTCCTCATCAATGACTAACTTGCCTTTATTCTTTGTATATCCATATATATTATTGCTACCTGGAACTACACCTTTTTCCACACTTCTTTTGTATCCAAATCTAATTCTTTCAGACAGTTTTCTAATTTCTTCTTGTGCAATACTAGACATAATAGTAAGTCGTAATTCAGAATCTGGTTGAAAGGTGTTAATGTTATCACTTAAAAAATGAACACCAACACCGTTTGAAAGTAATTCTTGTGTATATTTAATACTATCCAATGTATTTCTTGAAAATCTTGATATTTCTTTTGTTAAAATTAAATCAAACTTCTTTTTCTTGGCATCATTTACCATTCTTAAAAAGTCTTCCCTTTTTTTAACACTTGTACCACTAATACCTTCATCCACATAACCTTTTACAAAAGTCCAATTTTCTTGTTCTTTTATAAAGTTCTCAAAATACATAACTTGATTTTCTAATGAGTTTAATTGCTCATATCTATCGGTAGATACACGAGCATAAAATGTTACTCTTAATGGTAAATCATAAATACTTTTCCCTTGACTTAACATATTTCTTATAGTATATAAATCCATTTAAATCACCTCCATTTTTATTTTTATATTCTTATATCCACCTTAATTGGATATGTATATTTTTCTTTGTTATTATCTTGTTGTTCTTTTAATTTATTAATAGCTTCATCACATTTTGAAATTAATGTTTCATACTCACCTATAGTAATATCTTTATTTTGATATAAATAATTCATAATCTTCTTTTGAACTTCTTTTGTTACTACTCCATAAGTAATATTATCGTTCAAAATACATTCTCCTCCTGTTTAAGTGTATTAATTAATAGTCAAAAAAATTAATAAAAAAAGGAGAATGCACCTACACAATTCTCCTTAAAAAATATTAATTTTCAAAGATCCTTGTGTAGATTATTTAATTTTTACATCATAGCTCTTCTAAGCATAAGATAATTTAAAAATTTAAGTAATGAAGTTCATTACTAATTTATTTGTATGATTCATTTTACTATACCTTTTTTTCTTGAATTAAATGTGCAAGATCAAATCCATTGGATTTTGAATCAAAAGTAATCATAGTTATTTTATCTTTAAAATAAGTTTCATTATCATATCTAATAACTATTTCACTAAACACATCTAATTTTTCGTTATATTTTAAGTTCTCAAAATGTGAATCTATATTCTTATCTATTTCATCATAATTGATGCCTAATACATTTCCATTATCTTCATAGGCATCTTTTGTATTTGTTAATCCATTATATAGCATAGCAAAGTATTCTAGTAATATTGTACAAGCATTTGGTGACAATCCAACAGACTCTAAAGTAAATATTTCCATATCATCATCCTTGTTTAAATTTGGATTTGCCTCATTCTTATCATTAATTTGATTATTGTTTAATAAACCAAAAATATAAATCAAAAATTTCAATTTAGTTATATCATTTTGTTTTTCAACTTCTTCAATCATTTTTCTAACATTATCAGTAGTTTCAGTAATATACATAATATCATTCCTCCCTTAAATATTACTTTTAATCTCATAAAATATTTTATTTGTTATCTTTTCCCCAATTATTTCAGTCATCTCTAATTCTTGTGAACCTAAATCTAACTGTTCAACAAAATTATTTACTGCAATAATTGTTGCCACTTTATTAGGACTATCTTCTATCGTACTTTCAATCATATCTTCAACAATATCAAATAACCAAGTTTTTAGTCTGTTATTTAGTACTATTTTTTCTTCCATAAGCAACTCCTTTCATAAGACAGAAATAAAGCTGTTTTAAGAGGTTTTATTATTTTACACTTAACTGTCCAGCCTCAATACTCAAGTTTAATACCGATTAAATAAGACATATTTAACGGCTTTTTTCTTTCGTCCTATTTATCACTTAAAAAAAGTGAATTTTGCAAGAGTTTTTTTGTAAAAAATCTTAAAACCTTTTATCTTTCCATTTTTTCTGTAAAGTCATCTTCAACACTTCTTGTATTTTCTTGTTTATCTAAATCAAGTTCACTATCAATTCGTGCTTTTTCTTTTTGCAATTCTTTAATTCTATCAGCACTTGTAAAAGGTTTATCTAATTCTTCTTTTACATCTACTAATTGTTTTTTAGTATATTCTATTTGTTCTTTTACAGTAGAAATTTTATTTTCAAAACTTTTAAGCATATTTTCTAATTTTAAGATATTTCCTATTTCATCAACATTATTAATTTCAACTTTGTATTTACCAATACCTTTTATATATACGACAGGAGTAAATCTTAATTCTTCTCTTGTTCCTATAATATCAAGTCTACTTATTTCTCCTATCTTGATCTCCGCTCCTGTCTTTAACACCGATAAAGTTTGATAAAATTTTGTACTATCATCTTTTCTTGATGTAAAATATTGATCTCGTATAGTTATCTTAAAATTATCAGCAGATAAATCTTCTACATTTTGTATATCCTGCTCTAATCCATTTAAGTATTATTCTTGATACTTTAACTGTCTAGGTAATTCTCTATTATATTTTGATTCTAATTCAATATGAGATTTATCATATCTACTCTTTGATAAATATAATTGTTTTAATTCATTTTCTACTTTAAATTTATCTAGTATTAAAGGATTAACACTTGCTAAAGCTTTAACTTCAGCATAAGTAAGTGTATCTCTATCTAAATCTTCAGCAGTTCTTCCACCACCATTTGAATTAGCCATTATTTGATTAATAAAAGTTGATTTAGTTTGAATTAATTGATATGAATAAGCATCAAAACTACCCTCAGTTACATATCTATATATTTCTACTTCTTCATTTTGATTTCCCTGTCTTAATATTCTACCTTCTCTTTATTCTATATCACTTGGTCGCCAAGGATAATCTAAATGGTGTAAAGCAATTAACTTATCTTGAACATTCATACCTGCTCCCATTTTAGAAGTAGATCCTATCAAAATTCTTTTTGTTCCATTTCTCATATCTTCAAACAATTTTAATTTTTGAGGATTAGTTTTAGCATTATGAATAGCTCCTTATCATTAAAATTTTGTACTGTAATTTAGTTATACCACATTTTACTCAAATGTACCAAAGTTTTTTTAAAAATAGCCGAATTTAATTGGATAATTCTAATATAAGGATGGTGCAAAATGAATCAAAGATTAGAATTATTAAGAGATGAAAAAGATTTATTAAAGAAAGATGTAGCTAAGCTAAAAAATTAGGAGTTGTAGAATCAGTATATTCAGAGTGGGAAAATAATAAATTATCAATACCAACAAAAAGACTATATCAATTAGTAGAATTATACGCGGTTAATATTGATTATATTGTGGGATTAACAAATACTAGAAAAAATTTTAAAACTAATAAAGAACTTGACATTAATATAGTATCCGAAAGATTAAAAGAAATAAGAAAATCTTTAAAATACACTATGCAAATGCTAGCTGATAAATTTAATACTTCATCTTCTGCTATAAGTAACTATAAAAATATGAAATATTTAATATTAAGTTCTTTTCTAATCGAATTATGCAAATTTAGTAATTATTCTATTGATTATGTTCTTGGTAGAACAGATGAAAGGAAAATTAGATAATATGAAATTTAGTAATATTAAAAAAATTAGAAAAGAATTTAACTTAACTCAAAAAGAAATAGCAAGTATACTAAATGTAGACAGAACAACATACACAGGTTGGGAAACTGGCAAAAATACAATCCCATTAGCTAAATTACTTGATTTTTCAAATTACTTTAAATATAGTATTGATTATATTTTAGGAACAAGTAAAAATAATAATTTTACTACTCAATTAAAAATAGATCTAGTTACAATTGGTAAAAATTTAAAAAAAATTAGAAAAAAATTTAACCTAACTCAAAATGATATATGTAAATTTTTAAAAATTGCTAAATCAACTTATTCATCTTATGAAACAGGTAAAATATTAATTCAAACACAATACATATATAAGATTGCTAAAAAATTTAATTTTTCCATTAATTATATATTAAAAAAATAGGATTTTAAAAACTTAAAGTCCTATTTTTTATAGTAAAGTAATTTATTTTTTTAAACTTAAAACCATTTTATCTTTGTTTTTTTTTAGATGATTTTCTAAAGGTTTAGAAACTTCGCCTGTATAAACAATATCTAATTCATGAAGTGCCCTTGTTATTGCAACATATAACAATTTCATATCTAATGAATTTGAAGATGAATAAATATTTTCATTAGCATTATTAATTATTACAGCATCAAATTCTAGACCTTTTGCTAGTTGATTTGAAATAGTGCAAATTCTAAATCTTTCATCACTTAAATCATCCATTTCAGTAACATTAGGAATATGAATTCCTAATGCAGATAAATCATCATTTATATAATTAGAAAGCAAATCCGTTTTACTTATTATCGCTATTGTTTTATATCCTTTTTCTTTATATTCAATTAATTTTTCCTTAATATATTGTGGAATGTTATTTTCTTCTTCAACTTTCATAACATTGACTTCTTCACCATGTCTAACCACTAAATCGGATCTTCCTAATCCAATACTCTCAGCTACATCATCTGCCACATCCATTATTTCAGCAGTTGTTCTATAACTTTTATTAAAATTAATAATATTACCATTATTTTTAAACATTGAATTATTAACTTCAGTCCAATTATTAATTCCCCTATAATCATAGATAGATTGTGCTAAATCTCCGAAAATACTAAATGTTGCAGATGGTAATGTTGCTTTTAAAGAATAAAAATTAAATTCACCTAAATCTTGTGCTTCATCTATTACAACATGCTTTATTTTTTCATAATATTTATCAGGAGAAATCAATCTTTTTATATAAATTAAAGATGCTAAATCTTCAAAATCATATGAATTCGCTTTTATATTTTTCATTGTTTCTTTTTTTAATTCACTCAAATATGGATATTGATATATATCAAAATCATTAATAGTGCTTAAAAATAATTTATATAATTTTGTTACATTAACTTTGTATTTATTAAAATATTTTCTTAAAGAACTTCGACAATTTTTAGATATTTCCATTCTTTCTTTCGAAAACATATTTCTCATTTTTGTTTTTTCATCTTCAGTTTTGGCAGTTTTAAAAAGTTGAAATGAATAATCATTATATTGACTCATTACATTACTTTGTCTGTTCTCAATCAATTTGCATAATCTATCTATTGTTATTTCAATTCTGTTATATAAATTATTTGAATACCCATTTTCAGTAGATTTAAATACTTCTGCAATTTCTTCACTAGATAGAACTTGAAAATCGCCTAACATCAATGGTTTTGAAGTAATACTATAAAAATACGCAATTAAAAATTTCTCTAACATATCTTTATATTTCATTGAACACTTAAATTTATCTATATCATTTTTATTTTTACCAGAAATATTAGCAACCACTTTTTCACTTGAAGAGTTAATATTGATTTCCTCATCAATATATTTCTTTGCATACATTTCATAAGTGCATTGCTCAACACCATCAACATCTAACTCTGGCAATACCGATTTGATATATTTTAAGAATACAGGGTTTGGTCCAATTACTAAATATTGATTTTGTTTAATGCTATTAATATAGTTATACACTAAATAAGCAATTCTATGCAATGCTACGGTTGTTTTGCCAGATCCCGCAACACCTTGAACTATAATATTATCTGACATTTTTTTCCTTATAACATCATTTTGCTCTTTTTGAATAGTAGAAACTATAGTTTTAAGTCTTGCATCATTATTATCATTTAAATATTTTTGTAATAATCCATCATTAGAAACCAGATTAACATCAAAGTATTCTTGCAAAATCCCATTTTCTATTTCATATTGTCTTTTTAAAGACATTTCTCCATCTATTCTACCGCTAGGTGCTTGATAACCGCATCTACCAACTTCTGCATCATAATAAAGTGAACTTATAGGAGCTCTCCAATCGGTAACGATAATATTTGTATCTTTCATTACTCCATTTTTGCCAATGTAAATTGTACTAATTTTACCATCATCATCTGATGTAAAATCTATTCTAGCAAAATAGGGATTATTTTGAGATACTTCTAAATTGCTTATATGTAATTTTTTTCTATCTGCAATTCTCCATAATTCTTCCCTATCACCAATGAAATTATTATATAAATTTTTTAAATCTAGTTTTTCATCTTGTAAAATTTCTTTTATAATATTTATAGTTTGTTCTAATTTTACTTTTTCTTTTTCAAATTCTAATTTTTCCATAAAAATCCCCCCTTATTTGAAGTTATTAATATAATTATTAATGCATACTTGACTTAAAAATAATTTTTATAAAATTCATAAATTATAATAGAATATAAATCTTTACTGTCTTCATAAATAAAAATTTATTTATGAACTAAATGTGCAACATATTGTACCATAATTCAATCGTTTTGTCAACTTGAAAATATTGAAAATATTGAATTATAAAAATTGCCATCCAACTATTTAACTTTAAAAAATTACTATTTATTAAATATATATAAAATATTAGTTATTTTTATTTTTTACATTGTTTTCTAGTATCAACTATAGATGATAACAATTCTACAATTTTATCATTTTTAATGTTCTGCCAATATTTATTTGAAATATTTATTTTTTTATTTTTTGGCAATAAATCAACTACATCTTTTGCATCATTAATATAATAAATTCCTTTTTCGTTACTTAGTATTTCTTTAATCTCACTAGTTCCATAATCATTATTAATGATATATGTCGGTAAATCAAATATCAACCCTTCATAAATTCCAGTACTATAAATACCAACCTGTGCTATAGATATTGATTGATAATAGTACAAATCATTTTCTCTATCATTAATTATAGTTATATTAGTTTTATTTAGACAATCGTATGTTGCACCAATTTCATATGGATGCATTTTATATATAATATGATATTCTGGACTATCACTCAATAAATTTGCTAACTCTGATGCAAATTCACTTATATATTTTCCTAAATTAGATTGTGAAATAAATAAAATATTTTTTTTATTACTTTTTAAAAATAATTTTTCATATTCTTTCTTTTTTGAATTTAAATATACATTCCCTATATAATAAATACTATTTTTTGCAATAGGCATATTTTTACAATTTAATAATTTTTTTCCATATGAAAAAACATAATCAGGTGTACAATAATATTTTCTGTTTACATCTTTATATTTTAAAAATATTGGATTATAACGAGTAACAACACCATGTTGAATTTCTATTATTGGAATATTATTATCTTTTGCAATTTTATTTATTAATATTTTAGATGGAAAAGCATCATAAAATTCCAAAATTGCTTTAGGTTTTAATCTATTAATTATTTTCTCATAATTTGTTTTTAATAAAACCATATATAATACTTTATCTTCGGCAACACTAAATATATTAGATAAGTCGCATTGAAATTCATTTTCAATTTTTACTCTTATTTGAGTTAATATATTTTGCAATTTTTTATATTCCTTTTTATTATATTTTTTAAAAAAATATTTTTTGAATCTAAACATGTATTCCATTGCATCTAAAAAACAAATACTTTGTGTTTCAACAGGTAAAAAATGAGACGAAGTATTAGATGGCGATAAAGACCAATATGGATCTTCTAAAGTAATATAGCTATACCTTCCTTTTACTATTTCAATAAAAGGATCAGTATATTTACAATAATATTTACCATTTTTTTGTTTAACTCTTCTAGGATTATTTAAAAATATTAAATCTTTATTTTTCACAAAAAATATCTTCAAACTATTTATTAAAATTTTAATTGAAAATTGTTTTCGTTTCTTCTCTGTGCTTGTTGGAAATAAAGGTTGCAAACTATTCATTATTTGCTCTATTTCAATATAAATATACGTTCTCATAATTTCCCATATATTAATATCTTTAAATTTAATATCAAAAAGATGGTTATCTAATTCATATTTCGTAAATTTATCAAAAAAATTATTTTTCATTATTTACTAAAACAGGTTTTCCGTCAACCAATTCATAATGTTTATTGTAAAAATTATCATAATACATTTCAAATATTTTGAAACCTGAATCTATACCCTTTCCGTCTACTATCATTCTTTTGAATTCATCTATAGAAAACCATCTTGCATCTTGTACTTCACTTGGTTCCAAAATTAATGCATTAACTTCAATATTTTTTTTACATAACCAAACTTCTACAAAATCATTTATTCTTTTATATGATCCTATAAATACCATTTCCTCTTTTCTAGCATCTATTCCCAATTCTTCTTTTAATTCTCTCATTGCACCAGTTAAACTAGAATCTCCTTTTTGGGCTCCTCCTGCTGTTGTACCCCACATATTTGGCATTTTTTTAGCAGTTGCCAATCTTTGTTGAAGTAATATTTCATTTTTATCATTTATTACCCAAATAAAACAAGATAATCTATATTCTCCATCATTTAACTCTTTTCTTCCTTTAGAATAATTTAATTTTTCATGTCTTTCATTATAAACATCAACTAATTCCATTTTATCTCCTACTTTCTTTTTTTATTATATCATAAATTAGTATATTTTTCTATTCTATTCAATGTTTTTTTGCTATCAAAAACTTCTTTCGTCATACCAGTACACAAACTTTCATTTAAAGGTATTGGCAAACTTTCACTAGAATAAATACAATTATTACATAAATTTTCTTCTAATTTTTTATTTAAATGTTGTCTTCTTAATTCTGTAATAACTTCATTATGCCAACTATCTTTCAATGTTTCCTTGTTCAAATCAGCATATACTAGATAATTTTCAAAATCTGTACAACATGCTGTCAAATAACCTTCACAACTAACATTAACAGTATTAAAAACATAATGACAAGGCAAGATTCTTTCGGCTTTTATTTTGTTTTTTTGTTTCTCACAAGATAAATATTTATTAATTTCAGGCATTAAACCACTCTGGTTTCGTACATTAACAACAGCCACTTCATCACAATAATCAGCAAAAAATACTTTTATTTTTGCAACCGAATAATCTGTATATCTAGTTGCGATATATGAAACATATATTTTGAATTGTAATTTTTCGTTTTTTCTATAATTATATAAAGATTTTAAGTTGGATATAACTGTATCAAAATAATTAACTCCATGAATAAATTCATAATCTTTTTTATTTATTGCATTAATAGATAATTTTATACTATCTATACCCGCATCTACTAACTCTTTAATTTTTCTATTATTTAATAAGATAGCATTAGTTGTTATATAAATATATTTATATCCAATATTTTTAGCAAGTTTTATATATTTTGATAAATTATTATCTAACAAAGACTCCCCCGTAGTATAAAAACCTACTTCAATCATACCAAGTTCAAATGCTTCTTTTAAAATTTTTTCTAATAATGCAGGATCTATATATTTTCGCTTTCTTTTCATTTTACTATTAGCGCAAAAAATACAATTACTATTACACTTATTAGTTACTTCAATAAGAAGATTTTTTTTAGGGAACGGCGGGTATAATTCATATTTTTCTAATTTTGAGATTTCTAATAATCTATCATTCAAACTATTCATTTTTTTCCACCTAAACTTTTTTTGTATTTTAACACTCTTCCTTGAATAATTGTATTATCTTCATTTAATTTTATTTGATTTATATATTCTCTAATTACTTCTAAACAATTTTTCAATTCTTCTAAATTATCCGTAGCGTGAAAAACTATATCAAAAGTATAATTATTCACAAGATTTTTATATTTTTCACGAATATACATTTTACTATCCTCTAACTTTGAAAAAACATTTTTATTTTTTTTAGGATGAAACCTTATTTCGTTCTCATCAAAGTCAAAGAATATTATAGTTATCTTATTATCATCAGTATATTGCATGTGTAGTATTTTATTTGCAATTTTCCAATCTTCCATTTGTTCTTTTTCATAAATACTTTTTACAAATGAATAATATTTTTCTCCAAAATCCACTTCAAAAAAATCCAAAACATCAACACTTTTCTTTAAATCACTAATTATGTCATTGGCATATTTTTGCGAAGAATTCCAAACTATTCCAATGCTTAACATTTTTTAATCCTCCAATATCCTTAAACTTTCATTTTTTATTTTTTAATAATTTTTCTATTATTATCCAATCTATGTCCTCATCAATTTCATAATAACTACTATCAGGCATTATATATGTTCCAATTCTTCCATAAAGTCTACATTGACCTTTAAGTAAATTTTCTTTTGAAATAATATATATTGACCCATTTTCTGCTAAAACACCATCCCAATCTTGTCTTCTAGGTCTTTTCTTTATATTGTGTTCAATTTCACTAATACTTCCATCACTATTAAACTTCCAATAAAATCTTTTTTGAACTACTGTTGATAAAACGCTATCAAATTTTGGATGTACTGCTATAGCCCCATCAATATCTTTCGTTGTTATCATAGGATTAGTACATTGAATTAAAATTAAATTTGTATAATCTACTCTTTTTGAAAAATCAAGCATAACTGACTCTGTAGTTGCAGTATCAGTGGAACATTCTTCACTTCTATCAATTACTTCAATTTTTTCTTTATTTAATTTATTATACTGTAAAACAACTTTTTTTATTTCTTCTGAATCTGTTGATACAAATACTTTATCAACATATTTACTATTTACTGCCGCATCTAGTGACCAGTAAATTAAAGGTTGTCCCGCTATTTCTTTTATATTTTTTAAAGGGATTGATTTACTACCACCTCTAGCAGGAATCATAACAACATAATTATACTTTACCATTTTAACTTCTCCTTATTTTTAATCTCTACATCTAATACATCTTTATTTTTATATGAAAGTGCTTTTCTAACATTATCAATACTTAATATTAATTCTTCAAATTCTTTCTTTGTTAAAGCGACTTTCTGATCTGTTCCTTTTAAACTTTTATCTAATGTGAAATGTCTTTCTATTACAGTTGCACCTAATGTATATGCTGAAATATCTACAGCAGTTCCTATATGATGCCCAGAAAATCCAATACCTTTAATTACTTTACCATATTTTTTTATTAAATTATTAATTTCTAATATACACATATCTTCATATTGTACAGGATAACCAGAAGTGCAAATATATAAATATAAATCTTTTGCTCTATTTTTATTAATAAAAAATTTCACTATTTTGTCAATATCTTCTTTACTTGTCATTCCCAATGAAACATGAATTTCCCCACTATAATTATCACATAGCCATTCTAACATTTCATAGTTAGAATTACATGGCGATGCAACTTTTATCATTTTAGGATTTAGGGAACATATTTGTTTGGCAGATTTAATATCCCAAACTGAAGCGCTATATCCTATCTTTTTATCATCACAATATTTTTTTAACTCCTTATGTTCAGAAAAGGAAAATTCTAAAAATTTCCTATGTTCTTTATATGTTTTTCCAAAAGCTTCATTAACATTTGGATGCGGGGAATTATAAATATTAGGTTTTCTTTTTTCCCAAGTATGTATATCTCTTTTTTGAAATTTAACAATATCAACACCAGATTTTTTTGCTAAATCTATCATTAATTTTGCTAAATCCACGCTTCCCTTATGATTACAACATAATTCAGCAATAAAAATTGGTCTTTTATAATTCATTTTGTTTACCTCCATAAAATTCACAAATTTCATTATATTTTCTTAATGCTTCAGTTTTCATATAACCCATTTGTTTTTTTTCAAACCAGTCAAACGAAAAATCTCTACTATCAATAAAATAATAATCTTTGTCTACAGTTATTGTAACTCTTTCAATACCAAAATATAAAGCAAGTGCCAAACGATGTGCTCCATCTATAAATAACATCTCTTTGTTTACTACCAATGGGTATTCTTCTATAAATCCATTTTCTTCAAAACTTTTTATTAATTTTTTAAACTCTTTTTCATGTCTAGCCATTCTTTTTGGAATTAATGGATTATCCGCCACTCTAGTTAATTGCATTTTATTATACCAATCCCAACCATAGTCATTTTTTCCGTAGTAACAATCTATTGCTAACATTCTTATCATTATATGAGCATTAAAATAATTATCTTTCATACAGTGTTTAAAAAACCAAAATGTATCAACACTAACCTTAATTTTTGGAATATCAAACAAACTAATTAAATCATTGTTCATTTTTTCCACCTTCTACATTATTGAAATATTTATTATATACATCTCGTACCACACCAGATCCTCCTTTTTTTTCTGATATATACATTACATTTTTCTTAATAATATCTTCAGCGTCTAACGGACATGCACTGAATCCAACCTTTTTCAATAGTTCTAAATCATTAATATCATCACCAATATATGCAACATTATTGTAAGTAAGATTTAATTGTTTTAATAATTTTTCTATAATTAAAACTTTATTTTTGGCATTCATAAAAATATAATCCATTTTAAGTTTTTTTCCGCGATTTTTAACTATCTTTGATTTTTCACCTGTTATTATACCAATTTTAATATTTTGTTCCTTTAGTAACTTAAATGCCATACCATCCCGTGTATTAAACTTTTTTGCTTCATCTCCTGATTCAAAATAATACATGCCTGCATCAGTTAGAACACCATCGCAATCAGACAAAAATAATCTTATATTGTTCATACTGTCTCTCCTTATCTTTTAAAAAAGAGGGCAAAACGCCTATATGTTTTTGCCCTCAAGAAATTTATTTTCACTTTGAAAAATAATCACATTACTAGTTTTTTTTGATAAACTCATAGTTTACCCCCTTGCATTTGCACTATATTTTAAACGATTTTTACATATTTGTCAATATGTTTTTACAAAAAAATGTGGAATATATTGTATTATGGAAAACATATTAATTTAATATACACTTTTACTTAATAAATTTTAAAATATCAATACCATAGATTATATTCATCCTCTCCCCACAAATTTTCAATATTTGTATTTAATTTACGAATGTTACTCTCTATAGCATTTTTAAAATAACCATATTTATTTTCAATTAAATTGTCATTTTCATCTTTAAATTTTCTTTTTACTATTCTTGGAACAATATAGTGAATTATTTGTATTAAATCTTGATACGAATTATCTTCTTCCAATAACTGATTAAATAACTTATCATAATAGAATATTTGTATATCATCTTCATTTATATAACCCCTTTCTATTAATTCCAATATTAATTTATTATGTTCTTCAGGAACAAAAAAAGATGATATTTTGGTTTTATCATCTTTATCTATTTGTTTTTTAGTATTTATTATATTAGTATTTATTTGCGTAGTTGTCTCCACATTTGGATAATCCAGGTGTGGTTTTTCCATATCTGGATTACTTTGCTCATTTTCTAAACTAATAAAATGTGGTACTTCATATATTAAATAGTTATATTCAAAATAACCTTTATATCCTCTTACTTTTTCTATTTCAACATAATGATGTTCTTGTAATTCTTTAAGTATTGATCTAATACCATCTCTACTTTCTTTACTAATAGAACATAAACCTGCAAGAGAATAATCCCAATCATCTGGTAAAGATAACATAAAGGACAATAATCCTTTTGCCTTATATGATAAATTTCTATCTCTTAAATGATGATTACTCATAACAGTATAGTTTTGATTTTTTTCTATTTTAAATACTGACATCATAATCACCTCCTAATAAAAAAAGATACTAGTTTTATTTTAGTATCTCGTAGATTTATATAAATATGCTATGTCATTGTTATATATATAATTTCCAATAATATGTTAATGTATAAGGTTTAAAAGATGTTATATTATTAAATCTTCTCTCATAAGTTCCAACTGCTATTCCGTTAACGCTAGTTCGTTTCCACTTCTTAGCATAAGGCCGTATACGAGATCACGTAAAGTGAGCTTTTCCCCTACTTCGATATAGATGCAGGATCCGTAAGCTTTGAGAATTGTATCGTCGACAGTTACTTCTTGGTCTAGTTTACCGGATTGAATGGCAATTAGGGCGGTCATTATTTTGCTAATGGAAGCAACGAGACTTGTTTTATTTTGGTTTTTTGCTGATATTACTCTGCCTGTTTCGTAGTCTATAAGGGTATAACTTGAGGCGGTGGTGGTACTAGCGTAGATGCTATGGGGAAGGAAGAGGAGCATTATAATTGGGATTATTATGTTTTTTTTCATTTATTTCACCTATATCATAGTATGAAAAAAGGGACTTAATTAGTCCTTTTTTATAGGGGAAAGTTTCCTTCGCCATTACTAAATTTTATGATGTTCGTTAATATAGTGTATTTTTCTTCATCAAGAGGGGCGTTTTTGCAAATATTTATAAAGTCTTTCATTACTTTATTAAACTCGTAAGTATTTGGCTTAAGGATGGTTAATATATTATAGTATCTTGTAAAAATGATATGGAAATTTATTTTTTCGGAAATTGCTCCCTCCATTTTGGCTATTTTTTTAGCGGTAGCAAGGTCAATGAAGGGATATTTTTGGTGGATGTCGATTCCTACTTCTTCTACTCTTTCTTCTAAAAGGAGATGGGCGTTATATGTGTAATTCACTATTTGTTCCTGCCTTTATTTTTTTCTAGGTTATAGATTATATCGGTAGTTAGGTATATTTCTTTGTCAATACCGAATATTAGTTCCATCTTTATGGTGTTACGAATGCTATTACATATTGTTTGAAGGCTTCGGGCTCCGGTTTTTAATTTGACTCCATAACCAGCAATAGCGTTAATGAATTCTTTGTCGTAAATTAGGGTTTTTCCAAAGTCTTCTTTGCATATTGTTATTAATTCGTTTAATGGACTAATGCTAGAATTTTTTAGTATATTTATGAGATCTTCCTTGGTATAGTCTTTTGTACTTATATATAGTTTTATTCTACCAACTAGTTCTCTTAGAAAACCGTTTTGGGTAAGGACATCGCCATCTATTATGGGGTTATTTGGAGATGGATTGTCTGTATTATTAAAGCCTATTTTTCTTTTGTATTTATCGCTTTCTTTGATATTGTCTTTAACTTCGGCAAAACTTCCCATATATATAATGGTTAATTTAGAGGTATCGAAGGAAATGGTATTGAAACCGTTTTTGATTTCATATACATTTCCAAAGCCAAAACCTAGGAGTTCTTTTTGAACCATTGCTCGGTAAGTAGCAGCGTCTTTGTTACCGAAGACGGTTAATTTGTCAAATTCGTCTATATAGACAATACCTCGTTCAGCTTTTTGGATATCTTTATCTGCACTTTCAAAGAGTTTATCTAGGCATTCTGTTAGATCACTTCCTTTATATCCTGTAGGAGTGATGCTAGGAGCATAGATGCATACTGAGGGAATATCGAATTCTTTACTTAGGGCATTTATTATAGCTGTCTTACCTGTTCCTGTAGAACCATCGAGGAGAATAACATCCTTAGTACGGGCTGCTTGTTCTGGACTTTTGGAAGAAAGAATGTTGTTTACATATATACTTGTAGCAAGATCAAAGACCACATCTTCTTGTCCGACAAATTTATTGCTTGTTCTTGTTATTATGTTTTTTAAATTTTCGGGAGTTATATTTGAGGCTTGGTTTTCTTCATTAAGGGTGTAAGTTTGAGGAGGATCTTCTATAATTTCTAATTCAAAATTGTTACGAAAAGGGGAATGTGATTCTTCTTTGATTTTTCTGGTATTATTCTTTTTTGATTGCCAAATAGTTAAATATTTTTCTTCAAAGTAATTTAAAAACCAAATAATATTTTGGGACATTGGTCCGGCATAGTCAGTAAAACCGTTATCATAACAATAGTCAACATCTTCCTTGCTATTATCTATACTTGCATAAATATTTCCTCTTTCTTCTTTGATTTCTATAGAACCGTATACTTTTGATAATGCGTAAAGAATTTTTTCTCTGATTGCTATACGATAGTTTCTTACCTCTTGGGATGCATTTCCTAGGGTTTCTACTTCCTTTATAACTATGTCTATTATGGTTTGCGGGAAAGTGGGAATATCTAATAAGAGATAATTTGGGGAATTTTTTATATAGTCATCAATTTGTTTTACTTCAATATTAAGGGGTTTGTTGTGGTAAATTGGATTTGTGAATATTTCACTATTTACATTATCTATAGATATTTCTATATCGGCAGAGTTGAGGTTATTTATTTGCTCCTCAATGTAGATTTCATTAATTCCTTTCTTAATGCTGTCATCCCACTTGGTGACTAATTCTATGCTTTCGCATATATATTTATATCCTGTATTGTTTAATCTTACCTTTCTATAAATTGCAACAAATTTTTCTGCTGGATATTCATTCATTTTACTTCTTCCTTCCTTTAATCCTTGGTCGCCAACTGTTTTGACGTAAACCTACGGTAGTTTTATTATTTTGTATACTTTCTTTTATTAGTTCCGTTGCTCGAGATATGTATGTTCTAGCTAACTCGTGACTTATACCCATTATTTTTCCTATTTCTTTATTTGTTTTTATTTTATGTATATATTTTAGGGTAAAGGCTATTTTATAATTATTATATTCTTCGGGAAAATTATTTAATATTTTTATAATGCTTTCTTTGATGCTTTCATCCTCTATTTTTTCAAAATAGTTATGATTACTTGGTGTGTATAGGTAATCTTCTAGGCTATCGGAAAATCTGATTGGTAATACTCTTTTTATACACGCTCTACTGCCTGAAAATGTTCCTTTTGTTTCGAGATAGGTAATGAAATTATAAATCATTTCTTTATCTGTTGTTAGGGTTATTCTTTTTCCGATAACTTCGCTTTGTTCTCTTTCAATTATATATTTGCTATTATTTAGGGCTTCTAAAATAACTAGATTGGTTATTCCAAGGCCGTTACGGGGAAATGAGGCTAAAACATTGTTAATGCTAATGGTAAAAAAGTTTAGAAATCTTGTCGATGTGTCTTTTTTTCGGGGACTTTTTTGGTTATTGTTATAGGATTCTATGATATGTAAACTTTTTTCACATAAATAGCTATATACGTCTTCTTCGGGTAATTTATGAATAGATGCATATTTATAAGAGAAATATTTAATTACTTTTAGGTGAAGAAGAAAAATATCGTTACGATAGTTAATTCTTTTTTGAGGATCTTGTTCCTCAACAAATTTATTAATTACCTCTTCTCTCTTATTTTTGGTGTCGCTTATTAGTTTACCTAGACCCCAATTGTTTATAAAAATACGATGGTCGTATAAATAATTTATTATGTATTTTATTATATCGGGATTTCTACTATAATCTATGATGTTACTAAAATAGACAAAAGAGAATGTTTTATTGTCTTGTTTAGTTGTCTTAATGTATTTGGGTATAAATTCTTTTTCTAAGAATGTATCAAGATAGATATTTTGTTTTTCCATAATAATTCCTTCTTTTTGATTGCTTATTATTATAGCAAATTTTTTATTAATGTCAACATTTGTACTAATATTTGTTAAAATTTTTCCTACTATGGGTAAGGAATTTTATTATTTTCTTAATATTCTTCCTCTTTCAAATATTTTTTGGCAGGCTTCATCATAAGAAAATAAGTCGTATAGTTTTAGATATTGCTTTAAGAAATTTATTTTATCTAAATTATTATCGAATACAAGGTCGACTAGTTCAAGGGCTTCATCTATATATAGTTTATTGTAATCGTGATATGTAAATATTTTGTCTTTATTGATACTATCTCTTCTTAGGACTTTATCTTTATCAAAATGGCCTTTTTTACAGAGTATCATAAATTTTACAAAGAAATTGACGTTGTTTTGCCACGTTATTTCATCGAGAGTACCATTGGGGCATCTGAATTCTACGGTGTTACGGGCTTTACGAGAATTGCAGTAACTCATATTTTTGAGATTAACGGCATTTAATTTTCGTTCTTTGTAGCTTCTAATAACATCTTCGATAGCAAAGTTTTTATCGTAATATTTTAAGTAAGTAGCCATAAATTCGGCATTCATTTTTCTAGCGTATTTCATTATATCGGGACGTGGCCCTTTATCTTTATTATAAGAGAATTTAAATATTATGTTTTCATATACCGACCAAAGTAACATTAGGTTAAGGATACCTTTGGTATCTTTGCCTAAGAGATGAGCTCCAACGTGAACGTGAGCACCACAGTCTTTGGTACATCTAGTATTTTCTTTTAGGTATTCGCATAGTCTTTTTAATTCTTGCCATATTTCTTTTTTATCAGTACATATACCACTTGTTACTTCATAGCCCTGTGACATTGATATTTCGTTTTTGAAAATCCATTTACTTCCAATTTTAGAATGAATATGGTGTTTTAATTCTTGGGGATTTTCGGTTTCGAATTCTAGTTCCATTCCAAATGTAGCACTTCGAGGAAATTGTAGTGTTTCTCTATATTGGGGTTGATATGTATAAATTTGTTTTAGTAATTCTAATAAATCTGATGTTTTAATATTATATAATGTATCGTTATCGTTTGGATATATATAATTCCATATTTCTTTTGCCATAGTTTTCCTCCATTTTTCTTATATTATAATGTTTTTTTTAAAATTGTCAACTTGTAAAATTTAAAAATAGAGAACTTATATATGTAGTTTTTACATATTTGTTCTCTATTTTTTAATTTTCTTGGTATAGAATTAAAGAAGAAAAGCAATAGATTTGTTCTTCACGGTAGACGCTATTACTTACAGCATATCTGATTTCGATAATTTCTATATCTTTTTCTTTAATGAATTTATTTATTTCTTCTTCTAAGTCTTTTTCGTGAGATTCGTCAAATATTTTTACTTTCATATAATCACCACGTATAGCGTAACACTATCTTTTTATTTTTCTTGTCGTATTTGGTTATTTATATAGCTTAATCTATTGTATTTACAGATTCTTTCACCTCTTGATATACTTCCGGTTTTAATGAAACCTAGATCAAGGCCTACGGCAAGATCGGCAATAGATGTATCGGTTGTTTCGCCGCTTCTATGGGATATTATGGTTTTATATCCGCATTTTTTGGCTCTTTTTATAGTACTAAGGGTTTCTGTTATGGTACCTATTTGATTGGGTTTTATAAGAATGGCATTACACATTCCCATATCTATTCCTTTATTTAATAGATTGATATTGGTTACGAATAAATCATCTCCTACTAACATTACTTTATCGCCAAGGGCTTTGGTTAGTTTAACAAACCCGTTATAGTCGTCTTCACTTAGGGCATCTTCAATACTGATAATGGGGTATTTTGTTATTAGTTCTTGGAAATAATCTATCATTTCATCACTTGTATACTCTTTATTATCAAAGTGGTATTTTCCTTTTTTATAGAACTCACTAGCGGCAACATCAAGGGCTAAATAGACGTCTTTTCCGGCTTTATAGCCGGCTTTGTTAATGCTGTCCATAATTAAATCAAGGGCTTTATGGTTACTTTCGATATCGGGGGCGAATCCTCCTTCATCCCCTACTCCACAAGATAGTCCTTTTTCTTTGAGTGTTTCTTTTAATTTATGAAATATTTCACTAGCCATTTGGATATTGTCTTGATAATTTTCTTTGAATGGGACAATCATAAATTCTTGGAAATCTAATTTGTTATCAGCATGGGCTCCTCCATTTAGAATATTCATCATACATTTGGGAAGGGTTTCTCCCTTGCCAATATATTTGTATAATTCGAGGTTGTTACTTTTACTACTTGCCCGTAGGGTAGCTAAACTAACGCCTAAAATGGCATTGGCACCAAGATTACTTTTATCGCTTGTGCCATCTAAATAATTTAGTTTGGCATCGATTAGTTCTTGATTATCGGCATCAATACCGATAATGTTGTCCCTGATAATGGTATTTATGTTGTTTACGGCTTTTAAAACTCCTTTACCATTGTATCTTTTTTTATCGCCATCTCTTAATTCGAGGGCTTCTCTTTTTCCGGTTGATGCTCCACTGGGAACACCGGCTCTTTCTTTGGTTCCATCTTCTAATTCTATTTCAACCATAATGGTTGGATTACCTCTAGAATCGAGGATTTCATATCCTTTAATATCTTTTATTTTACTCATTATAATCACCTTTCTTATTCTTTTATTTTTTCAAGGAATTCTTCTTCACTCCATACGGTAATACCTAGTTCAAGGGCTTTGGTGTATTTGCTTCCTGGGTTATCACCTACTATTACAACGTTTGTTTTGGTGCTAACACTTCCTGAAGTGCTTCCTCCAAGATCCTCAATAATTTTACTGGCTTCATCTCTAGTTATTTTATTTAGGCTACCTGTTAGGACAAATTTTTTGTCTAAAAATTCTTCCTTAGTAGTTGATGTTTCTTCTAAGTAATTCATATTTAGACCTAGTTTTTTTAATTTATCTATTAGTTCTTTATTTTCTTTGAAATATGTATAGATGCTTTCAGCAATTATGGGACCTATATCTTTTACTTTGGTTAGTTCTTCAACACTGCTATTTATTATGTTATCTATATTTTTATATTGTTTACTTAGGATTTTGGCTGTTTTGCTTCCAACTTGTCTGATTCCAAGACCGAATAGTAATTTATCTAGGGAGTTTGTCTTACTTATTTCAATGGAAGTTAAGAGATTATTTATCTTTTTATCGCCATAGCCTTCAAGGAGTTTTAGTTCTTCTTCGTGATCTTTGAGGTTATAGATGTCAGGAATATTTTTGACAAAGCCCTCGTTGTAAACTTCTTCAATTATGGCATCTCCTAGTCCGTCGATGTTCATAGCATCGCGCGATGCGAAGTGAATAATGGTCTCTATTTCTTTACGGGAGCATTGTTCATTTACACAGTAGTAGGCAGCATCTTTTTTTACTAACTTTTCAGAACATATTGGACATTTATCGGTCATTGTGAATTTTTTTTCAGTGCCATTTCTTCTTTCTAAGACTACTCTTTCTACTCTTGGTATGACATCACCGGCTTTAACTATAACAACTGTATCTCCGATTCTTATATCTTTGGCTAATACGTAATCTTCATTATGAAGGGTGGCTCTTGAAACGAGGGATCCCATAACCATAACTGGTTCTAAAACGGCATTGGGAGTTACCATACCGGTTCTGCCGACAGTAAAGATTATGTCTTTTAATTTTGTATATATTTCTTCGGCAGGAAATTTATAGGCTGTTGCCCATTTGGGGTACCTAGCTGTGTAGCCCATTTTTTTTTGGTCTTTTAGATTATTTAGTTTTATTACAACTCCGTCTATGTCGTAGGGTAGTGTTTTTCTTAGTTCACCAGCTTTTTGGGTATAGTTTATAATTCCTGTGGCTCCTTCTACTATTTTATTGTGTTTATAGTTGGTTTTAAAACCTAGGTCCCTCATAAAATTTAGGGCATCACTGTGTTTATTTAATCCGTAGTCCTCGGGGTTTGGTAAGTGATAGATAAGAGCGTCAAGACCACGGGATGCGGCAACGGAGCTATCTAACTGACGAATGGTGCCGGCAGCGAGGTTACGACAGTTTTTGAATGGTTCTAAGCCTTGGTTTTGTCTTTCTTTATTTACCTTATTAAAGTTATCTTTACTTATAAAAATTTCTCCTCTTACTTCTATATCTATATTTTTGTTTATTTTAAGGGGAATGCTTTTTATGGTCTTTACGTTATGGGTTATGTCTTCGCCGACTGTTCCGTCACCTCGCGTAGCGCCACTTACTAAAACTCCGTTTTTATAAATTAGACTAACAGAAAGGCCATCTATTTTTAGTTCGCATACATACTCAGGGGTTATGCCTTCGTTTTTTATGCGGTTGTCAAAAGTTTGGATTTCTTCGTTGTTAAAGACGTTGCTAAGGCTAAGCATTGGTTTGTCGTGATAGACTTTTTTGAAGGCATCTATTACTTCTCCGCCTATTTTTTGAGTTGGGGAATCGGTGCGGATATATTCGGGGTGTTTTTCTTCGAGATTATAGAGTTCACGTAAATAGCTATCGTACTCGTTATCACTTATAGTGGGGTTATCTAATACGTGATAATCGTAATTGGCTTTATTTATTATATCTACTAGGTAGTTTATTCTTTCTTTATCATTCATATCAATCACTCTCTTATTTATTATATCAAAAAAAAGGGAATAAATGTTAAAATTAATTAAAAGTAAACGAAAAAAGTAGAAAATTATTCTACTTTACATATCTTATTTTCTTTTTGGGAGTTAGTTTATCTTTATCACCTGTTACGTCGATGACATCAAAACTGCTTGGATAAGTGAAATTTAGTTTACTTATTAGTCCGTTACAATTTGATAATTTTGTTATTCCTCCACTTATAATGAGTTCAGCGTCATAAAATTGTTTGGTTCCACGAGCTATTTTTGGTAGTGGTCGACCATCGGGGGCAATAAGACCCCAGTTTCCTGGCATTATATCACATAATATACTTGGTAGCATTCCATCGTGAGTATGACCGCTTAGTACTAAATCGTAATTTAGAAATAGGTGTCTTATTTCCTTAGTTGTTACATATATTGGTGAATGTACTAAATTTACATTTAACCTGCTACTATCTACGTTAACAATATCTCTTAATCTTGATAGGTCTTTTTTCATAATATTTTGACTTTCTTCATTTTTACTATAATAGTAATCGAATGGTAGTGTGTAACCGCTAATTAATAGATCGTCATCTTGATATGAGGTGTTGTGAAGGACATTTATGTTGTTTATATTATTTAGTTCTCCCCAAAAGTTCTCGTTAAAATAGTATTTGAACTGATTTTTTTTATTATCAAAATGGGTTATATCGTGATTACCAATTCCGATCATAACTGGAGATATGTCTCCTAATATTTCCATAAAGTTTATTAATTTATCGGCTTTTTTGAGGGGACATATTTCATCAACATCGTCTATTAAATCACCACTTATGCATATATAATCTGGTCTTTCTTCAGCTATTTTTTTGGCTAGTTTTAGGAGTTTTTTTTCATCCATATCGCTATAATAGTGTAAATCACTTAATAAAATTATTTTTTTGTCATTTTTCATTTTAGAACTATAAAAACTGTGTTCTACTTTTCTGATTCTTTCCATTTTTATCCTCCGGTAATACAGTATTATACCACTTTTTTTATTTTATGCAAGTAATTTATAATAAAATAAAAAGAAGCTTGCTGGCTTCTTAATTGTATCTTATATTATCTAGGCCTCCTTCATTGCTCTAATTATGTTCCTTAATTCTCTATCTGAGGGAACATTTCCACTAGATACTACGACGTTATCAATAATTAGTGTAGGTATTACTTTAACGTTATATTTTTCTTTATACGTACTATCAATTTTATCTATAAGAAGAGGATATTCTAATTGCTTTTGCAATTTGTTTATATTTTTTATTATTTTAATACCATTACTAGTATCCGCACCAATTAATTTCATTTTTATTTTATCACTTATACTAATCATCTCCTTTCTGTATTAATAATAACATCTTGATATGATAGAAATGTGTAGAAAAATAGAAAAAAGAATGAAAAATTATTTTTCATTCTTAGTGATTGGAATTATTTTGTCTTTTCCTCCCATATATTTTCTTAATACTTCTGGTATAGTGATTGATCCGTCTTTGTTATAGTTGTTTTCAAGAAGTGCTATTAGGGCTCTGGTACTAGCAAGTACGGTATTATTAAGAGTGTGAGGATAATAGTTTCCGTTTTCTCCTTTTATTCTTATTCCTAATCTTCTTGCTTGGGCGTCTCCTAGTGTAGAACAAGATCCTACTTCAAAGTATTTGTTTTGTCTTGGGCTAAATGCTTCAACATCACAAGATTTTACTTTTAAATCGGCTAAGTCGCCACTGCAACATTCGAGGGTTCTAACGGGAATATTCATATTTCTGAATATTTCCACGGTATACTGCCACATTTTGTTATACCATTCCATAGATTGCTCGGGTTTACATAAAACGATCATTTCTTGTTTTTCAAATTGGTGAACACGATAAATTCCTCTTTCTTCTATGCCGTGTGCTCCTACTTCTTTTCTAAAACAAGGGGAATATGAAGTCATTGTGATTGGCAATTCTTTTTCTTTTATTATTTGGCCTTTGAATTTTCCTATCATTGAGTGTTCACTTGTTCCTATGAGATATAGGTCTTCGCCTTCTATTTTATACATCATTGCATCCATTTCTTCAAAAGACATAACGCCGGTTACAACATCACTTCTAATCATAAATGGGGGTATGCAATAAATGAAGTTTTTATCTATCATATAGTCCCTAGCATAAGATAGCATTGCACTACTTAGTCTAGCTGCGTCACCCATAAGATAGTAGAAACCGTTTCCACTAGTTCGTCCTGAGCTTACTTTATCTAAGCCATTAAAGCTTTCTAAGATATCAGCGTGGTATGGTATTTCGTAATCGGGGATGATGGGGTCGCCAAATTTTTCTAGTTCTACATTGCAACTGTCATCTGGTCCGATAGGAACGCTTTCATCTATGATATTTGGTATTTTCATCATCATTTCTTTAATGCTACTGTTAAGTGTTTCTTCTTCTTTTTCTAAGGTACTTAATTGTTCATTTATGTTTTTGACTTCTTCTTTTTTCTTTTCTGCACTTTTTATATCTTTGTTACGCATATCTTGTCCAATGGCATCAGATATTTTGTTTCTGTTCATTCTTAATTCATCGGCTGTTACTTTTATATCTCGTAATTTTTTATCACTTGTTAGTATTTTATCTACAAGGGGTATTTTTTCTTCTTGGTATTTCTTTTTTAGGTTAGTTATTACTTTTTCTTTGTTATTTCTAATTATATTTATATCTATCATTTTCTGGTTTTCCTTTCTAATTTTTTTACATCATTTATTAATTTATTGTCATATACTTTTATACATTTTATTTGTAGAGTTATCGATATTATGAAGAGAATTATTAAAATGTATTCTAAGCTTTTATATAATGGGGCATAAACCCCAAGAATTAGTGTTGGGAATAATATAATGGTTTTTATTTTTCCTATTTTTTCAGTACAGGGATTTAGTCCTAGTTTGTAGCTTATTATATTGGTTGCTACTATTCGTTCCTCTAAGAAAAGGGGGATAATCATAAAGATGTTTCCCATAATAATGGAGGATAATACTAGGGAAAGGGCGAAGAGTTTATCGCTAAGTCCATCTAGTTTTTTTCCAAACTCACTATAAGCATTTAGTTTTCTTGCTAAAAAGCCATCTAGAGCATCACTTATTCCACCTACTAGGTAGAATATTAGTGATAATAAATATTCGTTATAAAGGAGGGTTATGGGGGCAAGTACGGCCATAATTAGTCTTATTGATGTTACTATATTAGGAATGTTTTTTATTACTTTTTTCATTTTAAGTACCTCCTTATATATAATATAAAGTTAGTTCTTACTTTAAATTTTTCGGAAAAAACTTAGTTTCTTTTTTGATTGGGATCGTTTTTGGGATAAGTCTTGTTTGTCAAAGATTTCGTGAATTGTAGACCAGTATTCTTTTTTTAGGTCTTCGTTCATTTCTTCGTAGATGAAACTACGAGCTTTTACATTTAAAAAGCATATATCGGTTCCGTCTAATTTGACAAATCGCATATAATTTATGATGTCATCGTATTTGGGAGCAGTCATAACTTTGGTGCTTATTAAATGGATATCGGCTCGATCTATATCTCTTGCGAACATAAGCATTATTTCATAATCTGCACTATTTATTATATAGTTTTCTAATTTTAGTATATGTTCTTTAGTCAGATTTTTGACATCTCTTGCAAAATAGTATACGTATAGGGGATTATTTGCTTTAATGATGCCATTAGTTAGATTTGTTCTGTCGGTTCCAAGTACATCACAGGCAAATTTGTATATGTACCTAGCATTATGGGTAGTGATTATCTGCTTTTCAAGAACAAGGATTTGCTTATAATTTTTTTCTTCAAGGGCTTTTTTATAAATGGATACTGCTGCGGTTTTGTTAATTTTTACCATACTATCACCAACTTTTATTCTTATAATACCATACTTTGGGAGGGACTTCAAGTGTTTTTTTAATTATTTTCCTTATTTGGGGCAAGAATTTGTTAGAGTTTGTTTACTAAGGCTTTGAATTTATTTCCTCTGTCAGCAAAGTTTTTGAACATATCAAAGCTTGCAGATGCGGGACTAAACAGTACTACATCACCTTGATTTTCTACTTCTTTAGCTTTATTTACGGCTTCTTCTAAGGTATCTACTTCATAGATTGGTATTTGTTTATTTGTTTTCTTAGAAGCTTCAATAGTTGATGTTTTTATTTTTTCTTTGGTATTTCCCATTAATATTAGACATTTGCATTTTTCAAGAATAGGGAGGCCTAAAGGTGCATAACTTATATTTTTGTCGTATCCGCCAGCAATTAGAATAATTGGTTCATCGTAGGAATATAGTCCAGCAATAGTTCTAGTTGGAGAACTGCTAACACTATCGTTATACCAAGAGGCTCCATCAATATTTCTTATAAATTCTAGGCGGTGTTCTACTCCGGCAAAGTTTTTGAGAACTTCGAGAGATTTTTCGAGATCTATCATATCGTTAATGGCAGTTAAAACAGTGGCAATATTTTCGTAGTTATGGTGTCCTCTTAGTTTGATATTTTTTCCATCTAGTATTTCTTTGCCTTCTTTATTATAGATTGTATTTCCTATAACATAGTAACCGTCGTTTATTTTCTCTTTTCCACTAAAATGTCTGGTCTCTCCGATAGTTTTTAAATTTTTTGTAATGGTATTATCATAATTTACTACTAGTATCCCTTTTTTAGTTTGGTATTTATAGATGTTTTCTTTACTATTTATGTATTCTTCATAGTCTTTGTGGATATCGAGATGATTTTCGCTTATATTGGTTATAATGCTGATATCAGGACTTACATTCATACCCATTAGTTGGAAACTACTTAGTTCAAGAACTATGACGTCTTTTTCATTTACGTTCCTAATATCCGTAAAGATTGGTGTTCCTATATTGCCTCCTAAATGGGTGATATAGCCGTTTGCTTTTAGGACTTCATTTATAAGGGTTGTGGTTGTTGTTTTACCGTCACTTCCTGTTACGCCTATTACGGTACAAGGGGCATTTTTTATTACTTCTTCTATTTCTGAGGTTATAATGGCTCCCTCTTGTCTTGCTTTTTGGATGCTTTCACGAGTTGGTAGAATACTAGGACTTCTAAATATATAATCGTAACCGGATAGATCGTTCATACTGTCTTTTCCGATATAGATGTGGGCATTATAGGGGTTATCGTATTCTAGTTCTTTTTCGTTATATATTGAAACATCACAGCCTAAACTTGTAAAGTATTTTACTAGGGGTTTATTGCTAACACCAAGGCCTAGTATGGCTACTTTTTTGCCTTTGATTTGTTCATTGAATTGTTCTATTTTTTTCATTTTAATCTACCTTTCTGAATTTATTACTCATTATTGAATATAAGTATGTATTTACTTTTTTTGCAAATTTACTAGATATGAATTTTTTATAGCCTTGTAATTGTTTATCATATGCTAGATCGTCTATATTATTTAATTTGTAATCTATTATATCTATGTAGTTATCATATACTATCATTAAATCTATGATACCGTGGTTTATGGTACTTTCTTCTTCATAAATGAATTCGTATTCTTTATATATGTTTCCTTCTTTTATATTGTTAAAAAGGGGATTAGATAGAAAGTTTTTGATGCTTTGGGGCTGGTTTTCTTTATCGTAGAAATTGCTTGTTTCAAATTGGTAATGGATATCTTTACCGTACTGTATGGCTTTTATTTCTTCGGGGGTGAATATTTCTTCTTTTTCTTTGGAATAGTGTTTTTCTTCGACTATTTCATACTTTGGATTTATTTCATTTACAGAAATGGTATCATCTATTAGTTCGAGTGTATCTTTATAATTTATTTGTTTTAATTTATCATAATCTGATGATATGTTTATGGTATCTAAATTTATATTTGTTTGGTATTCTTGTAAATCATCATTTAGGTAATCTATTATGTTTTTAAAACTACGCCAGTTCTTACGAGATGTTTTGTTTGCTTTTTCTTCGGGATTTAGGATAATCATTTTTTCTTTAGCACGAGTTACAGCAACATAGAATAGTCTTATTTTTTCGGATATTTCTTCAAGAATATAGTCTTTTTTGAGTAGTGTTTTATAAATGGTATCACTAATTCCTTCATTGAAATATGGTGTTACAAAGCCGTATTTTCTATCGTAAATGAATCTTTCTTTCATATCACCAATATTGAATTTTTTGTAAAGATTGGCGTAGTAACAGAGGTGGTACTCAAGTCCTTTTGATTTATGGATAGTCATTATTTTTACGGCATCGCCTCCTTCTACTGACCCACCGTAGGTTATGTCATAGCCGTAATTTATTAGGTTATTTAGGTATTCGATAAAGTCTTCTATGTTATAGTTTATACTACTCATACTGGCCACAATGTCAAATAGTTTATCTAGTTTGGCGAGGCGACTTTCAGTATTACCGATAGTTATGATTTTGTTATAGTAATCGAAGTCATTTACGACTTTATTTAGTATGTATGCAAGGCTTTTAGTCCTTATTTCTCGGCTTATGTTTGCACATATTTTATAGAGGGGAGTATTATTGATTTCGCGATTTTGAATGGTATTATAGATTACATCATCAGGGGTTTTATATAGGAATGAACGAGAGATGCTGGTATATAGATAAGAGAATTCTTTATCATACTGATGATTATTTATTTTTACTATGAAGGAAAGGGTATTTTTAAGAACAATTATATCTTCGTCATTGATCATTTTTTCGTCTTTATATACCATTAGGGGAACATTGTTATAAGTAAATATTTTTTTGAATAGGTCAAAGTTACTACTTCTATCAAGAAGAATTACAATATCGCTATATTTTAACTCACGAATTTCTCCTAAATCTTTATCATATATTTTGTATTTGTTATGTACTTTATTCTTAATGTCATTGCATATCATAAAGGCTTCTATTTCATCTTTGGTATATTTTGTTTCCTTGCTATTATAGGGGTAATTGTATATTTCAAAGTTATAGTTTTCACCTGTGGTGCCTTTTTCATTATAAGCGGTATTCCCGAAGATCATTTGGTGGGAAGTTATATAATCGGCTCCTCCTATTTCATCGTCCATTATTTTATTAAAAATGGTATTAATATTATTTATTACTTGTTCCCTAGAACGGAAATTTTTATTTAGGTCTATTTTTATTCCGCCTTTTCCCTTACTATAATTGTCGTATTTATTTTTGAAAATGTAGGGATTGGCATTTCTAAATCGATATATGGACTGTTTTATATCACCAACCATATAAACATTGTTATTACTTATTAGGGATATGAATTCTTCTTGAAGATCGTTTGTATCTTGGTATTCATCTAATAATATTTCTTTAAAACCATCTCTTACTTCTGTGCGGACTTCCTCATTTTCTTTGAGAAGATTAATGGCCATTAGGGCGATATCGTTAAACTCATAGACATCATACTTTTTTTTATATTCTTCTACTTTTTTATTTAGGCTAAGTAATAGGTCTATAATTATTTTGGAAGTATTGTAGGTACTTTGGATACTTTCTTTTATTTCTGTAATATTTTCATAAGAACATAAGTTTTTTATTTCTTTTATTTTATCACTAATATTTTCTTTTATTTCCTTGGCAGTTTCATCTAAGCCCCGCAATATTGGTAATTTTATATTTATATTGTTTTTTATATCTTCATAATTTTCACTATTTATTAAATTAAGGGTAGCATTATTTAATTTTTCGTACTGTTCGGAAGTTATATAGTTTTGGATATCATCTAATAATTTTTCTATATCTTTAATACTGCTTTTGATTAGTTCTACATAATTATTTATGTTTTTATTTATGTATTTTTCATCATAATAAGTGATTAAGTATTGTTCTAAATATTGTTTTTTATCTTTAATCATATCTACTTTATCACTGATTTCTAAAATGGCATTAAATATTTCTTTATCGTCTTTAACACAGAAAGTATCTATAAATTCTAAGAATTCTTTATTTTCGTTTTTATACATATTTTCAAAGATATCTTCTAGGAATCTTATTTTTTCCATTTTAATGATTCCTTCATCAATGATACTAATGTTATGACTAATGTTAAGAAGATAGTGATATTTTTTTACAATTGATAAAGCATAGCTATCAAATGTTGTTATGTATGCACTATCGATACGATCTAGTTGTTCTTTGAGATTTTCATTTTTGCTTATTTTTTTTCTTATTCTTTCTTTCATTTCTCCGGCGGCTGCTTTTGTGAATGTTAATATTAGTAGTTCGTTTATGTTGGTACCGTTTTCGATTTTTTTTAATACTCTTTCACTAAGTACAGCTGTTTTTCCACTTCCGGCTCCGGCAGATACTATTATATTAGTGCCACTTTCATAAATTGCTCTTTCTTGGTCTTTAGTCCACATTTTTTAATCCCCTTTCGTAAATGAAAAAAAGTTAAACTTGCGTAGAACTTTTATTTTCCTTTGATTTTCTTCTTGCTTTGTTATGGTTTTTGTTACTGTTATTTTCATAGTGTCTTCTTCCAATTTCTTCATCTAAGGCATCACTTATTTCTACCATTAAAGAATGTAATAATTTACTTCTTCTTTTATCATCACGAGTTGGTTTTTTTTCTTCTTCACCATCGTGATGTTCATATTTTCTATGAATTAAATCTATTTCTGCTCTTGAGCAATCTAATATTTCTCTTAACTCCCTTAGTTCTAAACTACGAAGATAGTTGACATGAGCTCCTGTTCCTTTGCTATATTCTCTTTCTAGTCTTGTTAACTTCTTTATAATAGCAGTTGCATCTACTAATTTAGTATGAGCACGCATTGCACTGCATTCCCAAACCCTAGCTTGAAAATATTCTAGTGTTTCTAGTTCAAAAAATAAATTTTCGTTTCCTGATGGGTTTATGCGAGCGGCTAATTTTATAGCATCTTCTTCGGTTGTTATTATGTAATTCACCAATGCATCATATATTTTTATTATTTTATCAGCAATTAACTCTCCTAATTCGTCGCCATAAGATTCTATGCATTCTTCGATTTTTCTCAACTCATAGTCGTGATATCTTCTTTCATTTGTTTTGTTTTCCATAATATAATTTCCTTCCTAAATTATAAATAAAATAGGTGTATAAATTCTATGCACCTATTTTCTTGAAACGTATTTACCGTCTTTGGTAGATACGATAATTTCTTCACCATTCTCAATGAAAAGAGGTACCTTTACTAGCAGACCAGTTTCAATGATTGCATCTTTTGTTGCTCCGGTAACAGTATTACCTTTAACTGCAGGTTCAGTTTGTGTTATAGTATAGTCTACTTTTTCAGGAAGTTCTATACCTAATAATTCACTTTCATAGAAGAATAGTAAAACTTCTAATCCCTCTTTTAAGAATTTGACTTCATTTTCAATTTGTTTCTTGTTTATATCTACTTGCTCGTAAGTAACCATATTCATAAAGCTATAGTTATCTCCGTCCGCATATAAAAATTGCATCTTTGTTTTATCAACGTGTGCAGTTGGTACTTTGCTTCCAGCATTAAATGTTTGCTCAGCAATAGAACCAGTTCTAAGATTTTTTAATTTTGCCTTAACGATAGCGGCACCTTTACCAGGTTTAACGTGCTGAAAATCTAGCACTTGGTATAAGTTTCCTTCGTAGGAAATGGTCATACCGGTTTTAAAATCATTTACGTTTATCATTTCCTAACCTCCCTATTTTTTTTCTTTGTGTTTAGTTGTCTTACGACATTTTGGACAATACTTATTAAGTTCTAAACGTTCAGTAGTGTTTTTTTTATTTTTACTAACTGTATAATTCATATTTTTACATTCTTCACAAACTAAAGTAACAAGTACTCTATTTTCATTTTTTTTAGCCACTTCTAATCCCTCCTTCAATAAAATCTATTACCATTATAACACACTTGTTTTAAATAACGCAAGTACTTTAATGCAATTGTTTGAAAAAAATTCCTTATTTTTTGTAGATAAAACTTATATTTCACTATATTTTATGTTTCTTTTCTTTAAACTAGACGGTTAATATCCTTATTATTTTTTTAAACATAAGTTTTTCGTTCAAACTTCCTTGTTAATTCTTGTTTATATTTTGCGACTTCGATGGGTCTATTTTGTTCAAGGCTTTTTTTTACATCGATAATTCTTTGATTGGTGGAGCCTCTGAATATAACATCATAGCTTTTCTTTTCTATCATAAATTTACCATCCACTAATACGTCAATATTTTTAAGAAGTTCTTTTAGATTCTCTTCTTTTTTACTTCTTTCTAGTAATGTATCAAATGTGAAGCCGGTATAAACCCAAATATTTAATCCTATTTCCTTAGTGGCTTTACAGATTTCTAATATAGCATCTATTTGAAGCATTGGATCACCACCAGATAGGGTAATACCATCCTGATGTTCTATGGATTTAATGGTTTTGATTACATCGATCGTATCTGTTAAAAATCCTCCATTTAAAGAATGGGTTTCGGGATTATGACAGAAAGGACAATTATGGATACAACCTTGTGTCCAGATAACTGTCCTTATTCCTTCACCATCAACGATACTATCATAATCTAAGTCTTTAGCAAGTCTTATTTTCATTGTTATTTACAGCATCCACAAGGAAGTATTCCGTCTGTTCCGTGTTTAACTCTATCTCTTTCTTCGGCTTTTTTTCCGTTATTGAATCTATCTGTTGTTCCTACTAGATATCCTGTAATTCTTCTTATTCTTTCAAAACCTACACCTTCCCCTACAGTTTTTACTTCTCTTACTTCTTCTTTCATTTTTATTTTCCTCCTAATTCTTTTAGTTTTTCAACACTTACTCCCTCGCCGGCATGTCTTCCACAACCAGGACAGACATCACCAATGATACCAACATATCCGCATACTGGATCTCTATCGACAGGATGATTTATAGCACCATATCCAAAGTTTGCTTCTTTCATTAATCTTACTATTTTTTCGAAAGCATCAATATTCTTAGTGGTATCTCCATCTAATTCTATATAACTTATATGGCCTGCATTAGTCCATTCGTGATATGGGCCTTCTATTTTTATTTTTTTAGCAATAGATATATTGTAATATACAGGAACGTGGAATGAATTTGTGTAATATTCTCTATCGGTTACACCTTTGATTTTTCCGTATATGGCTTTATCTATATTTACAAATCTACCGCTTAATCCTTCGGCAGGGGTTGCAAGGCAAGTAAAGTTTAGATTGTATTCTTCAGAGTATTTATCGCATTTTTCTCTCATAAATTTGATTATTTTGTGACCTAGTTCATTGGCTTCTTCACTTTCACCGTGGTGCTTACCGGTTAGAGCTTTTAAGCATTCGGCAAGACCGATAAATCCTATTGATAAAGTTCCGTGTTTTAGGACTTTTCTGAGTCTATCAGTTGGTTTTAATTTTTCACTATCTATCCAATTTCCTTGACCGAGCAAGAATGGAAAATTGTATATTCTTTTGTTGCATTGTATTTCAAATCTTTCTAGTAATTGGTCTTTAACCATATCCATAAGACTGCCTAATTCTTCGAAAAATCCGTCTAAATCTGTTGTTTCTCTTTCTTTAAGGCATATTCCGTGTTTTATTCCTAGTCTTGGTAAGTTAATAGATGTGAATGATAGGTTACCTCTTCCAGGAGTGATGGCTTTATTGGGATCTACTACGTTTCCAAGTACTCTTGTTCGGCATCCCATATATCCTACTTCAGTTCTGTAGTCTCCTTCTTTATAATACATTTTGTTAAATGGGGAATCTAAGAAGGAAAAGTTAGGGAATAGTCTTTTGGCTGATACTTCACAACTGAGTCTAAATAAATCGTAGTTTGGGTCTTCCTTATTATAGTTAACGCCTTCTTTTATTTTAAAAATTGATATTGGGAAGATTGGGGTTTCGTTTTTTCCTAGTCCAGCATTAACAGATAGTAAATAGTTTTTCACAACCATTCTTCCTTCGGGGCTTGTATCTGTACCAAAGTTTACTGATGAAAATGGTACTTGAGCTCCCGCTCTAGAGTGCATTGTATTTAGATTGTGAACAAAGGCTTCCATTGCTTGATATGTGGTTCTATCTGTTTTATTGTATGCTACTTCATAAGCTTTACGGAATACTTTGAGGACAACATCGCTATCTTTGGCGTATCCATCGAGAACGCCTACATCAAATTCGATGCTTGTTAGTTTGTCTATCTCTTTGACTATTTTATCCATATTTATGAAATTGTCAAAACCGGCAAAATCTAGTAGCTCGTGGATTGCTTGTTTGTATTGTTTCTTAAATGTTTTTAGTACCCCTGGGGCCATATAATAATCAAATGCGGGAATGCTTTGTCCTCCGTGTTGGTCATTTTGGTTTGATTGGATCGCTATTGCGGCTAGGGCTGAGTAGCTCATTATGTCTTGGGGTTCTCTTAGGTACCCGTGGCCTGTGCTAAAACCGTTTTTGAATAGTTTTTCTAAATCTATTTGTGTACAGGTTGTTGTTCCCATTGGTAAGAAGTCCATATCGTGAATGTGAATATCACCGTTATCGTGAGCATCAGCGAATTTCTTTTTCATAAAATAGGTTTTGGCTAGTTCTTTTCCTATTGTACTTCCTAATTGAAGCATTGTTCCCATTGAGGAATTTCCGTCAATATTGGCATTTTCTCTTTTGGTATCGTCCTCGGTAGAACTTTTATATACTAGTCCTTCAAATATTTTAGATATTTTATGTAGTCTTTTGTCCTCTAAAAAGGCTTGTCTTGATTGACTTCTTCTATCTCTATATTCTGAGAATGATTTGTATACATCTTCATAATTGTATTTTTGAAGAGCAACCTCGATCATATCTTGAATGCTTTCTATTTTTATTTTATCTTCATTTTTGTATTCTTTTTCAATGTTTTTTACTACGGCTTGATATATTTTTTGAATATCTTTCTCTGTGTACTTGCTTTCTTCGTTTTCATTTACAATGCTATCGAAGCCTTTTTTTATAGCAACGGCTATTTTTGCACCGTCAAAATCTACTTTTTTTCCATTTCTTTTTATTACTTTTAAAGAATGTGTAATTTCTTCCGTATTAACCATTTTTTAATCCTCCTATCGTTTAACACAATTTTATTATACTATGTGTTTATATGTCTGTCAATACTTTTTTGTTCGTTTTTTTATTTTTTGTTTTTTGTTACTTTTTGAGTAACTTATTTTCTTCTTAAATTCTAATTTTTGTACGTAGTAATGAGTGAAAAAACCCATTTTATGGGGTTTTATCTTTTTGTAGTACTTATGTTTTTGTTATTTTTTTAAAAATTGTATTTTGACGTTTTTTTATTTTTTTATATTTTAGACAAACATTTTTTCGTTAGTGTTCGTGTTTATAATCGTTACTTTTTAGTTAATATTTATATATAAATGCCCGTAATGAAATAGAAAAAGAGACTTAACTAGTGGTTAAGTTAAGTGGTATTAGTTTGTGTTTTTGAGGGAGATATTTTAGTTATTTTTATATTTTATGAATTTTATTTTGAATTTTAAATGTATAAAAAAAATACTTTTATGATTGTGATTTTACATTTGATACAATTTATGATATACTTGATTTGTAAATATAAATATAGGAGAAGAAGTTATTATGAAGATAGTCAATAATCATAAATTTTTGAAAATTATTGGGTTAATTGGAATAATACTAATAGTTATATTTATTGGTATATTCTTATATTGTAAATTTAATTTTAAAATTATAACAAATGAAAAGATAGAAAATACTACGGCGGAAATATATTATAGTGAATTTTTGGGATATGATGCAATCACCAATACACATTATTATTTTTATAGACTTAAAAATGATAACTATCTTTACTTAAAAACGAAAGAGGAGATTACAATAAAAGGATCCAGTGATGAATATATAATTAAAAAGGGATACATAAAAAAACAGAAACAATTAATTAACATTATAAATGATTTAGAAAATGAGCAAGAAAAGCAAAAAGGTATGGCAACAGTTACATTATTCTTTTATTATAATAATAACAAAATTGGCAAAGATGATTTTATTAATTCATTTTCTTTCAATTAAAAAAGAAGTTCTAAAACTTAACCTTAGGACTTTCTTTTTCTTTTTCATCAATTTTAAAGAATTCATACTTAGTAAATTTAAACATATTTGCAACGATATTGCTTGGGAACATTTCTACTAAGTTGTTGTAACTAAGTACAGTATCATTATAGAATTGTCTAGCATAACTAATTTTATCTTCGGTATCTTTTAAATCGTTTTGTAAGCTTATAAAGTTTTCATTAGCTTTTAAATCGGGATATGCTTCTGATAAGGCAAATAATCTATTTAATGCTCCTGTTAATTGATTGTTGGCATCGATTTCTTCGTTAATTCCTGTAGCACTATTTAATTTGTTTCGAGCTTCAATGACTTCTTTTAGGGTATTGTTTTCGTGTTTTGCATATCCTTTAACGGTTTCAACTAGGTTTGGTATTAAGTCTACTCTTCTTTTTAATTGGACATCAATTTGAGAAAATTGGTCTTTTACTTTGTTTCTTCCGTTAACTAGTTTATTATAGACGCCGATAAAATAAAATATAATTAGTAAAAGCACGGCAATTATAATAATTGCTATTGTCATATATATTCCTCCTTAATATAATTTTACTAAATATTAGAAAAAAAGTCTACTATTTTTGATATATTCACAAATATTTTATTAAATATGTATATTTGCCCCCAATAGGGAAATGCTAAAAGGGGTGATAAATGATGAATGTTGATATTAGGAGTTTCATTGTGAATAATTTTAAGGACGATAGTTCAGATAGTATTAGGGATAGTATTGACAAGGTGGTGAGTAGCAGGGATGAAGAACCGCTTATTGGGCTGGGGGTGCTGTTGGAGATGCTATGGAATCAGAGTTCAATAGAAGAAAAAATGGATATAGCAAAAAGAATAAGACAAGGAATTAGTTCTTATTCTTAGGCTATATCTTTATTTATTAGGAATAGTTCAAAGGCTTGTTTTTTATTTACACGGCCACTTTTTATTTTGATATCTATTTCACTTAGTTTACGGATATAATTTAAGAGGTCTTTTTCGCTATAAGGAGCAGCGTTTTTAAGACACATTCTGACTCTATATGGGTTACTGAATTTTAAAATCTGTGCTATTTCTTCTTCTGTTTTGCCAATACTGCGTAATTTCTTTACCTGAAAGAGAGTACGGAACTGGCTTCCTAGAAGGGGGATGAGCATTATTTCATCGTAGCCGTGACTTATGAATTCTTGATAGAGTTTAAGGCTTTTTTCGACTTCTTTATTTAGAACAGCTCCGGTAAAGGCAAAGATGTTATCGTTAAAGTTCTCGACAGTTAGGTCTTCCATATCTTCTCTGGTTATAGTGCCTTCTTTTTTATAAAGGATTAGTTTATCTAGTTCGTTATCGATATCGTTTAGATTGGTTCCTACTAGGTCAAGAAAATATTTTATATCAGAAATGGTCATTTTGCAATGGGAATTTTGTAGTTTTTCGGAAACGTATTTGTTTAAATCAAAATCTTCACCATCCATTAGGGTTTTGTTTTCTACAAAGTATTTATAGATTTTTTTTCTTTTATCGAGGGTTTTACTACTGGTAAAGATAAGGTAGTTTTGATTATTGCTTTTTTCTAAATAGTTATTTAGTGTTGTTATTTCTTTTTCTTTGAAGTCTTTATTGAGTTCAAAGTTATTTACAATGATTATTTTTAGGGGGCTGAACATACTGTTCATACTTGCTTCTTCAATGATATCATAGATGTTTGTTTCTTCGAGGTTATATTTTATTATATCGCCCTTCCCTATTTTATTTATTAGATTGGTTGTTAGTTTTTCGACTAGTTCGGGAGAGGGGGCGGTGATTAGATAGTTATTTTTCACTATTTTTTCTCTTTTCGCATTTGTATCCTGAAGAAGTGTATAGTTCTTTGATTTCTTTATAACTGTTATTGACGTTATTGTCTCTATTTATAACTATAACGGTATTATCGCTATCTTGGTATTTTATTTCATCGTTTTTCTTTAAATACTTACTTTGAAGAGTGGTATCGGTTTTGAATGTTTGGTATTCTATTTTGGTATCGAATATGTATTTGGTAGTGCTATCGATATAGATTATTTTGTTTTTACCACTGAAATAGACTGTTACTTCGTTTTTGACTTTGGATAGTTCTTTGATTTCGGAACTTCTAGTACAATTTAATTCGTAGTTGTCTTTATTATCTATATATAAATAGGTATAAAGGGCTAGTATTATAAATAATAGAATTAGTATTATTTTGAGGGTTCTGGTTCCGTCTTCGTTTCTTTTTTTCTTTTTTTGAGACTCTTCTTGTTTAACACAATTGGTTTCTAGTTTTTTTAGTTTATCGTTAGTTAGTTCCATAGTGTTATTGGATATTAAATCGATTTTATGGAATTTTGTTATATCGAGGATTTGGTAGTCGTATATTTTTTTGTTATTGGATAGGATATCTATTAGGTCTAAGATGATGTTTTTGATGTCTTTTTTGGTATCTATGATAACGATACTGTCTTCTTTAAAGTGAATGGTTCCGTATAATAGAGTGTTATTTGGGTTCTCTTTATCACAGAAAATGGCATAGCTGTTGCCGTATTTTAGGTCTTTGAAACAGCAGAATAGGATTACTTCTTTGTTCTCTATTTTTATATCTGTTCCGCGATTATTTACTTTCAATATTTTACCGTACATTGTTTGGCTCCCTTCTCTCATATTTAAATTATAAATCATTATTGGTCTTATTGCAAGGGAAATGGGGAGAAAAAAGAAAAGAAGTATCAAAAGATACGGTTATTGTTCTAATTTTGGCCCTATGGGAGTAAATAGTTAGAATGTTAGTTTTTCTAGTTCTTCAGCAAATATATGGAGAAAGTCTTGGATTTCTTCGGGAGTAGTTAGTTTGGAAAGGCTAATACGGAGACTAGTAGTGGCTCTTTCACGATCTTTAGTGAGAGCGTAGATACTACTGCTCATTGTATTTTGGCTAGAACAAGCACTCTTAGTGGATATGTATATTTCTTTTTGATCGAGAGCGTGGAGAAGGGTTTCGGGTTTAATTCCTTTAACACTGAAATTTATGGTATAGGGTATGCTATGGGGAGTGCTATTTATAGTGATATTATTATATTTACTTAATGTTGTTGTTATTTCTTTATTTAGGGCTAATACGTGGTTATAGTTTTCTTGGATGTTGCCCAGTATTAGTTCTAGGGCTTTCATTAGAGATACTATTAGGGGAAGGGCTGGGGTGCCGCTTCTATATATAGTAGTGCTTTTTCCTCCGTGGATAAGGGGTTCTATTTGGATATTTTCTTTCTTTATTAAGAGGCCTATTCCTTTTAGCCCGAATATTTTATGGGCGGAGGCACTGGCTAAATCGATGTTGGTAAAGTCTATGGGGATTTTTCCTAGGGCCTGAGTGCAATCGACGTGAAAATAGCATTTGGGGTATTCTTTTAAGAGTTTTCCTATTTCTTCTATGGGTTGTTTTAGGCCTATTTCACTATCTACATAGCTTATGCTTACGAGGATTGTATCATCTCTTAGAAGAGTTTTTAAGTGGTCTATATCGACAAGACCGTTATCTTTTATTTTTATATAATCTACTTCAAAACCATTATTGGTTAGATATTTAATAGTACTTGATACACTTGAGTGTTCTAGCATAGTTGTTATTATGTGTTTACCTCTATTTTTGTATTTACTACATATTCCTTTAATGGCTGTATTATTGCTTTCACTTGCTCCACTTGTATATATTATATCTTGGGGCTTTATGTTTAGCATTTGGGCTATTTTTTCTGTAGCATAGTCTTCTAGTTCCTTGCTTTTTATTCCTAATTTATGTAGCGAGTTACTATTTCCTGGATAATTAATACATACTTTATTAAATGTTTCTAATACTTTTTTATCTACGGGAGTAGTTGCATTATAATCTAAATATATCATTATATCCCTCTTTTCTTAGATTAATATACCATAAATTATAAAGAGTTGCAAGAGTTTTAAGGGAATTACCCTATCGGGGGTAAGTATAGGGATTAATTACTGGATAAGATATAGGGGTCATCAATAGTTCCTGTACCAGATATAATAGATGTAGTAGAGGTAAGGCAGAAGGTAGGACGGACTGAATAAATGCTATCTGACGGTGTATACCCCCTAGCACTACCATCATATTCAATTATAGCACTATTACGTTGCGTCATTAACCACTGAGAACTACTATTATGAAGCCATTCCTTTTTGTAACATTCCTCATTATAACTAGTTAATCTAATACTCGATGCACACGTATTTCCTGCTGCATATCCATAATCACTTGGATAAATTAATCCTACTAATCCATCCCAGTAACTACTTGTATAACTACTAGTTATTCCTCTTTCGTAACTATACATTGCAGTAGTTGTCATTCCCGTAGTTTGATTAGAATATAAATAATATCTACTAGTAGTTATATAACTTTTTGTTTTATCACTTAATTTATAATTAGTAAAGTCAACTGTAGTTTCTATTCCGTCAACATAATCATTATAATAATAACCTCTTTCCCCTTTCCACCATAATCCACTATTTAAAAGTTCCATAAGTTGACTACCACTTGTTAAACTATCACTATAATTTCCGTTAGTTGGTGTTGCCCAAATAGTATCGCCAATAGCACCACCTACATCGGGATATACCCAACCAAATTCACTTGTTGTTCCATCAGTTAGTGGTGTTGCCTTTATTAATTTTAATCTATTAGTATTTTCTTTTTCTTCATATATACTTCCTATTATTCTATATAAATGCTTATCAGCACAAGTACTACTACCTTCCATATCTAAACATACATAATTATTAGGACTAGCACCATAATACCTATAATCAGTAGTTGCCGGTATTTCTTTACCTGTTACACTACTACTAGCTGGTATTGCACTATGTGTAACCTTATATACTCCACTACCAGAGTCTCCTGTACTTCCATCATCTAAATGTTCCACAATATAAGTACCCTTTATTGCTTCACAAGCATCATCTTCTATAATTTCTCTCCTATTCTCTTTCTTTTTACCACTATTAAGTCTTATATCTATATTACCACTAATACTTTTACCACCACTATCACTAGTTAAACCCTTAGATATATCACACTTAGT
>JABLTL010100959.1_pt1 | contig 160923 bp, 134 predicted proteins | sample 7160151 | NCBI WGS metagenome assembly JABLTL01 (sample SAMN14651223, study PRJNA627086) | human gut metagenome | isolation source: feces | host: Homo sapiens | reverse complement strand
CTGTTTGCTGCCTTTTTACCGCATTGGTAAGCCGACAAATAGTAAAATTGTAGGCCTGCCGCACAATAGAGGCGCCGGAGGAAACCGCGTCCTTAGCCGACATATTGGTGTGGCAGTGCAGCTCTACGCGCTTTTGCTCGGCCTCATCCTTTTCCTCGTACTTTTGCAGCAGCGCCATGGCCTTTGGCTCTACAACATAATCTTTACGGTAATCGTCGTATTTATATTTGCCGTTCAGCAGTATGTAGGCGCCGTCGGCCAACGGGGCCAGCTGACCCATTTGGCTGGGGTCTACAAACATTTTAGCGTAAAGCGAATTGGTAAAATCGCTAAAGCAAAAGCTAATAATATTACTGTCGCCCCGCTTGGTTTTAATGGGCTTAATTTCAAAATCAAACACCTGGCCCCAGCAGGCAATATCAGCGTCGTTGCCTGTAATATCAATCATTTTTTTGGTAGGCGGGGTTACACGCCGGCCAAAAAAGCACTGGGGGTCATCTAAATAAACAAAGCCGTTTTCCGGCCGGTCGGTGCGGTTTTTGTTAAATTTAATATCTACCTTTTCGGCAGGCGGTTTTGGCGCCGGTGAATTTTTAGGGGCCGGCGGCTGCTCTGCCTCGGGCGGGGGCGGCGGTAAGGGAATATTTTCCGGCTCCGGCGGCTCGGGGTAATCAATGGCTACGGCCTCTAACTGGCCGGTAAATTCAACCGTAACGGCCAGTCCAAAACGCTCTTGCACTAAATTGGTAAACAGCTTTTGCGCCCCAATTTCGCACAGGGTTTTGTACCCTCCGTATTTTAAACAAATTTGCACCGAATTGCCCTGCAGCGTAAATTCTGCCCCGTTAAAATAGCCGTTAACTAAGGGGTTTTGGCGCCGAATTTCTTCTAAAATATCTTTACACGCAGCGCTATGAAAGCACTGGGGCAGAAAATGTGGGGTTACAGTTGCCGAATGAAGCCTAAGGGCGTGGCAAAGATTGTGCCGAAATGCGCTTAGCACTGCGTAAGGTATGTACTGCTCAAATGCCAAATCTACCAAAATGGCGCGTTTTTCCTGCAATACGGTGCAGCTTTTTACACTGCCGCCGGCAAGGCTGTTTAAAAGCTCCGGCGTTAAATATTGCCCAAAAATTGATTGAATACTTTCTGCCATATTTTCCTCACAGTTTTTCTATTTCTTGCAACAATGCCGGTAACAGCTCTGCCTCCGGCAATTTTTTAATAATTTTGTCCTTTTTAAACAACAGCCCTTCGCCCTTTCCGCCGGCAATGCCTAAGTCGGCCTCTTTGGCCTCGCCCGGGCCGTTTACTACGCAGCCCATGATGGCAACGGTAAGGTTTTTGTTGCAACCGGCCAAAAGCTGCTCGGCCCTTTGCGCCAAAGCAATTAGGTTAATAGAGGTTCGGCCGCAGGTTGGGCAGGAAACAAAGCGGATCCCGCCGGTTCTTAACCCCGCGGCTTTTAAAATATCCCGCGCGGCGGCAACCTCTTTTACCGGGTCGTCGGTTAGCGAAACGCGAATGGTATCGCCCAGGCCGCAAAGCAGCAGCCCGCCAATGCCAACGGCCGATTTTACCGTGCCCATGTGCGTGGTGCCGGCCTCGGTAACCCCTAAATGCAGCGGGTAGCGGCACTGCTCGGCCGCCAAACGGTAAGCCTGGTACATGGTAGGAACATCTGACGCCTTTAGCGAAAGCACAATGTTTTCAAAATCAAACTGCTCTAACAAACGGCTGTGGTACAGCCCGCTTTCTACCAACGCTTGCGGGGTTGGCCCGCCGTACTTTTGCAAAATGCCCTTTTCTACCGAGCCGGAATTTACCCCAATGCGAATGGGGATATTTTTTGCCCGGCAAGCATCGGCAACGGCCTTAATACGGCTGTTATCCCCAATATTTCCGGGATTAATGCGAATTTTATCTACCCCCGCGGCAACGCTTTCCAGCGCTAAGCGGTAATCAAAATGAATATCGGCCACAATGGGCACCGAAACCGTTTGCTTTAATTTTTCAATTAACGGTACGGTTTGCTTATCCGGCACCGAAACGCGAATAACCTCGCACCCCTGCTGCTCCAGGGCCTTAGCCTGCTTTAAATTAGCGGCAAAATCGTGCGCGGGGCAGTTTAGCATAGACTGTATTAAAACCGGGGCTCCCCCGCCCAGCTGAACCTTACTGCTACCCAAAAAAACCGGATGCGTTTGACTTCTTGTAAACATAAACTTCCCCCGGAAATTAAAAAATTAAGCTAAAAATATCTTTAAAAATAATAATTACCATTAACGGCAGCAACAGCGCCATACCGGCTGCGTGCACCCATTTTTCGTATTTTTGCGGCACCGGGCGCCGAAAAACCATTTCAATAAAAATAAAAAACAGGCGGCCGCCGTCCAGCGCAGGCAAAGGCAGCAGGTTAAAAATGCCAAGGTTAATGGCAATAAGCGCAATAATTGAAAGGGCTGCCGAAAAATCAACCGAAACGGCCTGCCCTATTGTTGCCGTAACGCCAACCGGGCCCGAAACATCGCTTACGCGGTAGCGCCCGCCAAACATATCTACCAGTGAAAAAACAACCATTCTTCCGTAAGAAATAGAGGTTTTAACCGTTTGGCTTAAAAAGCTTTTCAGCGTTTTCTTTTGCCCTAAAAATTTAAAATCCTGCTTAATAACATTGTAGCCCTGCAGCTCCTCGGTTTCAAAGGTAACGCCCTTTAATTCAACCTTTTTGCCGTCCCGCAGCACGGTAAAATCAATTTTGCCGTCTTTCACGGCCGAAAAATTGTACCCAATATCGTAAGTGGTGTAAACCCGCCGGCCGTCTACGGTTAAAATTTCGTCCCCAACGCAAAGGCCGGTTTGCTCGCTGCTGGCGTTTTCGCTAAAAACGGCAACGGTGGTTGTGCCGTAGTAGCTTTGCCCCGCCAGCACAATGCCAATAATAATAACGCCGGTAAGCAGGTTAAATACAGCGCCCATTAGCACAATAATAAACCGCCGCCAGGGCTTTTTGTTGCAAAAGGCTTTGGGGTCGGTGCTGGTTTCGTCCTCCCCCTCCATGGCACAATAACCCCCAATTGGCAGCAGGCGAACGCTGTAATCAGTCTCCCGCCCCTGCTTATGAAACAGGCGCGGGCCAAAGCCAATGGCAAACTCGTTTACGCGCACGCCCAAAGCCTTAGCGGCAATAAAGTGCCCAAACTCGTGAATAAAAATTAAAAACAAAAACGCAAAAACCGCAACCAAATACGGCCCAAGGGCTGCAAAAAAGTTCGCAATTGCCTGCAAAAAATCACACTCCTGCTACACGGTCGGCCAGCGCTCTGGCGGCGCTGTCTACCTCAAAAATACGCTGCACCGTAACACTGCCCGAAAAATCGGCCGAAAGCGCAGCCGAAACAATTTCTCCAATTTGTAAAAAACCTATTCTGCCCTGCAAAAAAAGTTCTACCGCCCGCTCGTTTGCGCCGTTTACCGCCGCGGGGTACAAGCCGCCGCGCGCAATGGCCTGCTTGCAGGCCGGCAGGCAAACAAAGGTTTCCTCGTCCGGCTTTTCAAAGGTCATTTGCCCTACCGCTGTGAGCGAAAGCGGCTTTGCCGGGCAGGCAACCCGCTTGGGGTAAGTAAAGGCGTACTGAATGGGAATACGCATATCGGCACTGCCAAGCTGGGCAATTACGGCGCCGTCGGGCAACTCTACCGCCGAGTGAATAATGCTTTGCCGGTGCACCACAACCTGAATTTGTGCCGGCGAAACGCCGAATAAATGCACCGCCTCAATTACCTCTAAGCCTTTGTTCATTAGGGTGGCACTGTCAATAGAAATTTTTTTGCCCATGGCCCAATTGGGGTGCTTTAACGCCATTTCGGGGGTCACGGTTTTTAAAAAATCACGCTTTTTGTTAAAAAACGGCCCGCCCGAGGCAGTTAAAATAATTTTGTAATCGGTGCCCTGCGGCACCCCCTGCAGTGACTGAAAAATAGCCGAATGTTCGCTATCTACCGGGTAAAGCTTTAGCCCCTTTTGTGCCACTGCCGGCATAACCAGCTCGCCGCCCGTAACTAAAGATTCTTTATTAGCTAACGCCAGGCTGTTGCCGGCCGCAATGGCCGCTAAGGTTGGCCGCAGACCGGCAATGCCCACCACAGCGTTCAGCACCCGGCTGCACGGTAGGGCGGCAGCCTGCTCTACTGCGGCGGCCCCGCCCAAAACTTTAATTTTTGTGTCGGCCAGTTTTAACTTTAAAGCTTTAGCTGCCTCCTCGCAAAATACGGCAACCAGCTGCGGGTTAAATTTTCGGGCCTGCTGCTCTAAAAGCTCCAGCCGTTCACCCCCGGCAGCCAAAGCGCAAACACAGTAACCTAATTTTTCGGCAACCTCTAAGGCCTGCACCCCAATAGAGCCGGTGCTGCCTAAAACAGAAATTTTCATTATCCTACACCTTTATTTTATAAGCTCAACGCAAGAAATATACAAATAAAATGCCGGAACAATCATCATAATACTGTCAAACCGGTCCATAATCCCGCCGTGGCCGGGAATTAGGCTGCCGTAATCCTTAACGCCGCACTGGCGCTTAATTAACGAAGCCGAAAGATCCCCCAACACGCCCAGCAGCGTAAACACCGGGGCCGCGCAAAGCACTGCGGCAAAGTTCACGGTGTAATGCAGGGCGTTGCTGTAAATAAGGCACACCACAAGCGCCCCCAAAAGGCCCCAAACAAGGCCGCCAAAAAAGCCCTCCCAGGTTTTTTTTGGGCTAATAACCGGAGCCATTTTGTGCTTACCGAAAAACACCCCGGTAAAGTAGGCACCGGTATCGGCCACGGCCGAAAACATTAACACCAGCAAAATGTAAAACAGGCCGCCGTTACCGTGCTGCACCACCCTTACAAGGTAAGCCAAGGCGCCGGGCAGCAGCAGCGGAAAGGCAAGCGCGGCGGCCAAGGCGGTTACAGTAACCCTGCTGTGCCCTTTAAGCGCCAAAGCAAAGGTTATCATAAGGTAACCGGTGTAAACCCCGAAAAGGGGCAGTTTTAGGTAACCGCAAAGCACAAAAGGCACCACGGCGGCAAAAAGCATAGCCGCTGCAATAAGGGGTTTGTACGCGGTTATTTTTGTGTCAAACAGCATTTCGTAAACCGCAACAACGCTAAGTGCCGCTGCCGCAATGCAAAGGCTAACGGGCACGCAAAATTGCAGCGCCAGCAGGCCGGCAGCAACGGCAATTACAACCGCTGCCGAAATTATTCTTGTTTTCATGTTAAAACCTCCGTTCAACTAAGGGTGGCAAAGCCGCTTAAAAAACAAAATTTTGCCAAAAGCCTTGCTGAATTTTTTAAGCGAACCGATACCCTTACAAACAAAGCGGCTTAGACGCCGCCAAAACGGCGGTTGCGCTCCGCGTAGCTTTGCAGGGCTTTTTCTAAGTGGCGGGGCTTAAAATCCGGCCACAAAACATCTGAAAACCAAAGCTCGGCGTAGGCCGACTGCCAGGTTAAAAAATTTGAAAGCCGCAGTTCGCCGCTGGGGCGAATTATTAAATCGGGATCCGGCTGGCCGGCCGTATCTAACAAATTTGAAAGGTACTGCTCGGTAAGCTGCCCCGGTAATAACGCACCGCTTTGCACCTGCTTGGCGGCCTTTTGTACGGCGCGAATAATTTCGTTTCGGCCGCCGTAGTTAATGGCAAGGTTTAGCACCAGGCCGGTAGCGTTTTTTGAAAGCTCCTCGGCATTTAGCATAAGCTGCTGAATATCCTGCGGCAGACCAAAGCGGTCGCCAATAAAGCGCAGCACAATATTTTCCTTTGTAAAATTGGTAACATCCCGCAAATAGTCCCGCAAAAGGTTCATAAGCGCCTCAACCTCGGCGGCGGGGCGGTTCCAATTTTCGGTAGAAAAAGCGTAAACGGTTAAATACCGAATTCCAATGCTGTTGCAGTAACGGGCAATGGTTTTAAAATTTTTAGCCCCGGCGCTGTGCCCTACCGAGCGCGGCAGCGCGCGTTTTTTAGCCCAGCGGCCGTTGCCGTCCATAATAATGGCAATATGTTTTGGTAAAATTTTGTGTTCGGTTTTTTTAAAAAGCATATCATCCCGCCCTAATGTTCAAAGAAAGCAGCAGGAAAAATAGCTTTCCCGCTGCATTTTGAGTGCCGTTTGCGGCAATTTAAATTGAAAGAATTTCTTTTTCCTTGGCCTCGGTAAGCTCGTCGGCCTCTTTGCAAAATTTGTCGGTCAGGGTTTGAATTTTCTTTTCGGCGTTTGCCAAATCGTCCTCGGTAATTTCGTTATTTTTCTTTTTGGCTTTGGCTTTTTCCATGGCGTCACGGCGAATAGAGCGAAGGGCTACCTTTGCGTCTTCCCCCATTTTTTTAACATCGCGGGTCAGGTCGCGGCGGCGCTCCTCGGTCAAGGCCGGAAAAACAAGGCGAATAACTTTGCCGTCGTTTTGCGGGTTAATGCCTAAATCAGAGGTTTGAATGGCTTTTTCAATAGCCTTTAGGGTGGTAGCGTCCCACGGTTGAATGAGCAGCATACGCCCCTCGGGCACAGAAATTGCCGCCATTTGGTTAATGGGCGTAGGGGTGCCGTAATAATCTACTGTAATTCTATCTAACACCGAAGGGTTGGCGCGGCCGGCGCGAACTGCAGAAAAATCGCGGTCCAGCGCGTTCATGGTCTTGTTCATTTTTTCCTCGGCTAATTTTAAAATTTCGGTCATTCCGGTTACCTCCAAAAAATTATTCTACAATGGTTCCGCTTTGCTCGCCCAAGGCGGCGCGGGGAATATTCTGCGGGTCGTTTAGGTTAAATACTAAAATTTTAATGCCATTATCCATGCAAAGGGATGCGGCAGTGCTATCCATAACATGCAGGCCCTTGTTTAAAACATCCATGTAGGTCAGGCGGTCAAACTTTTTGGCGTTGGGGTTTTTCTTGGGGTCACTGTCGTACACGCCGTCAACATTTGTGGCTTTAAAAATAACATCGGCACCAATTTCAGCCGCGCGTAAAGCAGCGCCGGTATCGGTAGAAAAAAACGGGTTGCCGGTGCCGCAGCCAAAAATAACAATGCGGCCCTTTTCCATGTGCCGTACTGCTTTATTGCGAATGTACGGCTCGGCAATTTTAATCATTTCAATTCCCGTTTGCACCCGAACAACGGCGCCTAATTTTTCTAAGCAATCGGCCAGGGCTAAGGCGTTAATAACGGTTGCTAACATACCCATATGGTCGGCGCGGGTACGGTCCATTTGGCCGCCGGAACGGCCGCGCCAAAAATTGCCGCCGCCAACAACAATGCCAATTTGAACGCCTAAATCGTAAGTTTCTTTAATGCTTTTGCAAATTTGCTCTACCTTTTCAAAATCAAAGCCAACGCCTTTTTCCCCCGCAAGGGCCTCGCCGCTGAGCTTAATTAGTACCCGTTTATAAACTGGTTTCATGCTTTACTCCGTTCTGCCGCAAGGTTTACCTGCGGCCAATTCTCGCGATAAAAATCACCATACCTTATTTTACAATAAAGCATGGTGATTGTCAATTGCTTTTGGAAATTTTAGGCCGCCAAACACCTAATTATTTCCCCCGGAGGAAACGGCAGCTGCCGAAGAAGCCGGTTTAGACGAAGCTTGCGGCTTAGAGGAGCTGGCCGGCGCCGCCGAGGAAGCTTTTTGGGAGGATGTCGCCTTGGAGGAAGTTTGCGCCGCGGCAGAACTTGTTGCCGCAGAGCTGCTTTTAGAGGAGGTGCTGGTTTCGGCCTTAGAGGTGGTATCTACCGCGTCTAAAATTTCTCCGCGATGCTTGGTGCAGGTTGGTAAATGGCTTGTTTTGTACCAGCCAATGCCGGTAGAACCGCAGGCGTTGGTGGCCAGCAAGCCGGTAGAGGTACAGTAGCGGCGGCAGGTTACATAGCTGCTTTCCTCAAACTGCTTTACCTCTAAATTTTTGTGGATCTTGCTCATAATATTGCCCCAAATTTTGCTGGCGCCGTTGGCATTACGCACGGTCTCGGGCGTGTCGTACCCGTACCAGCAGGAGGCAATGTAATAAGGCGTTCCGCCAACGAACCAGCAGTTTTCGTTGTCATTAGTAGTACCGGTTTTGGCGTAAATTGGCATTTTAGAAAGGTAGGAGCGAATGGCCTTACCGGTACCCTGGCTGCCGTCTACAACATTGCGCAGCAGGTGGTTCATTACAACGGCGGTATCTTCGCTCATGGCAATTTTAGAATCCGGCTCGCCGTTTAAAATTAATTCGTCGTGCTGATCCATAACCTTTGTATAAAAGGTTGGCTTGTAATACTTGCCCTTGCTGCCAAAGGTGGCAAACGCCGCGCAGGATTCCAGCGTGGTAATGCCCTTATAGCAGCTGCCCAGCGCCATAGAGGAATAGGTAAGGTCAGCGTTGGCGTTTGGCACTAAGGTGGTAATGCCCATGTCCTTTGTTAAGTGGTCGTAAACACTTTGAATAGATTGCTGCTGCACCAGCTGTGCCGGCACCGTGTTTACCGAGCGTTCCAGAGCCTTTGCCACCGTCATAGAGCCGCCGTAGTAGCCGTACCAGTTTGGCGGCCAGCTTTTGCCGTCAGCCAGTTTAATAGGTTGATCCTTAAAAATAGTAGAATAGGTAATTAAATTATTATCTAACGCTAAAGAGTAAGAGGCAATTGGCTTCATGGTAGAACCGGGAGAGCGCGGTGAGGAGGTTGCGCGGTTGAGGCCGCGGTTGGTTGTTTTTTTACCGGAGCCGCCGCAAATACCTAAAACATGGCCGTTATAATCCATAATTGTAAAGGCCGATTGCGCCATTTGCCCTTTTCGGCTTTTGCTAAAATATTTACTGTCGGTGTAAACCTCGTCAATAGCTTTTTGAATGTCGGTGTCCAGCGTGCAGTAAATTTTGTAACCGCCGTTGTAAAAGTTTTGCTCGGCGTAGGTGCGGTCGTAGCCGTATTCGGCAACCAAACCGTCTACAACGTTATCAATTAGCGCGTCTACAAAATAGGAGTTGGTTTCCACCTCGTTAATATTGGCCTTGCTGGCAACAATCTTAACCTCGGCGTTTACCGATTTTTCGTATTCCTCTTTGGTAATGTGCCCTAAATCCAACATTTTTTTAAGAACCAGCTTACGCCGGTCGGCGTTGTTTTCGGGGAATTTATCCGGCCGGTAGGTTTCGGGCGCCTTAACAATAGCGGCCAGGCAGGCGCACTCCTCTAAGCTAAGGTCCGAAACGGTTTTGTTAAAATAGTAGTTTGAGGCAACCTCTACCCCGCCAATACCGTTGGCAAAGGTAACGGTGTTTAGGTAGCACTCTAAAATAACCTCTTTACTGTATTTTGCCTCCAGCTCCTGCGCGCGCATGATCTCACGAATTTTACGCATGGGCGATTGCTGATTATCGCCGGTTAAGTTTTTAACCAATTGCTGCGTAATGGTAGAGCCGCCCTGGTTCGAGGAATACATGTGTACAAACATATTGGCAAAGGCCGAAACGGTACGCTTCCAATCTACCCCGTTGTGCGATTTAAAACGCTGGTCTTCAATGTCTATAAACGCGTTTTGCAGGTTTACGGGAATAGATTCCAGCCCTTTCCAAATGCGGTTTTCACCGCCGTGCAGGCGCTGGTACTCGGTGTAATCCTGCGAGCCGGGCTGCTTTACATAAATGGTGGTGGTGTAATTTAAAGTAAGATCGTTTAGATCCTCGTAAATGGTATTGTCTACAAACGCAAAAATGTAAACAATAAAGCTGCCAACAACCAGGCAAAAGGTAATAACCAAAATTAAAAATACGGTTAGTAAAGACCTTACAAATCCTTTTTTCTTTTTTGCCTTTTTGCTGCTCTTACGGCGGCGCGGGCTGCCGTTTTGCGGTTTGTTTTCTTCCTCGTTCGGGTGGTTTGCCAGGCTGTTTAAATCAAATTCATTATCCGAATTGCTGTACAGCTCGGTAGAATCCCCCTGTTGTAAGGGCGAATCGCCGTCCGGAAAAAACGGACTGGTGTATTGTTCGTTATTCTCGCTCATTCTCAGTACTCCTTTTCAGGCGTTTGGGGCAAGCCCAAAGCGCCGGCAAAAAGCAAAACAAAAATGCGGCCACCGGCAGCGCTAAGCAAAAAAGCGCACTGCCCTATTTAAGCCATTGCCTATTGTACCACATTTTACAAAAAAAAGCGAGTTACAATTTTTTAACCATTTTTTTGGTGAATAGTTTGCCGCAAAACGGTACATACTGTTTTTAACAAGGGGGCTGCAGCAATGGGCTTTAAAACAAAGGTTGTTATTATTTTTAGCTTGCTTATTTTTTCGGTGGCCTGCGTGGCCTTTTCGGCCTACGCAGTTTTTACCGCCGAAAGCAAAACGCCCAAAAATTTGCCGCCAACGCCGGTTTACTACACCTTAACGGTGTACGAGGATAAATTGGCGGTTTATTGCTCGGAGCAAAAGGAACCGCTGCGTGTTTTTGATGTTGCGGTAAGCACCCTGCCACAGCGGGATATTACCGCGCTTGAAAACGGCATTACAGCCGGCTCTATGGCCGAAATTATGCAAATTTTAGAGGATTACGAATAACCCAGCCGCCCCATTTTGCAAACAAGAGCTTTACGGGTTTAGCGGCAAAAGTGAAACAGGCGGGTTGAAGCGGCTCCCTTTAAAACGCCGTGCCGGTAAAAATTTAAAATTTAAATGTAAAAAATCTACCGGCAAGTGTAATTTTGATTTTTGAAGAGCATTACCACGCAAAAAAAGCCCAATACCGGCAAAAATACCGGTTCGGGCTTGTTAAAATTTTTTTAAAGTTATTCTTTGCAAAGGCGAAAAATGATGACGCGGGCCGGAGCAGATATTTTAGTGACTGGTACTTTCAGCGTTTTTAGACCCAATCTTTCCATTCCCCAATGCTAATATTGGTTCCCCCAATATCTCCCCTAATTTTAACATCATCTTTCCCCTATTTTTACCTATTATACCGCCTTTTTGCCGGTAGAACCATTTAATTTTACAACATTAACCTTGAATTTTTCGACCTAAAAAAGCAGCAAGCCAACCGGGGCGCATGGTTCATACGCCGCAGCTGGCCAGCTGCCAACAATTTTGCAGTGCCGCCGAAACGGCATTACCGTAAAGATGAATATAAAGGTTTAAATTTAACCGCTGATTAAACAGTTATATTTGTTTGTAATGTTGCTACAGATTTTTCTACCAATTAGGCCAAGAAAGCCGCGTTTAATCTATTTTCGTAACGGTGTAATCCTTTTCCTCAACCGCTTTTTTCAATTCAGCGTTTTCAAGCGGCTCGCTCAGGGTTACAACGGCGGTTCCGCTTTCGTGGCTTACCTGCGCGTTTTGCACCTGCGGCAGCTGCTCTAACGCTTTTTTTACGGCGGCCTCACAATGGCCGCACATCATACCCGTAATGTAAATGGTTTTGGTTTGCATTTTTGTTTCCTCCGTTAATTCTGTTTTTTGTTTATTTTTAAGCTCTTTGCAGGGTTTTTCGCGGTGCAGCCGAAACAGGTTTAGCCGCAAGGCGTTGGTTACTACGCAAAAGCTTGAAAGGCTCATGGCGGCGGCGCCGAACATGGGGCTTAGGGTTAACCCAAGCGGAATAAACACTCCGGCTGCCAGGGGGATGCCAACCGCGTTGTAGAAAAAAGCCCAAAACAGGTTTTCGTGAATATTGCGCAGGGTGGCGCGGCTTAAACGGATCGCAGCCGGTACATCGCTTAATCTGCTGTTCACCAGCACAACATCAGCGGCGTCAATCGCAACATCGGCACCGGCGCCAATGGCAATGCCAATATCGGCGCGGGTCAGGGCGGGGGCGTCATTAATGCCGTCGCCAACCATGGCAACCTTTCCGCTTTGCTGCAAGCGCCGAATTTCGGCCTCCTTACCGTCCGGCAGCACCCCGGCAATTACCCGGTCTACCCCCGCCTGCTTGCCAATGGCGTTTGCGGTGCGGGCGTTGTCGCCGGTTAGCATTACCACCTTTAGGCCCATTTCCCGCAATTGGCGAATGGCTTGCGGGCTATCGCTTTTTACCACATCGGCAACGGCAATACACCCCAACAGCCGGCTGCCTAAAGCAAACAGCAACGGCGTTTTGCCCTGCTCGGCCAACTCGGCCGCTAAGCGGCTAAGCTCGGGCGGTACGGTTACCTTTTGCGCCACAAAGCTAAGGCTGCCGCCAAGCAGAGTTTGCCCGTTTAGCGTTGCGGTTAGCCCGTTACCGGGCAAGGCTTTAAAGTTGGTTACCGGCAGCGGCTGCACCTTTTCCTCGCTGCCCTTTTGCAAAATGGCCTTTGCTAAAGGGTGCTCGCTTTTTTGCTCTAACGAAAAGGCGTATTGCAGCAGCTGCTGCTTAGAAACGCCGGGCAAGGGCGCCAGGTTTGTTACCTTTGGCTGGCCTGCTGTAATGGTGCCGGTTTTATCCAGCGCAACAATTTTTACCCGCCCGGTTTCCTCCAGCGCGGCGGCCGTTTTAAACAAAATGCCGTTTTTGGCCCCTAGCCCGTTGCCCACCATTATGGCAACCGGCGTTGCCAGCCCCAGCGCACAGGGGCAGCTAATTACCAAAACCGAAATCCCCCTTGCCAGGGCGTAGCCAACCCCGTGCCCTAAAAGCAGCCAAACCAGGGTGGTAACCGCTGCAATCGACAAGACAACCGGCACAAAAACGCCCGAAACCTTATCGGCAATTTTGGCAATGGGCGCTTTGGTGGCGGCGGCGTTACTTACCATTTTAATAATTTGGGCAAGGGTGGTATCCTCCCCCACCCGTTCGGCACGGCATTTTAGGTAGCCCGAAAGGTTTGCCGTAGCGGCCGAAACAGCAGCGCCAACCGCTTTATCTACCGGAACACTCTCGCCCGTTAAGGCCGATTCATTTACCGCGCTGCTGCCCTCTATAACAACGCCGTCTACCGGAATATTCTCCCCCGGGCGTACCACAAAAACATCACCCTTTTGTACCTGCTCAATGGGTACGGTTACCTCTTTTTCGTTTTTTAATACCACGGCGGTTTTGGGGGCCAGGCGCATTAGCCCTTTTAAAGCGCTGGTTGTTTTACCCTTGGCGCGAGCCTCCAGCGTTTTGCCAACCGTTATTAGGGTTAAAATCATAGCGGCCGATTCAAAATAAAATTCCATCATGTAATGCATAACGCCGGCGCTGTCGCCGGCTGTTTGGGCGGCTGTCATGGCAAAAAGCGCGTAGGTGCTGTAGCCAAAGGCTGCGGTTGCCCCCAAAGCAACTAAAGTATCCATATTAGGAGCACGGTGAATAAGACCTTTAAAGCCGCGAACAAAAAACTTTTGGTTAATTACCATAATAATAACCGTTAACAGCAGCTGCGTTAGTCCCATTGCCACATGGTTCCCGTTGTAAAACGCCGGTAAGGGCCAATTCCACATCATGTGGCCCATTGAAAAGTACATTAAAACGGCCAAAAACACAACCGACCAGATCAGCCGTTTTTTCAGCGCCGCAGTTTCGGCGTTTTGCAGCTGCTCCGGGTCGCTTTGCACGGCGGCTTTTCCGTTTTTAACCGCAGCGCCGTAGCCGGCCTTTTGCACCGCTTTCATAATATCCCTTTCGCTGCCGCCGGTAACGCCCATGCTGTTTGTAAGCAGGCTAACCGAGCATTCGGTAACCCCTTTTACCCCTTTTACCGCCTTTTCTACCCGGGCGGCGCAGGCCGCGCAGCTCATACCCGTTACGGTAAATTGCGTCATAAAAATTCCCCTTTCCTGCTTTTTAGGCAGTCCTGTTATTTCATTAGCTTTTGCAGGGTTAAAACAAGCTCATCTATTACCCCTTCGTTGCCTTTTTGAATATCCTGCACCACGCAGGTTTTAATGTGGTTAGCTAATAGCTCTTTATTAAAAGCGTTTACCGCGGCGTTTACCGCGGCCGATTGTACTAAAATATCCGGACAATAGGCCCCCTGCTCTACCATATTGCGTATTCCGCGAATTTGGCCCTCAATGCGGTTTAGGCGGTGAATGAGTTTTTTATATTCCTCCGGCGATCGATTTTTTTTGCGTGCCGAACAGCAACAGTTTTCTGCCATAAAGCGTCCTCCTTCTTATATACCCCCTTAGGGTATTTATATTATATACCCCCGCCCCGTATTTGTCAAGAGTAATGAAAATATAAACTTTTAGTTACAAAACTATTTTACCCAAAGCAACCCGCTTTTTTTACGCAAAAATAGCCGCAATTTTACAAAAGAATATTGACACTGCCCGCCGAATTTAATATAATAAATAAAAGAAAGATGAGAGGAGAATGAACATGAGTGATATGATGCTGCATAACTTAGACCTTGCCGGCTTTATTAAAACCTTAGATTCCTGCAAGGGCGATGTTTACATGGAGACCCCGGACGGTGATGTTTTAAACTTAAAATCTAAGCTTTGCCAAATGTTAGGCTTAGCCAATGTGTTAAAAGGGGCGCAGATCTCCGAGGCTAAAATTCGCTGCACAAATCCGGAGGATGAATCTTTACTGTTCCGCTTTAATTTGTACAAAGAAATTCCCGGCGAAAACAAAGAGGATTAATTTCTAACCCCCTTTGCCATGAACACAAAAATTTGCACTAAAATTTTTAAACGCCTGCCGCAGGTTGCGGCGGGCGTTTTTTTGTAGCCGAAAGCGTAAGTTTGCATATACTGCCAATAGAAAATAAGGCAGGTGATTTATTTGTGGCATACAGCAGCCGGGAGCTACTGGCAAGGTTAGTGCAGTGCGAGGCCGGCGGCGAGGGTGAAAATGGCATGAAAGCCGTTGCCAGCGTGGTTATGAACCGGGTTCAGGCAGCCAGCGGTGAATACGCGCGGCTGGGGGGCGATTTAAATCGCGTTATTTTTCAACCCGGACAATTTGACTGCGCGCGAGAGACGCTGAACGGCCAGTACAATCCGCAAAACATTTACAACATGAACCCGCAAAACGAGCATTACAACATTGCCGATTGGGCCTTAGCCGGCAACCGATTAACCGGCCTTGGCTCTGCGCTTTGGTTTTTTAACCCGTACAGCAGCAATTGTAGAAGCAATTTTCCAAGCAATGTGGGCGTTTTTGCGGTTCGAATTGGCAATCACTGCTTTTACAACCCAACAGCAGCTTACAAAAATACATAAAAGGGGCAAACAAAATGGCAAATAATACAAACCTGAACTCTGGCGGTAACACCGCCAACAGCAAAAACCCAAATAGCCCAACCGGGCGGGACCAAAGCATGAATAACGAAAATTTTTCGGTTCCAGCGGGCATTGGGTTTGAGGCTTACAGCGGCTCGCTGCAAGAAATTCTGCGCGATAATATTGGCAAATATGTTGAAATTGAATTTTTAATTGGCTCTACCAACCTGCAGACCCGAATCGGCATTTTGTACGCGGTTGGCACCAGCTATGTTGTGATTAACCAGCTGCCCGAAAAAATGGTGTGCGATATTTACTCAATTAAATTTGTTACCTTTCGCAACGCGGCCACCCAAAACGAGGTACGGCAGCTTATTCAAAACAGCCAACAAAATTCAGGCCGGCAAAACCGCAGCCGCAGCAGCTACCGCACCGAAAGCAACGCAATTTTTTAAAAAAGAATTGAAAAACGAGGCTCGGTAAGAGTTAAAAACAAACCTGTTTTTTAACGCTTTATTAAGACTCGCCGCGAGGGTAACAAGCATTTTTTTGTAGCTTTGCACTAAAGCGGCTACAAATATTAATACACTTGTCACACCTTTTGCCAAAGCGGCCATACAAAACGCCGCTATTAGCTGCCCAACGGTAATTTTAACACAAAAACCGGCCAAAGCAATTGCGCTGCTTTGGCCGGTTGCAATATTTTTATTTTAAGTTTAACCCTTGCAGGTGCCACAGCTTTCGCAGTGCCCCTCGCATTGCTTGCCTAAAATGGGCTCCGGGTCAATGCCCTGGCGGGTGTAATAATCCCAAAGGGCGGCCTTAACAGCCTCCTCGGCCAGTACCGAGCAGTGGATTTTGTGCGCCGGCAAACCGCCTAACGCCTCTACCACCGCTTTGTTAGAAAGCTCCAAAACCTTGTCAATCGGCTGACCCTTGATCATTTCGGTGGCAATAGAGCTGGTAGCAATAGCCGAAGCACAGCCGTAGGTTTTAAAGCGAACATCTTTAACAATGCCGTCCTCAATTTTTAAATAAATGCGCATAATATCGCCGCATTTGGCGTTGCCAACCTCGCCAATGCCGTTGGCGTCAGCCAACTCACCCATGTTGCGGGGATGTGTAAAATGGTCCATAACCTGTTCGGTGTACATCATTAATTCTTCCCTTCTTTTGCTTTAATTCGCTCCCACAAGGGGGACATTTGGCGCAGCCGCTGCACAATAGGCGGCAGCACCTCCATAATATATTTGGCGTCATCCAGCGTGTTTTCCTCTGAAAAGGTTAAGCGCAAAGAGCCGTGTGCAATTTCGTGCGGCAAGCCAATGCTCAGCAGCACATGGCTTGGGTCTAACGAGCCGGAGGTGCAGGCCGAACCGGAGGAACCGCAAACACCTTTTAAATCTAACATTAAAAGTAACGACTCGCCCTCTATCCCCTCAAAGCAAAGGCTTACATTACCAGGCAGGCGGTGCTCCCGGTCGCCGTTTACGCGGCTGCGCTCAATTTTCAGCGCCTCGGTCATAATAAAGTCCCGAATTTCGCGCATACGGGCGTTGCGCTCCTGCATAGTTGCAACGGCAATTTCTAAGGCTTTGCCCATGCCAACAATGCCGGCGGTGTTTTCGGTTCCGGCCCGGCGACCGCGCTCCTGTGCGCCGCCGTCAATTAGATTCGGCAAAATCAAACCCTTTTTAATGTAAAGGGCACCAACCCCCTTGGGACCGTGAAATTTGTGGGAGGACATGGAAAGCAGGTCTATTTGCTGCTCGTGTACATGAATAGGCACATTACCAACGGCTTGAACCGCGTCGGTGTGGAACAAAACGCCGTGCCTGTGCGCAATGGCGGCCAGCTCGGTAATGGGCTGCACCGTACCAATCTCGTTATTTGCGTACATAATGGTAACCAATGCGGTATCATCTTTAATAGCGGCCTCTAATTCCTCCGGCCGAACCAAGCCGTTTTCGTGCACCGGCAGCAAGGTAACCTCAAACCCAAACTTTTCTAAATGCTTTAGGGTGTGTAAAATAGCGTGATGCTCGAACGCCGAGGAAATAATGTGCTTTTTGCCTTTTTTGGCCATTAATTCGGCCACCCCGCGCAAAGTCCAGTTATCTGATTCGCTGCCGCCGCCGGAAAAATAAACCTCGCCAAAATCGGCGCCAATGGCGTCGGCAATTTGCTGCCGCGCGGTATTTACGGCGGTTTTGGCCCGCCCGCCCAACTCGTAAAGGCTGGAAGCGTTGCCGTACTCGGTAGTTAAATAAGGCATCATAGCCTCTAAAACCGGTTTGCTTATTGCCGTGGTTGCGGCGTTATCTGCATAAACAAATCTATTCATTTTACCTTACTTCCTATTGTTTTTATTTTACGATCTTATTGTATACCATTTAAGTATACATTTCAAGTTAATTCCAACACAAAATATAAAATCAGAACATTAAACAAAAAAGCGCCCAATATTTTTGGGCGCTTTGTGCTATTTGTTACAGTATGTACAGGCCGGATTCTAACCGAACCACTTCTTTTTCTAAAACCTTAGCGTATTGAAAAACCGGTTCGCCAAACTCGTAAAGCTCTGAGGAGCCAAAGGTGCCGGTGTTAATTTGCCAAACGCTGTTTGCGTTGTTGTTACAAACAAACAACAGGCCGCCGTTAAAATAAAGCCCGCAGGGGCCGTGAAAGCTGTTTGTGGCGCTTTTTCCGCCAATACGCAGGTTTTGTACCATACCATCCGGCCGGTAGCGCACAACGGTGTTCTGCTCGGGGTAGCAAAGCCACAAAAATTTGCCGTCAAACGCGGCGTCGCAAGGGCTTTCACCGTTAAAGGCAACCGGGCCTTTCCACTTAGAGTAGCCCTCGGCGTCCAACAGCTTGCAAATTCCGCCAAATTCAATAATAAACTGGCCGCCGTCGGCAACGGTGCAGCAGCGGCAGTTTAAATGGTCGTCTAACTGCAGCTCAATGTTTTTGTGCCCCGGCCCGAATTTAGAAAGCGAGTAAATGCTACTGCTCACACGCTGTACTACCCCATTTTCTAACGAAATTAAGCGGTATTCCACCGCCATTTTTCCGTTCCCGGTAACTTCGTTTAACACCGCGGCAACAACCCCGTTTGGAATGGGGATCATGTGCAGCACATCGCCGTTTAATATTTGTTGCATGGTACTTTTCTCCATCCTAATTAAGCCGGCCTGCACCGGCACGAAATTTTTAAAATCTTAGGCTTTGGCCAGCCTAAACCGCTGTTTTAAGCAGCAGCGCCCGTAATGGGCGGCATAAATGAATACAGCGTAAATTTAATTGTATACTACCCGCCACCAAATTTCAAGGGGTTGTCGCCATTTTTTCGGCATTATTTTTCGGTGTCGGCTCGGCCGCTGTTTGCGCAGCTTTGACAAACAGCCGACTGTGCTTTAACACCACAATTGCCGAAACCAAAAGGCAGCCCAAGGCTAAAGCGGGCTGCCCCGCGCGCATAAGCCAGCCAAAAGCCCCCGCCCCAAACAGCAAAAAGGTTACAATGCTGCGGCGGCGATTGGGATTAATTTTTAAAACGGTTGAAAACAAAATGTAAAGCGCGGCCAACAAAACAACAACCCCGGTAAAGGGCAGCAGGCCCAGCAAAACCCCAAAAGCAGTTGAAATGCACTTACCGCCCCGTAAGCGGTTAAACAGCCCAACCGCGTGCCCCAACACCGGGGCGGCAATTACGACCGCAAAGGCCAAGGGGCGAATACTTCCGTTTTTGCCGGCAAAGTAAACCGGGAAAAAGCCTTTTAAAAGGTCTAACAAAAGGCACAACAGCCCCAGCGGTACCCCGCAGCTTAAAAACACATTGGCCGCACCCGGGTTTTGGTCGGCCGCTGCCGCAGCGGCGTCTTTTTTTACCAACCACCTTGGCAAAAAGGCGCTGAACATTACGCCGCCCAGCAAAAAGCCTACGGCGCACCAAAAAAGGTAAAATAGAATATCTTGGACCCTCACTGCAGCAGCACCCTTTCTGCAATTTCGTTGGCGGCGTGCAGCGGAAAGTTTTTTTGCTGCGCCGCCCGCATGTCTTCACACCGTTTGGGCGAATGTAACAAAGCCAGTACGCACCCTACCGCCGAGGTAACATTTTCGGCCCGCAGGGAAATGCCACGCGCCGAAAAAAAGGCGGCGTTTTTGGTTTCGCAGCCTGCATAGGCCAATAAATGCACCAGCGGAACATTGGCAACCGCCGCTTCGGAGCTGGTTAAACCGCCCGGCTTGGTAACGGTTACATCGGCCGCTTTCATGTAAAGGTAGGCATTTTTGGTAAACGGCACTGCTAAAACGCGCTCATCGCCCCAAAAGTGTTTGTCTAAAGTCTCTTTTAAGCGCCTGTTTTTTCCGGTTAAAACGCAAATTTGCAGCTGCGGCGCTTTTTTTAGCAACCCCTTGCAAAGCTGCAGCGCGTGCCCGCAGCCCACCCCGCCGCACATAATTAAAACCGTTTTTTGGTTTTTTAGGCGCAGCAATTCGCGCGCCGCTGTTTTGCTAATGGGGTTGTAAAAATTCTCGCTTACCGGCATGCCGGTTGCAAAAACACGGTCAGCCGGCAGCCCTTTTTGAACCACTTCGTTTATTAGGTCCTTGTGCGGCAAAAAGTAGCCGGTAAGGCGGGTTTCAGCAAAAAACGGAATACAGGTATAATCGGTTAGTACCCCGTAGCAGGGCACGGTAAAATCGGGCTGCTTTTGCAGGTAGGTCAGTGCCTCCATAGCAAAAAGGTGCGTAGCCACCACTGCGGTAAACTTTTGGGAGAGAATGTAGTTTTTAAGCTTGCTTGCGTATTTGGTGTTGGCGTAATAAACCGGGGACGGCAGCCCGGCGTTGCTGTAAACGCCGCCAATGCGGTACAAAGCGCCAAAAACGGCCGGCGTTTTTTTCATCATGCCGCTGTAGGTTGCCGAAACCGCCCGGGCCGTGTGCTTTCTGCCTAAAGTTAAAGGGTCTAACAGGGTGTACAATACGCCCTTACGCGCAAAGGCCTCGGCCACTGCTAAAGCGGCGCTGTTGTGCCCCTGGCCAGTATCGCAGCTTAAAATTAGCACTTTCATAAAACAACCCCCAAAAAGCAGTAAACAACAGCAAAACCGCGCCTATACATTCAACAAAAACAGAAGGTAGGGTTTTGTTTTTTTTATTTGCCTGCCTTTTGCTTGTAGTATAACACATTGTATTAAACTTTGCAAGATTTTGGCGTAAAAAGGGTTAAACCAACAATTACCTGTCGAACAAAAATTCAAGGTTTTTTAAACAAAACCTTGAATTTAGGGGCCAACAGCAGTATAATAGCTTCGTAACAATTTTCTGGAGGATTTTTCATGAAGCTTGGAATTGTAGGACACGAGCCGAATTTCATAACTCCTTAAAAATCCACAAATGCTTATAAAACCCCATAGATACTGCGGTTTTCGGTAAACTGAGAACCATATAACTTCATACTATTCTATATATCTCCCCGCGAAAATGGAGTAAAAATGGAGTAAAAGATTTTTTTGATACACAAGGAAAAAGCACATTGCTACAAAATGCTCTTTGGACGTTTTAGTTCAGAGAGCATTATTTTTTCTATAAAACATTAAGCCCAACATTTTTTGTTTGAACTAAAAATATATAGCCCAACAAAAATTCATAACACCTTGCAACCCGGCTTGTTGCAGGGCGTTTTTATGTGGCGGAAAGAAGTTTTAAAACCACAGATAATAAAGAGTCAAATTCTATTAAAACTAAAAAATTCAAGGAGTAAATTAAAATGTTAGAAAACAAAATGAAAACTTATTTAGGCGAAAATTATAGCGGGAACAGTATTAGAAACTTTTGAAGTATTGGCAAATGCCATCTGAACCGAGAGAAGAAAACGATTTGGATTGTATCTACCTTGACGGTGATTTGAACGCCGATACTTTAATTAGCTTTTGGACACCCCTTAAATGGGTATTGAAAATTCTTAACCCCGATGAAGTCTTTTATAAAACAGACCTTAACAGTGACGATCCGCATTATTATCTTAAGAAGTTGGAAAATGATTTGGACAACTATTTACCGCAAGATGACGAACTGACAAAATTGATTTATAAATTGGCTTCCTCGTCTACCCTCTTAATTTACATATTTAGGTTACGGTTCCCTTTTGGACTTTGTTGCTTTGTGCCAACTCATCCGCCAAATATGCCTTAGTATTAAGTTCCTGTTCGTAGGGCTACGATTTCGCTATCCCTTCTTCTCGCCTACACCTCACGATTCAAACCTTGGGAGTTGCTATTGAGTTCGTCGGCAACTACGCCTCGGTGAACTTTCACCACAGAGCATTGATATGCCCGTCATACACAAAGAACAAGCAGCTGCGTAATAGCAACTGCTTGCACTCAAATTTTCATTTTAACTCTTTACCCCAACTATTGACAAAGAGCCTTTTTGTTAAAACAAAGGGGCTGTAAAAAACAGCTCAAATAGCAAAAGACATAAGCGGAGGTGTGCGGTGAAGTGTACCCTTTACCTCTGCACCCTGCCCGAGCCGTCGCCGCCCGCGAGCTTTTCTACCTCTGAAACAGATACACGGTTGTAGTCGCCCTCAACCGAGTGCTTGAGTGCCGACGCGGCTACCGCAAATTCAATAGCGTCTTTAGAGGATTTACCTTTGAGGAGAGAATAAATAAGTCCGCCGCCGAAGGAGTCGCCGCCGCCTACGCGGTCAACGATATGTAAATGATATTCCTTTGAGAAATAATAATCCTCGCCGTCATAAAGCATACCTGCCCAGTCGTTATCGCTGGCAGAAATCGAGGAACGAAGTGTAATAGCAACCTTTTCAAAGCCGAATTTATCGGCTAACTGCTTTGCTACAGACTTGTAACCCTCTTTATTGAGCTTGCCGCCGTAAATATCTGTATTCTCGGCTTCAATTCCGAAAACATCCTTTGCGTCCTCTTCGTTAGAAATGAAAACATCAACATATTTGCAAAGCTCGGTCATTGCTTTGTTTGCTTCTTCCCTTGTCCAAAGCTTTCCTCTGTAATTTAAGTCACAGGAAATTTTTACACCTTTTTCCTTGGCTTTTTTACAGGCTATTTTGCATATCTCAACAAGGTTTTCACCTAAAGCCGGAGTAATTCCGGTAAAGTGGAACCAATCCGCACCCTCAAAAATGCTGTCCCAGTCAAAATCCTTTACATCGGCTTGCTGAATTGCCGAATATTTACGGTCATAAATACAAACCGAGCCTCTCTGTGACGCGCCCTTTTCAAGGTAGTAAATACCTACTCTCTCTCCGCCGCGCACAATCTTGCTTGTGTCAACACCGAAATAACGAAGTGAATCAACCGCCGCCTGACCTATTGCATGTTTGGGGAGCTTTGTTACATAAACACTGTCCAAACCGTAGTTTGCAAGCGAAACTGCCACATTGGCTTCACCGCCGCCGAAGGTCGCCTACATCTGGTCGTTCTGAAAAAATCTGTAATATCCGTTATGGGCGAGTCTTAACATCAATTCGCCGAAAGTAACTACCTTAGCCATTTTATTTATCCTCCGTCTTTTCAAGCGCCTCTTTAACAAAGAAGCTGCCGCCGATTGCCGCGATTTTGTCAAATGCTAAAAATTTGTCTATATTACTGCGGTCAACCCCGCCAGTCGGGATAAACTTAACCTGCGGGAAAGGAGCGGACAAAGCCTTTAACTCCTTTAAACCGCCGTAAACATTTGCGGGGAAGAACTTAACGGTAGTAATACCTAAATCAAGTGCCTGCATAATTTCAGTAGGGGTAACACAGCCGGGGTAATAGGGTATATTTCTTTCCGTGCAAAGCTTTGCAACCTCTACCGATAAACCGGGAGATACAATAAACTCGCAACCCAAATCAAGTGCTTGCTTGCATTGTTCGGCGTTGATAACCGTTCCTGCACCTATCGACATTTCGGGATAATTCTTAATTGCATATTCAATAGCCTCTTTAGCGCAAGCGGTTCTGAATGTAATTTCGGCACAGTTAATGCCGCTATTTTTTAATGCGGTTAAAATTTTATCCGTTTCGGATAATTCTTTTATTACTACTACGGGTATGTATTTTTCCATAGTAAATCTACTCCTTACCGTTCTACTTGCCCCACAGAAAAATTTGTGACATTCGCGAGGACAAGCCGATTTGTACTTTTTTCAGAAACACACAGGAACACACGGGGGCGGTTCTCCGGGTTACCCCGTGTTATATTACTGAAAAATGTAAGATTTTTTCATTATATTTGACCGAAATTGTTTGTTCTCTATATTTTACTTGATTTATTTGTTGTAATTTTATTTATATCGGAATTGATTTATATACTTCCGGTATAACTCTGTTTTCTGCCATGAAATCTTCGGGTTTAATATTATCAAACATTCCGAAGTGAGTGGGAACGGCAAGCTTTGCCCCGCAATCTTCTGCAAATCTTGCCGCATCTGCCATATTCATATTATTTCCCAATCCGTTTATCGGCAAAAATACCGCATAAATATCCTTAGGCAATACTTTAAATATGTTTCTGTTATACAAAGTATCGCCTGTGACATAATACTTCTTTCCTTCTGCCTCAATTATCACTCCAAATGCTGTGTTTTCCGAGTGATATGCCTTAACACCGACAAACTTAACATTGTCCTCCGTCCATTCCGTTCCGTCTTTAAACACAATGTAATCATTATTAGCACCGCCCATTTCCTTTACGAAGTCATGTGCATTCTCAGACAAAATAACCCTTGTGTTTGTGTTCTCATTAACGAAATACGGTATTGTTTCGGGATCAGTATGGTCAAGATGATTATGCGTCAATATAAGAATATCGGGTTTAATTTCAGTAAACCTTTTATCTATCGGTATTCTGCGCTTTAGTTTTTGATTATGTTTTTCGCAACAATTTGAAAAATAAGGATCTATCATAATAGTAATATTTCCTGTTTCAAAAAGCAGACCTGCCTGTCCGAGCCATGTTATATTCATAGTCACCTCTTGTTTATCGGTTTCGGGTAATCTCCAAAGATAGGTCCTCACCATCATAATGCGAAAGCAAGTCTATGTTTGTTAATGTCTTATTGTGAATGTGCATAGTTTTGATTTTTATATTGTCAAACTCACCGTATTCATTTGCTTGATGAATCGTAAGCAGCGGAGTTATATTCTTTTCACATATAACATTTATATTTTCAAAACTGACATTTCTAATGCTCCTTCGCTCATCGTCTGCTGAAATATTTCCCTGCCAAGTACGGCGCGCATCTGTTATCAGCAGCAGACGCGGCAGCATTAATTTGCCGTCCTCATATACCATATCGTCCGACGATTGATATATTTGTTTACGAACATATTCGTACTCTATATTTACATTCTTATACAATACATCTGATATATCCGCAAATTGTCCGTTTGCAATCGAGATACAAATACCCTGATTGCGTATTAAATCGCAATTTGAGAATGTTATATCCTTAATATTTTTTGCTGCCGTTGCAAGACCTATTTCCAAAGTTTTGCCCCAACCGCACCAAAGTACACAGTTATCAACGGTTATTCTCTCGCAGTTTTTATCACTGAATGCCGTAAGCCCCTTTATGCAGATTGAATCATCAAACGATCTGATAAACGAATTTTTGATAACAGCATCCGAACAATTTATTAAATCTATTCCGTCATTGTTATACTTCCAATGCCCCACAACCTTAACATTATTAATGCAAACATTATTGCTTGCATAGATGCTTGTCGCATATGTACTTGAATCTGTGATGGTTATTCCCTCAATCTCGATGTTCTCGCATTGAAGTAATCTGATACATCCTATTGTGTGCAGTTTTTCTTTAGAAAAGCAATTTTCGCCGTCCCAGCCTAAATCACCGTGTTTTTCGGTGCGTTGTTCCAGACTGCCGTTGATTGTTCCGTGACCGAATATTCTGATGTTTTTCTTCCCAACCGCGAAAATATTCGCATAAAGAATTGCATCTTTACCGATGTATACGCTGTCATTGTCATTAAGTTCAAGCTTTCCGACGCGGTGTTCACCGCTTGCAAACGAATAGGTAACACCTTTCGTATCATACGCTTCCGGCTTATCATAGAAAATGTGAACAGCGTGATGTTCGCCGTTGATTTCAAGCACATATTGTCCATACTCTTTTAGTCTTAGCTCAACTTTGTTTCCGCATATGTTTGTATTTACACCTTTTGACTGAGGTCTGACCTTGACACTGTCTAACGTGTTTTTATTTGTTACCGATATATTCGCATCATCTTCAGACTCAATGTGTAAAACATACGCTGTTTCACTCTGTGAAATCTCCCTCTGTTTTCCCGGCCATTGTCTGTTAAAGGGCATTGCCGATACTCTTATTGGTTCAAGCTTAGCCTCATTACCGTTAACCTTTACCATATACATTTTAAAAACCATACCTTTCTCTTTTGTCCGAAACAAGACACGCACCGTTATCCATTAATATTGACGTTCCCGTTATCGACGAAGCGGCATCAGACGCAAGAAAAACCGCTGTTTTTCCTATTTCCTCAACCGTTGCCCACTTTTTCAACGGAATTTTATAGTATGTTTCTTCTTTGTTGTCGAGCCTTGACGCTCCCGTTTCCGTCCATCCCGGCTCTATTGAGTTCACTCGTATTCCGTATTTTGCCAGCTCTATTGCCGCATGACGCGACATTTTCTCCGCTGCCGCCTTTGCCGACGCATATACTGCAACATCAGCAAAGTGCGCTATGGCATTATTTGATGATATAAGGATAATAGTTCCCTTGATGCCTTTATCTATCATTACCTTTGCGGCATTTTGTATGCAGAAAAATGCGCCTTTATAATCAACACCGCAAATTCTGTCAAACAGTTCGGGCGATGTATGCAAAAAGTCCGATTTTTCCGTTATGCCCGCATTATTTACAAATACATCAAGTCTTGAAAACTTATTTACTACTGTGGCAAACATTTTTTCTATATCATCAATCTTGCTTACATCTGCTTTTATCGCAAGTGCTTCAACACCGTACTTACAGATTTCTGCTTCTGTCTTTTTTGCTCCTTCAAAACTTCCGCAGTATGAGAAAGCAACATCATATCCTGCTTTTGCAAGCTCTATCGAAATTCCCTGACCTATTCCCGTTCCACCGCCGGTAACAAATGCAACTTTCCGCTTACCACCCATAATCTTCTGCCATTTCCTTATAAAATTCATCAAAAAGTCTGTCAAAATACTCATCTGTATCATACGACGGCTTTCTGCAGTAATCAGACGCTATTATACCTCTTCTCTGCAATATTCGTTTCTCAAACGAAATAATCTGTTCAACATTCTGTCTTATATGGTTAAGCATGGGGAGCAGCTTGTTATGTAACTGTATTGCGGTTTCTCTGTCTCCGTCTGCGTAATGATTATAGATGTCAAGATATACATCGTACATTGAGCAGCCCGGCATTGCACCGATCGCTCCCCTGTCCATACATTCTATAAGCTGAAAACCTGCATTGCCGACAAATATTTTCATTTTTCCGTCCGTTAAATTCATAAGATTTGTAACATACGGGCCCGCAGGCTTACATTCAATCTTATAATAAATCATATTCGGACATTCTTTCTCAAGCTTGCAAAATGTTTCGGGCGGAATTGCAACGCCTGTCTGTTCGGGCGCATACTGTGCCATAATGGGGATTTCCACAGCATTTGCGATTGCCCTCATATGCTCATACAGATATTTTGCACCCGGCTTTAGGAAAAACGGCGGCAAAAGCATTAAGCAGTCCGCACCCATTTCTTCAAAATGCTTGGCACGCTTAACGGCAACCTCTGTTGAGTGGTCTGTAACGGAGATTATAGTTTTTCCTCCAGCCTCCTTTGCAGCCTTAATTGTAACCTGTGCCATCTTTTCGCGCTCATCATCCGACAGCTTATAATACTCGCCTGCAATACCAAACAAAGTCACCGCATGGCAGCCGCCGTTTATAAGATGCTTTACCAACTTATCAAGACTCTCATAGTCAACCTCGCCGTTATCGGTAAACGGAGTGGCAACAATCGGGCAAATTCCCTTGATTTCCGTTAATTTATTCATAATGATATGTTCCTTTCATTAATCCTTATATTGCATATATGTCAGGTCGCAGCCCTCGTCCGCCTGTGTTACATTATCAATAAAATTGCGTACAAAGCCCCTCTTTATGTCCGAATGTGTTTTCGGTACAAAATCCTTTAATCTTCTTTCAATTTCTTCGTCCGAAACCTCAAGCTCCAGCTTGTTGTTATCAACATCAAGATGAATTATATCCCCGTCACGCACAGCCGCCAACGGACCGCCTACAGCACTTTCCGGTGCAACATGGAGTACCTGTGTACCAAAACAGCCGCCGGACATTCTTGCATCCGTTATTCTCACAAAGTCATTGACGCCCATTTTGTTAAGCTTCGGAGGCAGTGGCATAAAGTTGCCGTTTTCCGGCATTCCCGGTGCTCCTTTAGGACCGTAACCTCTTAATACGATCACCGTATCAGGCGTAATATCCGAGTTTTCATCAAGCAGATATTTTTGACATTCAGTTAAGTCCTCAAACACTTTTGCCTTTCCTCTGTGATTAAGTAAATGCGCACTTGCGGCACTTCTCTTTATTACCGCACCGTTCGGGGCAAGATTACCATACAGAACAGCTATTCCGCCTTGCTCCTCAATCGGGTTATCGAGCGGTCTTATTGTATTTGTATCATACGGCATATCAATATCCTTCAAATTTTCGCTGATTGTTTTTCCTGTAACAGTCAGGCAATCACCATTGAGCATACCTTCCATTTCTTTCATAAGTGACGCTACACCGCCCGCATTATGAAATCCCATTCCTACATTTTCCGTACCGTGCGGTTTAACATTTACAAGTACAGGCGTTTCCTTGCTTATTCTCTCGAAATCATCAAGCTTTAAGTCTATGTTTGCTCGTCTTGCTATTGCGATAAGGTGAATAATCAAATTTGTTGAACCGCCCGTTGCCATAAGCACGCGGATTGCGTTCTCTATTGATTTCTTGTTTATAATATCAAGACATTTAATATCATTCTTTACAAGTTCTACCGCTTTTCTTCCCGTTTCCTCGCTCACTCTCAGCTTCTCCGCAGAAACACCCAGACACGATGCGGAATTGGTCAATGCTATACCGAGCGCCTCCGTCACAGTCTGGCAGGTATTCGCAGTTCCCATAATGGGGCAAGCGCCCGCACTGCCGTAAAGGCAGCCCTCATGCTTTGTCATTTCATCAAGTGTAATTTTTCCCGATGTATAGTCATTATACAGATAAAAGCTGTCCGTTCCGCAGGCAAGCGTTTTTCCTTTATAGCTGCCGGGAAGCATTGCGCCACCGGGGAGATAAATTGTCGGCTTATTTGCCGAAACCGCTGCCATAAGTTGCGCCGGTACATTCTTATCGCAGCCGCCTATAAGTACAACACCGTCAAAGGGATGACGCTCTATCAGTTCCTCTGTTGTTATTGAAAGCAAATTGCGATATACAAGGCTTGAAATATCGAAGAAAACTTCGCATATAGACATCGTGTTTACTTCCAGCGGAAAACCGCCTGCTGCCCATACTCCTCGTTTTACCGCCTCGGATAATTGACGGAAATGTATATGACCGGGATTTGTTTCCGCCCATGTGTTAATAATTCCGATTATCGGCTTTTCGATATCGGCATCGGTATAGCCCATCGACTTTAACAGCGCATTTCGTATAAGTCCCGTCCTGTCCCCGCGTTTTTTCCAATTTGCAGAATAATTATTTTCCATAGCTAACTCCTTGATTGATTTTAAATTTCATTTGTTTTACAGTTTCTCAAAATTCTGTTTGCGATGCACCATATGCCGTAATCACCTATACAAGCAACAAACATTAAGCGTTTGCGACGGTTTTTACTATATCGGTCATTGCCTCGTAGAATATACCCATGTCAACAGAGTAAGAAATATATTTAATACCCAGCCGTTTCCACTTAACCGCATTCTCCGGTGTATCGACAAAAGTGCCGACTGTAATATTATTTCCTTTGCATTTATCGACAATTTCAAGCATTTTTTCTTCTACAAGCGGATTGTCAATCTCGCCCGGTACCCCTAACGACTGTGACAAATCATAGGGACCTATAAAAAGCACGTCTATGCCGTCTACGGTAAGAATATCGTCTATATTGTCGATACCCTCCTGACCCTCTATCTGTAAAACCGTAACCTTTTCGTTTTCGTCCTTAAAATACTCAAATCTGTCCTTTGCCGAATATTTTGCGGCTCTGACGAAACGGCAAACGCCTCTTTCACCCATCGGCGCAAACTTGGTGCGTTTTATTACAGCCTCAGCCTCGGCACGGGTTGTAATCTGTGGCACCTGTATTCCTCCGGCACCGATATCAAGCACCTCGCCCATAACGGACGCACAGCTTTCTTTAACTCGTACTATAGGCATAATACCTGCGACCTGCGCGCCTCGTATCAAATTCTGTACTCGCTCAACGCTGTTTGGACCATGCTCTAAATCTATTATTACATAGTCGACTCCCGCATAGCCGAGAACCTCTATAAAACCGGGATCGCAGGTTTTTGAAAAAATGCCCATAACACCGTCACTCTTTAATTTTTCCTTAAACTTGTTTATTATCTCTTTCATCTTAACACTTCCCTTTAACATCCGAAGATTTCACTATCTGATAATTTCTTTGATAATCATATCATTATAATATGGCAAATACAATAGATTTATTTGATTTAAATGTTGACAAATTTGATATCTTCCATTATGATATGATTATTAATATATCAATTGGGAGGTATCAAGCATGGATTATATAGAAAAACGCTTTTGTTATACAATTCCGACCGATTTGAATTTATATTACTGCGGCAAGAGAATAAGAACAAAAAGTCACAGCTATGGTCCGCAGGTTCGCGATCACTTTTTATTGGTTTATATAAAGGAAGGCAATGCAATTCTTTCTTTTGATGATAAGCCCTATGAACTGTCATCGGGGCAGCTTCTTTGTATGTTTCCCAATGAAAAAATTTATTATAAGGCAATGGAGGGCAGTTTATGGAGCAATCTTTGGTTGGGTGTATACGGAACTCATACTAATCTATATATAAAAAATCTCGGTATTACGAGGGAGTATCCTATTTATAATTGTCCTCGTCCTAAGGAAACGGAAGAAATAATTGATAAAATTATTGATTCCGCAGAAATTGATAATACTTACGGCAAAATGAGAATTATTGCAAATCTGTATGATTTCTTTGCATCTCTGTATCATTGCGCGGATGAGAAATTATCAAATAAACCCCCTGTTTGGAATATTGAACACAGCGACACACACGAAATCACATATTTATCCGATAATCTGTATATACGAGAAGCGGAAAACTATATCCGATTTCATTATGACAGTGACATCAGTATAAATGCTCTTGCACACAGACTCAATATTTCAACGGAGTATTTTTCAAGACTATTTAAAGCTGAAACCGGTATGACACCTCAAAGCATGATTATAAAATATCGCATAGAAAAGGCATGTAACCTGCTTAAATGCACAGGACTTTCGGTCGCTGAAATTGCATCGTGCGTGGGTATACACGATCAAAGATATTTTTCAAAGCTGTTTCGATTGAATATGGATTGCTCACCGAGTGAGTACAGAGCCAAAAAATGTGAAAATCCGATTTGAAAACATCGTCCTCGGTTTTAGGGTCAAGTTTTATAAATAAAATTCTTTCATTCATTGTTTTTGTTCCTTTCTTCGTTTACAGTTTTCTGCATTTCATCAAATGCGTTCAACCATTCTTTTTCGATGAGCCGACTTTTTTCGCTGCCTGCGTCCAAAGAATTTTTCTTTTGGCCTGTAATTCATAAACGTCGTTTTGATGAAAAACCAAAAAAATGATTAAAAACTTCTTTATTTTGACACCCCATATTCCACCCCATGTTTTTGAAATCATTGGCACCCCATATTCCACCCTATCTTTTACCCCATAATGGAAAGCTTCGTAGAAGTTTTTTGAAATGCACTTCTTTGCTAAATTAAGAATATCGCGAAGAAATCAAAATTAGCAGACGGTATCATTCGGTTTTTATATTGAGCAATAGATTATGGTATCATTAAGTTTTTATATAGGTTTATAAATTTGGGTATCATCAGTTTGTTATATATACCGATAACAGGAGGTATCATACACTTGTTGCATACAAGATTAAATTCTTGGGGACATCGTATTTTTATATTCTAATATTTTCACTTTCAGCACTTATCTTTCGGATAGGTGCTGTTTTTTTCGTTGATGTTTTCTTGAAATTTGAAAAAAGAATCCTCAGGTTTTATCCACAAATGTTTTCGGAAAAGACATTTGTGGATAAAACTGTTATGACAAATAATGTTCAAACGGTTCCTATCCACGAAAAGTTGGCACTTACAATACGTGAAGCCGCCGAGTACAGCAATATTGGAATTAATAAAATTGATGAGATGCTTCGCACACCTAATTGTCCGTTCGTGCTTTTTGTGGGTAAGAAAAAGTTGGTAAAACGTAAAAAGTTTGAAGAGTTCATCGGTTCAAGACTGACGATATAACTCGGCAATCAAAAAAATTATAAAAATAATGTTTAATCACTTGAGAAAGAGAGCACTATATGATATAATTATAGTGTAGCAGTGTGTTCTTTTTCTCTGTGAGAAAGGAGTACATTTTGGGAAAGAATCTAAAAGGCAAAGAATGTGGTAAAGGCATTTATCAAAGAAAGGACGGTTTATACAGCGCAAGATTTGTTGACAAATTGGGTAACCGTCACGAGAAATATTTTAATACTGTCCCCGAGGCACGCAACTGGATTGAAGATTCAAAATATGCCGATAAGCACGAAGGAGTTTTCGTAGCAACCGAAACTACGGTTGATGAATGGTTTGAATTTTGGATTGAAAATATCGTTGGAGATTTAGCTCCAAACACGCTCCGTAATTACCGTGAACGATACAAATTTAACATTCAACCCGTGATCGGAAAAATGGCGATTGCTAATGTAAAGCCCATGCACTGCAAGAGGGTATTGCTGAAAATGGATGAAACCTATGCCGGTTCTACCATTCGTCAAACCTATATTTGTATGGGAACTATGTTCAAGGCAGCACTTATGAACGACTTAATACCAAGGCATCCTATGAACGGCGTAAGGTATACCAAGCCCGTGCGGGCGAAGGACGATATTAAATTTTTGACCCGTGAAGAACAACGCCTTTTCTTAAATGCAGCTAAAAACTCGCATAATTACAATCAGTACGCACTTATTTTAGAAACCGGACTTCGTACGGGTGAACTTATAGGGCTTACTTGGGATGCGATTGATTTCCCGAAGCGAACGCTTACCGTTAACAAAACTTTGGAGTACAGACATTCTCAAGGGTATTGGCGAGCAGGACCGTCGAAAACGCAACAAAGCTATCGCACCATACCTCTGACAGATGTAGCATATAATATTTTGAAAGAGATATGGGATAACCGAGGGAACAGGAAAAAATCTCCCCTACTGTCGCAAACATTGGAGTACATAGACGGGCGAACAGGTGAAACCTCGCGGCTTATTATGTCCGAACTTGTTTTTATAAATTGGCGTACGGGGCTACCGGCAAAGAACAGTTCCTATGATACTCACCTGTATAAATTGTGCGACGAGGCAGGCATAAAACGCTTTTGTATGCACGCTTTAAGGCACACATACGCCACCCGTGCTATTGAGGCAGGAATGCAACCGAAAGTGCTGCAGAAACTACTGGGCCACGGCAGTATAAAAACCACGATGGACAGATATGTTCATGTCACTACCGATTCTATGGATCGGGCTATTAAGCAATTTGAAAATAATCGGGTATCGTAATGAATCTTCATATAATTCAATACGAAAATGGAGTAAAAATGGCGTAGAAAGAAAGCGTCTTACCCCTAAAACCCCGGTAAATAAAGGATTTTTAAGGAGATAGAGAAAAATATGAAATTAGGAATTGTTGGGTTACCCAATGTAGGGAAATCCACTTTATTTAACGCTATTACCAATGCCGGCGCCGCCTCGGCAAATTTTCCGTTTTGCACCATAGAACCAAATGTTGGCGTGGTTGCCGTGCCGGACGAACGACTGACCGCCTTGGCCGAGATGTACCACCCCAAAAAGCTTACCCCCGCAACGATTGAGTTTGTTGATATTGCCGGGCTGGTAAAGGGTGCCTCTAAGGGCGAGGGGTTGGGCAACAAGTTCCTTTCCCACATACGGGAGGTTGACGCCATTGTGCATGTGGTGCGTTGCTTTGAAAACGATGATATTATTCATGTTGAAGGCTCGGTAGACCCAAAGCGGGATATTGACATTATTAACATTGAGCTGATTTTGGCCGACTTAGAAATGGTGCAGCGCCGATTAGATAAATCGGCAAAGGCATTAAAGGGCGATAAATCCTTAGCCGGCGAGGTGGAATTTTTAAAACGGCTGGCCGCCGCGTTGGAAAACGGCATCCCCGCCCGCGCGGTCGAAACGGACGAGAGCGAGGCCGAAATTTTAAGCTCAATTGCGCTGCTTTCCTCCAAGCCCGTTATTTACGCCTGCAACATGAGTGAGGACGATTTTTCAAACGGAATTGAAACCAACGCCCGCTTTGCCGCCGTGCAGCAAATTGCTGCCGCCGAGGGCGCCGAAACGCTGCCTATCTGCGCCTCTATGGAGGCCGAAATTTCTACCTTAGTGCCGGAGGAAAAGGAGCTGTTTTTGGCCGATTTAGGGCTGGAACATTCGGGGCTGGATCGTTTAATACAAAAATGCTACAAGTTGTTAGGGCTAATTTCTTATCTTACGGCCGGCGAGCCGGAGGTGCGTGCCTGGACCATTCGCCGCGGCACCAAAGCACCGGCCGCCGCAGGCAAGATCCACTCTGATTTTGAGCGCGGGTTTATTCGGGCCGAGGTTGTTTCGTTTACCGATTTAATGGCTTGCGGCAGCATGGTAGCCGCTAAAGAAAAGGGCCTTGTTCGCAGCGAGGGCAAGGAATATGTAATGCAGGACGGCGACATTGTACTGTTCCGCTTTAATGTGTAAGCCGCTGCCCGCCTAAACGCCGTTGTTTTCTACTGCCAAACAAAACCGGGTTTGTTTTAGGAAAGCTTTAACGCTGCAAAAGGCTTTGTTTCGGCGCTAAACAAATTTAACGCTTTTTACCAAACTACGCCCAAAAGGGCAAAATTTAAACCGCCGCTGGTGATTTTATGACGACCAAAGAGCAAAACTTATTACAAAAAGCTAACGAAATTTTAACCGAAAACACTTATTCTACCGGCAATTACCCTTGGGGAAATTACCGTTTAATTAGCCCGGGAAAAGAGCGTTTTAAAGGCGTTTGGAACTGGGACACGGCCTTTCACGCCATTGGCGTTTTGCCCGAGGACCCAGAACTTGCCAAAGAGCAACTTCTTGGTTTTTTTGAGTTTCAAACCCTAACGGTCAACTGCCGGATGTTGTTTTTGAAAACGGGAAAATTGAATACGGCTGGAGCAAACCGCCCGTTATGGCCCCGGCGGCCGCACTGATTTTTGAAAAAACCGGAGATTTTAATTTTATAAAAACCCTTTACCCCAAGCTGGTTTTGCACGAGCAATTTTGGGTTAACGAGCGCCAAAGCGACGGCATGTTTTACTACAATGCCGAGCGAAAGCCGGGCGAAAGCGAAGCTGATTACGCCTTACACGTTGGCTACGAATCCGGCTGGGACAATTCCCCCAGGTGGGACAGCGAACCGCAAAATTTTTGGCCCGTTGACCTAAACTGCTACATGATTTTAACCTACCGGGCGCTGGCAAAGCTTGCCGCCGCATTAGACCTTTCAGCCGGGGATTGGCAGAAGAAGGAAAAAGCGCTGACCCAAAAGGTTGAAAGCATTTTGTGGAACAGCACTTTAAACGCCTACACCGATTACAATTTTAAAAAAGCGCAGCACTCAACCGTTTTAACCCCCGCCTCGTTCATGCCGCTGTACATTCAAACCGCTTCGCCGGAGCGGGCAAAGCAAATGCACCAAATTGCAAAGGAGCATTTTTTACCCGGTATGCCAACCCTGGCGTACACAAACCCGGCGTACTCTAACAACTACTGGCGCGGGCCCTGCTGGCTGAACACCGCTTATTTTGCGGCCAAAGGCCTAAAGAACTACGGCTTTTGCAGCGCCGCCCAAACAATACGCAACACCATTTTAACCTGGGTAGAAAAGGATGCCGGCTGTATTCACGAAAATTACGACGCCAAAACCGGCACCGGCTTGTGCTGCAAGCGTTTTTCCTGGAGCAGCGTGTTTGTAAAGCGTTTTATTTTAGAATTTTAAAAACTATCCGCCGCGGCCGAAAGTGCTTTTTCGGCCGCGTTTTTTATTGTATTTGCTTGACAAAATAACGCCGCTATGCCATAATAGAATGAGGATATTATTTTTTTAAAGAGGGATAAAAAATGATAAATCAAGCAATTTTCGATTTAGTGCAGTACGGGCTTTCTACCGGCCTTGTTTGCAGGGAGGACGCCATTTACACCACCAATCGCGTGTTAGAGGCGCTGGTGCTGGAGGATTACACCGAGCCTGCCACCGTTAGCGAAAAGGATTTGGAAAAAATTTTAAACACCATTTTAAATTACGCCGTTAAAGCCGGAATTGTTGAGGCCGGCATTACCCAGCGTGATTTATTTGATACGAAAATTATGGGTCTGCTGACCCCCTGCCCCTCGGCCGTGCAAAGCGCCTTTTGGAAAAAGTACCGCGAATCACCCGAGCTTGCTACCGATTATTACTACAAGCTAAGCTGCGACAGCAACTACATTCGCCGTTACCGCATTGCCAAAGATGTAAAATGGACCACGAAAACCGAGTATGGCACGCTGGATATTACCATTAATCTTTCAAAGCCGGAAAAAGACCCTAAAGCCATTGCCGCAGCCAAAAACGCCGCGCAATCCGGCTACCCTAAGTGCCAGCTTTGTAAGGAAAACGAAGGTTATGCCGGCCGCCTGAACCACCCGGCGCGGCAAAATTTACGCCTTATTCCGCTAACCATTAACAACAGCGCCTGGCGGCTGCAGTACTCCCCCTACGTTTACTACAAAGAGCATTGCATTGTTTTTAACGCCGAGCACACCCCCATGACCATTAACCGCGCCACCTTTGACAAGCTTTTAGATTTTGTTACCCAGTTTCCGCACTATTTTGTTGGCTCAAATGCCGATTTACCCATTGTTGGCGGTTCTATTTTAACGCACGACCATTTTCAGGGCGGGCATTACACCTTTGCCATGGCAAAGGCGGCTGTAGAAACGCCGCTGACCTTTAAAGGCTTTGAGGAGGTGCAGGCCGGCATTTTAAAATGGCCAATGTCGGTAATACGACTGCGCTGCTCCAACAGTAAACGCCTGGCCGATTTAGCCGAAAAAATTTTAAACGCTTGGCGCGGTTATACCGATGAAAGCGCCTTTATTTTTGCCGAAACAAACGGCGTTCCGCACAACACTATTACCCCCATTGCCCGCAAAAACGGCACCGCTTTTGAGCTGGATTTAGTGCTGCGCAACAACATTACCACCAAAGAACACCCACTTGGCGTGTACCACCCCCACGCCGAGCTGCACCACATTAAAAAAGAAAATATTGGTTTAATTGAGGTAATGGGCTTAGCGGTTTTACCCGCCCGCCTAAAAGACGAAATGCAGCAGCTGGCCGAAAAAATTGTAGCCGGGGAGGATTTAACGAAATTTGAGGCCACCGCCAAGCACGCCGCTTGGGTAGCCGAGTTTTTACCCAAGTACGAAACGGTAAACAATAATAACATTAACGATATTTTAAAAATCGAAATTGGCAAGGTTTTTGCCAAGGTTTTAGAGCACGCCGGCGTTTACAAACGAACCGAGCAGGGCCGGGCCGCGTTTTTACGATTTGCCGCCGCTGTTGGCCTAAGCGAGCAAAATGAAAGCCGCCCATTAGGAAAGGGGTAAACCGTTTAACGGCTTAGGTTTGGCTTTTGCCGCCTGCCCCCAATGCAAAATTACATTTACAAAGCAACAGGCAATGCCAAAAGCGGTTAAACCTTTTTAAGTGCTTTACCGCCCCAAAGGCCAAAACATTGCATTTTTAAGGACGGTTTTTTATGAATTTAATGCATTTAAAATACGCCGTAGAGGTTTCGGAAACCGGCTCGATTAACAAAGCGGCCGAGCGGCTTTTTGTTAGCCAGCCAAACCTAAGCCGTGCCATTAAAGAGCTAGAGGCTTCGTTAGGCGTTGCAATTTTTGCACGCAGCGCCCGCGGCATGGATCTAACGCCAAACGGCGAGGTTTTTATTCGCTACGCCAAAAACATTTTAAAGCAAATTAACGCGGTTGAAAATTTGTTTGAAAAAGAAAACGCCGAAAAGCAGCGGTTTTCGGTGTCCGGCCCGCGCGCCAGCTATATTGCAAAGGCTTTTTCCCGCTTTGTGGCCGGCTTAGCGCCCAACGAGCAGCCGGAGCTTTTTTACCGCGAGACCAACGCCATGCGGGTAATTAAAAACCTTTTGCAGGAGGATTGCGAGCTTGGCATTTTGCGCTACGCCGAGAATTACGATAAATATTACAAAGCAACGCTGGAGGAAAAAGGCCTTTGCTACGAGCTAATTACCGATTTTAGCTACCTTTTACTGTTTAGCCGGCAAAGCCCGTTGGCAAAGCTAAAAAGCATTACCTACCGCGACCTGCAATTTTTAACCCAAATTGCGCATGCCGACCCTTATGTGCCCTCGTTGCCGCTTTCAGAGGTTAAAAAAGACGAATTGCCAACCAACTCCGGCCGCTGCATTTATGTTTACGAGCGCGCCAGCCAGTTTGAGCTGCTGGCCGAAAACAAAAATTGCTTTACCTGGGTTTCCCCGGTTCCCAAAGACCTATTAAACCGTTACGACCTAATGCAGCAGCCCTGCTGCGAAGCCGGCCGCGTTTATAAAGATATTTTAGTGCGCCGCAAAAACTACACCCCCACCCCGCTGGACGACCGTTTTTTAGAGCAGCTGATTCTTTCTAAACGCGAGGTTTTTGACCTTTAATTTTAAGGCAAAGGTTGAACCAAAAGCCGAACGAACCCACGCAGCCAAGCCGCCCTAAAAAAGGCAAAACAGAGCTACTGCTGCCGCATTGTAAAACGCCAATACCACAACAGCGCCTACCGCTTAGCATTTAAAAAGCGGTAGGCGCTGCTTTTAACAGTCGGCTAAAAAGCGGGGCAGCCGCATTTCATTGCCCCGAAAGCTACAAGCTATTATTGCTTTTTTGCGACGCCGACAAAGCGGCTGCCGGCGCGTTGTTGCAAGTCCCGTTGGCGGTGCCAGCTGCAGATTTTTTGCGCTTTTTACGCACAAAAAAGCGTTGTTTGGTAATGATCCTGTCGTAATACTGCTTAAAAGAAACACCAAAGTTGTACTTTGTTTTACAGGCCTTGCAATAAAAATCTGCTCTAAAAAAGCCGTTCATAAATTTAAATTTATTCAACCGCTGCAGCGGCTGGCCGCATTTTTCGCAGCAGGGCTGTAGCAAGGCTTTGTCAACCGCCGGACTGTTTAAATCGGCCACAAAATGCGGCTTGTACATTAGCCGTTTGTAAAACTCTGGCTGGTTGGTGTTGCGAATAAAGGGCTGCAGCGCCACGCTTTGGGCGCACTGCCCCAAAATTTTTGCCGAAAGCTTACTGTCATCCAGCGCGCAATGCAAGTCCTCCTCCCGAAACGGGATGTTTAGCATACGCGCCGCGTTTTCAAGCGAGACCTGGTTGGTTTGCGGGTTACCGCCGGCAGCCAAAAAAGCGTGAAATATTTTTTGCAGGTCGGCGTACCTGCCAAGGCAGGCCGGCGCGGTAGTTTTTAAAAACAGCTCACAGTTTTTGTGCAATACATGCAGGTCGGTGTCGCTCCAGGTTAAGGTAAGGCAATCCTCCCCCGCCCAACTGCGGTAATCCTGCAGCGCCTGGCGCAGCGGCACCCCCGCCAGCATTTGCTCATTGGTTATGCCGGTTAGCTTTTTAAAGCGCCCGGAGAGCTTTTTAGAAAGCGACGAACGCACATCGGCACTAAAGGTGCTAATAAATTTAAAATTTTCGTTCAGCTTTACGGCGCCAAACTGCAATATTTCGTTTACAAAGCCTTTCGCAGCTGGACAATAAAAGCAATCCCATTCAAAATCCAGTAATATGTAGTTCATTACTTTTTATTGCGGGCTTCGGCCTTCATGCGCAACTCTTTGCTTAAAATACGTTTACGCAGGCGGGTGGCCTTGGGGGTAATTTCAACCAGCTCGTCATCTTTAATAAATTCCAGGCACTGCTCTAAGCTAAGCACGGTGTGCGGCACCAGCTTTAAGGCGTCATCCGAGCCGGCCGCACGCATATTGGTGGCCTGCTTTTTTTTGCAAACATTGCAAACAATATCCTCATTTTTCGGGTTTTCGCCAATAATCATACCCTCGTAAACCGGTTCGCCGGGGCCAATAAACAATCTACCGCGGCTTTGGGTGTTAAACAGGCCGTAGCCGGTTGTTTCGCCCGATTCGTGTACAATAATCGACCCGGTGTTGCGGCACTCAATATCCCCCTTATAAGGCTGGTAGCTGTCAAACACATGGTTCATAATGCCGTTGCCGTTGGTATCGGTTAAAAACTGCGATCGGTAGCCCAACAGCCCGCGCGCCGGAATTAGAAATTCTAAGTGCGAAGTGCCGCCGTCCCGCGTGCCCATGTTTTTAATTTCGGCCTTGCGGGTGCCAAGGCGCTCCATAACGGCGCCAACATATTCCTCCGGCACCTCTATCATTAAAAGCTCAATCGGCTCTAACAAATTGCCCTTTTCGTCTTTTTTAAAAATAACGGTGGGCGGAGATACCTGGAATTCGTACCCCTCGCGGCGCATGGTTTCAATTAAAATTGAAAGGTGCAATTCACCGCGGCCGGAAACCTTAAAGGTATCGGCCGAATCGGTCTCCTCCACCCGCAGGCTAACATTGGTTTGTACCTCTTTAAACAAGCGGTCACGAATATTGCGCGAGGTAACAAATTTGCCGTCCTGCCCGGCAAAGGGGGAATTGTTGACCATAAAGTTCATAGAAAGGGTAGGTTCATCTATTTTAACAAACGGCAGCGGCTCTACATGCTCGGGGTCGCAGGCCGTTTCGCCAATATTTAAATCGGCAATGCCGGCAACAGCAATAATCTCCCCGGCCGGGGCCTGCTCCACCTCTTGCCGTTTTAGGCCCTCGTAGGTAAACATTTTAGAAATACGCACATTTTTAGTGGTGCCGTCCCGGTGGCAAAGCACAACCGCCTGCCCGGCCGTAACCACGCCGCGCTCCACGCGGCCAATGCCAATTTTGCCTAAGTAATCGTCACTGTCAATGTTAGAAAACAATATTTGCAGCGAGCCATTTACATCATTTTTCGGGGGCTCAATTTCTTTAATAATAATGTCAAACAGCGGCTGCATATCCCCCTCGCGCGCGTCGGGCGAAAGCGAGGCGTAGCCGTCGCGCCCCGATGCGAACACTACCGGGAATTCAATTTGGTTGTCATCGGCGCCAAGCTCAATAAAAAGGTCTAACACCTCGTCAACAACCTCTAACGGGCGGGCCATGGGCCGGTCTACCTTGTTTACCACAACAATAACCTTTTTGCCAAGGCCTAAGGCTTTTTTTAGCACAAAACGGGTTTGCGGCATGCAGCCCTCAAAGGCGTCTACCAACAGCAAAACGCCGTCTACCATCATTAAAATACGCTCAACCTCGCCGCCAAAGTCGGCGTGGCCGGGGGTATCTACAATGTTAATTTTGTAGTCGCCGTAATGCACGCTGGTGGGTTTAGATAAAATGGTAATACCGCGCTCCCGCTCTAAATCGTTAGAGTCCATAACGCGCTCCTGCACCTGCTCGTTGGTACGAAAGGTGCCGCTTTGCTTTAAAAGTTCATCTACCAAAGTTGTTTTGCCGTGGTCAACGTGGGCAATAATGGCAATGTTACGCAGCTTTTCAACAGACAGCATAAAAATAATCACTTTCCTTATTTATTCTACAACCAAATTATTATACTATTCCCGCAAAGGGATGTCAAGAAAAAACGCCGTTTTTCACCAATCCCCTGCAAATTTTGCTGTTTTTTGGCCAGGGTTTTACACAGTTAACGGTTACAATCTGCCAAAATCACATGATTGGCCAATAAGCGTTTACCCCAAAGCGGCCTTAGGTAACATCCTCGTACATACCGCCCTTTATAAACTCGCGCAGCAGCGAGCTTTGCGGAACCAGCGCCTGCGGCAGCACCTGAAACTGCTCTAACGCGTTTTTGGTGCGCAGGGCGTAGCTGTAATTCTCGGTTTTTTGGGGCAGCTCTTGCAGCAGCTGCGGAACAATGCCGGCAAACAGGCAAGGCTCAAAAGCGTGAAAGGTAGAAAGCAGCGCGTCGGCGCGGTTTTTAAAGCAGTACAGGTACTTTTTTTCGCCCTCTACTACCCCGCTCCAAAGCTTTAGGGTAAAGGCGGCGCTGCTGCTGCGGTAAATGTAATCCCGCGAGAGGCGGCGGCAAAGCCGCAGCTGGCGGCTGGAAAGCAAAACGCTTTGCCCGCTGTACACCGCCTTGTTCACGCTAATGTAAATTTTAAAAAGGCCGCCGGGCGGCAGGCTGCCGGTAAGCGCGGGATTTAGGGCGTGCAGCCCCTCTACAATTAAAATTTTGTTGCCGCTAACATCTATGCTAAGCCCCTGCGGCTCGCGGCATTTTTTTTGAAAATTAAAAATAGGAATAACCGTTTTACCACTTTGCATTATTTGGCTAAAGCATTGCTGAATTAAGGGAATATCCAGCGCGTAAACCGTTTCAAAATCCGGCTCGCCTTTTTGGTTTAACGGCATTTTGTTAGGTAAAAGGTAAAAATTATCTAACGAAACAACCGCAGCCTTTACGCCGTTTGCCGCTAAAGCGTCACATAAAATGTGGGCCGTTGTTGTTTTTCCGGAGCCCGAGGGCCCCGCCATTAAAACAATTTTGCAGCCTTTGCGGTTTAAAATTTGCCGCGCAGTTTCTAAAACGGTGCGGTGGTATTCCTGCTCGGCCTGCGCAATTAGCTGTTCGGGGTTGTTTAAAGCCGCCGTGTTAATTTCAGTAAGGGTATTCACGGTAAAACGCCTCCACTCTTTGCTTTCTTTTCAGCATTTCCTCAAATCGGGTTAGATATTCATACGGGTATTTAAAATTAAAAATACGCTCAATTTGGGGGCCGCCCGGCTGGCGCAATTTGGTAACGGCCGAGGCGCCGCAGCCTAAAACCGAGTGGGTTTCATCCATCATAAAAACATTATAAAGCCCCTCGCTGCCAGGTTTGGCGTAGCCAACATTCTCTAAATTGCCAACCGTTTTGCTTTGGCGGTACATATAATACGGAAAAATACCGTTTTCGCCCAAAATCTCGCGGGCGTAATCTACCATTTTTGCCACCGTTTCGGCGCTTTCAAAAAAGGTGTTAACGCCGGCCTCGGCAGTTAAATCGGCCGCCCGCTTGTAGGCCAGGGTGTGCACCGTTACGCTTTCGGGGTTTAGGGCCAGCACCTGCTTTAGGGTGTTGGCAAAGCTATGAAAATCGTCGCCCGGCAGGCCGGCAATCAGGTCCATATTAATATGTAAAAATCCAACCTCGCGCGCCAAATAAAAAGCCTGCACCGTTTGCTCGGCGGTATGGCAGCGGCCAATTTTTTGCAGCACGGCGTTGTTCATTGTTTGCGGGTTAATGCTAATGCGGTCAACGCCGCTTTGCTTTAAGGCCAGCAGCTTTTCTTTGGTAATGGTGTCCGGCCGGCCGGCTTCTACCGTAAATTCTAAAAAATTGCCGCCAAAGCTTTGGGCGGTTCGGCTAAGCACCTGCTTTAGCTGCTCGGCCGAAAGGGTGGTTGGCGTGCCGCCGCCCATGTAAACCGTTTGCGTTTTAAGCCCCAACTGCCGCACCAGCCCGGCGGTATATTCAATTTCGCGGCAAAGCAGCGTAACATACTGCGGAATAAGCTTTTTGGCCTGCGCAATGCTGTGCGAAACAAACGAGCAGTAGCTACAGCGGGTTGGGCAAAACGGAACCGAAAGGTAAAGGCTAACACTATCCCGCTTGGAGCGGGCAATAATTTTATTCTCTAACGCCGCGGTTTGCCTTAAAAGGCTTAGCTTTTGCCCGCTAACCGCCAGCTCGGTTTTTAAATACTGCTCTGCCTTTTGGCCTAAATCCTTTTGCAGACGGTGGTAAAGCTTTGCCGGGCGAACCCCAGTTAAAATGCCCCACTGCGGGCGGTAGCCTGTTAGGCTGCAAAGGCAGTAAAACAGCAGCAGCGCCAGAGCTCTTTCCTGCTCCTTTTCCTTAGTTTGGCCGGGCGGGACCGTAACCTCCCCGCTGCTGCGCTGCTCAAAAAAAGAATCCCCTTGCCGTACAGCGGCGTAAAGCCCGGTTTGGCCGTTTGTTTTTTCTACCGCGGCAACGGCAAAAAAGCCCTTGCCCGGCAGCGGCCCTAACGGCGCAAAGGTAATTTTTTCAAACGGAAAAAACAAGCGAACCAGCTTTTCCAGCTCATATTGAAAGTTGTTATTTTTAATATATATAATCATTTTTAAACCAATATTAACGGATTATTATTTTTTTCAAAAAGAATGGTGGTAGAACGGCCGTGCCCGGGGTAAACGGTAAAGTCCTGCTCTTGGCTTAACAGCCGTTTTATAGAAACACGCAGTGTATTTAAGCTGCCACCAACATGGTCGGTACGGCCAAAACCCCGGTGAAATAAGGTGTCACCGCTAAAAATGCTGTTTTCTAAAAAAAAGCAAACCGAACCCGGCGTATGCCCCGGGGTGTGCATAAAGCGAATGGCCTCCCCCGCAAAGGGCAGGGTCTGCTGCTCGTTTTTTAAAACAATGTTGGCCTGCATATTGGGCTGCGGCTGCTGAAAAACGGCCGCTAAGCTGATCATAGGGTCGGTTAAAGCGGCAAGGTCGGCTTCGTGCAGCACCACCTTTGCGTTTGGGCAAAGGGCCAGCACCCGCGGCAGGGCTAAAAAGTGGTCAAAATGGCCGTGGGTTAGTAAAACATATTCTACCACCGGGCCGTGCTGCGCTAAAAACTCGGCGAGCTCTGCGGTGTAAAAGCCGGGATCAATAATTAATGCTTGTTGGCCTTTTAAAACGGCATAGCAGTTTTGCCCCATTGGGTTTTGGTTAAAGGTTAAAATTTGCATAAGCTCCTCCTGCTTTACTTGCGCCAAATTTTTGTGTTGTAGGTTAGGGTTATAGGGCCGTCGCAGCAAAGTGAAATTTGCATATCGGCCCCAAAAACGCCGGTTTGCACCGCAACGCCCTGCTTTTGCAGCTGCGCGCAAAAATAATGGTACAGCTCGCTTGCCCGCTGCGGCGGCATGGCGCCGCCAAAATCGGGCCGGTTACCCTTTTTCAGCTCGGCGCAAAGCGTAAAGTTAGAAACACAAAGCACCGCCCCCTGCACCTGGTTTACGTTTAAATTTAACTTTTGCTGCGCGTCGCAAAAAATTCGCAGCTTTGCAATTTTTTGGGCCAGCAGGTCGGCATCCTGCTCGGTATCGTCCCCCATAACGCCCAACAGCAAAAGCAGCCCTTTTTGAATGCTGCCGGCCGGCTGGCCGTTTGCGGTAACAGCCGCACTGCTGCACCGTTGAACCACTGCTTTCAAAACACCGGCCCCTTTCTTAAAAAAATTATATAATGTTGCGTTCTACCTTAAAAACGCCCTCAATTTTACTTAGCTTTTGGCAAATGGTACGCAAATGGTCGGCGTTTTGCACGCTTAAGGTGACGGTAATAATGCAGTTGCCGTCCTTTGTTTGGCGGGCGTTTACATTGTGCACCGGCACATTGCTGCCGGCCAGCATAAGGGTAACATCGGCCAGCATACCATTGCGGTCCAGCCCAATAATTTTAAGCGAGGCTTTAAAGCTGGTGCGCTTCGTATCCTCCCAATAGGCCGAAACCCAACGCTCCGGCTCCTGCGCGGTGCTAATATCGCACGGAACATTAATGCAATCCCTTTTATGCACCGAAACACCGTGCCCCCGGGTAATAAAGCCAATAATTTCATCTCCGGGCAGCGGTGTGCAGCAGCGTGAAAGTTTAATTAAGCAGTTTTCAATGCCCTCTATTACCACTCCGTCGCTTGAGGTGGTGTGCTTAGGCTTAACAATATCCTGCAAATTAACCGGCTTTTTAGTGGCAATTAGCTTATTGTAATCCTCTTTCATTCGGGGCATGATTTTAGAAATCAAAATACCGCCGTAGCCAATGGCCGCGTAAAGCTCCTCTACGCTTGGCTGCTTTTGCCGGCGGGCAACATCGGCTAAAAATTGCTGCATTTCGTTCTCATCCAGCCGAATTCCGTTGCGGGCAAAGTCCCGCTCAATTTGCGCCTTACCTGCGGCAATATTCTCGTTACGGCGCTCCTTTTTAAACCAATTGCGAATTTTGCTTTTAGCCTGTGTGGTTACGGCAATATTCAGCCAGTCGCGGCTGGGGCCGTGCCCGGGTTGATTGGTGGTTAAAATTTCAATAATTTCGCCGGTCTGCACCTTGTGGTTCAACGGCACAATGCGTCCGTCCACCTTGGCGCCCGTCATTTTAATTCCTACCTGAGAATGAATGGCAAAGGCAAAATCAATTACCGTACCGCCGGCCGGCAAATTAATAACATCACCTTTAGGGGTTACGGCAAAAACATCCTCCAGCGGTAGGTCGGTTTTAATGGTTTGAACCAAATCCTCCGGGTTGTCGCCGTCCTTTTGGCTGTCTAAGATCTGGCGGATCCACAAAAGTCGATCCTCTAACTTGCTGTCTACCTTTTGAATTCCCTCTTTATACTTCCAGTGCGCGGCAATACCAAACTCTGCCGTGTGGTGCATTTCCCAGGTTCTTATTTGAATTTCAAACGGGATACCCTCCCGCCCTAAAACGGTTGTGTGCAGCGACTGGTATAAATTCGGCTTAGGGGTAGAAATATAATCTTTAAATCGGCCGGGTATGGGGCGAAACATATCGTGCATCAACCCCAAAATGTTGTAGCAATTTGCTACGGTATCGGTAATCACACGAACGGCGTAAACATCGTAAATTTCATCAAAATTCTTGTTTTGAAAATACATTTTACGGTAAATGCCGTTAATTGATTTAACCCGGCCGCTAATCTCGGTTTTAACACCGGGCATGGCCTCGGCCAAGCGGTTGGCAATGCGGGTTTTAATCTCGTTTAAAAACTTTTCGCGGTAGGGCTTTCGCACCCGCAAAAGCTCCTCAATTTCGCGGTAGCCAACCGGGTCTAAGTGGGCAATGGCAAGGTCCTCTAACTCCTCTTTAACGGCGCGAATACCAAGGCGGTGCGCAATGGGAGCAAAAACCTCCAGCGTTTCTAACGAAATATCTCGCTGCCGCTGTTCCGGCTTAGCGTCTATGGTGCGCATATTGTGCAGCCGGTCGGCCAGCTTAATAATTATAACGCGAATATCCTGCGCCATGGCAATAAGCATTTTTCGCAGGTTTTCAGATTGCAGCTGCTCTTTACTGGAAAGCGGCAGCTTACCCAGCTTGGTTACGCCGTCTACCAGCATAAAAACCGATTTACCAAACTGCTTTTGCAGTTCCTCCGGCGTAATGGCGGTATCCTCCAACACATCGTGCAGCAGCCCGGCCGAAATAGATTCGCTATCCATACCCAGCTGCACCAAAATAATGGCAACCTGATACGGGTGATTGTAATACGCCTCCCCCGAAAGGCGCACCTGCCCCTCGTGGGCGTTTACACAGGTATAAAAGGCGCGTTCTACCAAGCCGTAATCGTAATTACCACCCTGCTTTTGCATTATTTTTTTTAAAGCTTCTAACTTTTCTGCGTATTCTGTCACAACCACACCCCCTACTGCTCTGCAATGAAAGACCGCAGGCCGCAGTAGATCTTAGAATTTTCTAAATTTGTTTTGCTGCCTTCGATTAATTTAAAAAACAGCTTGCCGTTTTGCTTTGCAGGCGCAATTAAGTTCAGCTCTTGCAGTACCTCAAGAATTACGGCAATTTTAGCCCAGCTTAAAGCCGGCAAATTGGCCCGCAGCTTTTCGGTGCTGTTTAACCCACCGCGCACCCCGCGGTAAACCAGCGCCATATCCTGCCGCGTAAATAAAAGGCTTTCGGCGTCTTTTTCCCGCAGGGCGGCGTTTGCAAATCGGTCGTACAGCTCCAGTTCTAAAAGGCGCTGCTCCTCGTTTAGCCCGGCAGGGCGAATATCCTGCACCTGCACGCTAATTTTGGTTTCGCCCTTGTAGGTATTCTTTCTTAAAATTGCTAAAACATCCAAAACGCTGCCAACCGTAAAGGCAAACTCCGCCGCCCCGGTGCCAAACAACACGGCGGCCACCATGGTGTTGCCCTTAGAAAGCAGCAGTCGCAAATGCTTACCGTCGCCAATTTCGGTAATGCGATCCAGCCGCATACCAAATAGGCCAAACAACGGCGTAGGGTTGCCAACGCCAAAGGGCTCTAACGGCTCTAACGCCAAAAGCAGGTCGGTGCTAATGGCCGCCGGGTTCAGCTTGCAATCTACCCGAAGCTGCGGCAGGCAAAGCGGCTGGGCCAAGGCGTATTCGTTCACCGTTTGCCGAAACGCCGGAATGTTGGTAATATGTAACGAAAGGCCGGCAGCCTGCGCGTGGCCGCCAAAGGTTAGCAAATTTTCTTTGCCGCTTTCAATTGCTTTAAAAATTGAAAAGCTGCCAACACTGCGGGCCGAACCCTTGGCAATGCCGGTTTCGCTGTTTTCGCTTAACAAAATAACGGGGCGGTCGTAATGCTCGGCCAACCGGGCCGCCGCAATACCTAACACGCCCTCGTGCCAATTGGGGCCGCTAACAACCATAACCCGGTTTTGGTACAGCCGCTTTTGCTCGGCAATTTCGGCCGCTTTTTTGGTAATTTCCTGCTCTAAGCTGTGGCGTTCGCGGTTTAGTTCATCTAACTGCTCGGCCAAAGGCCTGGCCTGCTGCAAATTTTCGGCCAGCAACAGCTTAGCGGCCAGCCCGGCGTTTGCCAAACGGCCGGCAGCGTTTACGCGCGGCGCCAGGCTAAAAGCAATTTTGCCGGCGGTAAGCTCGCCGGGATTTACCCCGGCCACAGCCGCCAAAGCGGCAAAGCAGGGGCTGGGCTCCTGGTTTAGCTTTGCAAGCCCCAATTTAACAAGGTTGCGGTTATCCCGCAGCAGCGGCATTACATCGGCCACCGTGCCCAGCGCAACCAGCTCGCCGTACTCCTCGGCCAAAAAGGCCGGGTCGTTCCCCGAAAGGGCGCAAACCAGCAAAAAAGCAACTCCAACGCCCGCAAAATCTTTAAAAGGCAAATGGCAATCCTCTCGGTGTGGGTCTACCACGGCGGCTGCCTGCGGCAGCGAGCCCTGCTGGCGGTGGTGGTCGGTAATTACAACCGTTAGGCCAAGCTCTGCTGCCCGCGCCACCGGCCCGTTGGCGGCAATGCCGTTATCTACCGTTATAATCAGCTCGGTTTTATTTTGGTGCAGCTGCTCAATGGCGCTTTCGGTTATCCCGTACCCCTCCAACAGGCGGTTTGGAATATAATAGTCTACCTGCGCACCAACCGATTTTAAATACCGATACAGCAAAACCGTTGCGGTCACGCCGTCGCAGTCGTAATCCCCAAAAACGGTTATTTTTTTACCCTTAGCAACAAACTCGCCAATGGTCGCGGCCGCTTTTTGCATATCGGGCAGGTCTAACGGTTCGGTCTCCAGCACCTCGTCATCTAAAAAAACCTCTAACTCAAAGGGGTCATCGTACCCCCTTTGGGTGGCAATTAAGGCGGTAAAGGGCTCTATGCCACATTCCTCGGCCAGGGTGTTGGCCAGCTCTTTATTCAATTGTGGCAAAATCCATTGTTTGAACCCCATAAATTTTGAACCTTTCGTACAAATAATTAAAAAATGAAAAAAAATACTTGCATTTTCAACCTTATTATGATAACATATTTATTGTCGCAAGGCAAGTAAAAAAATGCTTGCAATTTCAACCTATTTATGTTAACATATTTATTGTTGAAAGGCAAGTAAAAACAACTAAAAAATTTGGGGCATTAGCTCAGCTGGGAGAGCGCTACACTGGCAGTGTAGAGGTCAGCGGTTCGATCCCGCTATGCTCCACCAAACGGGTATTGGATGAACACCTACTTTTTCAGCGGCGGATTTGCCGTAAGGTGTAAGCTCTGATACGAAACAGAAAACCGCCATCTTAGATTAATTTCTAAGGTGGCGGGTTTTGTTATTTATGGTGGATACCATAGTATAAATCAAAGTTTTCCGTAGAGCGCTTTTTATATTGTTCTTGAAGAAGTGAAAAATCTCTTTCAAGATTTTCAATAAGTATTTTATCCACAGGATCAAAATCGATATTTAATGTTTGATATATATCATTGAAAATGGTTGTTATAACATGATAAAGCATAACGGATATTTCAAAATATTGCAAAAGAGGATATCGCACGTAAACTGCACTTCCGTGGGTATAACCATGGCACATTTTATATAGCGATTTTATGTGATATAATATACTGTATTGTTCATCATCCGCCTCGGCCATTAAATAATCTATGATTCCGTATATCGAGTATCTGTTGGTAGATTTTGTGTCATAGCTTTCTATGTTGTCAAGCCAACCGTAGTGAAGATAATCCACCTTGCTTTTTGATAGTGAAAGAATTCTATTATCAAAAAATTTTATAAATTCATCGGGAAATTTTTGACTGCAGCAAGACTGTTCAATTTCAAAATTACAGAAACGTTTATAGTCTTTGTAATTTTCAGGATGCTTTTTGAGAATAAGAACTTTTAAATATTGTTCAATCATTCCGCGACACAATGGATAAGCGTTACTTAAAAAGTTATTCTCCATAAGCGTTAATGAAGATAGTGCATTATTTAAAATATCCCCATATTCCACGAAGAAAGATGAAGCGTTTTCAGATATTAAGCATATAGAACGCATGCACATTACAAACAATTCATAAGGAACAGGAAAATACAAAAACTCATCACCTAAAAGTAATTGCTTTCTTCTAAAAAACACACTACCAAAATGTCTTAATCGTATTTTCTCAATAACTTCATTAACTATCTGTTTTTGATATGCTGTGTTTTTCTGGTTTTCTCGAATTTCTTGTTCGGAAAGAAATATAGAGTGATGACGGTGCACGCCAACTATTATTCTGCAAATATCATATTCAGGTGTTTCGTCAGTACCGGTTAGAATTTTTTTGTTGTCGAATTGAAAAGGATAACAGTTAAATAGGTCAAGTGCCATTTTATTAAAAACTTCACTTTTAATTTTAATCAAGAAACTGCCGTTAATTTTATCCTTAAAAAGTTCTTTTATTGTTTTGTTGTTTTCGTCTGAAATTAATTTAGCAAATTTCATCGGGTCAACATTTAGATTGGATAAATGATTCATAAGCCATCTCCATATAAAGAATAAAAATATTATATCATAATATTCAAATTATCACAACAATCTATCAAAAACTGATAAAAGCAACTCTGCCGATTTTGATTCCACACATTCGTAAAAGGAAACCTCCTTTGCTACAATAAAGGCAAAGGAGGTAATTTTATGGCAAATTTTATAGAAGAATTCTATTGCGTAAGATTTGAACAACCTTATTGTACTACTTTGGAGAATTTTTTTGCATAACAACTGTCGCGCACCCGCATAGCGGGGGATTCTTTGTTTCGGAAATCCCGTCCTCAACCGGCTAAAGCCATAATAAAAAAACTGTTAACAGCTAAAGAAAAATTCCTGCAGTTTTAAAGCAAGGACCAACAGCCCTGTTAAATTCCAAAGGCTGTTCGGCAACATTTTGCACAAGCCAAACGCTAAAGCAAAACACGATTATTCCTGCCCGCTTAAATATTCGTTAATGGCGGCAGCGGCGCTTTTGCCGGCCCCCATTGCTAAAATAACCGTTGCGGCACCGGTTACGGCGTCGCCGCCGGCGTAAACCGCGTTGCGGGTGGTTAAACCGCCCTCGTTTTTAATAATAATGCAGCCCTTTTGGTTGGTTTCCAGCCCCGGGGTAGTACTGTGAATTAACGGGTTGGGCGAAGTACCAATGGCCATAATCATGGTATCAACCGGCAGATCAAACTCGCTGCCCTCTACCGTAACCGGGCGGCGGCGGCCGCTTTCATCCGGCTCGCCAAGCTCCATTTTAACGCAGCGCAAAGCGGTAACATTGCCGTCGGAATCCCCTACAACCTGCACCGGGTTGCAAAGGGTTTTAAAAATAATGCCCTCCTCCTCGGCGTGCTCAACCTCTTCCTTGCGGGCGGGCAGTTCGGCCATAGAACGGCGGTAAACAATGTAAACCTCCTCGGCGCCAAGGCGCTTGGCACAACGTGCAGCGTCCATTGCAACATTGCCGCCGCCAACAACGGCAACCTTTTGGCTGAGCTTAATAGGGGTTTTGCTTTCGGGCAAATAGGCTTTCATTAAATTAATGCGGGTTAAATATTCGTTGGCAGAGTAAACGCCCTTTAGGCTTTCGCCCTCTATGCCCATAAACCGCGGCAAGCCGGCGCCCGAGCCAATAAATACGGCGTCGTAACCGTTTTGCAGCAGCTCATCTATTGTTAAAACCTTACCAATAACCATATTGGTTTGAATTTCTACCCCAAGGGCCTTTAAATTTTCAATTTCGTCCTGCACAATGGCTTTGGGCAGTCGGAATTCCGGAATACCGTAAACCAGCACGCCGCCGGCTAAATGCAGTGCCTCAAACACTGTAACGCCGTAGCCCAGCTTGCGCAGATCGCCCGCGGCAGTAAGGCCGGACGGCCCCGCGCCAATAACGGCAACCTTTTTACCGTTAAACGCCGGCTTTTGCACGGCAGTTTTGACGTTTTGGCGGTGGTAATCGGCCACAAAGCGCTCTAACCGGCCAATGCCAACCGATTCCCCTTTAATACCGCGCACACAGGTGCTTTCACACTGTTTTTCCTGCGGGCAGACACGGCCGCACACAGCGGGCAGCGAGGTGTAGCGGTTCAGCACCTCGTAAGCGGCGTTAAAATCGCCCTGGGCAACTTTTTCAATAAATGCGGGAATATCAATATTAACCGGACATTTTGCCCGGCAGGGTTTGTTTTTGCAATTTAAGCAACGCTTGGCCTCGTTCACGGCCATTTCGGCGGTGTAGCCGATTGCAACCTCTTTAAAATTCTTGTTGCGTACCTCGGGCGCCTGACAAGGCATGGGGCACTTTTTTGGGTCCATATTTCTGCTTATTGCCATTTTTATTGCCCCTTTCTTAATAAATTGCAGGTTTCCTCGCGGCGGTGCGCCTCAAACTCGCGGTACATGGCGCCGCGGCGCATGGCTTCGTCAAAATCTACCAAATGGCCGTCAAAATCCGGCCCGTCTACACAGGCAAACTTGGTTTTGCCGCCAACGGTTAAACGGCAGCCGCCGCACATGCCGGTGCCGTCTATCATAATTGGGTTCATAGAAACGGTTGTTTTAATATGGTACTTTTCGGTTAGTTTGCAAACAAATTTCATCATAATCAGCGGGCCAATGGTAATAACCTCGTCGTACTGGTTGCCTTGCGTAATCAGCTCCTCCAGCGCGTTGGTAACCAAGCCCTTTTGGCCGTAGCTGCCGTCGTCGGTGCAAACGGCAAATACATCACTAACGGCTTTAAATTCGTTTTCTAATATTAAAAGGTCTTTACTGCGAAAGCCAACCACGCTGTGCACCTCGCAACCGTTTGCGTGCAGCTGCTTGGCAACCGGGTAAGCAATGGCGCAGCCAACGCCGCCGCCAACAACCGCAACCTTTTTTAGGCCGCTAAGCTCGGTAGGCTTGCCTAAAGGGCCAACAAAATCAAAAACCGATTGCCCCACCTGCAGGTGATTTAGCGCCATAGTGCTTTCCCCAACAATTTGAAAAATAATGGTAACCGTGCCGTTTTGGCGGTCGTAATCGGCAATGGTAAGCGGAACACGCTCGCCGTCCTCGGTGGCGCGAAAAATAATAAACTGGCCCGGCTGCGCTTTTGCAGCAACCAACGGGGCCAAAATTTTCATTTTAGTTACAGTAGGATTCAGCGGTGTTTTTTCTACAATTTTAAACATGAAAGTTCCCCTTAGTAAATTTCTGCCGTTTTAGGGGCAAACGCTGGCCGCAGCACAGCCAAGGCCCTAAACAGCGCTAATACAGTATATAATAATTTTAGCAAAAAATCAAGTGCCAGCCCGTGCCAAATTCAGGCCCTCCGCCGGCAGACCGGCTATTTTTAAACTCTAAAAAACAAGCGGTTCAGTGCTGAATAATAGTTTTGGTCTACCTGCGCAATGGTTTCGGCCGTGGTGCGAAAGCGCCAGTTTTTTTCCGGCACGCCGGGGATATTCATTCTGGCGTCACACCCAAAACCGCAAAGGTCCTGAAACGCTATAATGGTTAGCCCGGCGCTGCTGCGCCAAACCGTTTCAATAATCTTACGGCAGGAGGGGCTATAATAACCGCCCTCGCCCCAATTTTCGCCGGTAAAGCCACAATACTGCAGCACCCGGCGGCGGGTTGCGTCATCCAGCTCCCAAAGCCAACCCAGCAGGGTGTTATTATCGTGCGTACCAAGGTAGGCAACGCAGTTAGGCTCGTAATTGTGCGGCAGGTGGGGGCTGTCCTCCCCCGAAAAGCCAAACTGTACCACCCGCATACCGGGAATTTGGCAGTAATCTAATAGCTCGGCAACATCTTTGCCGTAGGCGCCAAGATCTTCGGCAATAATCTGGCTTTTAGAAAAATGGCGAAACAGCTCGTTAAACAGGGCCTTGCCGGGGCCTTTACACCAGCGGCCGTTTATAGCTGTGCTGCTGCCGGCCGGAACCGACCAATAAGAGGCAAACGCCCGAAAATGGTCAATTCGTACACTGTCGTAAAGGGTTAATGCACCCCCTACCCTGCTGCACCACCAGCTGTAACCCGTTTCGGCGTGCGCCGACCAACGGTAAATAGGGTTGTTCCAAAGCTGCCCGGTTTTAGAAAAAGCGTCGGGCGGAACCCCCGAAACCTCGGTTGGCTTGTAATCCTCCCCCAGCAAAAACAGCTGTGGGTCTTTCCAAACATCTACACTGTCCAGCGCAACATAAACCGGCATATCGCCAATAATTTTAACCTGCTTTTCGCCGGCATATTGTTTTACTTTAGCCCACTGCCCGTAAAAAATGTACTGTTCAAACAAGTAAAACAGCATCTCAGAATACAGGTCCTTTACCAGTTCTTTGGCCTGCCGGTAATCGCGGTGCTCCGGGTTCCATTCTACCCACGGCTTGCCGTCGTAACGGTTTTTCAGCACCCTATACAGGGCGTAATCCTCGGCCCAGGGGTTATTGGCCGAAAACGCCTGCAGCGCCAAGGCCAGCTTTGGGCCGGCGCGGTTAAAGGCCGTTTGCAGCATTTGCAGCTTGCTTTGCTTTACAAACTCGTAATCTACCGTGTAAGGCGAGCCGGAATAGCGCAGCTTTTCTACCTCCGGGGCGGTTAAATAACCGCTGCTTTGCAGCTGCACCGGGTCAATATACAAATAGTTCCCCGCAAAGGCCGAGCAGCTGGCGTAGGGCGAATTGCCAAAATCTACCGGGTTAAAGGGCAAAACCTGCCAGGCCGAAAACCCGCACGCAGCAACAAAGCTAATAAAATCGCGGCTCTCCTGCCCAAAGCCGCCAATGCCAAAGGGGCCGGGCAGGGCGCTAACGCTCATTAAAACTCCGGCACTTCTTTTACCTTGCTTCATCACTCAACCTCTTTCCTCTGCCTTTAGGCGCAGCAGCGCGCCGGTGCGCACCTTGCGCGCAAACGGAATTTTTAAAAGCATCATAGGGTGCGGGGCCGATTCTATGGCCTCCCCCGCCTCGTTAAACATTTGTTGCACCGTAAACTGAAAAGGCTTGCCGCCCGGTTCTAAGCAATCCAGCATTGCGCCAAGGCTGAATTTGTTTTTTAACTGGCACAAAATGCAGCCGTTTTCGTACCCCGTAACAATGGCGGCAACGGCGTAATCACGCACATAGCCGGCGTTTTCAAAGGTTTGGGAGTTTTGCGGCGGGCCAAAGTAAAACCCGGTGGAGTAAGTGCGGTGGCTAATTTTGTTCAGCTCCTCGGCAACCTCGGCCGGCAGCTGCCACGGGCCGTTGGACGCTTTTAGGCTATCTAAGGCCATGCGGTACGCGGCGGTTGCGGCAGCGGCGTAATAGTGCGATTTTGCCCGCCCCTCAATTTTAATGCTATCTACCCCGGCAGCGGCCATTTTATCTAAATACGGAGCCATGCACAAATCGTTGGCGTTTAAAATGTAAGTGCCCTGCTTGGTTTCGGCAACCGGAAAATACTGCCCCGGTCGTTTTTCCTCCACCAAAGCGTAGCTCCAGCGGCAGGGCTGCGCGCAATCCCCGTGGTTGGCGTCCCGCCCCGTCATGTAGCTGGAAAGTAAACACCTTGCCGAAAACGAAACGCACATAGCGCCGTGAGCAAAGGCCTCAAGCTCCAGCTCCGGCGGGGTGTTTTGGCGAATTTCGGCAATTTCTTTTAAGCTTAACTCCCGCGCCAGCACCACGCGTTTGGCGCCAAGCTTAAAAAACTGGGTTGCCGTAACGGCGTTGGTAACGCCCGACTGCACCGAAACATGCAGCTCGCACTGCGGCGCGTATTTTTGCACCAGGGTCATGGTGCCAAGGTCGGCCGCAATTACGGCGTCTACCCCCAAAGCGTTTAGAGTTTTTAAAAATTCCGGCATTTGCGCAATGTCGCAATCGTGCGGAATAATGTTGCAGGTTACATGCACCTTTACGCCGTGTTGGTGGGCGTAGGCCACCCCCTCGGCCAGCTGCGCCCTATTAAAATTTTTGCAGGCACCGCGCATGCCAAAGGCCTCGCCGGCCAAATAAACGGCGTCGGCACCAAAATCAACCGCCGCCTTTAGGCGGGTCAGGTCCCCCGCGGGGGCAAGCAGCTCGGGAACTTTTTGCATAGCACTTCTCCTTTAAAACACAAAGCAGCCGGGGCCAAAAGCCGGCCCGGCCAATAATAAGGGCAACGGTGCGCCGGGCATTGCCCTTCGCACCGTAAAGTACAAGGAATAATTTGTAGCCAACCGGCTTAACCCGGGCGCCCGCTGCGAGCCAGCCTAAAAGGGAATAATAATTGCCCTTTTCGTGTGCTGTGGTTAAACATAAGCCTTTTAGCGCATTACAAACCGTTGTTAGCCCAGCCACTTGCCCTTTGCCTTTAACGAGGCAATTGTTTGGTTGTGCGCAGCAAGGGTGTTGTTGTAATAAAACTTCATGTCGCTGTCGGTTACAAAATAGGTGGCGGTAAAGTTCGGGGTGGGGTTTGCGGCCGCCTCAATTGCCTTTGCGCTGGGGGCACAAAGCGGCCCGGGCGGCAGGCCCTCGGTTTTGTTGGTGTCATACCGTCCGTCGCCGTAAGGGTAGTTTGCAGTTGGGGAGGAGCCTAACAAATGCGGTTCGTCCCAGCTTAGGCGATTGTAGAACACCGCCGCAACATTCGCCATTTCCTCCGGAGCAGAGCTGGCTTCCAGCTCTACAATAGAGGCCATGGTTAAAATTTCGTGTAAAGAGCGGTTCATTTCCTCCGCTTTTTTGCGAACGGCCGGGGTTAACTTATCGGCCGTGTTTTGCAGCATACGGCGAATGGCCAGCTGCGCGCATTCGGCTTTATCCTCGTAGCAATAAAAATCGTAAGTATCGGGAAAAAGGTAGCCCTCAAACTGGTAATAAACTTTATCTTTAGGAATTTGGGCTACAAAATCAAAATCGTTAAACTTTTCGCTTAGCACCGCGTTTCTAAAATCCTGCTTGGTGCAAATATTGTTTTTTTCTAACAGCTTAATAATATCGTCTATGGTAGCCCCCTCGGGAATGGTAACCCGAACCGTGTCGGCCTTGGCGCCGTCGGTTTGCAGCATGGCGGCAATTTCTTTGTAGCCCAGCTCGTTGGTAAAGGTGTAAACACCGTATTTGTAGGTGCCGTCCTTTCCCGCTAATTTGCTGTAAATGCGAAACATAAGGGCGTTATTAATGGCGCCAGCCTCTTTAAGCTCGCTGGCAATTTGGGCGGTAGACATACCGGATTTAATATCTACCACACACTCGCCGCCCTTGCCAAACCCAATGCCTAAATATTCGCTGGAGAAAATAACAATAAAAGCGGCCAAGGCAACCGAAACGGCGCAAATAACCAGCACCCAAACAACTGAGCCAAGGCTTTTAGTGCGCTCTTTGCCCTTTTTGGGGCTTTTTTTTGCGCTTTTGCGGTAAATGTTGACCTCATTTGCCGGTTCGGGCTGCAAATTAAAGCTGTCATTCCCCAGCACATAAGCAAAATCATCTAACGCGTTGGCGTGCTGCTGCGGGGCGGAATTGTCAGCCGAATTTGTTGACGAAGCGCCGGGATTTAATAAATAGTCCGGCGATTGGGGCGGCGTTTGCGGGTCTTGCTCCCCCAAAATCTTTACATCCGGCTCCTGCGGGGGCAAATTTCCCTGCGGGCTGCCTGCCGGCGGTGCCGTAAAATCGGCGTTTTCAACCGGTTGCTCCGGCGCCCCCATCTCCGGCCCGTTTTGGGGCAGATTATTATTTTCCTGCTCGTTCATTCTTTACCTCCAAACCTGCGCTCCCCGCCTTTTACACAGCGGCGAATACATTTATCGGTTACAACGGTATCTACCGTGCGGTCAAACCGGCCGTGCAGCATTCTGCGCCGCAGCTCGCCGTTGTAGCAAAGGCCAACTGCCGCCCCGCCGTAGCGGGACATATAGCGGTCGTAATAACCCTTGCCGTACCCCAAACGGTAGCCGTAAACATCAAAAATAAAGCCCGGAACCAGCATTAAAGCCTTAGAAAAATCGGTTACAATTTCAAAGCTTTCGGGCGGTTCCAACACCCCAAAATTTCCCGGCTGCAGCTGCTCTAACGACTGTATAAAGTGGAACTCCATTTTACGGGTCTCTGGAATACAGCGCGGTACAGCAACCTGCTTGCCATCGGCAAAGGCGTTGGCAATAATTCTGCGGGTATCTACCTCAATGGGGGTAGATACATAAACCATAATAACCTTTGCAAAGCGGTACTGGTACAGCCGCTGAACCCGGGCGGCAATTTGGGCGTCCATGCGCTGCTTTTCGGCCGGGTCTAAGGTGCGGCGGTAGGTCTTGCGCGCCTGCCGCAGCTCTATTTTATATTTTCTTATATCGGTTGGGTACATCTCATTTTTTCCTTAATTAAATCTGCTTTTTCACGCCCGCAAAAGGCGGCTACAATTTCGGCGCCAAAGTCTATTGAAACGCCGGCACCGGCGGCGGTAATAATGTTGCCGCTGCGGCATACGGGCGTTGTTGCAATTTCGGCACCTAACAGGTCTTTTTCGTACCCCGGGTAGCAAATTGCGGTTTTACCTTTTAAAAAGCCGTTGTGCCCTAAAATAGAGGGGGCTGCGCAAATAGCCGCCAAAATGCGGTTATGGCGGTAGGCGTAGCTTAACAAATGCTGCAGCTCGCGGCTTTGTTCTAAATTTGTAGTACCGGGTAACCCGCCCGGTAAAATAACGGCCTGCAGCTCCTCGTTCGGTTCCACCTCATCAATAAACCGATCGGCCATAACGGTAATGTTGTGCGAACCGCGCACCGCTTGCGAGGTTACGCCAACCGTTTCAACCTCCAGCCCGGCACGGCGAATAACATCTACCGTAGCCAAAGCTTCAATTTCCTCAAATCCATCTGCTAAAAACAAATAAATCATTTTTCAATCCTCTAAAATTCCGTTTTGCTCAATGCAGTGCAAAATATCGTTAAAAATATCCTCCACCGGGCGCATTTCGTTGCCCCGACAGCACTGAATTACCTGCCACCCGCAATGCTTTGCGGCAAAGGCTGCCGCCTCGTGGCAACGGGCTAAGTAAGCTAAATCGTTTTCGTGAATATCTTTAACCCCGCCATTTTGGGCGTAGCGTTTATTTAACAGCCCCTGTGAAACCTGAATGGGCACCTCTAAAAACACCACGGCGTTGGGCTTGGGAATACCAACCTTTTGGTATTCTAAATCTAAAAGCCAGTTCATAAACGCCGGCCACTGCTCCTTTGGCAATTTAGAGCATTGGTGAATAATGTTAGAGGTTACATACCGCCCGGCCAGCACCGTGCCGCCGTTTTGGTAAAACGCCGCCCACTGCTTTTTGTAGCTGGCAAAACGGTCTACCGCGTACAGCAGCGAAGCCGCATAAGCGTTAACATCCGACGGATGGGTGCCAAACTCCCCGTTTAAGTACATTTTAACCGGCTGGCAGGAGGGAAGCTCGTACGCCGGAAAAGAAACCGTTTGTACCCTTGCCTGTTTTTGTTCAAAATAGGCCTGCAAGCGGCTAAGCTGGGTAGATTTTCCGCTGCCGTCCAGCCCCTCTATTACAATTAATTTACCCATTTTTCTGAAACCCATTTTCTTTTAGCTCTTGGTACTTTTGGCGCATTTGCGGAGCCATTTTGCAAGACATTTTACCCTCCGGGCAGGGGCCGTACAAGCAAGCCGGACCTGCGTTTTTAAACAAATTTGGCGCAACGGCGTAAACCAGGCTAAACATTTGCTCGGCCACCTCGCGTATTTCCCACTGGGCGCGGTTGCAGCAGCGGTGCCTAAAAAAGTTCATTAGGCTGCGGGCGTTAATGGTCATAACCATTTTGGTGTCGCACGCGTTGGGTAAAACAAAACGGGCGTCCTCAATTGCCTTTTTTTCGGCGGCGCGGCGGGCAGATTTTTCATCCATACCACTGGCCAGCATTTTTTCAAAATGCTTTTTGGCAAGCTGCTCACTTAATTTTTGGTAGGCCTCGTTTGCCTGCTGCATAGCCTGTTCGTACAGCTTTAAAGCCTCCGGCTCGGCAGCAATTTCGGGCGGGGTAATGTACGCAAAGCCATCTTTTTTAACATAGCGCTGACTTTGCACCGAATAAGAAGCAATACGGTGACGGGTAACCTGCGCCAAAAACGCGCGGGAAACCCCCTCGATCCCAAAGGTAAAGGAGGCGTGCTCAATAGGGCTTTCGTGCCCAATTTCGGCCAGCATTTCTACAAACGACGCAGTTTTTTCAGGCGTTAAGCCTTCCATAATGCCCTGCACGCCGGCGGAGGCGTAGCAAAGCTTTGCAGCGGCGGCAATGGTTTTTTCCGGCTGCGGGGTATACGCTAAAAGGGTAACGGTTGCCAATAAAAACACCTCTGTATTATAATCAATTTATTTTACCACACATTTTAAGCTATTTCAATATTTTTTTCATTGTTTTAGGCCGTTTTAACCGGCGCCGCTGCTTTACTGCTATTGCTTTAATATTTCGGCAACCGTGTTTTGCAGCTGTGTTACCCGTTCGGGCAGCAGATCGTTTATAAAACGGTACGCCGGAGCCGAAATGCTAACTGCGTAGGCCAAAACGCCGGGCAGCGGCGGCAGCGCAACCCCCACGCAGCGCACGCCCGGTTCGTTTTCTTCGTTATCCAGCGCATAGCCGCACTGCTTTACCGTTTGCAGCTGCTTTAAAAACTCGGCCTTTGTAAGCGGGCAGGCATTTGGGCCGGCTGCCGCCTTTGCACGGTTAAAAACGGCTTCGGCCTCGGCCGGCGGCAACGCAGCCAACAGCGCTTTACCGGCGGCCGTGCGCCAAAGCGGCAGCGAAAGCCCCACGCGGGAGCTTAGCCGCACGGCAGAATTCGGCGCCTCAAATTTATCTATATAAACAATGCTGTCCCCCTCGCGGGCCACCAAATGCACCGTTTCGCCGCAGCGGGCGGCCAGCTTTTTTAAAAACGGTTCGGCCCGGCTGCGCAGGCTAAAGCACTGCAGCGAGCCGGAGGAAAGCTGCAGCAATTTTAAGGTTAAGGTGTACGGCCCACCCTGCCCCGCCTGGCGAACATAGCCCAGCCCCTGCAAAGTGGCCAGCAGGCGGTGTACCGTTGCTTTGTGCAGCCCGGTGGCGGCGGCAAGCTCGGTTACGGCCGCGCTGCCCCGCTGCGCTAACTGTTCTAAAAGCGCAAAACAGCGTTCAACCGATTGCACAGATTTTTCTTGTTGCATTTTATTCCCCCAACTTTTACTTAGGGCGAACGCCGTACGGTTTTCGCTCGTTGTTGTATTCAAGCAGTTTTCTGCTTGCGTTTATTAGCCGCAAGGCGGAACGCTTTACGGGCAATTTTGCACTTTGCGGCCGAAAAAACTAACGCTAAGGCTAAGCTGCTTTGGGTAGGCTTTACTTACCCGCCAATTTTAACAACAACAGTATAGCATAATTTTTTTAAAAACACAACGCCGAATGTTACAAAAATAAGGGTTGACATTTTGGCGGGGTTTGTTATAATAAAAACATAAAAATAAAACACAGTTTCACAATGTGAAACAAAGGGGTAACAAATGAAAAAAACTGTAACTTTTGGGGAAATTATGCTGCGGCTTACCACGCCGGAAAATCAACGCTTTTTACAGGCCGAAAGCTTTTTGGCCGTGTACGGCGGAAGTGAAGCGAATGTGGCGGTTTCACTTTGCAATTACGGTCAACCGGCCGAGCATGTTACCGCCCTGCCGCAAAACGCCATTGGGCAGGCAGCGTTAAATTCGCTGCGGCGGTACGGCGTTGCCACCAACCACATTGCCCGCTGCGGCAACCGCTTAGGCCTATATTTTGTTGAAAAGGGCGCCGCCTACCGCAAACAGGGCATTGTTTACGACAGAGCCCTTTCGGCCATTGCCACCGCGCCGGCCAACACCTTTAACTGGCAGGAAATTTTTAACGATGCTGATTGGTTCCACTTTAGCGGCATTACCCCCGCTTTAAGCACGGATTGCGCCGCCATGTGCCTTGCCGCCTGCAAGGCTGCCCACAGCCTTGGCCTTACGGTTAGCTGCGATTTAAACTACCGCGAGGCCCTTTGGCCGCGGGAAAAAGCCAACCGCGTAATGAGCGAGCTTATGCCGCTGGTTGATGTTTGCTTTGCGTACGAGGACGAACCGCAGGATATGTTTGGCATTACCCCCAAAAAAGGGGCCGACCCGAACGAGGGTTACCGCCAAATGGCCACCGAGCTAAAAAAACGCTTTGGCTTTAAGCTGGTTGCCATTACCAACAGCCGGTCGTACTCCGCCATGCAAATTGATTGGGCCGCCATGCTGTATGACGGCACCGATTTTTACTTTAGTCGGCGGTACGAAATAAACGCGGTTGACCGCATTGGCGGCGGCGATGCCTTTTGCGGCGGTTTTATTTACGCGGCCAAAAACGGCTACGCCCCGCAGCAGATAATTGAATTTGCCGTTGCGGCCGGCAGCATGAAATACACCGTGATGGGCGACTATAACTGCGTTTCGGCCGAGGAGGTTGCCGCACTGGCCTTTGGCAAAGAAAATTAAATTTTAAACCTAAAGGAAGCCTTAATTTGCGCTTTCCCCTATTCCAAAAGCGGCCTTTTCCTTACCAAAAACGGTTCTGCCCTTTTAAAAGCCAGCTTTTCCCTGTTAAAAACGGCCTTTTACCCTTTAGGAAACCAAGCTGCTTTGGGCCATTGAGTTCATTTTAATAAAGCTGTTCTTATTTGCTGCACCGCTGTAAAGCTTTACCGGTGCAGCTTTTTGGTTGACAAAATTGCAGTTTTCCTGTAAAATTGCATTGAAAGAAGGTTTTAAAATGACCCAAGCCCAAAAAAAGCAGACCATGCTTAAAATTGTAGATGCCCTGGCGGCGGCCTACCCCAACGCCCGCTGCTCGTTAGAATATGAGACCCCGTTTCAGCTTTTGGTTGCCACCCGGCTTTCGGCCCAATGCACCGACGCCAGGGTAAACTTAATTACCCCGGCACTGTTTGCGGCGCTGCCAACACCAAAAGACTTTGCCAACGCCACCGTTGCCGAAGTGGAAAATCTGATTAAAACCTGCGGCCTTTACCACACCAAGGCGCGCGATTTAGTAAAATTAGGGCAGGTGCTTTGCAGCGAATTTGACGGCGAAGTACCAAACAGCTTAGAGCAGCTAATTACCCTACCCGGCATTGGCCGAAAAACTGCCAATTTAATTATGGGAGATGTTTACGGGCAACCGGCCGTAGTAGCCGACACCCATTTTATTCGCCTTTGCAACCGCTTTGGCATGGTAAACAGCAAAGACCCAAAAAAAGTTGAAACCGCCATGCGCGCACTATTGCCGCCAAAAGATTCCGCTCTGTTTTGTCACCGCACGGTGCTGCACGGCCGCGCCGTTTGCACCGCCAGAGCGCCCAAGTGCCAAAGTTGCTGCCTGCAGGGGCTTTGCGCGGCGGTTGGGGTTAATAAGTAATTTTACCCGGCAAGCCTAACAGCCAAAACAGCAACAAAACAACAAAAAATAGCAACCCGCAATAAAAGCAGTTTTAGCCTTTATTGCGGGTTGCTTATTATTTATTTTTGGGTAGTGTAAACGGTTACGCCGTAAGCGGGTAAAATATCCTCAAAACCGGTTTTGCAATTGCTGATTTTGGCCGAAACCGTCAAAATATTGTTGCTTTCGTTTTTCAAAATTACCGCTGGGTCAAACTCGTGACGATACAGGGTTTTACCCAACGCTTTTTCAAAATTAACGGTAACTGCCGCGCGGTCGGCGTTGGCGTTTACTAAAGCAACTCCTACCGAGCCGTCCGGCGTCTCGCTCATTACGCAGTAAATGCTTTGCCCTGCGGCCGAGCCGTAATTGCAGCCGTGAATTTTAGAGCCGGATTGCCCTAAATAATTGGCAATTAACTGAAAAGCGTAAAAGCCCGGGTGCGGTTGGCTATCTACAATGTAGTTTGGCAATAGGCCCCAGCAATGCACGCCGTTTTCCCACGAATCAGAGGTGTTGTTGCTGTTAGAATCCGGCCATTTTTGGTCAAATAGAGTCCACATAAAAGAACTCTTTAACCCGTTTTGCAAAACAGCCATTTGCTGCAGCGCATTTTTCGTACCAAAATAAGGGTTGTTGCGGCGCCAGGTTAAGGCGTTGCCCTGGCCGTAGTTGTATTCGTCAAACACAAACTTATCCTTCCCGCCGACAAAGTTTTGCAATTTTAATTTAATATCCTCATCCCAATAATCAAAATTATCGTTTAAAATGTCAATATTATTGCAATAAGAGTGAGAGGAATACAGGTCGGTGGCGCCTTCCTTATCTAAATTGTACACCGCTTTCATCATGTAGCCGCCGTTGGTGGTAGTGGCGCCCTCGTTCGGGCCCATAATGGTTACGGCGTTACGCAGCCCGGCAGTTTTAAGCTTAGCGTTAACAACATTAGCGTAAGCCAAATATTCTTTTGCGTAAATTTCGGCCAGCTTGGCGGGGTCGGTAATGCCGTTGTACTCGTACGCCGTAAAGCCCGGCTCGGTAGAAAGCGAAATGTACCTTGCATTGGTGTAGCCCCTGGCCTGCAGCTGGCGCACCAGCTCTACCATTAGGTTGGCAAAATTATCAATTGTTTTCGGCACATCGCCCTCTACATAAATTGACTCCGGCTTTAACCCTGTCAAATAAGTGTTCTTTTTATTTGCGTGGTCGGCACCAAAATATTCGCCGTAAATTTCGCGGAAAGCGTACCAGTAATTTACCAAAACATCAATATCCCGCTTTTTCAGCTCCCCACACCAACGGTAAAGCGCCTGCATAGAGTCGCTGTCGTAATCCAGCTTTTTGCGGGCAGCGTCCCAAAGCATTTGGGAATCAAAATAAGTTCTGGCAATGTGAATACCGCTTTTCTTTGCGGCGTCCAGCTCGGCCTGAGCAGTACGCTCGCTGTGCTGGCGGTGATATTTATCACTACGGAAGGTGTAAGCGTGGTAAACGGCGTTAAAGCCTAAAAAGCTGCTTTGCAAGGGTGTTGAGGCGTTGTTTATTTTAAGGCTAGCCTCTAAAAAAACTTCCTCCTCAGGATCCTCAATTTCCTCATCGTCGTCATCGTCCACGGGGTCTTCCCAGTCCTCGTCATCTATTGCGGTAGAATCCTCAGACGAAACCTCGCTGGAAATTTCGGCGGTTGCACTTTTAGAAGAATTCTTTTTCTTTTTGCCGGTATTATTTTTTTTGCTATTGCAGCCGGCGGCACAAAGTAATAAAACTAAGGCCAGCAACAAGCAAAGTGCCTTTTTAAAATGATTCATGTGCCGCACCTGCCTTTCTAAATTTTAAAACAAGTAAGGCTGCGCTTGCAAGCATTAACAAAATTACAGCAATGGTAGAAACGCCAACATCCCCAGTTGCTGGGGTTCCACCATCGGCGTCGGCTGTTTCCTGCTGGCTAAAGTAGCTGCTGGAGGCCTTGATTTTAGCTAAAATTGAGGTAAGCTCCGGTGCGTCATCGGCGCTGGCATAATTGGGCTGATTAAAAAATCCGGTTAAGGATTTATCCAGCTGCATAGCCTCGTATTTTGCTAAGGTAACATCACTAAACGCATTCGCACCCGCACCGTTGTAAATAACCAGGTAAATTAAACCGCTCTTATCTAACAACACGCGGTTTGCCTGCCTTTCGCCGGCGGTAATTTTGGTGCCGGCAAGTAGATCGTTGCCGTCCTTATCCCAAGCCAGCGCAACATAAGAGCCGCCGGTTGCGTCGTTCACCGTGGCGGAAAGCGCATAGTCGCCCGAGCCTAAAAGGTTAAAGGGAATAACCTGCTTTTGGCTTGTTTTTTGGGTTAATGCGGTAATTGGTTGCGTGGTGTATAAAACCTCGTTGTGCAGGGTCTGCGCGTAGGTGTGATCAATATTGCTTTCCAGCAGGCCGGGTTGCAGGCGGGTCACGGTAACATCGTCAATGTAAAAATCCATACCGCCCCAGCAGTAAAGCCCTAAGTAGCAGTCGTAATCAATAGGCAATACCATGGAAACTTTTTCCAGCTGCCAATTTGAATAGACTCTTGATTGCTGGCCGTAAAGGAATAAATAATCGTAGCACGGCGCTCATCGGTCCAGCCGGTGCTGTTCTTACTGTCCTCTAAAAAGGTTAGGCGAATTTCACCGTTCGTAACAAACTGATTTAACTTTAGCCAAAATTCAATGCGGTACATATCCCCTGCGGTTGTCTTGCTTCCGTACGGGAACAGAACGGAGAAATTACTGTCCTGAATTTTGCGGTGCATAGAATAATTTCCACCGTGCACATTGGTGTCGTTATTGTTTTGCTTTTTGTAAACCTCAAAATTCGTGGTGGTCATGTTACCGGCTGCAACATAGGCCTCATAATCCTGGTACCAGGTTCCAAGCGGCAGCCATTTGGCGTACAGCGTCATGTTTTTGGTAAAGGTGGTTTCTAAAAACGGCTGGGTCAGGGCGCTGTCTAAATACCAGCCACCAAAAGACCGATCGGCTCTTTGCGGGGTGGGAATTCTGGTAGTAATGCTTTCGCCGATTGCACCCGAAACGGGCTCTAATGCCTTGCCCCCGTTGGTTTCAAAACGAACGGTAACACCGGGGGTTTCGGTAATGGTTACGTCGTCTAAATAAAAGCCAATGGGGCCCCAGGTGTAAAGCCCGGCATAAGCGTCATAAGCGGCGGTAAAGTAAACGGTTTGCTTGCGCCAAACGCCCATTTGCTCGTTAATAGTTTTGCTGTTAATATCTACAAGGTCCATGTAGCGGTTTACGCCGTTTTCGCCCCAAGTGGTACAGTTATCTCGGTTAGAAAGGTAGGTTAAACGAATCTGGCCAGAGTTGGTCATGGCATACACTTTGTACCAAAACTCAATTTTGTAATGCCGCCCTTTTTCCAGCTTTTCCCCGTACGGGAACAGCATAGCAAAAAAGCTGTTGTCTTCCGGCGGAACATAAAGCGAGCCTTCGCCGCCGTGAACATTCGTATCGTTCGGGCCGGTTTTTTGGTAGCGGGTAGCGCCGCCGGTGGTGTACACCTTGCCGCCGCCCGAACCGCTTTGGTAAGTTTCAAAATCCTGCTGCCAAACGCCTTTTTCGTACCACTTAGCGTAAAGGGTAATATTTTGCTCCGGGAAAACCGCGGAGGTAAACGGCGTTTTGCAGACAGAATCAATGTACCAACCGGCAAAGGTGCTGCCCTGCTTTTCGGCACTGGGTAAAGCAATTGCCGAGCCCGACGCACCGGAAATTGGCTGTACGGCGTTGCCGCCGTTTGTATGAAAGCGAACCGTTACGGTAGGTACTTCAATCAAAGCAGCGTCGTCTACAAACACGCTGGCATATTCACTGTAATTCGGGCCGTCAGTATTCATCATCCAAAAGCCCAAATAGGCGTCTTGCGTGGCATTAATAAACTGGGTAATTTCTACCCACTCGCCCTTGGCAATTTTGGTTAAATTAAGGGTTTGGACCACTTTATTATTGGCGCTCCAGGCACTTTGGTTCTGCGCAAAGTACTGTGTGTAAAGTACTGGGGTTTTGCCGCTTAAATACGATTCTACAAATACATAGTAGGTAAATTTGTAAGCGTGCCCTTTTTGAATGTACATGGCGGTATTCGCATCCCCAAACAGGCGCGCAAAGGCGTTGCCCGGTTTAGGGGCGTCGCTTTTAAAATGCAGCGAATTGTTGCCGGTTCGCGGTTTTAAATTAGTAATTTCACAATCGCTTACCGCGTAGGGCGTTTCAAAATCCTGCACCAAACCAGCGGTTAAATCTAAAACCCACTTGGCGTACAAGGTAATGTTGGCGCTGGGGAATACGGTGTTGGTAAAGGGAGTGCTGCAAGCGGCTTCGGTATACCAGCCGCCAAAAAGGTAGCCCGCGCGGGTTGGCTGGGGCAAATTGCCAATTTCGGTATTCGGCCTGCCAACAAGGGGGGTAGCACTGCTGCCGCCGTTACTGTTAAAGGTGATGGTAACATCGTTTACCTCGCTTAATACTACATCGTCTACAAACACGCTGGCGTATTCGCTGTATTCATCGCCCTTGGTGTTCATCATCCAAAAGCCCAAATAACCGTTTGCGGCCGGGGTTAAGCTTTGGGTAACGGTAACCCACTTGCCCTTTTCAACCGTGGTTAAATTTTTTTGCGCCAGGGTTTTATTGCCGGCGTTCCAAGCACTTTGGTTTTGCGGAAAGCATTGTATGTTCAGCACCGGAACCTTGCCGTCTAAGTAAGATTCTACATACACCTGGTAGGTCAACTGGTAGCTTTTACCCGCCTGCAAATTCTGGATTGTGCCCCTGTTGCCAAAAACAGCTACAAAGCTGTTGCCGGGCTTAGGGCAATCCTTTTTAAAATGCAGTGAATAGCTGCCCGAAACAGCCTGCGCGGTAGAAAGCTCTGCACCGCTACCAACCGAAAGGGTGCTTTCAAAATCCTGCGTGTAAATGCCGGTATTTTCCCACCTTGCGTAAAGGGTAATATCCTGCTCCGGGTAATTTTGCTGCTCAAAAAGCTGCGTTAGGGCAGAATCTAAAAACCAACCGCCAAAGGTAAAGCCCTCCTTAACCGGGGTGGGCAGGGTACCAATGGTGGTGCCGGCATTGCCGCAAAGGTCGGCAAGTTCGTTACCGCCGTTTGTATTAAAATGAATGGTGGTTTGCGCCTGCTGCTCTAACTGGACATCATCAATATACACATCTGCATAGCTGTTGCCGGCAGAGGCAGTGTTGTAGCAATAAAGGCCCAAATAGGCGTTACGGTCTGCCTTAAAGCTGCGGGTAACCGTAAACCAGGTGCCGGTTGTAGAGGTTGGCAAAATGCTAAAGGAAGCATTTTCGTCAATTGCGCCTTTATCTTTATTAATGGTTACATTAGAGTCTTTGTTCCAGCCGCTGTTGTTGGTGGTTAAATACTGCAGCACCACCGCCGAGTTGCCGGAGCTTTGAAAGGCTTTTATGTACATTTGGAATTTTACCGTGTAGGTTTTGCCTTGCTGAATGTACAGCCCGGTAGCGTCACCGCCAAAGCCGGTGCCGTAAAATAGCTTAGACCACTGGTTTTGCACATTGTTTTTAAAGTGCAGCGAGCCGTTGCTGTTGTAGCCAAAATCCGAAACAATTTCGCACCCCGAAACGGAGAAACTGCTTTCAAAATTTTGGGTCAACTTTAACGGTGCTTCTGCCTGCGCCGAAAACAGCAAAGGGTTTACAAAAACCAATGCCGCCAGCAACAAGCTTAATGAAATAGATATGCCCTTTTTCAGCATACATCTGCCTCCCAATTTAAAATTTATTCACTGTAACAATTATACCGTATATTTTTAACCTAATAAATGGTTAAAACATCATATTTTTTGTACAAAACAATAATAAAACCGTATAAAAACAGCCGCTTATAAAAAACGGCTGAAGGGGTTGTGAAAATTGGTATTAAAAGGCTTTTAATGCCGCCTGAATGTAGGGGTCGGCATCCCCTAAAAGGTGGTAATTATTTTGCTGCTCAGCGGTATAGGTAACAGTTACATCCGGGTCAATGCCCTTTTGGTCAAAACAAACGCCACTGGGCGGGTAAAATTTTGCAACTGTCATGCGCACGCAAGAGCCATCGTTAAAAAAGTAGGTGCGCTGCATAACCCCTTTACCATAGGTGGTATTGCCAACAATTTTGGCGTTCCCTGCATCGCGCAGGGCGGCGGTAAACAGCTCGGCTGCGCTGGCTGTTTCGCCGTTTGCAATTACCACCATAGGTAAATTTGTTTTTTCTTTATTAGAGCGGTACAAAACCTTTTTGGGTTGATTTTTATATTCTACCGAAATAATATTGCACTCGCCCAGTAACAAATCTAAAATTTTTGCTGCCGAATCTACCGTGCCGCCGCCGTTATCCCGTACATCAAACACCAGGCCGGTTGCCTTTTGTGTGTTGGCAAAGGCCAGTGCTTTTTCAAACTGGGTTACCGTTGCGTCATTAAACCCGGTAATTTGAATATACGCTTTTTGCCCTATTAGGCGGTAAAAAACGGTTTGCTCGGTAAACTCCCCGCACACGGGTTTTAGTTCTACCGTTTGGCTGCCGCGCAGCACCGTTAAGGTAACGGCAGTATTCTTTTGTTTTTTAATGGCCGCAACCGCTTTTTTGTAACCCAACTCTTTAACGGTTTGGCCGTCTACCGCTGTAATGCGGTCGCCAACCTTTAAGCCGGCCTGCTCGGCCGGGCCGCCCTCGTAAACGCGGTAAACATAAAGGCAGTGGTTGGCTTTTTCGTACAGCACGGTAATGCCAACGCCGTAGCTTTCGCCTTTAAAAGAATCGGCAACCGCCTCGGCCGACTTTGCCCCCTCGTAAAAGCCGTATTTATCGTCCATGGTGTCTACATAGGCGTTTAGCAGGGCTTCGTCTAACTTCTCGGTGCTAACGCTGCCGGTGTAATTTTGCTGCACCAGCCGGTTTAACGCGTAAAGCTTTGTAAGCGTTTGGCCAAAAGCACTGTTGCTAAGGTAAAGCCACAGCGCCGCCAAAGTAAGAATAATTGCCGTTACCGCCGCAATCACGGCGCACAAAACGGCCTTGCGCCGCGTAACGGTTTTAGGCATTTTAATAATTTTAGTGCCACTGCTCTCCATTTTAAAAAACGGTTTAGAATATTTTTTCAAACAATTACCTCCCCGGCCAAAGCCGTTGGCTGGGGGTAAGCGGGAATAATCCCCTGCTTACCTAAGGCCAACAAAAACAAATTTTACCAAGCGAAAGCAAAACCGCTGCGCTTGGGGCAAGGCCCTTAAAACAAGTTGTAGTTAGGCCCAGCTGCAGCACAGCGGTTAGGTTTAAATTTTTAACATTAACACAAAGTATTAAATTATTTGGCGCGGTTAAAATAAGCCATTGGGTTTACCCGGCTGCCGTTTACGCGAATTTCAAAATGCAGGTGCGGGCCGGTAGAATCGCCGGTAGAACCAACATTACCAATGCGCTGACCGGCCTTTACGGTTTGCCCGGTTCTAACGCAGGGGGTGCTGATCATGTGGCCGTAAACAGTTGCAAAGTTATTACCGCCGTGCTTACCGTGATTAATCATAACCCAGTTGCCGTAACCACCGCGGTTAAAACCGGCAGCAATTACAACGCCGTCGGCCGCCGCTACAATGGGCTTGCCATTAATGCCGGCGCTGGAAATATCTACGCCGCCGTGCAAACGGCCCCAACGCATACCAAATTTAGAGGTTAAGTTGTAGTACCCCGGGCAAGGCCAGGTAAACTGCCCGCTGGTAAACACCGGGGTGGCGGCGCCGCTGCTGCCGCTATTGGCCTTGTTTAAGGCAGCCTGAATTTCGTTTTCAAGGCTGTTGATGGCGTTTTCGTAAGATTTATTCTCTTTTTCTAAACTGGCCTTGTTGGTGTTAATAGAGTGAATAACGCTATTAATTTCGGATTGCTGCGCCTTTAAAGCGGCCTGCTTGGAGGCCAGCTTAGCTTTTACATCATTTTGAGCCGAAAGCTTTTGGTTTATTTCGGCCTTGTTGGCGTTAATGACGGCCAAAGCCTCGGTAATTTCGTTCAGCAGCTTTTTATCGTGCGAGGAGATTTTGCTGGAAACCTCACTTAGCGCTAAATACTCCGAAAAGCTGGAAGAATCCATTAAAATCAACAGGTCGTTATTGGTACTGCCGCTCATAGAAATTGAGCGCATACGCTTTTTGTAGGTGTACTTGGTTTCTTCAATTTCCTTTTGCTTTTGGTCAATTTTTTTCTGGCACTCGCTAATTTCGGCCTTGTAGCCGTTAATGGTGCTAACGCAGGCGTTAATTTCGCTTTGCGTTGCGGTAATTTGCTCTTGCAGGGCTGCTTTAATTTCATCCTGCGCGGCCTTTTGTTTTTTTAGCTGAGCAATTTTGCTTTCTAACTGTTTCGATTTACTTTCTAAATCGGCAATTTCATTACGCATTTGTGTGGTAGATTTTGCAGCCGTACTAAAGCTTTGCGCTAAAGAGAACAGCAAAACAACACTTAATAAAACTGCTACTGTTTTTTTCAAAGAAAACAATTTTTTAAACATAAAAGCTCCTTTCAAAACTCTGTGGCGCTAAAGCGGGCAAAGCTTACTTTAGTCTGCCGAAACAACAAGGCCTTTAAATTGGCCAAAAGCTTAAGGTTTTTGGCATTTAGGCCCCATTGCCTATTGCCGGTTAAAAGGCGTTTGCCCAAACCGTATTCCACCCCCAAAAAAGCCGCTTAAAGCCTTTTGGGCAACTTTTTTAACGCTTGCTTAAAGGGCTTTAAACTCGCTGCCCTCTTTACGCAAGTATTTGCTAATCATAATGGCGCTGCCAAAGGCACCGGCCAGCACGCCAATTCCGGCAAAAATGCCTAACAGCTGCCAGGCCATTTGCCCAAACGGAATTGAAATGGTAAAGGCGCTGCTCATTGTTTCGGCCGCAATGCGGTAGCAAAGGTAAACCAGCCCTTCAGATATTCCTGCCGAAATAAGGCCCAATACCATGCCCTCAATAATAAAGGGCAGCCGAATAAAGGAATCGGTGGCACCTACGGCTTTCATAATGCTAATTTCTAACTTACGGTTATACATGGTAACCCGAATGGTGTTAGAAACAATAACCAACGAGATGATACCTAAAATGCCAATAATCCAAAAACAAACCATAGCAATACTGCTTTTTAAGGCCGAAAGCTTTTTGGCTAAATCGCCGTGCGAAACAACGTTAGAAACGCCCTCGGTGTTTTTAATGGCGGCAATGGTCTGGTCAAATTGCTCCATAGAGGTTAAGGTAATTCGGCAGCCGGCCGACATGGGGTTGCCGCCTTCCTCCTCAAAAATCTCAAAAGCGCCGGCTTGATCCTCCAACACGGTGGACTTGGCATTTTCTAATGCCTTTTCGCTGGAGATGTATTCAACCGAGGCAACATTCGGCAGCTTTTGAATAGCATCGCAAACCGCTTGGGCTTCCTGCTCGTTGTGAATACGGTAGGCTGTATCGGGCACCGAGGAATTGGCCGCCTGGGACGCGTTAGAAGCGGTAGAAGAGGTGCCGATGGCCGCGGCGTCGCCGTATAATACCGAGTTTTTATCGTTAAAATAGGCCATAATAACATTTTGCTGCTCTAACGAGCTCATGCTTTTATCTACATTTTTGGTTAGCAAAACAGCCATGCCGATTAAGGTCATGCAAGCAACCAAAACGCCAACCGAGGCAACCGACATTAAACGGTTGACCCAAACGTTTTTAAAGCCTTCGTTCGTTAAATACTTTACGCTTTGCATTTTCATAAGGCACCCTCCGCGTTATCGGCCACAATGCGGCCGTTTTCCAGCATAATAACACGGTGGTGAAAATCACGAACCAGGTTATGCTCGTGCGTAACCATTAAAACCGTAGTGCCGGCCGCATTAATGCGGTTCAGCATTTCTACAATTTCATAAGACATATTCGGGTCTACATTGCCGGTAGGTTCATCGGCAATAATTAGGCGGGGTTTGTTAATTAACGCGCGGGCCAGGCCAACACGCTGCTGCTCGCCGCCCGAAAGCTCGGCCGGTTTAGAGCGGGCCTTGTGCCCCAGGCCAACCAGGCTAAGCGCCTTGGCAACCTCCCGCCGAATAAGGCTGGGCGAAGCCCCAACAACATGCATGGCAAAGGCAACATTATCAAATACATCCATAGTAGGAATTAAGCGGAAATCCTGGAACACAATGCCCATGGTGCGCCGCAGCATGGGTATTTCGCGGTGACGAATGGTAGAAAGGCGAAAACCGTTTACATAAATTTCGCCGGCGTTGGCTTTTTCCTCCCGCATAATTAACTTCATAAAAGTGCTTTTGCCGGCGCCCGAAGCACCAACCACAAACACAAACTCCCCCTGCCGGATCTGAATGTTCACATCCTCTAACGCGTGGGTGCCGGTTAAATAGGTTTTGGAAACGCCCTTAAACTCAATAACCGGGCGTTGATCTGCCGCACCCTGCGCTGCAGAAAAATTTTGTTCTTCCATTTAAAAACTTCTCCTAAAAACGGTAGTAACGGTTTTTTAAGCTTAATACTTAATGGGGTTAGACTGCAAGTATTTTTTTACCATTAAGGCAATTTTAAACACAATAGCGTGGTCAAATTCGCGCAGGTCCAGCCCGGTAATCTTTTTAATTTTATCTAACCGGTAAACCAAGGTGTTGCGGTGTACAAACAGCTTGCGCGAGGTTTCGGAAACATTTAAGTTATTCTCAAAAAAGCGCTGAATGGTAAACAGTGTTTCCTGGTCTAAGCTTTCAATAGAGCCGCGCTTAAAAATCTCCCGCAAAAAGGTTTCGCACAAGGTGGTGGGCAGCTGGTAAATTAACCGGGCAATGCCAAGGTTATCGTAGCTTACAATGGCTTTTTCGGTATCAAACACCTTGCCAACCTCTAAGGCCATTTGCGCCTCTTTAAACGAGCGGGCTAAGTCTTTAATATTTTCCACCACGGTGCCAATGCCAACTACAACATGGGTGTAAAATTCGCCCGAAAGGGTATCTACAATACTGCGGGCCAATTTTTCTAAGTGCTTGGTTTCAATATCCTGCTTAATCTCTTTTACAATGGCAATATCAGTCTCGCTAATGTTAATGACAAAATCGCGCGCCTTGTCGGGGAACAGGTTTTGCATTACCTCGTAAACCGAAACATCATTGTGCGAAGTAATGCGAATTAACAGCACCACACGGGCAACATCGTTGGTAAAATGCAGCTCGCGAGATTTTAAGTAAATATCGCCGGGCAAAATATTATCTAAAATAACATTTTTAATAAAGTTGCCGCGATCGTACTTTTCGTCGTGAAAATGTTTAATGTTGGAAAGGGCAACCGCTAAAATTGCGCAGTATTTTGCGGCCTGCGGATCTGTCCCCTCTACAAAAAGGGTGTATTCCGGGTGTTGCGGCGTACCAAAAGGCTTATAGGTAAAACGGCCGCTGACAAACGCTTCGTTCCCGCTAACAATGGGAAAAGTTTCAAACTCCTGCGTTTCACCAATACGAACCAGCTCGCTGCAGGCAATAACGGTGCAGTTTTCATCCATTACGCCAATGGTACGGTCAATAGCGTCTTTCATCTGGTGAACAATGCCCTGAAATAACCGATTAGACATATTTTTTACAACTCCTTATTTTTTAGCCTATAAAAGCAAAACTTTTAAACAAAAAAGCATTAAAAAAAACAAACTACAAATTTCAACATTATATATTTTACAGCATTTTAGGTAGAATTGCAAGGCCTTTTTAACAAAACGGTTAAAAAAATTACAAAAAGGTTACAATTTCCAAACGCAGGGCCTAAAAAAGGCCGCGCAGCCAAAAAGTGGCCATGCAAACAAGCGGGAATGAGCTGTTTCACACATTCCCGCCACGCCAGGCAAGCGCAACTGCGGCCCTACGAAACCGCAAACGCAGCTTGTTTAATTTTTTTGTTTACTACCGAGTAAAACCAACAATAAATGGCCTCCCCCAGTTCCTGGTAAATGGGGTCGCCGTCATGCGCGCAAAGCATGGCAAAGGTTTGGCCAATGCGGCGGTCAACCTCGGTGCCCCGCCGGTAAGATAAATAGTAGAACGAAAAGGCGCCGGTATCGGTCGAACGGTCCGGCAGATCGGCGTCAATGGCCCTTAGCGCGTCAAAAAACGCAGCCTTGGCAATTTTAACGGTACAAACCGCCGGGCACTGCGTTTCCAGCGAGCTTAAAACCGTAAAGCAAAGTAACAGCAGCTTTTGGCGATCCAGCTCGTCGCTGTCGCCGGGGCAGCTGCCGTCAAAGCAGTCGTTATTTCCGGCGGAAACAAAAGCCTCGGCCAACGCGGCCCCCAGCTTTTTTGCGCGTTCAATGTTACCGTTTGCAACCTCTCTGGGGTACTCCTCAAAGCCGGAAACATCGGTTTTTTCTACCTCTTTTTGCTGCGAAGGCTTGTCCCCCGCTATTTTCATATCATAATCCTGACACAAATTACTCACCTGCTTTTGCTTTGTAGGCAATTAACGCCTGCGCCAATTGGTCGGGGCAGGAGGTTGGCTTAAAGCCACAGCGAATATGCTGCAACCGCTGAATTACCTCATCTACCGGCATACCGCGAACCAATGCGCCTACCCCCTGCGTATTGCCGGAGCAGCCGCCGCGGAATTTTACCGACTGAACAATATTGTTTTGCACTTCAATTTCAATAGCGGTAGAACAAACACCGCTTGGTTTGTAGGTAAAGGTCATTTAAAAACACATCCTAACTATTTTAACAGCGCCTAAATTTTTATTTTTCGGGCTTTTAACACCAAAAGCTTTTTAAACCCAAAAGCAATTTTTAAGCTACCCCTTAGCGCAGCCCTGCCGGGCCGGCCAAAGCTAAAGCTTAAAATTTTGCGGGTTTTGGTCCAGCGTGATTTCGGATAGCTTTTTTTTAATGTAACAGGTAATGTCGGCAAAAACGGCGCGATACCGGCAATAACCCTCGGGGTGCGTGCAGGTCTCCCCCGCCAGCTGGCAGCGATTAAGCGAAAGCGGGCCGTTCATGGTTTCAAAAACATCTAACAAGGTTATGCTGCCGGCAGGCTTGGCCAAACGGTAGCCGCCCTTGCTGCCGCGCACCGAGCCAACCAGCCCGGCTAAAACCAGCTTGTGCAAAATTTTTAAAGCAAAGCGCTGACTAACGCCGGTTTTTTCAGAAATTTCTACCGCGCCAATGCGTGCGTCCTGCTCCGAAAGGCAGGAAAGAATACGAATGGCATAATCGGTTTCACTGTTTAAAAGCATAAAGAATTACCTATCCTTAAACCGGTTGCTGCGAACCGGGTGGCGCAGCTTACGCAAAGCCTTTGCCTCAATTTGGCGAATACGCTCGCGAGTTACTTTAAATTCGGAGCCAACCTCCTCCAGCGTGTGGCAGCGGCCGTCTTTTAACCCAAAGCGCAGGCGAATAACCTGCTCCTCGCGGGAAGTTAGGGTTTTTAAAACGCTGTCAATGTCCTCATTCGTAATGGTTTTCAACGCGGCGTCATCCGGCGCTAAGGCGTCTTCATCCCGAATAAAGTCCATTAACCGGCTGTCCTCCTCCGGGCCAATCGGCGTTTCCATAGAAACGGGCTCCTGCGCTACGCGCATAATTTCGCGCACCCGCTCTACCGAAAGCTCCATGCGTTCGGCAATCATCTCTTCGCTGGGCTCCTGCCCGTTTTCGTGCAACAGCTGGCTTTGTACCTTTTTTAAGCGATTAATGGTTTCTACCATGTGCACGGGAATACGAATGGTTCTTGCCTGGTCGGCAATGGCGCGGGTAATGGCCTGGCGAATCCACCAGGTGGCGTAGGTAGAAAATTTAAAGCCCTTGTTATAATCAAACTTTTCTACCGCTTTAATTAGGCCAACATTGCCCTCTTGAATTAAATCTAAAAAGTGCATCCCGCGGCCAACATATTTTTTTGCAATGCTAACTACCAAGCGCAAATTTGCCTCGGTCAGCCGCTTTTTTGCCGCGTCATCGCCATTGCTGATTCGAATGGCTAAATCTTTTTCCTCATCGTTACTTAACAGGGGCACCCGGCCAATTTCTTTTAAATAAACCTTAACCGGGTCGTCTAATGTTAAAGAGCTGTCTACCGATGTGTCGATGCTTAAATTATCAGCGTCAATTTCCTCCAGCTCATCGGCGGTGGGCTCGTCATAATCTAAATCCAGCACCGGCGGTTCGGCCGAAAGGGTTTCTAAATCCTCCGGCACTTCTTCAATATCGTCCAGCTCCTCTTTTTCGTCGGCTTCCTCAGGCAGCGGCTCGTCCGGCCTTGGCTCCTGCGCCGCAATCTCCGCGTCAATTAACTCGTCTGCCAGCAGGGCCTCGTCTTTTTTTGCTTTTTCTTTACTCATTGCCGTTGTGCTCCTTTTTTACTTCTAATCATTTTTGTTATTTCATCTGCCCATTGCTCTTGCGAAAGGCTCCCGCTTTGGGACAGTTGTTGTTTTTCGTTTTCTTCCCGCAGCGTTTGAACCGACTGTTTAAAAGACTCGGCCGGGTTGTTAAACGCGCTGCGTTTAGCAGTAAGGGAGGTAATGTAGCCAATTTCCTCCGGCGTGTAATCGGCGGCAATAAAGCCAATATCAAACGCCGCGCCCTGCTGCGCACAGACCGTTAAGCTACGCAAAACGCGCCGGTTTAAAGCCGAAACAAACAAAGGGGATAAATCCTGCTGCCGGGTTAAATAATCGGGATGGGAAATTAGCAGGGCTAAAATTTCCTCCTCGGCGCTAACGGCGCGGGCCAGCCTTTGTTTTTCGGGGTTTACGGCGTTTGGCTGCAGGCGGGGGGTAACAATTTCGCGCAGCTTGGCCCGCTGGCCGGAAAAATGCTTTTTTTTACGCAGCTGTTCTACCTTGGCGGCCAAAACCTCTTTTGAAACGCTGAATTTTTGCGCCAGCCTGCCAATGTACAAATCGGCTGCAATTTGGTCCTGCAGCTGCGAAAGCTCCTCGGCGGCGCGGTTTAAATATTTGCTGCGGCCGTCGTCGGTTTGTAAATTAAGGCCGGCAGCGGCGGCATGCAGGCGGTATTCCACCTCGTTCACGGCGCCGTCTAAAATTGCGCGGAATTTTTCCGCCCCGTTTTTTTTAATGTATTCGTCCGGGTCTTTGCCGTCATCTACCGCCATAACCCGAACCGAAAGCCCGGTTTTGCCTAAAACCTCCATGGCGCGGGCAACGGCTTTTTGGCCGGCGGCGTCACTGTCAAAGCTTAGCACAACCTCTTTCGTGTAGCGGGCCAACAGGCGGGCGTGCTCGTCGGTAAAGGCGGTACCTAAGGTGCCAATGGTGTTTTCAAACCCGGCCTGATGCAAGGAGATAACATCCATATTCCCCTCTACCACCAAAATGCGCTCGCTGCAAAAGTTTTTGGCAAAATTAAGGCCAAACAGCTCCTTGCTTTTTTTGTAAACGGCAGTGTCAGAGGTGTTAACATATTTTCCGCCGCGTTCCTCATCCGGCGCGCGGCGCCCGCTAAAGCCAATTACATTGCCGCGTAAATCAAATATTGGAAACATGGTGCGCTTGCGAAAACGGTCGTAATAACCGCCGCGGTTGCCCTTTACAATAACGTTTGCCTGCTCCATTTCGGTTAAGCGAAAGCCTTTAGCTTTTAAATGCTTTAAAAGCTCCTCCCACGCGTCGGGCGCAACACCTAAACCAAAATGCCGAATGGTTTGAAGCGTAAGACCGCGGCCGGTTAAATAATCTAACGCCCACTTGCCGCCCGGGGTAAACAGGTAAGCGTGGTAAAATCGAGCCGCCTCGCGGTTAATTTCTAAAATCCGCTTTTTCAGCCGGGCGTAAGAATCGTCATAATCCCCCTCTGGAATAACCACGCCGGCACGGTCGGCCAATTTTTTTAAGGCCTCAATGTAATCTAAATTTTCTATTTGGCGAATAAAATTAACGCTATCCCCCCCGGCACCGCAGCCAAAACAGTAGTAAGAGCTGCTTTCGGGGTACACGGTAAAGGAGGGCGTTTTTTCACTGTGAAAGGGGCAAAGCCCTTTTAGGTTTCGCCCGGCCCGCTTTAATTGAACATAAGGGGCAATAACCTCCTCAATCGGTTTTTTTTCTTTAATCTCCTGTATTACCGATTCGGGAATACGCAATTTTAATCACCTCCTGCAAACGGGCCTTAACCGGCTAAAAACACGGCTTAGGCCGGCAAAGTTAAACCCTGCACACCTTGAAACAAAAGAATTTTGGTTTTACTAATTTTTTTTAAATCGGCGCTTGTGCGCGTGCGCCATAGGCTAAACAAAGCGCTTAAGCTACAAAGTGCCGGCCCACGCTTTGGGAATAAACAATCGGCTGTAAACATCAATGGCGTAATGGTCGGTCATGCCGGCAATGTAATCGGCAACGGCACGGTTGACACCCTCGGCCGCCGCAATTTTTTGGTACTCCTGCGGCAGGGCGTTTTCGTGCCGCAAAAAGTAGCGGTACAGCCCCTCTATGATGCCGCCCACCTTGCTCTCCTCCCCTTTTGCTACGGGGTTGGTATACACCCGCTCGTACAAAAAGGCGTGCAGCTCCTCAAAATAGCGCGCAGTGTCGGGGTCCATTTTAATGTTTTCAATGCTGTTAAAAATAACGGCCTTTACCATGGCGTTAATTCGCTCGCTTTTTGAGCGGCCAAGGTAATTGCGAATGTCGCTGCTAATATCGGTCTCGGCAATAACGCCGGCACGCACTGCGTCGTCAATATCGTGGTTAATGTAGGCAATCCGGTCGGAAATGCGAACAATTTGCCCTTCTAAGGTGTTGGGCTGTGGGCCGGTGGTATGGCGGTCAATGCCGTTTAAAACCTCAACGGTTAGGTTTAAGCCGCGGCCGTTATTTTCAAGCAAGCGGCAAACCCGAACACTTTGCTCGTAGTGCCGAAAGCCGCCGGGTACCAACGCGTTTAAGGCCCGCTCACCCGCGTGGCCAAAAGGGGTGTGCCCTAAATCGTGCCCTAAGGCAATGGCCTCGGTTAAATCCTCGTTTAAACGCAAAGCGCGCGCAATGGTGCGGGCAATTTGCGCAACCTCTAAGGTGTGGGTCAGCCGGGTGCGGTAATGGTCCGATTCCGGCGCTAAAAACACCTGCGTTTTGTGCTTTAACCGGCGAAAGGCCTTGCAGTGAATAATGCGGTCACGGTCCCGCTGAAAAACAGTTCGCAGATCGCACTGCGGCTCCTCCCGCTCGCGTCCAAGGCTCTCGGCGCTTTTTACCGCGTGGGCCGAAAGCATTTGTTTTTCCAGCCGTTCGGTACACTCCCGAATATTTTCCGGCATACAAAGCCCCCTTTGCACAGGTTTATCATTCTATTATTCGTAAAAAATACCGAAAACCCTTTTTTTATTTTAAAAACCTTAAAATAATTTTTAAAAACCGTAAAATATTTTTTCCTGCTCGGTAAAATGCAGGCGGCCGGCAAAGGTCTCGGTCATTAAATTTAAAAAATCGGCAAGTGCGCTGTTTTGCAATACCAGCCGCAGGTTAACCTGCTCGGCAAAATCGGCGCCAATCGGCTGCACGCCGGGGCGGTGCAAAAGCGGCTCCAGCACGGCGTAATCGGCGTAGCTGCACTGCCCGGTTAAAACGGTGGCCGGCTTCATGGTTAAAATTTTGCCGGCGGCAATACCGGCACAGGCGGTTTCAAAGTAGGCGCGAACCAGCCCCCCGGTGCCCAACAGCACCCCGCCAAAATAACGGGTTACCGTAACGGCGCAATTGGTTAAGCCAAAATGCCCAATGGCCTGAAAAACCGGAAGTCCGGCGGTAGAGTGCGGCTCGCCGTCGTCAGAATAACGGGCCAAATTGCCGTTTTTTAACAAAAAGGCCGTAACATTGTGGCGCGCGTCGCGGTAAGTTTTTTTTATTTCGCTAAAAAAATCCGCCGCCTGCTGCTCGGTGCAAACCGGCACAACGGTTGCAATAAACCGCGACTTTTTAAAGGTAAGCTCGGCTGTACTGCGCCCAGCCGGCGTTTTATATTCCTGCAATCTACCGCCCCCTTGGCCAAAAACGGCCGCCGCCCAAAGCCCGCGGCGCCCAAGCGTTGTTACATTAGCCCGCACGAGCCACTACAAAAAGGTAATAAAAATACACATTATATTATAGCATTACCGCAAAGCAATAGCAACCAAAAATGTTTAAATTTACACATTTTTCACGCTTTTTTGCGCCCAAAAGCCCCTTTTGCTTGCCCGTTAAATACCCCCACCGCAAAAAACTGTTGCAATTACCCCCAAATTATACTATAATTCTAGTACGAATAAGGTGTTTTTTGGGCTGCAAGGCATTACCAAAGCCCTTGGCAACAAATATTTTTAATTTGGGGGTCTACCTTTGATTTGGCACAGCGCACCGCTAAGCGATGTTTTAAACGAACTAAAAACCGGCAGTGAAAACGGGCTTTCGCCCGCCGAAGCCGCCGAACGCCTGCGCAAGGTTGGGTTAAACCAGCTTAAAGCGGAGGAAAAATCCTCCCCTTTTCGGCACCTGCTCAGTCGGCTTGCCGATCCGTGGTCTATTTTATTAGTACTGGCCGTTGTTGTTACCATTATTATTAACCTTATTACGGGCAGCGGCTCTTGGTGGGAGCCAATTTTAATTTTAGCCGTACTGCTGTTAAACGCCGCCTTTACCGCCATTTTTAAGCAAAAGGCCGAACGGGCGCTTAGCAGCCTAAACGCCGGGGTTAAAAGCACGGCGCAGGTTTTGCGCGGCGGCAAACAAATGGCAGTTAGCTCTGAGCTATTGGTTCCGGGCGATATTGTTTTGCTTTCGCAGGGGGCTCTTATTCCGGCCGACGGCCGGCTGTTGGAATGTACGGGTTTAAGCTGTGATGAATCGGCCCTAACCGGGGAAAGCGCCCCTTGCGAGAAGGACGCCGCCGTTTTGCCCGACGACATTACCCCGCTGGACGGGCGGCGCAACATGGTATACATGGGCTGCACGGTTTTACACGGCACCGCTGTTTTTGCGGTTACCGACACCGGGCTTAGCGCTGAATACGGCAAGCAGGTTTTGTTGGCGCACCAAAATGCCGAGGCCAATTTACCGGCAAAAAAACGGTTAGATTCTATTTGCCGCGCCGTTAGCGTTGGGGCGGCGTTGGCCGGGCTGTTGCTTTTTATTTTGCTGTTTGCCTTTACAAGCCAGGGCGCCGAAACCTTTGCAGCGGCCTTTGTGGCAAGGCTAATGCTTTCGGTTGCGTTTGTTGTTGCCATTTTGCCCGAAAGTATTTCGGTTATTTTTACCGTTTCTATTGCGCAGGGCATTTTAAAAATGGCCCGGCAGCACGCGGTGCTGAAAAATATTTCTAAAATAGAAAATTTGGCGGCGGTTAGCGTTATTTGTGCCGATAAAACCGGCACCATGACCCAAAACAAAATGCAGCTTAGGCAGATTTTTGACGGCAACGTTACGGTAGATTTAAAAACAACCGAGCCTACCGAGAATATGAAAACCCTACTGCAAATGGGCGCATTATGCTGCGACGCCAGCGTTGAACTGACCTCCTCGGGCAAGCAATTAAAACGCGGGGACGCCACCGAAGCAGCCATTGTTGCCGCCTGCCTAAAATATTGCGGATTACAAAAGCAGGAGCTGGAAAACACCTACCCCAGAATGTACGCCGTTCCGTTTGATTCGCAGCGCCAGCTAATGACAACGGTAAACATGATCAACAACCGGCACTACGCCATTGTAAAAGGCGCACCGGATAAGCTTTTGGCCTGTTGCACAACCGGAAATTTTGAAGCGGCAAAAGCGCAGATAGAGGCATTTTCGGCCAATGCGCTGCGTGTCATTGCCGTTGGCATGAAACCGTTAGACGCCTTAGACGCCAACCCAACGGCCGAAAGCATGGAATGTGATTTAACCCTAATGGGCATTTTTGGGTTAGGCGACGCCATTCGGGAGGATACGGTTAACGCCCTGCAAAGCTGCGAAAGCGCCGGTATTCGCACCGTTATTTTAACCGGTGATAACCGCATTACCGCCGAGGCCGCCGGCAAACAGCTTGGCATTTTAAAAGGCGACCTACACACTGCGACCGGCGAGCAGCTTGCCGCATTGACTGATGAGGATCTGTGCGCGGCGGTTTCTAAAATCGGGGTCTACTCCCGGTTAGACGCAGCCGCCCGCGACCGCGTAATAAAGGCCTACCGCGACCGCGGAGAGGTTGTTGCCGTTACAGGCGACGAAGTGCGCGATTCTTTAGCCCTTAAAACCGCCGATGTTGGCTTTGCTTTAGGCCAAAAAGGCACCGACGCTGCCAAAAGCTCGGCCGATGTTGTTTTAACCGACGACAGCTTTTCGGCCGCCGTGCAAACAGTTGCCCTTGCCCGCAACACCCTAAGTAACATAAAGCGGGCCATTGGCTTTTTGTTTAGCAGCAATTTGGGTGAATTAATTTTTATGCTGCTGGGCGTTGTTTTATTCCGACTGCCGCCACTTACCGCTTTGGGCCTGCTTTGGATCAATTTAATTACCGACTGCGCCCCAGCGGTTGCCTTAGCCACCGTTGCGCCAACTAAAATGACGATGCACCAAAAGCCCACCGAGCGGGGTCGCTGGTTTGGCGCGGCATTACAGCCGCTGTTAGCGCTGCAGGGCGCTGCCATTGCCGCCGTAAGCCTAATTGCCTTTGCAGTTGGCAAAGCCACCTCGCCGGAGGTTGGAATTTCTGCCGCTTTATTCACCTTAGGGCTTTCTCAACTATTCGGCGCCGTAAACACCCTTTCCAACAGCCCGCTATTTTTGGCAAAGCCGCGCCTTAGCCTAACCGCCAACGCCGCGTTTTTGTGCGGCCTGCTGCTTTTGCTGCTTTCGGCCTTTACGCCGCTGGCAAGCCTGTTTGGCGGCTGCGTACTGCCGGCCGGCACCGGGTTTACCTGCTTTGCCCTTGCGGCTGTTGTGCCCGTAACCGGCGAGCTGATTAAGTTAGCCCGCACCTACTTGTTTAAACCCGGCCGTTAAAAGGTAAACAAGCAATTTAAAGCTCTATTGTAAAAGAATAAAACGAACGCCTGCCCCCGCAACTTAAAATTAGCTGCGGGGGCAGTTTAAAACCAGTTTCATTTTAAAAACCAAGGGGGTACCGAATTTTACTCAAAAATCGGTTCAAAATTTTCAATGGCGTGCATCAGCTTGGGGTGGTAAATTATAAAATGAATGGCCGGGTCTTTGTTTTTGGTAATTTGCACATACTGCCCCGCTACCTCGGTAATAGAAATATTTTGAAACACCTTGCTTTGGTTTAAAACAGCCTTGTAATTTTTGTTTTGGTACTGCAAAGTGGTGTTTAGGTGGCTTTCGTATTCCTCCCGGGTGTAAAAAATGCCGTTTTCCAAAAACAAATCCTGCAGTGCAAGGCCTACGGCAGCCTTTTCGGCAAAGGCCATTTCGGCGCTGTTGCCGGTTCAATAATACTTGCCGCTGTTGTGGTCTTCGCCAATACATTCCCCACACAGCGCATATTTACCCGAAACATAGTTTAAATGGTGGTACGGCTCAATTTTTGCATTTTTAAAATAATAGGGCGAAACCTGCCAGGTCTATAAATGGGAATCCAGCTTTCCAGCCCCAGCATCATCTCCCGAAAGGGGCGGTCTAAATGGTGTATCATATTTAACTGCAAACCTTTTTAGGCAAACCGCACTGCCAATGCAGGAAGCCGAAGAAAACCAACCCCAAACCCCGACCGAGTAGTTCCCCAGCCAAGTAGCTTTAGCCAAAAACCTCTTTAAAGCAGCGGCCTAAGCGCTTTTCCACTGTCCCTTAAAAGTCTGCATTTAAGCACTTGGCATTAAGAGCTCGGCATTTAAGCACTTAGGCCGGGCAACCGCCTTTTACGGCGGCAGCGTTTGTTTTTAAATTATCTTAATACCACGCACAGCCCGGCGCCGTTTGGCGCCGGGCTGCACTATTTTAAAAGCGCCGGCAGCTACATTGCTGCCGGCGCTTTAGCTATTTTATTGCCAAATGAAAAACACAATGGAAAAGAAAATGCCCAACACGCCGCAAAGCAGACCAACATGCGGCAAGGAGGTTAACTCCTTAGCCTTTACCCGGTCTACCACGGCAAAGCCAACCGCCAAAATGCCGGCAATTAACGCGTAAACCGTTAGGTGGTAGCAAAGCAGTACCGAGAACGCCCCTAAAAGCAGCGCCGGTATTTTAAAAAGGTTACCGGTATAAGGCAGCTTTCCGGCCGGCAGCGGCTCACTTTCGTGGCAAATGGGAGCGGTGTTTTTGGGGTCGGTTTGTTTTTGCGGTTCCATTACAGTGCTAAATCACTGGCCATGTTGTAAGCGGCCGTGTCAAATTCTTTGGTCATATTCAAGGCTTCTACAATATCGTAATCAACAATTTTTTCGTCGTGGTAGCAAACAACACGGTTGCCAATACCGTTTTTTAGCAGTTTAACAGCAGCGTAGGCCATTTCACTGGCAGCTACACGATCCCGCACGGTGGGGTTGCCGCCGCGCTGTACATGCCCTAAAACGGTGCAGCGGGCGTCAATACCGGTGCGGGCGGTAATTTCCTTGGTAACGGTTTCGGCGCTGAGCTCAGCCCCTTCGGCCACCACAATAATAAAGTGCTGCTTGCCATTTTTCTTGGTTTCAACAATCTTGTTGCAAATCTGCTCAATAGTGCAGGGCACCTCGGGCACTAAAATGGCGGTTGCACCAACGGCAATGCCGGTTTGCAAAGCCAGGTGGCCGGCGTGCCGACCCATAACCTCAACCACGCTGCAGCGGTCGTGCGACTGGGTGGTATCGCGCAGCTTGTCTACCATTTCCATAGCGGTGTTCATGGCAGTATCAAACCCAATGGTGTAATCGGTGGAGGAAATATCGTTATCGATAGTGCCGGGAACGCCTACGCACGGAAAACCGCGTACTGAAAGATCGCGCGCGCCGCGGTAAGAGCCGTCGCCCCCAATGACAACCAAGCCCTCAATCCCAAATTTTTTGCAGTTGGCAATGGCTTTGGCCATGCCCTCCTCGGTTTTAAATTCGGGGCTGCGGGCAGTGTAAAGAATGGTGCCGCCGCGGTGAATAATATCTGAAACGCTGCGGGCGTTTAAAGGTTTAATATCCCCGTTAATAAGCCCGTTGTAGCCGCGGTAAACACCCACAACTTCCATATCCATTGAAATGGCAGCACGCACAACACCGCGAATGGCAGCGTTCATACCGGGTGCGTCCCCGCCGCTTGTTAAAACACCGATCTTTTTCATTCAAGATCACCCTTTCATATCATATAAAATATCCCATTTAAAACAATATAGATTCATCATAACATATTTTAAAAAATTATTCAACCGTTTTTACGTTATTTTTCCCCACAATATTGCAAATTTTCAAATAAAGCGGGCTGTTTTTTGCAAAATTGGCTTTTTTGGCGGCCAACAGCTGCTTGCCGGTATCGGCACAGTAAATAATAACCGGGGCGCCGTTTTCGGCCAGCACGGCGTTAATTTGCCGCAGTAAGTCGTTGTTCTTTGTTGGAAGACGCAAAAACAGCTTTTGGTAATCTGGTCCGGGCAGCCGGTTTAACGCCAAATTTGGCTCTGCCGGTTCGGCCCCGCCGGCGTTGGCGCTTTGCTGCGGGGCGGGCGCCGTTTCAATTTTATCGCAAATTAATTCGCCGGGGCGGTCCTCCTGCCGGGAAACGCGGCCGCTAACCAAAAGCACGCTACCCCCTTGTAAAACAGGGCGAGCCTGATTAAATATTTTTGGGAAAACGGTAATGTGCACGGCGTCGGTTAGATCCTCGGCGCTTAAAAAAGCCATAACGCCGCCGTTTTTGGTTGTTTTGGTTTTTACCTCGTTTAAAAGCACCAAAAGCTTTACCCGCGCGCCATCTGGCAGTGCCGGGCCGGTTACCTCGGCCGCCTGCTGCACCTTTAGCGCTTTTGAAAGCGACTTGTACTTATTCAGCGGGTGCCCGGTTAGGTACATTCCGGTTGCTTCACGCTCAAAATTAAGGCGCTGTTCCTCCGGCATTTCGGGCACATTCGGCAATTCAAAGGTTAATTGCTGCGGCTCGGCCAAAGTATCAAACAGCGTTTGCTGCCCGTTGGCGCTGCGGGCGGCCTCTTGGCTGCAGGCCAACAAAATTTCGTCTAACGCCTGCAGCATTTGCCGGCGGTTGGCCCCTAAAGAATCTAACGCGCCGCATTTAATTAGGCTCTCTACCGCGCGGCGGTTTAACTCCCGCCCGTTTACACGGCGGCAAAAATCTAAAATACCGGTGTAGGAACCGTTTTTGCGCTCGGCAATTATTTTTTGAATAAAACCGGCACCTAAATTTTTAACCGCCAGCAGCCCAAACCGAATGTAACCGTTGCGCACGGTAAAATCCAAATCGCTTTCGTTTACATCCGGCGGCAAAATTTTAATACCTAAGCGGGCGCACTCGGCACTGTACTGGTTTACCTTGCCGGGCTGACCCAGCACGCTGGAAAGCAAAGCCGCCATGTATTCGGCCGGGTAATGCGCCTTTAGGTACGCGGTTTGGTAAGAAATTACCGCGTAGGCCGCCGCGTGCGATTTATTAAAGGCGTAAGAACTAAAATCCGAAATATCGTTATAAATCTCCTCGGCAACCGGCTCGGGCACGCCGCGCGCAACTGCCCCTTCAATTAGCACCTTGCCGTTTTCATCCTTTTCGCCGAAAATAAAGGTTTGGCGCTCCTTTTGCATAACATCGTGCTTTTTTTTAGACATGGCCCGGCGAACAATATCGGCCCGGCCAAGCGAGTAGCCCGCCAGCTCGCGAAAAATGCGCATAACTTGCTCCTGGTACACAATGCAGCCGTAGGTTACCGCTAAAATTGGTTTTAAAAGCGGCGTTTTGTACTGTACCTGCTCCGGGTGGTGCCGATTATAAACATAGGTTGGAATAGATTTACGCGGCCCCGGCCGGTAAAGCGACAAAATAGCAATGAGGTCCTCTAAGCTTTCGGGCCCAAAGGCGCGCAAAACATTTTTCATGCCCTCCGACTCAAACTGAAACACCCCGTCGGTATTGCCCTGCGCCATCATGTGCAGCGTTTTCGGGTCATTTTCCGGAATGGTTTCTATTTTAAAATCGGGCTCCCGGCGAGCAACCATTTTTTCGGCGTCACGAATAATGGTAAGATTCCTTAGGCCCAAAAAGTCCATTTTTAACAGGCCAAGCTCCTCTAACTCGGTCATGGTGTACTGGGTTACAACCGTATCGTCGTTTACCGCTAAGGGAACATAATCGGCTACCGGGCGGTCGGAAATAACAACCCCGGCCGCGTGGGTAGAGGCGTGCCGCGGCATTCCCTCTACCTTTAAGCAAAGGTTCAGCAGCTCTTTTACCGTGTCGTCACTTTCGGCCAGCTGTTTTAGCTCCGGCACCGTTTGCAAGGCTCTATTTAGGCTCATGCCGTGCTCTAAGGGAATCAACTTTGCCACCCTGTCGCAGGTGTTGTACGGCAAATTCAGCACGCGGCCAACATCCCGCACGGCGGCGCGTGCCGCCAGCGTACCAAAGGTAACAATTTGGCTTACATGGCTTTTGCCGTATTTTTTAATTACATAATCAATAACCTCTTGCCGGCGAACATAACAAAAATCAACATCAAAATCCGGCATAGATACGCGTTCGGGGTTTAAAAAACGCTCAAATAATAAATCGTACCGAATGGGGTCTATGCCCGTAATGCCAATGCAGTAGGCTGCCAGGCTGCCCGCGCCGGAGCCACGGCCGGGGCCAACCGGTATGCCCTGGCTTTTGGCGTACAAAACATAATCGGCAACAATTAAATAATAATCGGTAAAACCCATTTTTTGAATAACCGAAAGCTCATATTCCAGCCGTTTTACAACATTTTCCGGCGGGTTTTTGCCGTAATGGTGCTGCAGCCCCTCGCGACATTTTTGGGTTAAATACTCAAAATGATCCTGCGGGCCAATATCAATATACGGCAGCTTTAGCTCGTGAAAAGTAAAGCTAACGCTGCAGCGGTCGGCAATTTTTTGCGTGTTTTGCAGGGCGGCCTCGTCTAGCGGAAAGGCCTTAGCCATTTCGGCCTGGGTTTTTAAATAAAACTCCTCGGTTTCAAAGCGCAGCAGGTCGCTGTCGCCCAACTTTTTGCCGGTGCCAATCGCCAGCAAAACCTCCTGCACTTTGCTGTCCTGCCGGGTTAAATAGTGCACATCATTGGTGCAAACAAGGCCAATGCCCGTTTTTTTGGCAATAGCCTTTAAACCGGCATTTACCTGCTGCTGGCCCTGCAGGCCGTGATTTTGCAGTTCTAAATAAAAATGATCCGGGCCAAAAATTTCGGCGTACTCCTGCGCGGTTTGCAGGGCTTTTTCCTCCTCCCCGTACAAAATAGCACGCGGAATTTCACCCGCCAAGCAGGCCGAAAGCGCAATAAGCCCCTCGTGGTGCTGCCGCAGCAGCTCTTTATCTATTCTGGGGCGGGTGTAAAACCCCTCGGTAAAGCCGAGCGAAACCATGCGGATTAAATTTTGGTAGCCGCGGTTATTTTCGCACAGCAGCACCAGGTGGTTGTAGGGCGACTGTACCCCCTTTGTTTTTTCAAACCGGGAGCCGGGCGCTACATAAACCTCGCAGCCAAAAATAGGCTTAATGCCGTGCTGCAAGGCTTTTTTGTAAAATTCAAGGGCGCCGTACATCACTCCGTGGTCGGTTATAGCAACGGCGGTTTGCCCGGCGGCCTTTACTGCCAAAAATAAATCGTCTAACCGGCAGGCACCGTCTAACAAGCTGTATTCGGTGTGTAAATGCAAATGTACAAAGCCCAAGGCAAAGCCCCCTTTAAACAAAATTTTAGCCGTATTTTAAGCCGGCCAAGCCCTTTAAATTTTTTGGAGCCAAACAAGGCCTTTAAAAGCTTAATTTTAGCAATAAGCTTTGTTTGAACCGCCAAAAGAGTTAAGCGTTTGGCCCTTTACGCTTTTAACCAATTTAAGCTTACCCTTTAAAAAGCAGCGGTAAAAGGCAGCGTTTTAACCGTTGGCCGATTTTTGCGCCAACAGCACCAGCTTGTTCAGCCGGTGGTTTAGGCCGGAGCGGGTAACCGGGGCGGCGCATTTGGCGCAAAGCTCTTGTAAAGAGGCGTCTGGAAACGCCTCGCGCAGGGCGGCGGCCTCCTGCAATTCCGGGGAAAGGCCATCTAACAAACCAAGCTTTTTTAAAACGGCAATGGCCTCGCGCTGGCGCACCGCGGCGCCAACGGTTTTAGAAATGTTAGCCGCCTCGCAGTTGGTTAAGCGGTTGTAGTGATTACGAATATCCTTATACACCTTAATTTCGGCCAGCTCCAGCGTAAAACGGGTGGCCCGAATGGTTGTTAAAAGGTCCTCTATTTGGGCGCTGCCCTTAAAATAAAGCACAACAGCCCCGCTGCGAATTGCAACCCCAGGCGTTAGGCCTATTTTGCCCAAAAGCACGGCAAATAAATCTACCGGCTGCGTTTTGTGCAGGCAAAACTCGGCGTGGTATTCTTTTTTAGGGTCGGTAATGCTGCCGCAGGCCAAAAAAGCCCCACGCACAAAAGCCGAAACGCAGCAATCTTTATTTAAAATTTGCGGCGGCAGCGCGGTAACGCCGTTTGGGGTAAAGCCGTAGGCCTTAAAAATTTTTTGGCAGCTTCCGGGATTGTTGACCGTAACAGTGTAGCCCTCGCGCACGGCCGCGGCCTTTTGGGGCTGTGCCGTTACCGCAAAGCACTTTTCAAGGTAGCTGCAAAGGCGGTTAGCAACAGCCTCGCTCTCGGAATAAAATAAAATTTTGTGTAAAGAAAAAACCCGACCAAACAGCAATAAGCCGAGGCACTCGGCTAACCTGCAGCAGGCGGGCGTTTTTACCTTGCAAAGCTCGTTTTTCACTTCGGATGAAAAGGACACTGGCAACATCCCCGTAAATTATTCCAAAAATTAACGCTTATTAATGCTTATCAATATCGCGGTGTATTACGCTAACACGGTACTTTTTTTTGCTTAAATCGTTGTAGATCATTTCGGCCAAGGCTACCGAGCGGTGCTTACCGCCGGTACAGCCAACGGCAATAACCAGTTGGCTTTTGCCCTCCTCCCGGTAAAGCGGAACCGTGAATTCAATAAAATCCAGCATTTTTTGAACATATTTTTGCGAAGATTCAAACTGCATAATGTAGTTTACTACTTCACTATCCAGCCCGGTGTGAGATTTTAACTCCGGCACATAAAAGGGGTTTGGCAGGCAGCGGGCGTCGAACACTAAGTTAGACTCGCTCACCGCGCCGTACTTAAACCCAAAGGACATACAGGTAATATTTAACCCGCCGTTTTGCTCGGAAAACAGGTTGATCAGCCGCTTTTTTAACTGCCCGGCGGTAATGTTCGTGGTATCTATTACAAAATTGGCTTTAGCGCGCAGGTTTGCAAGCAACGCCCGCTCTTTACGAATGGCCTGAGCCACCGAAATGCGGTACAGCTCACACAGCGGGTGCTTGCGGCGCGTTTCGTTGTAGCGGCGCTCTAACTCGGTATCAGAGGTATCTAAAAACAGCACCTTAAAGGGCACGCCCTTAGCGGCAAGCTGCTCAAAAATCTCGTTAATTCCGCGAAAAGCCTCCCCCCCGCGAAAGTCGGTAACAATGGCTACCTTGCCCAGCGGAAACTGCCCTTTTCCGGAAAGGTCTACAATGGCGTTGATCAGCACCGGCGGAATATTATCTATGCAATAATAGCCAATATCCTCCAATGCATTTGCCGCGCTGGATTTGCCCGCGCCCGACATTCCCGTTACAAACAAAAACTCCATACATACACCTCTGATCTAACCGTAAAACCTTTTAAAACCCGGCGCCGTTGCAGCCACTTTAGGCGAAACGCCCCCATGCTGTTTTTGGCGGCAAAAGCCAACCCGCAGCGCTAGCAATATAAACCAACAATGTAAAACTACAAACAAAGGCCTACCGGCCAATAAATTCAACCTCCGGCTCTAACCGCACGCTGGTTTCTAAAAAAACCTTTTCCTGCACCTGCTCAATTAAGCTGCGAATATCACCCGCGGTGGCACCGCCTTTGTTAATAACAAAACCGGCGTGCTTTTCGCTAACCGCGGCACCGCCCACTGTAAAGCCCTTTAGCCCGCAGGATTCTATTAACGAGCCGGCAAAGTGCCCGGCCGGGCGCTTAAAAGTGCTGCCGGCGCTGGGGTACTCTAACGGCTGCTTTTCGCGGCGGCGCGCCATAAGCTGCTCCATTCGACCGCGAATTTCGGCCGGGGGAGCTGCGGCTAAACGGTAGGTAATGGCGGTAATAATTCGGTTCTTTTTTTCCTTAAACAGGCTGGTTCGGTAGCCCAGCTTTAATTTTTGCAGGGGCAAAACTTCGGTTCGGCCATCGGTTAAAACACAGCTGCACTCGGTAACAACGTTGGCCATTTCTGAGCCGTAGGCCCCGGCGTTCATATACAATGCGCCGCCGGCCGTACCGGGAATACCCCAGGCAAACTCTAACCCGCCAAGCTCGTTTTCAAGCGCAAAAGAGCAAAGCACCGAAAGCTTTGTACCGGCGCCGCAGCGCAGCTCAAACGCGCTAAGCCGCTCTTTTTCACAAAATCCGCCGCCAATGTGCAACACGGCACCGGCAACGCCAAGGTCTGAAACCAGAACATTGCTGCCGTTGCCCAAAACCGTTACCGGAATTTCACGCGCGGTGCAAAAGGCAATAATTTGGGCCAACATTCGCTCGTTCAACGGTTCGGCCCAAAGGTCGGCCGGGCCGCCCACCTTAAAGCTGGTGTGCGGGGCCAGCGGCTCGTTTTCCTTAAAAAAGCACTGTTTTTGCGTTAAAAAACCTTTTAGTTCATTTAGTTGCTCGTTTAACTGCAAAGGGCAAACCTCCCCTTAAAAAGCTTAATGCTGATAAAGTCTAAAAATAAACGCTGCGCCAATAATGCCGGCGTCGTTCCCCAGCTTTGCAATTTTAACCTGCGTTTGATTTTCAACATTTTTTGAAAAACGCTCAGACTCTACTATTTTTTGAATGGGAATTAGCAAATTATCCCCCTCTTTAGAAATACCGCCGCCAATGCAAATAATTTCCGGCTGAAAGGTGTTAATGGTGTTAATTAACCCGCAGGCAACATAGCGAATGTAAAGCTCTACCACGGCGCGCCCGGCCTCGTCGTTTTTGCGCATGGCGTCAAACGCGGTACGGCCGTTTACATTTTCAAGCTTGCCTTCGGCCAGCTCCCACATTACGCTGTTTTTGTTGCTTTGCATAGCGGCCTGCGTTAGGTGAATTAACCCGGTGGCCGAAGCGTAAGCCTCCCAACAGCCTTTACGGCCGCAGGTGCACTGGGCGCCATCCATAACAATTACGGTGTGCCCCAGCTCACCGCCGGCCAAATTGGCGCCGGAAAACAGCTTGCCGTCTATAATAATTCCGCCGCCAACACCGGTGCCCAGCGTAATAGCAACAAAGTTTTTGGTGCCAACACCGGCGCCGGCAATAAATTCGCCGTAAGCGGCAGCCGAAGCGTCATTTTCTAAATAACAGTTAAAGCCCAAACGCTCTTTTAGCATTTTGCCCATTGGCAAATTAGAAAAGCCAAGGTTGTTCGAGGTTGCAATAACGCCGGTGTAGGGGTTTACGCTGCCCGGGCTGCCAACGCCAACGCTGGCAATGTCTTTCAGCTCTAAGCCGGCGTCCTTTACCGCCATGCGGGCGGCCTCGGCCATATCGTCTAAAATTAAGTCGTCGGAACGGCCGGCATTGGTTTTCATTTTACCGCGGCCAATAATCTCGTAATTTTCGTTTACTACGCCGGCGGCAATGTTGGTTCCACCTAAATCAATTCCTAAATAATACATAAAATGCTCCTTTATTTATGATTAAAATCGGGCTGGCGCCCGCAAAATAGATTTTTAATTTGTAACAGGGCTTAACACTTTACGGCGTTGCTTGCGCCTTTATTTTTGCCGCATTGGCTCTATGCCCCGTGCCCTGGCCTTTACTACAATAAGCCGTTAATCGTAAACATCGTTGCTTAGGGTTTCGTCTTCCTCTGAGGAGGCAATGGCGTCCTCCATGCCAAGCTTTTTTAAAAGGTCGTGTGCGGCGTTGTAGCCCAGTTTTTTTTGCCGATTGTTCATGGCGGCAACCTCAATAATAACGGCCAAATTGCGCCCCGGCTTTACCGGAATGGTAAGGGAGGGAATTTTAATATCTAAAATAGAAGTGCTTTGATTTTCCAGGCCCATACGGTCGTACACCTTGTCGGAATCCCAAGGCTCCAGCTTAATTACCATATCTACCTTTTCGGTAAGCTTTACGGCGCCAACGCCAAAAATGCGGCTGGCGTTAATAATGCCAATGCCCCTAAGCTCAATAAAATGGCGAATATTTTCGGGCGAGGAGCCAACTAACGAGCGTGAGGATACCCGCCGCAGCTCAACGGCGTCGTCGGCAATAAGGCGGTGCCCGCGTTTAACCAGCTCAATCGCGGTTTCGCTTTTGCCTACGCCGCTTTCGCCTAAAATTAAAATGCCCTCGCCGTAAACCTCTACCAAAACGCCGTGGCGCGTAATGCGCGGCGCCAACTGAACATTTAAAAACGCAATAATAGAGGACATAAAGCTGGAGGTTGCGTCGTCGGTGCGCAGCAGCGGAACGCCGTATTTTTTGGCAGCCGCCAGCATTTCATCTAAAACCGCTAAATTACGCGAGATAATGACCATTGGCGGCTGCTTTGAAAAAAATTTATCTAAGCAGGCGTGCAGCTTTTCGGGCGAAAGATCGTTTAAATAGCTATCTTCACTTTTGCCAATAACCTGAACACGCTCACTGTCAAAAAACTCGTAGTACCCGGCAAGCTGCAGGCCGGGGCGGTTCACCTCAACGCTAACAACCAAAATTTCCTCCGGGTTTTCCGGCAAATAAATGGTTTCAAGCGAAAGCTCTTTAATGATTTTAGCCAACTGAACAGAAAAACCTGTTTGCATAATACTCCCCCATTCACCTACCATTATACAACAATGCAAGCGTTTTTAAAAGCTATTTTTTTGCGAATTTTAATTTTTTTACCCTGTTTTTACAAAAAATAACGCGGCCGGAAATTTTTTGCTTTCAAAAAAACTTCCGACCGTGGGAACAAAAGGCAATTTTTAAGCTAAATTTAAAAATTACGGCTCTAAATCAGTTTTATCATCGCCGCTTTCGGCAGGATCGTTTTCCGGCCTTTCTATAGGCTCAACCACCGTATGCTCGGCAGCTTGCTGGTTTAATTTTGTAACATCGGTAGCGGTAACATCCGTCTTTTTTTTGCTAATAATTAACATCCAAACCAAGCCGCTTACTACAATTACCGTACAAACAATTGCCAAAACAATAATAATGGGAGAAAGGCCGGCGTCGCCGGTGCCCGGATTAACAAGATATTGCATAGTGAAACCTCAATATTCATAAAAATAAAAATTAAATATAGGCGTATTATACCACATCTTGCACAAAAAGTCAACCTTTTTTACACCATATTGAGAAACAGCCAGCGAAAAACTACAAACCGGAGCCTTTGGGGCAAACTGCTTTTAAGCCTAAACCCCGGGCAAAGGCACCCGCGCCAAAAGTTTAACGCCAAAACAAGCAATTGCCCCAAAGCCTTAATGGCAAAGCTTAAAACAAATTGTAAAGCAACCGCTTACGGTAAATAAGCGCAAAGCCGCCGGGGCAACGGGCAACCTTATGGCCTTAGCACCTTAAGCACAACCCAAGGAGCCAAGGCAGCAGCCCACCTTAACGCCGCAGCTCGGCGCCGGCGGCCGCCAGCTTTTTAACAATTTTACTAACGCAGGCGTCAATAGCCTCGTCGGTTAAGGTTTCCTCTTTAGAGCGCAGCGTTAAATTAAAGGCAACGCTTTTTTTACCGGCCGGAATTTGCTCGCCCTCGTAAATATCAAACAGCGAAACGCTTTCCAATAGCTTGCCGCCGGCGGTGCGAATGGTTTGCATTAGCTCCCCTACCGGAACGGCCGCGTCGCACAGCAGAGCCAGGTCGCGGTTAACGGCCGGGAATTTTGGCAGCGGGCTGTAAATTACCAGCGACTTTTTAATTTGCAGCAGCCGGTTTAAATAAACCTCGGCCACATAAACACGGCGGTTTAAATCGGCCTTAGCGGCAACGGCCGGGTGCAGCTCACCAAATACGGCAATCAGCTCGCCGTTTAGGGTAGCCTTGGCACGGCGGCCGGGGTGCAGGTACGGTTCGGCGCAGCGGTCAAAGCTAAACTCAACGCCCTGCAGGGCTGCAATTTGCTCTATCACGCCCTTTAGGGTGTAAAAATCCTCGGCTTCGCCGTACATGCCAATGCTTAAGGTTTTTAGCTCCTGCGGCTGGCTGGTAAGCGGCAGGCTGTGCGGAATAAACCGTTTAGAAACCTCAAAAAAGCGGCCGGCCGGAATTTTGCGGTTACTGTTGGTTGCCAGCACCTTTAGCATAGAGGTTATAAGCTGGGTACGCATGGTAGAAAATTCGTCGCCCAGCGGGTTTAAAATGGTAATGGCGCGGCGGCGGGCATCGTCCTCCGGCAAATCTAACAAATCAATATCCTTAGAGCCTATAAAGGAATAGGTTGTAATTTCGTCCATACCGTTGGCGCAAAGCAAGGCTTTTAGGCGGTCATCCAACGCGCGGTCGGGCGTTACGGTGCCGCGCATAACCGCTCCGTTCATTGGGGTGCCGTGAATGTGGTCGTACCCGTAGATCCGCATAACCTCCTCGGCAATATCGGCCATAAATTCAATATCTCCACGGAAGGAGGGTATGGTGCAATTCAGCTTGCCGTTTTTCAGGGTGGTTGGAATGTGCAGCGCGTTTAAAATTTCGGCCATACGCTCGCCCGGAATTTCTACCCCCAGCAGGCCGTTAATATCGGCCACCTTAACGGTAAGCTCCCGCTGCTTTGGCAAGCCCTGGTTGCAATCAATTACACCGTCAACAATATCGCCCGCGTTCAGCTCGCAAATTAACTGCAAAGCGCGGTTCATGGCGTATTCGGTGTTCATAACATCTAACCCGCGCTCGTAGCGGCCGCTGGATTCGGTACGGATGCCCAGTGTGCGCGCGGTACGGCGAATATTATCCCGTTTAAAATTAGCCGACTCTAAAAACAAATGGCGGGTGTTTTCGGTAATTTCACTTTCCAGCCCGCCCATAATGCCCGCTAAGCAGGAGGGGCGCTCACCATCGGCAATTACCAGCATATCCGGCGTTAGGGCGTGGGGTTTGTCGTCTAAGGTGGTAATACTCTCCCCCTCTTGCGCGTTGCGAACAATAATCTGCTTGCCGGCAATCTGGTCGTAATCAAACGCGTGCATCGGCTGCCCTGTTTCCAGCATAACAAAGTTGGTAATATCTACAATGTTGTTAATGGGGCGCATACCAGCGGCTTTAATACTTTGTTTCATCCAGTCCGGCGAGGGGGCAATGCGCAAATTGGTTACAAACCGGCCCATGTACCGCGGGCAAAGCTCAAAGTTTTTAACGGTTACGGCAATATGCTCGTTAATATTGCCGCCAACGGTTTTAAAGGTTGGCACCGGCGGGTGGAACTTTGTACCCAGCACCACGCCAATTTCCCGCGCTACGCCCAGCACGCTTTGGCAATCCGGCCGGTTGGCGGTAATTTTAAAATCAATAATCCAATCGTTTAAATGCAAGATCTCGCGCAGGTCGGTGCCCGGCTTGGGCTCGCCGTGCAAAATCATAATGCCGTAAACCTCGGCACCCTCGTAATCCTCATTTTTTAGGCAAAGCTCTTCCCCGCTGCACAGCATACCGTTAGATTCTACCCCGCGCAGCTTGCCTTTTTTAATGTGCATGCCGTTTGGCAGGTAAGAATCGTGCAGTGCGGTTGGCACATAGGCGCCCTCAAAAACATTTTGCGCACCGGTTACAATTTGCACATCCGTACCGGTGCCAACATCAATTTGGCAAATTTGCAAGTGGTCGGAATCGGCGTGCTTTTGCAGCTTGGTAATTTTACCAACCACCACATTTTTCATGCTTTCGGCGGTGTTTACCGCCTCCTCCACCTCAAAGCCGGCCATAACCATGCGGTCGCACAGCTCTAAAGGCGAAACATTAATTTCAACATACCGTTTTAATTGTTCTAACGAAATTTTCATTCTGCACTTCCCCCTTTAAAACTGCTCTAAAAAGCGGCGGTCATTTTCAAACAGTAGGCGAATATCGCTAATTTTGTGGCGGGTGGTGGTTAAGCGATCCAGCCCAATGCCAAAAGCAAAGCCCGAATAAACCTCAGGGTCAATTCCGCAGCCCTTTAACACCTTTGGGTGCACCATACCGGCGCCTAAAATTTCAATCCACCCCGAGCCTTTGCAAACCCGGCAGCCCTTACCGCCGCACTCCGAGCAGGAAACATCTACCTCTACGCTGGGCTCGGTAAACGGGAAAAAGGAGGGGCGGAATTTTACTTTGGTCTCCGGCCCGTAGATCTCGTGCGCCATTTGCTCCAGCGTGCCTTTTAAATCGCACATGGTAATGCCTTTATCTACCACTAAGCCCTCCACCTGGTGGAACACCGGCGAATGGGTGGTGTCAACCTCGTCCGAACGGTAAACGCGGCCCGGGCAGATCATGCGAATGGGGGGCTTGCGCTGCTCCATGGTGCGAATTTGCGTAGCCGAGGTTTGGGTGCGCAGCAGCAGGTTTTCGGCTAAATAAAAGGTATCCTGCATATCGCGCGCCGGGTGATCCTTTGGCACATTCAGCGCCTCAAAATTGTAATAATCGTTTTCAACCTCCGGCCCGTCTACCACATCAAAGCCCATGGACCGAAAAATATCTATTAACTGGTTTAGGGTGCTGTTTAAAGGGTGCAGCCGCCCTAAGGCCGGCTTTTTACCTGGAATGGTAACATCTAAGGTTTCCTTTTCCAGCCGGCGGTCTAACGCGCGCTTTTTCATGGCGGCCATAGTTCCGGCAATGGTATTTTCAATATCGCCGCGAATTTCGTTGGCCAGCTGCCCCATTTTTGGCCGTTCCTCGGCCGAAAGGGAGCCCATTTGCTTTAAAATGGAGGTTAGTTCCCCCTTTTTACCTAAAAACTGAATTCTAATTTCGTCTACGCTGCGTTCATCTGCCGCATTTTTTAAAGCGGCGGCAGCCTGTGCGCGAATTTGCTCCAGCTTTTCTTTCATCATGCTAACAACTTCCCTTCTTTAAAAACAAAAAAACTTCGCCCCAATAAAGGGACGAAGTAAATTTTAAACACTCCGCGGTACCACCCAAATTTTCGGCCGCATATTGCAAGCAACGCAAGCCGAACGCTTTGCTACCTTGTAACGCCGGTAAGGCGGCAGGGCCTACTTTACAAAAAGCTTGGGTTCAACCCCGCTGCTAAGAAGTGAACTTCTAAACGGTGCCGCGCTAACTGCCTTACAGCCGGTGAGCAGTATTCTCTAAAGCCGGAAAACCGAATGTACTTTTCTTCCTCGCTGCATTTCACCTTGTTAGTATAGCACACTTTATTTTTAATTGCAAGCCCTTTTCAACCTTGATTTTGGCAAATCGGGCCAATTTTTTTACCTTACTGTTTTTCACCAATTTTTTATTTTCAACAATTTTCGACTGTTTTCCACTATTAACAAAAAATTAACTGGAAAAGTAACAATTTTTGTGCTATAATGAGTTATCTTATTGATTAGGGGGCTTTCAATGTCTGAAAGCTACATTTTATACAATCCTTTAGCGGGCAACGGGCGCTGTGAAAACGCCGCGCAAGCCGCTGAGGAAAAAGAAACTACCCGAAGCAAAGCCGAAACAAAAGAACCCGCAGCGGTTTAATTGAAGTTTAAATTTTTTAAAGTTTTTAGGGGTCTTACCGTAACCGGCAAGGCCCCTAAATTTTGCAGTAAGTAAAATACCGGCACAGCGCGGCTGCCACCGCCGTTATTTTAATACGGTTATTTTGTGCGTGGCGGTGTATTCGGCGCCGGATTCCAGCGCAAGAATTCCCTTTTTTTCCTCCAGCTTGCCGGTGCTGTCTACAAAATCCTGAACGCCGGCCCAGGGCTCTAAGCAAATGTAACCGGCGCCCGGCTTTGTCCAAAGCAAAAAGTAATCCTTGCCCGGAAATTCTACCTGCACCTGCTGCCCGTTTAACCGGTTTCGTAAAATGGCGCTGCGGCTTTTTAAATCTAAAAACACCAGCGCGTCTACCGAAAAATAACCTGTTTGAAGGGCAATGCTGTTGCCGTTTTGCAAAACGGGCACTGTGCGGTAGGTTAAAAGGTTGCCGTCTAATTCGTAGGCGTTTAGGGTTTCGTTGTTGGGAAAAACAACCTCGTAATTTTCTATTCCCTCCGGGCAGGCGTACGCCTCGTGCGAGCCAATTGAAAAATACATTTTATTACTGCCGTTGTTTTTTACCCGGTAGGTTACCGTAATACCGTTTTCAAGCAGCGTGTAGGTTACAAACAGGGCAAAATAAAACGGGTACTGCTTTAAGGTTTCCGGCGTAGCGGTTAAACAAAACTCGGCCGAATTTTGGGTTTGGTTTAAAACCTTAAAGACTGCGTGGCGGGCAAAGCCGTGCTTTTGCAGGGTATACTGCCGGCCGTTGTAGGTGTAGCAATCCCCTTTCAGCCCCCCGCAAATGGGAAATAGCAGCGGAGCTACCCCCGTCCAGTAAGCCGGGTCGGCCCCCCACAAAATGTTGCGCCCGTTACATTCAAATTCGCGCAGCTCGGCCCCAACCGGGTTAATAACCAGCCTTGCGGCACCGTTTTTTAATTCTACCATTTACAAAACACCACTTTTTTAAAATTGCTTTTTGGTACCGCACCTTGGGCCAAAAAGCTTTTGTTTTTTAAAGTATAACACGGCGCATTTGGAATTACAAGGCAAAAAAACGTACTATATGTAATTTTTAAAACAAAAAAATGCCGGCCGGTAAACGCCAGCCCAAAGCGCCAAAAGGTTTTAATGCCCGCTGGCCTGCGGCACTGTTAGGCGTTTTGCTGCGCCCGGTAGCCAAACCGAGTCAGGTAAGCTAAACCGTTTGTTAACGGTCCAACCGCAAGCCGGCAACGAAACAATGCACCAACCCAAACAGCTGCGCGCCGGGTAACGAAACGGCGCGCCTTTTTTGGCTGTACCTATATAAAACTACCCCTTAAAGAAACCGGGGCTAAACGCTTTTGCCGCACTGTTTAGGCAAGCGGCCCGCATAATGGCCTGCTCGCCGTATTTTTCTCTAATTTTTAACATGCTATCCTCAATTTTTTGCAAACGCTCGGTTTCAACCGGCTCCCCAAACAGGCTTAGCTGCCGCTGCACCAGGCTTTCGGGGCTTAAATTGGCAACCCGCAGACCAATTGCCCGAACAGGGGTGCTTTGGGAATACCCGTTTTTAAAAAGAGCAAAGGCGTGCTTGGCCAAAATGGCGGAATTGTTGGTAAGCTCGGGCAAAGGGGCGGTAAGCTCGGCCCCCTCAAACGCCGGGCTTACAACCGTAACGCCAACGCTGCCGGCCAGCAGCCCGTACTGCCGCAGCTGCACCGCAACCTTTTCGGCAAAACCAATTAAAGCGGCGTAAACCTCGGCCGGAGTATTTAGATCCCGCTCGGCCGTTGCCGAACGGCTAACACTTTTGGGCAGCGGCCGGTTTTTGTAATCGGTTACGCTTTCGCCATCGGCCCCGTTGGCGGCGTTTTTTAGCTTAACGCCGTTTACCCCAAGCCGGGTGCTTAAAGCCTCCTTTGGTGCGTTGGCTAAATCGCCTACCGTAAAAATACCCAGCCCGTTTAACGCCTGCTTGGTTTTACATCCTACCATTAACAGCGCCTCGCACGGGAGCGGCCAAACCAGGCTTTTGTAATTTTCGCGGCTAATACAGGTGGTGGCATCCGGCTTTTTTAAATCGGACCCCAATTTTGCAAAATATTTGCTAAAGCTGACCCCACAGGAAACCGTTAAACGTAGCTCCCGTTTCATACGGCGGCGAATATCGTTCGCCACCTGCACCGCCCTTTTAAAGTTCATGGCCGGGTCCGAAAGGTCTACCCAGCACTCGTCAATCCCAAAACATTCTACTTTTTCGGAATACTGGCTGTAAATGGCCCGTGCCGCTGCCGAAAGCGATTCGTACAGTTCAAAATCCGGCAAAACGGTAATCAGATCCGGGCATTTGGCTTTGGCCGACCAAACCGTTTCAGCCGTTTGAATTCCGTAAGCCTTTGCAATCTCGTTTTTTGCCAGCACAATGCCGTGGCGCTTTTTAGTATCGCCGCACACCGCCAGCGGCAGCCCCTTTAGCGTAACATTTTGGGTTAGCGCGGCCGAGGCAAAAAAATTGTTTAAATCGCAATGTAAAATAATACGCTCCATTTTTCTCACCGTTTTAAAATAGAACATTTGTTCTTTTTTTAATATTATACTCCCCTTTTTAAACTTTTGCAACCCCAAAAAGCTGGAAACTGCAAATTTTTAAAAAGAACCGTTCAAACCGGCTAAGAGCGCAAAAAGCCCAAAGCACTTCGTAGCGCTTTGGGCATAAAATCTTTTATTTTTGTTTAAAACTTTACCTATTGTTAAGCTTAAGGTTTACAAAAGCGCAAAAATCAATTAGCGGCACCGAAAACAGGGTGCAATTTTTAAGGCAAATGCCGGGCTTTAAAATCACAGATTTTAAAAATCCGCAGCTTTTTTGTTATTCGTTGGGTTGCACCTGCATGGCCTTGCAAATGCGGGTAAAAGCGGCATCGTTTGTTACATTCCCGCTTTGCTGTAAAGAAACGGTTGTACCCGAATAGGGCTTTTCCCGCAAAAAGGCCGTTGTTAAAAAATCTTTATTTCTGGCGGCAATTTCGCGCAGGTCCCGAAAAAGCTGACCCTTGTAATTGTTGCCGCTGGCCACCACACCGCTGGCCGTTAGCCCTAAAGCCGAGGCCGTGTAAAGCGCGCGGTAAAGGTGGTAAGGCTGCGTTACAATAATTACGCTTTGGCAGCCAAACTTGTTTTTTGCTAAATAAAGGCTGTCGTAAGTGCAGTAGCCCTCGTGATCCATAAAAACGGCGCTGCCGGGCACCCCTTGCTTCATGGCGTAGGCTTTCATTACACCTACTTCGTTGTAGTCATCCTCCCTATGGTCGCCGCTAACAATTATTTTTTTAACCTTGCCGGCCCTGTAAAGGCTAACGGCAGTGTCTAACCGGTCTTGCAGCATTAAGCTTGGGGTGTAGCCGTGCACGCCGCAGCCGGGTACTAAAATACAGTCGGCCGTTAAGCTCTCGGCTGCCTTTTTGGTTACAATGCTTTTGCCGCCGCTGTACACCACGCAGGCGTTAAGCCCCAGTACCGCAATTAAAATTAAAATAACAAACAGCAATAAAAACCGGGCGGCCTTTTTAAAAATACCGCACCGCTTTTTAGGCAGTGCCCTTGGCGCCGCCGTTGTAAAATTCTTTTTCATAAAACGCCTGCACCACCTTAAAAGTTACTTGCTCAATAAAAATGAATATAATAAAAATGAATGTAATAATATTTTACCATAAATTCAAAAAATAGTACAGCGTTTTTTGCGTAAATTTTGTGGAACAGTTTTTGCGCAAAAAAAGCCCCCGGCCAAAACCGGGAGCTTTAAAGCTAAAACTTTTAAACCAATTATTCGGCAAACATGGGGGTAGAAAGGTAACGCTCGCCGGTATCGGGCAGCAAAGCAACAATGGTCTTACCTTTATTCTCCGGTCGTTTTGCCAGCTGTGTTGCCGCAAATACCGCCGCGCCGCTGGAAATGCCAACCAGCATGCCGTCCTCCCTTGCAAGGGCTTTGCCGGTGGCAAGGGCGTCCTCATTTTCTACCGGCAAAATTTCGTCATAAATGCCGGTGTTTAGGGTTTTGGGCACAAAGCCGGCGCCAATGCCCTGAATTTTGTGCGGGCCGGGCGTGCCTTTAGAAAGCACCGGGGAAGTTGCCGGCTCTACCGCAACAATTTTTACATTGGGGTTTTTAGATTTTAAAAATTCGCCAACGCCGGTTAAGGTGCCGCCGGTGCCAACGCCGGCCACAAAAATGTCTACCTTACCGTCGGTATCGGCCCAAATTTCCGGCCCGGTGGTTGCACGGTGAATGGCCGGGTTGGCCGGGTTGGTAAACTGGCTGGGTATAAAGCTGTTTTCAGTTTCAGCGGCCAGCTGCTCGGCTTTTTCAATGGCCCCCTTCATACCCTTGGCGCCCTCGGTTAAAACCAACTGCGCCCCGTAGGCTTTTAGCAGGTTGCGGCGCTCTACGCTCATGGTCTCCGGCATGGTAAGAATAACCTTGTAGCCCCTTGCGGACGCTACACTGGCAAGCCCAATGCCGGTGTTGCCGCTGGTAGGTTCAATAATAATCGAGCCTTTTTTTAACAAACCCTTTTGCTCGGCGTCATCTAACATGGCTTTTGCAATTCTGTCTTTTACGCTGCCGGCCGGATTAAAAAATTCTACCTTGGCTAAAACAGTGGCCTCCAGACCCCGATTTGCCGAATAGTTTTTTAACTTAACTAGCGGAGTGGAACCAATTAGATCGGTAATTTGCTCGTAAACTTTCATTGTAATAACCCTCTTTATTTTTATTTTTCGGTCGGCGGCAAACTTGCCTACCAAACCTACTTGTTTTGTAGGTTTTATTATAATGCCAAACATTTCATTTGTCAACCCCTTTTTTAAATTTTTTAAATTTTGTTGCAATGGCGGAAAATTTGTGGTAAAATGCTATTGTAAGAGCAATGGCGCTCCCGCTTTTCGGGGGCGCTGTTGCTTTATTGGTATTAATATATATGTATATTTGGATTTGCTGCACAATAAAATTAGAGGTGTTATTTTATGTTTCAACCCATTATTGGCGTTACCCCGCTTTACGATGCCGAGCGCTCCTCCTACTGGATGCTGCCGGGTTACTTTAAGGGGCTGCAGGCGGCCGGCTGCGCGCCGATTATGCTGCCCCTAACAACCAACGCACAAATTTTGCAGCAGCTGGCGCAAACCTGCAACGGCTTTTTGTTTACCGGCGGGCAGGATGTTGACCCCACTTTATACGGCGCTGAGCGCAAGCCCTACTGCGGCCCCGCCTGCCCGGAACGTGACGCCGCCGAGCAGCTACTTTTAAAGCTGGCGCTGCAGCAAAACAAGCCGGTGCTGGGCATTTGCCGCGGCATTCAGTTTTTAAACGCCGCTTTGGGTGGAACGCTGTACCAAGACCTTAACACCGAATACGGCAGCGCGGTAGAGCACCACATGTCCCCGCCCTACAACCGTGCCGCGCACACCGTTACCCTGCTGCCAAACACCCCGCTGCGCCAGCTTTTAGGGGTAGAAGTTTTAGGGGTAAACAGCTATCACCACCAGGCCGTTAAAAAGCTGGCGCCCGGTTTGCAGGCAGCCGCCCTTTCGCAAGATGGATTGACCGAGGCGGTTTTTATGCCGCAGCAAAAATTTGTTTGGGCCGTGCAATGGCACCCGGAATTTTTTTACGAAACCGACAGTGCCAGCCTAAAAATTTTTAAAGCCCTTGCCAACGCCGCCCGGCCGTAAAGCCGGCAGTGCGGGCAGCCAACCCAGTTACTCTGCAGTGTTAATTTTCTCTGCTCCCCACTTTGTGATCCCCCCTATTTGAGCATAAATAGAACCTTTCCCCCCAATTTTGCTAAAAGTTACACAAAATATTGGGGGAATTTTTTATGTTTAACCAAAAAATTAATGTAGATTTTGCATAGGCGCTATGATATAATAGATATAACTGAAAACAGAATTGGCTGGCTAAGGGGGTAGCCCCCGCACACCCAAAGGGCCGCACGCTTTTGGGGTAAGGCGCTTTTGCCGCTGTTTTTGTTAATTTTTTAACTCTCTAAGGAGGATCTGCAAATGGATGAAAACAAGTCCATTCCCTTTAACGGCACACCAGAGCAGGAAAAGCAACTGCTTGCCGCCATTGAGGAGGGAAAAACCCGAAAAGGCGCTTTGGTTTCTATTATGCAAAAAGCGCAGGATATTTACGGTTATTTGCCCCTGGAGGTGCAAAGCATTATTGCCCGTGAACTGGATATTCCAATTCAAGAGGTTTACGGCGTTGCCACCTTTTACGCCCAGTTTTCGCTTTACCCGAAAGGGCAGTACAAAATTTCTGTCTGTCTTGGCACCGCGTGCTATGTAAAGGGCTCGGGTGATCTATTTAACAAATTAAAAGAAGTGCTTGGCATTGAGGACGGCCAATGCACGCCGGACGGCAAATTCTCTTTAGAAGCGTGCCGCTGCATTGGCGCCTGCGGATTGGCCCCGGTACTAACGGTAAACGACGATGTTTACGGCCGTTTAACGGTAGATGATATTGAAGGCATTTTAGCAAAATATTAAGCTATGATGACCGAAATTTCTTTAAACATATTAGATGTTGCAGAAAATTCGGTAAAGGCCGGTGCAAGCCTTACCGAAATTGCGGTTACGGCCAATGTTAAAGCCAATGCTTTAACCGTAACAATAAGCGATAACGGCTGCGGCATGACGCCGGAGCAGGTAAACCGGGTGACCGACCCGTTTTACACCACCCGCACCACCCGCAAGGTTGGGCTGGGCGTGCCGTTTTTTAAAGAGGCAGCCGAGCAAACCGGCGGCAGCTTTTGCATTACCTCTGCCCCGGGGGTTGGCACAACGGTTACGGCCGTTTTTGTGTTAAATAGCATTGACCGTATGCCGCTGGGGGACATTTGCGCCACCCTGCACACCTTAATTACCATGCACCCGGAGCAGGATTTTTCATTCACCTACCGGGTGAATGAAAACTTTTTTACGCTGGACACCCGGCAGTTTAAAGAAATTTTAGAGGGCGTTGCACTGAACACCCCGGAAGTGAGCGCCTATTTGCGTGACTATTTGCGTGAAAACACCGCCGAAGTAAACGGCGAACTAATTTTATAATTCTGGGAGGAAATCCAATGAAATCGCTTGAAGAATTAAAAGCCATTCGCGACAGAATGAAAAATCAAGTGGAACTGCGGGCCGAGGATCTGGATAGCATCCGCGTTGTTGTGGGAATGGCCACCTGCGGTATTGCCGCCGGCGCCCGCCCCGTTTTAACCGCATTTTCAGACTTAGTGCAGGAAAAAGGCCTACATAACGTTATGGTTACCCAAACCGGCTGCATTGGCATGTGCGCTTACGAGCCTATTGTTGAAGTGCTGGCCCCGGGCAAAGAAAAAGTAACCTATGTTAAAATGACGCCGGAAAAAGCCAAAGAGGTTTTTGAGCAGCACTTGGTTGGCGGCAAGGTTGTTACCAAGTACACCGTGCTGGATTAAGGAGGAATCTTATAAATGTATCGTTCACATGTATTAGTTTGCGGTGGTACGGGATGTACCTCCTCCGGCAGCAAGGCGATTATTGAAAAGCTGGAACAGGAGCTAAAAGCTCAAGGCCTGGAAAAAGAAGTGCAGGTTGTACGCACCGGTTGTTTTGGCCTTTGCGCTTTGGGTCCGGTTATGATTATTTACCCCGAAGGCACCTTTTACTCTATGGTAAAAGAAGAGGATGTTGCCGAAATTGTTTCTGAGCACCTGTTAAAGGGTCGTATTGTAACCCGATTAGTGTATGACGAAACCGTTTCCGACGCCGGTATTAAATCTTTAAACGAAACCGACTTTTACAAAAAACAGCACCGCATTGCCCTGCGCAACTGTGGCGTTATTAACCCGGAATGTATTGACGAATACATTGGCCGAGACGGTTACCAGGCCTTAGGCAAGGTGCTAACCGAAATGACGCCCGACGAGGTTATTCAAACCATGTTAGACAGCGGCCTGCGCGGCCGCGGCGGCGCGGGCTTTCCCACCGGCTTAAAATGGAAGTTTGCCAAGGGCAACAACGCCAACCAAAAGTATGTTTGTTGCAACGCCGACGAGGGCGACCCCGGCGCGTTTATGGATCGCTCGGTTTTAGAGGGCGACCCCCATGTTGTACTGGAAGCCATGGCCATTGCTGGCTACGCCATTGGCGCCTCGCAGGGTTACATTTATGTTCGTGCCGAATACCCCATTGCCGTACAGCGTTTGCAGGTTGCCATTAAGCAGGCACACGAATACGGCCTGCTGGGTAACGACATTTTTGGCACCGGCTTTAATTTTGATATTGGCCTGCGCCTTGGCGCCGGCGCGTTTGTTTGCGGTGAGGAGACCGCGTTAATGACCTCTATTGAGGGCAAGCGCGGCGAGCCGCGGCCCCGCCCCCCGTTCCCGGCGGTTAAGGGCCTTTTTGGCAAACCCACCATTTTAAACAATGTTGAAACCTACGCCAACATTCCGCAAATTATTTTAAATGGGGCCGATTGGTTTGCCTCCATGGGCACCGAAAAATCTAAGGGCACCAAGGTATTTGCCTTGGGCGGTAAAATTAACAATACCGGCCTGGTAGAGGTTCCTATGGGTACCACCCTGCGCGAAATTGTAGAGGAAATCGGCGGCGGTATTCCCAACGGCAAAAAGTTTAAGGCAGCCCAAACCGGCGGTCCCTCCGGCGGATGTATTCCGGCTGAGCACTTAGATGTTCCGATTGATTATGACAACTTAATTGCCATTGGCTCTATGATGGGCTCCGGCGGATTAATTGTTATGGACGAAGATAACTGCATGGTAGACATTGCAAAATTCTTCTTAGAGTTTACGGTAGATGAATCCTGCGGTAAATGTACCCCCTGCCGTATTGGTACCCGCCGCCTGCTGGAAATGCTAACCAAAATTACCGAGGGCAAAGCCACGCTGGAGGATTTAGACAAAATGGAGGAGCTTTGCTACTACATTAAGGATAACTCCCTGTGCGGCTTAGGCCAAACTGCGCCCAACCCGGTTCTTTCTACCTTAAAGTATTTCCGCGACGAATACATTGCCCATGTGGTAGATAAAAAATGTCCTGCCGGCGTATGTAAAAAGCTCCTTTCCTTTAAAATTGTTGCCGATAAATGTAAAGGCTGTACCGCCTGCGCGCGTAACTGCCCTGTTAACGCTATTTCCGGCGCGGTTAAAACCCCGCACACCATTGATACTTCTAAGTGTATTAAGTGCGGCGCCTGTATTGAAAAATGCCGCTTTGGCGCAATTATTAAAGAATAAGAAAGGAGTGTGCTGAACATGGCTAATGTAAATTTAAAAATTAACGGCATGGATGTTTGCGTGCCGGAGGGCACCACGATTTTAGAGGCTGCCCGCCAATTAGGAATAGAAATTCCAACCCTGTGCCACCTAAAAGGTTTGAACGAAATTGGCGCCTGCCGCATTTGCGTTGTTGAGGTTGCCCGTGCACGCTCTTTAATGGCTGCCTGCGTTTACCCGGTTTCAGAGGGAATGGAGGTTTTCACCAACACCCCCCGCGTGCTGGAGGCCCGCAAAAAAACGCTGGAGCTTATTCTCTCGGCGCACGACCGCAGCTGCCTTTCCTGCACCCGCAGCGGCAAGTGCGAGCTGCAAACCCTTGCCAAAAAGCTGGGTGTTGAGGACGCCGGCAAGTACGACGGTTTCCGCAACGAGTACAAAATTGACGATTCTGCCCCGCACATGATTCGCGACAACAACAAATGTATTTTGTGCCGCCGCTGCGTGGCTGCCTGCCGACAGCAATATGTTGGGGTTATTGGCCCCAATAACCGCGGCTTTAAAACCTCTATTGGCTGTGCGTTTGAGCGCCCGCTGAACGATACCGCCTGCATTTCCTGCGGGCAGTGCATTGTTAGCTGCCCCACCGGCGCTTTAGCCGAACGGGACGATACTGCGAAAGTGTTTGAGGCTTTGGCCGACCCCACCAAGCATGTTGTAGTGCAAACCGCCCCCTCTATTCGCGCAACGCTGGGCGAATGTTTTGACTTGCCGATTGGCACCAATGTTGAGGGCAAAATGGTTGCCGCCCTGCGCCGCTTAGGGTTTGATAAGGTTTTTGATACCGACTTTGGTGCCGACCTTACCATTATGGAGGAGGCCAACGAGTTTGTTGACCGGGTGCAAAACGGCGGAAAGCTGCCGATGATCACCTCCTGCTCTCCGGGCTGGATTAAGTTCTGCGAAACCTACCACCCCGATATGCTCGAAAATCTTTCCACCTGCAAATCTCCGCAGCAAATGTTTGGCGCAGTGATTAAAACCTGGTACGCCGAGAAAAACGGCATTGACCCGAAAGATATTGTAAGCGTTTCGGTTATGCCCTGTACCGCTAAAAAGTTTGAGATCGACCGTGACGATCAATCTGCTGCCGGCGTGCCGGATGTAGATATTTCTATTACCACGCGCGAACTGGCCCGCATGATTGAAAAAGCCGCCATTAACTTTAACCTGCTGCCCGACGAGCAGTTTGATAATCCGCTTGGCGAGAGTACTGGCGCCGCTGTTATTTTCGGCGTTACCGGCGGCGTTATGGAGGCAGCGCTGCGTACTGCGGTAGAAACCCTAACTGGCAAAGAGCTGGACAATGTAAACTTTAACGCTGTTCGCGGCAACGCCCCTATTAAAGAGGCCACCTTAAATGTTGCCGGCATGGATGTTAAAGTGGCGGTTGCCAGCGGTGCCGCAGCGGCGCACTTCCTGTTACAGCGGGTAAGCAACGGCGAGCAGTTCCACTTTATTGAAATTATGGGTTGCCCCGGCGGCTGCATTAACGGCGGCGGCCAGCCCCACCAGCCGGCGTCTGTTCGCAGCTTTACCGATTATAAATCTCTGCGTGCCGCAGCCCTTTATAATGACGACGCCGGAAAAACCATTCGCAAATCTCACGAAAACCCAATGATCAAAGAAATTTACAAAGATTACTTTGAAAAACCGGGCAGCCACAAGGCGCATGAGGTATTGCACACCACCTATGTTGATCGCTCTAAAAAAGTGATTAAATAAATTTTTGCCTGAAAAAACCCGCTGCAAAAAGCAGCGGGGTTTTTCACTTACAAATCAAAATAAAAAACAACAAACCCGTTGGCATTTTTTGCGGCTACGCCGCAGCCTTTTGCCAACCAACGGTAAAGGCACTATGTAAAAATGCCTTGTAAGCAAATGCCGCTTTTAAAGCGGCTTCTTCACTTTTAAGGTATAAGTTTAAGCTTTTTGGGGCAAGGCCTTTTTAGCCTTAGCCGTTTTACCCAAAAGTCCCTTTTACTTTTGCTTTCGGTAGCCAACAGGGCTAACGCCAACCCTTTTTTTAAAAGCGTGGCTAAAATACAAAGGGTCGGCAAAGCCAAGCTGCTCAGCAATTTGGCTAACGCTCAGCTCGGTTTTAAGCAGCAGCTTTTTGGCGCGGTCGGTTAAAATATTTAAGCGGTACTGGTTTGGGGTGTAGCCGGTTTCTTTTTTAAAAACCCGAATAAAATAATCGGGGTTCATTTGGCATTGCGCCGCATACTGCGAAACCGAAAAATTTTCGCCCCCCGCTTTCATTTGTTGAATCACACCGCAAATCATGGCCGAATAGGCCGTTTTTCTATTTTCCTGCAAGGCTTGCTCTAACCGGTACAGCAGCTCTAACCCCAAAGCCTCGGTGTAAAAAAAGCTGTTAGCACCACGGCTGCAAATTTCTAAAATCAGCTTTTCAAAAATCGGGCTTAAAAAGCCGGTGTAATTGGGGCGCAAAACCGCCGTTTGTTTTAAGCAAGCAAAACGCTGCTGCAGTTCCCGGCCGCCAAAATGCAGCCAATAGTACGAGCTGTTCGGTGCCGGGTGGTAGGTGTACTCCTGCCGGGCGCGTGGGGTGTAAAGCAGCAGCTCCCCTGCCCGCACCCGGTATTCACGGCTGTTTAAGCTGCAGGTAAGCAGACCGCTTTCAACATATATTAGTTGAAAATCCTCAAACCCAATTTCCCGCTCGGTGTAAAGGCAGGTAGAAACCCCAAGAAAATGCCCGCAATTATTAATGCACAAATCAAACGAATAATCGTTTTTGTGGCCGTTTTTCGTCATAGAATCGTAAGCGTATATCAGCTGCATAAAACCCCGCCAAGCCTTAAAATTTTTACCGTTTTCAGCGTAACACATTTTTTAAACCTTGTCAAGAAAAAATCGATTTTTTACATATATTATACCAATTAAGCCCTTGTATTTAAAAAATATGTATGTTAAACTGTACTAAAAATAGTTAGGGGGATTTTTTATGCGCAAAACTTTACTTTTTAACCAAAATTGGTACTTTCATAAAGGGGATATTCCACCGGTGCGCGTTATTAGCAAGGGGCACGCCTACACCGGCGCCAAAACCGAACACGAATTGGTTGGCCCGGCAGCTTACAATTACCCCGACCAGCCCGGAGTTTTTCACACAGGGGGCGAAATGCCGCGCCACAATTGGGAAAAGGTAGAGCTGCCGCACGACTACACCGTTTTAAATACTCCATGTCCAACCGAAAACCAAGCCTTAGGCTATTTAAAAAAAGAGAACGCCTGGTACCGCAAGCATTTTACCGCCCAGCCGGAATGGGAGCACAAACGCGTTACCCTGCTGTTTGAGGGGGTTTCTACCGAATGTGTGATTTATTTGAACGGCTGCAGATTGTACCGCAATTTTAGCGCGTACAATTCTTTTGAGGTTGATTTAACCAATTATTTGTATTTTGAAAAGGAAAATGTTTTGGCCGTTTATACCACCTTAAACGATTTTGAAGGCTGGTGGTACCAGGGCGGCGGCATTTACCGTAATGTTTGGCTGAACATTACCGCCCCGGTTTACATTAATCTTTGGGGCGTATACGCCAAGCCCGCTCTGCTGCAGCAAAATAACTGGAAGCTGGATTTAGAAACCGACCTGCAAAACAAAACCTACGAAACGGTAAAGGTAACGGTAATTAGCGAGCTGTTGGCTGCCAATAAAACCGTTGTTGCCAGCGCCAAAGCCACCGCCGTTATTCCACCCCGCGCCGGGCAAACGGTTTGCTACGGTTGCGCCGTGCAAAACCCAAAGCTTTGGCGGCCCGAAAAACCAAACCTATACACCGTTAAAACAACCGTTTTTAAAAACGGTGCCGAAATTGATGAAAACACCACCCGCATTGGCTTTCGCACCTTTGTTTGTGACCCGCAAAAGGGGCTGTTCATTAACGGGCGGCACTATAAAATTAACGGCCTTTGCGGCCACCAAGACCAAGGCTTGTTTGGTTTAGCCGTGCCGGATAATATTCACCGGTACAAGGTACAGCTAATGAAAGAGATGGGCGCAAACGGGTTTAGAACCAGCCATTACGCTTACCCCGCCGCGTTTATGGACGCCTTAGACGAACAGGGCTTTATTGTAATGGATGAAACACGCTGGTTTTTAGATACCCCGGAGGCCTTGAGCCAACTTGAAATGCTGATTAAGCGGGACCGAAACCGTCCGAGTGTGTTTTTTTGGTCGGTTGGAAACGAGGAATACCACCACATTACCAAAGTGGGCCAAAGAATTAACAAATCTATGCAGGCCTTTGTAAAAACCTTAGATTCCACCCGGCCTGTTACAACCGCCGTTTCTAATTCGCCCAACCAATCTACCGTGTATGACGATAACGATATTTTGGGAATAAACTACAACCTTCCGTTATACAACGAAATTCACCAAAAATACCCGAATAAAGCAATTTTTGCCTCCGAGTGCTGCGCCTGCGGCCAAACCCGCGGTTGGTACGCCGAAACCTCTAACGAAAACGGTTATGTTACCGCCTACGACAAAACCGTGTTGGCCGGTTGGTTTATTACCCGTGCCGAAACCGAAAAGCACCTGAACAGTGAACCGTATATAATGGGCGGCTACCAGTGGTCGGCCTTTGAACACCGTGGAGAAAGCCAATGGCCAAGGCTTTGCTCGCAGTCGGGCGCCATTGATTTTTATTTGCAAAAAAAGGACAGCTTTTTTCAAAATAAAATTCATTGGACCAACGAGCCTGCCGTTCACATTTTGCCGAACCATTGGAATTTTAAAGGTTTAAACGGCCAACCCATTTGCGTAGCAGTTTACACCAATTGCCAAACGGCAGAACTGTTTTTAAACGGCAGATCTTTAGGCAAAAAACAGGCCGAACGGTACGGGGTGCTTAGCTGGCAGGTTGCGTATGAGCCCGGCGAGTTGCTTTGCAAAGCCCAAAACGGCAGCACTACGGTGCAGGCCTTTGTAAAAACAACCGGGCAACCCGAAACCCTGCGCCTGACCCGAATGAACCTGGACCCGCCAACGGTTGAAAATGTACTGCTTTTTACCCTGGAGTGTTTAGATAAGAACGGCTGTGTGGTTGAAAATGCTGCCGAAACTGTGCGCTTTTTTTGCAACGAAAACGGTCGGGTGCTTGCCACCGGCTCAGATGTTTGCGATCACACCCCGCCGGCTTGCCCGGTAAGAAAAATGCGAGCCGGAAAAATTACCGTAGCGGTAAAGGTTTTAAAGGAATTGGCTCCATTAAAGCTTTACGCCGAAAGTGAACATTGCGGCTTTACGGTAATAGAAGTAAAATAGTTTAGGTAAACCAAGACGCACCCGTCAGTTTTTTCGGGTGCGTTTTTCTTGACAAAACGGGCAAAGAAAGGTAACATAATAATAGGTTCATTAAGTGCTCGGCTTTTTGGTTGTTACGCAAAAAGCGCCAGCTTTAACCGTAAGGGCGCGCTGGCGTTTAAAGCATTATGTAAACCAACGCCAGCAGCAGCTTTTCATCGGCCTTTTCGTTGGCCAGCAGCAAACAAAGCATGAGCAGCAGCAACCGGTCGTTATCCATCTCAATTTTGTTAAAATTCAGCATTTTTAAAAGGTCAAAGCCCTTGTTTTGCGGCTTTGGGGGTTCGGGCTTTGGGGCCGGGCTGCCCCCCTGCTCCGGCTGGGGCTTTGCGGGCGGTTCTGCCTTGCCTTTAGGGCTGGGTTGCCCCTTTTGCGGCGCAAAAAGCGGTGGCACCGGCAAGGCTTGCTGCCGGCCGGCCGGTTCTGGCGCTTTTGGCCGGTTAAACTCTAACCCGCCGGCCGGCTTACCGCGGTACATTTCGTTAAATTGGCGGCGGGCGTTTTCCTTTTCCCTTTCAAAACGCTGACGCTCGTTTTCTGTCATATTCATCCCCCCGCAAATAAATCAAGCAGCCCCTGCTGCTTTAACAGCGGAACCACCGCGGCAATTTTTAAAAAGCGGATTGCCTTTTCGGCGCGCTCGGCCCGCTGGGGGCTTAAATACGGCTTTAGCGCCCGAATCAGCTCAACGCTTGAGTCGTTTTTCATGCCTTGAACGGCCTGCACTACCTTCATCATGTTCCCCATTGCCGCCGCGTTGGAGAGCAGTGCCGAAAGGTTATTCTCCCCCTCCCCCGTTTTGGCACCGGCAGCCGAAAGTAAAGCCGAAAGGTCCGGCCCGGCTGCGGTTGGCGCCGGTGCGGCGTTTTCCTCCGGCTCTTGCTTCGCGGCGCCACCCAACAGGGTTGCCGCAGCGGCACGGAGCTTTTCCATGCCGCCGGGGGAATTTATTAGCTGCGAAAGCTTTTCGTTTAAATCCTCCATAAGCTATTTTTCCCCGAATAACGACTTCATAATGCTTTGCGCCTGGGCCGAATTTAAAACCTGATTTAGCGCCTGCTTATTTTGCAAAATACTGTTCAGTTTTTCGGCGTCCTCCTTGCTTAAGCTTTTCATTAGCTTAGCGGCATCCTGCTGATTTAAATGGTTCGGGTCCAGCCCGTTTTTTTTCATTGCGTTTTGCAGTGGTTTTGGTATATTGTTTTGCATACTATCGCCTCCGTTTACATTTTATTCTATGCAAACAAAAAGGTGTTTAGACGAACGCCGGCTTTGGCCGGCAAAAATGTACCAAAGCCCCCAAAAACAGCAGGCCTTTGGCGTTTTTGGCATGCCGAAAACGCCCCCTTTAGCAAACCTGACCAAACCAAGCCGAAAAATTAAAACGCAACCATTTAATAAAAAAACAATAAAAGAAAAATGAAAAGCAAAACTGCATTACTGCGGTTTTGCCAAACTTAGAAAGGAATTTTTAAATGCGAATTTTAGTACTTTCAGACCTGCACGGCCGCGGCAGCCGTTTTGAACAAGCCGTTGAAGCGCAGCCGCAGGCCAAAGCCGTTTTATTTTTAGGTGACGGCGTAGAGCAGGCAAAAGAGCTTGCCGCTTTTTACCCGCAAAAAAGCTTTTACTTTGTTTGCGGCAACTGTGACCTTGCCAGCTTAGAGCCCTCTACCCGCACGGTAACCCTAAACGGAACCAAAATTTTAATGACGCACGGGCACAAGTACGGCGTAAAATACAGCTTAGAACCCCTTATTCAAGCGGCGGAGCAGCAAAACTGCAAAATAGCGGTTTACGGCCACACCCACCTGGCGCACGAGGCGTACCGTAACGGTATTTATTTGCTAAACCCCGGCTGCCTTTGCGGCAGCAGAGCCAAGCCCAGCTACGGCATTATAGACCTAACTCCACAGGGCATTTTAACCGGCATTGCCTATTTGTAAAGCCGGCAATTGCCTTTATATTGCCAATATTTTGCCCCATTACAGCAGCCGCCCGTTTTGCTTACGGTAGGCGCTTGGGGTTCGGCCAAACTGTTTTTTAAAGCAGGCGGTAAAGTAGGCCTGGTTTAAAAAGCCGCACGCACGCCCAATTTGCTCAATACTCTCGCTGCTGTAAAGCAGCTGCTCGGCCGCGCAGTTTAAACGGCACTGGGTAACAAAGCTGTGCAGCGTTTGCCCGTTGTAGCGCTGCATTAAGCGGTTTAGGTAATAGGGGTGGTAGTTGGCAACCGCCGCTAACTCGCTGTTCGAAAGCGGGTTGGTTAGGTGAGCGTAAATATAATCGGTAAGGCGGCTAAGCCGTTGCGGCAAACTGCCGCCTTGCGGCGCATTACGGCGCTGCAGCTCAATTAGCAACAGCTTTAACTGCAGGGTGGTGCTTTCTAAATAATACATTGGGCGGGTTTTAAACTCGGTAATAATTTTTTGCAGCGGCCGGCAAGCAAAGGCAGCGTTGCTTTCGGCCAGCACTCCGGCCAAAGCGGCGGCGTCCTCCGGTGCCAAAAACGCCGCAGCCTGCGGCTTAAAATCGGCAACCGAAACCGGCGCAAGGGGCTGCTCGCCAAGCGCTGGGTTTTTGTGGCAATCAAAATTAAGCACCAGCAGTTCAACCGGCTCGGGCGCCCAAATACGGTAGCAAACCCCCGGCGGAATAACCAAAAGCGAGCCTACCGAAAGCGCATAGCTTTGCCCTGCGGTTATTTCTACCGTTCCGGCCGCAACATAAAACAGCCGGTAATCGTACGCCACCACCTTGCGGCTGGGGTACTTTTTTAAAGTTATTTTGCTGGCAAAGCGAATATACGGCTGACATTGAGAAAAAAACACAACAACCCCACCTTTGGCAGATTTGTTTTTTAACGGTTATAAAGGTTAATTTTTACCTTTGTGTTTTATTTTACAATATTTTAAATGCGCCGTCAAGCAATTTGTACCTAAACAGCAGTTTTTTAATAAATAACCCCGCCAATTTAAGCAACAACGCTTAAATTGGCGGGGTTAGGTTTGGGTAAAAACTAACACATTAATTTTTGGCCAATTATTTTTCCCTTTTTAAGGCCGCCTCTATAAACCCGTAAAACAGCGGGTGCGGCTTGTTGGGGCGGCTTTTAAATTCGGGGTGGTACTGCACGCCAACATAAAACGGGCGGTCGGTAAGTTCAACGGTTTCTACCAGGCGGCCGTCCGGCGAAAGACCTGAAAGGGTTAGGCCGTGCTCGGTTAATACGTCGCGGTAATCGTTATTAAATTCGTAGCGGTGGCGGTGGCGCTCGGCAATCTCGGTTTTTTGGTAGCAGCGCTCCATAGTAGTGTTGGGCTGAATGTTGCAGGGGTAGCTGCCAAGGCGCAGGGTGCCGCCTTTATCTACCGACTCGCTCTGGCCCGGCATAAAATCAATTACCTTATCGGCGCAAAGCTCATTAAATTCGCCCGAATCGGCCCCGGCAATTCCGGCAACATTGCGGGCGTATTCAATAACCGCTATTTGCATGCCAAGGCAAATACCAAAGTACGGCAGACCGTTTTCGCGCGCGTAGCGGGCAGCGGTAATCATGCCCTCAATGCCGCGTCCGCCAAAGCCGCCCGGCACCAAAATGCCGTCTAACCCCTTTAGCTGCTCAGCAACATTATCGGGCGTAATGGTTTCGGAATCTACCCAGGAAATGTTAACGGCGGCGTTTTGGGCGTAACCGGCGTGGCGCAATGCCTCGGCCACCGAAAGGTAGGCGTCGTGCAGCTGCACATACTTGCCAACCAGGCCAATAGTAACCTGACCCTGCGGGTTGCGAATTCTGTCTACCATGGCGGCCCAATCGGCCATGTTGGGGGCTGGGGCGTTTAACCCCAATTCACGGCATACCACCGCAGAAAAGTTAGATTGCTCCAGCATTAGGGGCGCCTCGTACAAAATTGGCAGGGTGCGATTTTCAATAACGCAATCGGGCTTAACGTTGCAGAATAAAGATATTTTTTGAAAAATGGCCGACTCCAGCGGCTCGTCGCACCGCAGCACAATAATGTTGGGGTGAATGCCCATGCCCTGCAGTTCTTTAACCGAGTGCTGCGTGGGTTTAGACTTATGCTCGTCCGACCCGCTTAAAAACGGCACCAGCGTTACATGAATAAACAGGCTATTCTCGCGCCCAACCTCTAAGGAGATTTGGCGAATGGCCTCTAAAAACGGTTGAGATTCAATATCCCCTATGGTTCCGCCAATTTCGGTAATAACAACATCGGCGTCGGTCTGCTTGCCTACCCGGTAAACAAACTCTTTAATCTCGTTAGTAATGTGCGGAATAACCTGCACGGTAGAACCCAGATATTCCCCGCGGCGCTCTTTGTTTAAAACGTTCCAGTAAACCTTGCCGGTTGTAAGGTTAGAAAAACGGTTTAAGTCCTCATCAATAAAGCGCTCGTAATGGCCTAAATCCAAATCGGTCTCGGCGCCGTCCTCGGTTACATAAACCTCGCCGTGCTGGTAAGGGCTCATGGTTCCGGGGTCAACATTAATGTAGGGGTCTAACTTTTGGGCGGCAACCTTTAAGCCGCACGCCTTTAGCAGCCGGCCCAGCGAAGCCGCTGTAATGCCCTTACCAAGGCCCGAAACTACGCCGCCTGTTACAAAAATATACTTGGTCATAAATACGCCTCCGTTAATTTTACCGGCCGCTTTGCCGGCACTGCAGTGCATTTTAAAGTTAGGTTATATAGTTAGGCAAGCAAGGGGAAACAAAAACCACTTTTTTAGCACCCTACTTTAAGCTTTGCGGTGTTAAAGCGCTCTGCAACTGGCAGTATTCTCCGCTTTTCGCCCTGCTTTGCAAAAAAGCGGCAACAAAAAACAAACTCCACCAGCCTTAAAAATTCTACTATTACTGGTATTCATTTAAAAGTTCCTGCGCTACCCTACGCCGGGTAATGCAGCGGTCCATAGCCTGCTTTTCAATGTAGCGGTGGGCCTGCTCCTCTGTCATGCCGGTATCGGCAATTAATTGCCACTTTGCGCGGTTAATTAGCCGAATTTCGGCCATTTTTTCCTCCATGGTGGCGGTTTTTTTCTCCATACGCTTTAACCGCTGCCGGGTAGCGCAAAGCAACCTTACCGACTGCACCACCGTTTGGGCAGCCGTTGGCTTTTGCACCGTTAAAACGCCATACTCGGTAACGCGGGCAAAAATATCGTCATAACACTCGGCCCGCACAAACATTAAAAGCCCAACGCCGCTGTTTTGGCAAAGTTCTAATGCCAGCTCGTTGCCAAATTCATCCGGCAGTGGGGTGTTAATTAAAATAAGGTCGTAGCTGTACTCCAGCACCCGGCGGCGCGCCGCGGCAGCACTGTCGGCAATATGTACGGGGCTGTAACGCCCCTCGGGCAACAGCGCCGCAATGCTGCGGTTAAATTTTTCGGCAGCCGAAATTAAAAGCACGCTGTAGACCTGTTCTTTCAGTGACATTCTAAGCCCCCTTAACTGTAATATTACTATTGCAGGCAGAGCTTAAATGCAATAACTGGCAACAATGCAGCCCGGCAAATTGGCGCGAATAAAATCGCTGCTTTGCGCGGCCAAAACGGCGGCCTTTAAGCTGCCCGGCAAGGGGGTGTACGCCTTTAACTGCTCGGCTGTGGCGTGAAATAAATCTAACTCTACCGGCTGCGGCGGGGTAAGCTGCTGCTCGATTCCGTTTAAAGCGGCATAAATAATTAGCGCCATTGCCAAGTACGGGTTGCAAAAGGAATCGGGCGAGCGCAACTCGGCTCGGCGGTACTGCCCGCCGGCCGACGGAATACGAATGAGCTGCGAGCGGTTTTCGTGCCCCCAAGTTATGTAGGCCGGGGCTTTTTGGCTGCCCAGCCGGCTGTAGGATTGCTCTTTGGGGTTTAAAAACAGCGTCATAGCCGAAATGTGCCGCATAATGCCGGCAATGGCCGCCGGCAGCGCATCGGAGCCATCTGCCGCGTGAACCGAAAAGTTTAAATGCATACCGTTGCCGGGGCAGCCCTTTAGCGGCTTTGGGGCAAAGCTGGCGCTAAGCCCGTTACGGGCGGCAATGGTATGCACCACCGAGCGAAAGGTTACAGTATTATCGGCCGCGGTTAGGGCGTCGGCGTAATGAAAATCTATTTCGTTTTGCCCGGGGCCCTCCTCGTGGTGCGAGCTTTCGGGCCGAAAGCCCATTTGCTCTAAGGTTAGGCAAATTTCGCGGCGAACATTTTCCCCTTTGTCGGCCGGCGCAATATCCATATACCCGGCCTTGTCGTACGGGGTTAGGGTGGGTTCGCCTAAATCATCCTGCAAAAACAGGTAGAACTCCATAGCGGGGCCAAAATCAAACCGGTAGCCCATGGCAGCGGCCTTTTCTACCGCGCGCTTTAAAATGCTGCGGGTATCGGCCTCAAAAACCGTGGAGTCCGGGTAGGTAATGTTACAAAACATACGCACTACGCGCCCGTGCTCCGGCCGCCAGGGCAGCACCGAAATGGTAGAAGGGTCCGGGTGCAGGTAAAGGTCGGAACGAACCTCGCCGCCAAAGCCGGCAATGGCCGAGGCGTCTATGGCAATGCCGTGGGTAAACGCACGCTCCAGCTCGCCCGGCATAATAGAAATATTTTTTTGCGTACCGTAAACATCGCAAAACGCAAGGCGAATAAATTTAACATCCTCCTCACGAATATATTGCAAAATTTCCTGCGAGGTATAGCTCATTTTAACACAACCTTTTTTGTTTTAAGCTTAAAGGGTAAAATACCTGGCTAACAAAGAAACAGCTAATTTGCTACATACATTTGCCGGTAAGGATTTTTGCTGTCGGGCTTTATAACGGTGTAGGGCTCTTTTAAAAGCTCGGCCAGCTCGCAGCCAAACAGCTCGGCGTACTTTTTAAGGTAGGGGGTAATTTCGGCTAAATCCTGCTCCCCTGCCGGGGTAACGGTTGCCTGGCTGGGAAACGCAATTTGCGAAACATTGCCCCGCAGCACCATTTTACCGCCGTGCATACCGGTGCAGGGAAAATTACCAACAATTGGCCGGTTGCCTCGGTTTAGCCCTAAAACAAGAATTAAACCGCCGGCCTGGTACTCCCCCAAAAAGCTGCCGGCGCAGCCGCCAATAACCAAAACCGGTTTTTTTTGCTTGTACGCCTTCATGTGAATTCCGGCGCGGTAGCCGGCGTTGCCCTGAACCATAATCAGCCCGCCGCGCATAGCGTAACCGGCTGCATCGCCAATATTACCGTGAATAATAATTTCGCCGCTGTTCATGGTGTCGCCAACGGCGTCCTGTGCGTTACCGTTTACCGTAATGCTGCCGCCGCCAAGGTAAGCCCCCAGGGCGTTGCCCGGCACGCCGTTTATAATAATGTTTTTACCACTCATGCCGGCGGCAATAAACCGCTGGCCAATGCAGCCCTGCACGGTGCAGGTACTGCCCGCGTTGCGAATTTGCTCGTTTAACGCTTTAAAATGTAAATTTCTTGCGTCTACCAACATATTATACCACACCTCCAAGCTTATTTCTACAGTATTCTTGCCCAAAAGCAAATAAATTTGGTGCTTTTTTTAAAGCTTCGTAATCTACACTGTTTAAAGGAATTTTATTGCGAATTAAGCTGGTGTAAATGCCGGCGCGCTCGGTTTGCCCAATTAAAATAAAGCCGGTAAGCAGGCCGTTTTTGCTGTAAAGCTTTTTCATATGCTTTTCATCCTGCTCAGTGTAAACCTTGCCCCCCTGTTCCGGCCCGGGGCGGCTGCCCGCTGTCATGGCGTGCAGGCCAAAAAAACCAATGGCGTTCATTGGAATAGCGTTTTGAAAGCCGGCCGCCTTACCGGCCATGTTACTGCCGGCACAAAAACCCTGCATATAGGCGTTGGGCATTAGGGCCATAATTTTAACCGTATTGTCGGAAATATCGGTGCTTTCGGTGCAGTCGCCCGCGGCAAAAACAAAAGGCAGGCTGGTTTGCATAGCGCAGTTTACCGTAATACCACGGCCGCAGCTGCCACCGGCATTTTTAACAAGACCAACATTGGGGCGCACCCCAACAGCCAGCACCAACTGGTCGAACTCAAGGGTTTGCCCGCCGGTAAAGCGGGCGGTGTTGCCGCTAAACTGTTCTACGCTGTTATTGAGCAAAAAGGTTAGGCCGTTTTGCTCTAAATGCTTTTGCATAAAAGCGGCGGCGGGTGCGTCTAAAATGCTGGAAAGCACCCGATCGGCCAAATCGCACACGGTAACGCTTTGCACCCGATTTTTTAACCCCTCGGCACACTTTAGGCCAATTAGCCCGGCGCCAACAATTAAAACGCGGCTGGTTTTGGTAACGGCTTCCTCCAGTGCTAAGGCATCGTCTACCGTTAAAAAGTTGAATTTTTGCAAAACCGTTTCTAACCCTTTCATTGGGGGAACAAACGGGCTGGACCCGGTTGCAACACAAACCTCGCTGTACAAAAGCTGCTCCCCGTTAGAAAGGGTAACGGTTTTCTCATTGGGTTTTAGGGAGGTTGCCTCTACCCCGTAAAGTACCCGGCAGCCGTTTTTCTCGTAAAAATCCGGCGCCCGGTAGTGCATGCGCTCTAAGGTTGTTTTGCCCTCTAAGTAGTAAGAAATCAGCGGCCGGCAATATACCGGGTGCTGTTCTTTAGAAATTACGGTGATCTTTCCGGTTTTATCGGCCGCACGAATGCCCTCAATACAGCCGGCAGCGGCGGCACCGTTGCCAATAATTACATAATTTTTCATGCCCTGTTCACCTCTCCTCATACACAATAGCGCCGTTAATGCAGCCGGCAACGCAGGCCGGCGCACCGGCCGAATTTTTAAGGCAAAGCTCACATTTTTGCACGGCCCCGTGTTCGCCCTCGGCAATGGCGCCGTAGGGGCAAACCAGCACGCAGGTAAGGCAGCCAACGCATTTCTCATGGTCTATGCAAACCGTTCCGTTTTCTAAATGCAGTGCGCCCGAAATGCAGCTATTTACACAAAGCGGGTCGGTGCAATGCCGGCAGGAGACCGCGTAGGTTATTTTTTCGTTCCCCTCTACGCGAATACGGGGGTAAATGGGTTTACCCTTTAGCGCCTTTACCATATCGGTAAGTCCGGAATTGGCAAACGCGCAGTTATATTCACACAAATGGCAGCCAAGGCACCATTTTTCGTTTACAAATACCCTTTTCATTCTCCCGCGTGTGAGATACCGAGGATCTCAAGCTCCTTTTCTGTCATATTAACACCACGCAGCATTAGTCGGTTCCCGCGCAGCGCCTCAATAGAATTAATGCCCATGCCGCCCATTAGCTCTTTAATTTCGTGCCGCCAGGCGGTCATTAAATTCACCAGCCGCAAATAGCCGGTTTCGGGGTTTAAGCGGCGCACCAGCTCTGGCCGTTGGGTTGCAATGCCCCAGTTACATTTGCCGGTTTGGCAGGTGCGGCAAAGGTGGCAGCCCAGCGCCAGCAAAGCCGCCGTTGCAATGTAGCAAGCGTCGGCGCCCAGTGCAATAGCCTTTACAACATCGGCCGCCGAGCGAATGCTGCCCCCTACTACTAACGAAACATTGTTGCGAATTCCTTCGTCCCGCAAGCGTTGATCTACCGCTGCCAAGGCCAGCTCAATTGGAATTCCAACATTATCACGAATACGGGTGGGCGCCGCGCCGGTGCCGCCGCGAAAGCCGTCTATTGCAATAATATCGGCACCGCTGCGGGCAATACCGCTGGCAATTGCTGCAATGTTGTGTACCGCTGCAACCTTAACAATAATTGGCTTTTGGTACTGCGTTGCCTCTTTAAGAGAAAAAACAAGCTGACGCAGATCTTCAATAGAATAAATATCGTGGTGCGGGGCGGGAGAAATGGCGTCGGAGCCCTCCGGAATCATTCGCGTGCGGGAAACATCGCCCACTATTTTTGCACCGGGCAAATGCCCGCCAATGCCCGGCTTAGCGCCCTGCCCCATTTTAATTTCAATGGCAGCGCCGGCGTTTAAATATTCCTCATGCACGCCAAAACGGCCCGAGGCCACCTGTACTACCGTGTTTTCGCCGTAGCAATAAAAGTCCTCGTGCAGGCCGCCCTCGCCGGTGTTGTAGTAAATGCCTAACTCTTGGGCGGCGCGGGCCAGGCACTCGTGCGCGTTGTAGCTAATAGAGCCGTAGCTCATAGCCGAAAACATCACCGGCATGCTAAGCTCTAACTGGGGCGGCAGCTCGGTTTTTAAAGTGCCGTTTGCGTTGCGGGCAACCTCGGCCGGCTGTTTGCCTAAAAACACCTTGGTTTCCATGGGCTCGCGCAGCGGGTCAATAGAGGGGTTGGTAACCTGCGAGGCGTTAATTAAAATTTTATCCCAGTATACCGGCAGCGGCTTGGGGTTGCCCATAGAGGAAAGCAGCACGCCGCCGCTGGCCGCCTGTTTGTAAATTTCTTTAATGGTATCGGTCTGCCAATTGGCGTTCTCGCGAAACGCGCAATCGTTTTTTACAATTTTTAAGGCGTGGGTAGGGCAAACGCACACGCAGCGCTGGCAATCTACACACTTGCTTTCGTCGCTGAGCATCACTTTGCCCTCGGCGTCAAAACGGTGCACCTCGTTGGCACACTGCCGTTCGCAAACGCGGCAGGCAATGCAGCGGTTTGGATCCCGTATTACTTGGAATTCGGGGAATAAATAAGAAACTGGCATTAGTAAGCGCCCTCCTTAACCTTTACAATTACCGGCTCGCCGCCGGCCGGCGCCCAAACATTTTCGGCCTGCGGTTCCATGACGCGAATGGCGGCCTCCTCGCTGGCAATGTAAACCATATCATTTTTTTCGGCCACTACCATAGAGCGCAGCTTTAGGCGGTCGTTTAACGCCATTAAGCCGCCCTCAAACCCTAATACAATAGAAAACGGGCCGGTAATTAACAAGCTGGGGTAAATTTTGCGTAAAAAGGCCAGCTGCTCGGCCTCGGCTTTTGGCTTGCCGTTAATGGTGCTCCAAAACGGGGCGGCAATTACCTGTGCCGTTTCCTGCAAGGTCAGGCCCTGCCGCCGCAGTAAATAATCGGCAATGTAGGTAATAACCTCGGTATCGGTTTGCAGGGTACATTTGTAGCCAAACATTTCAATGTAGCGGCGGTTCGCGTCGTAGGAGGAAATTTCACCGTTATGTACAATAGAATAATCCAGCAGCGTAAAGGGGTGCGCCCCGCCCCACCAGCCGGGGGTATTGGTGGGGTAACGGCCGTGCGCCGTCCAGGAGTAGCCCTCGTATTCCTCTAACCGGTAAAAACGGCCAACATCCTCGGGAAAACCAACGGCCTTAAAGGTGCCCATGTTTTTACCGCTGGAGAAAACATAAGCTCCCTCAGACTTGGCGTTAATAGTCATTACCGTGCGGGCAACATATTCTTTTTCATCTAACTGCAGGCGGGAAAGCACCGAGGAAAGCGGCGCCACAAAATATCGCCAAATTAGCGGAATATCGGTAATTTCGGGAATTTTGCGAATGGGCACATTTTCGGCCTTAACAATTTCAAACCGGTCCTTCAGCAGGCGCTCGCATCGCACGCGGGCCTCGTTGTCGTTATAAAAAATGTGAAACGCGTAAAACTCTTTGTATTCCGGGTAAATACCGTACCCGGCAAAGCCGCCGCCCAAGCCGTTGGAGCGGTCGTGCATGGGTACCATGCTTTTCATAATGGTTTCGCCGGACATCCGGTTCCCGTTTTTAGAGATGAGTGCTGAAATAGCGCAGCCGGACGGAATACGCACCTGACCCTCAAGCTTCATGTTTTTCTCTTCCTTTCCTACGGGTGGGGCGGCAAAAAGGCGCCGCGCTAACACCCGAACAAAAAAACAAGGACGCCCACACAGCCGAGTACAATACACGGCTGCATGAACATCCTTGCTCATTACAATAACATTTTACCACGCTTTTACAGCGTTGTCAATACCTCTGCAAAATTTTAAGAGGAAAATTTGCCAAAAAATTTGTAAACCAAAATAATCCCGGTTTAAATACCGTATTTTTTTAAGTCTACACGGCCGTCCGGGGTAAATTCTACCCCCTCCTGCTGCAGCAGCTCTATTTGCCGGTTTTGCCCGCCAAAGGCAAACGCCGATGAAACCCGGCCAAACCGGTCTACTACCCGGTGGCAGGGAATTTGCCCCGGGCGGGGGTTGGCGTGCAGGGCGTAGCCCACCACGCGGGACCAACGGGGATTGCCCGCCAGCATTGCCACCTGCCCGTAGGTTGCCACCCGGCCGGGCGGAATTTGGCAAACAACATCATAAATCAATTCAAAGGTATTTTTCAAGAGCAATCACCGTTTTTTTAAAATTCGCGGGGCCGAAAGCAAGCCGGTTGCCTTTAAGCGGTATTCCGGGCAATACTCGGCACCCTGGGTGCGCCAGGCGGGCGGACCAAACCAGGTGTGGTCGCCGTTGTTTAAATGCAGCTGGCCAAAGGTGTTTGCGCGGGAATTGTAAACATGAACTTCTACCGTGTTTTGTCCGGGGGTTAAATAGCCCAAATTGGCCACATAGGGCGCAAGCGAAACATTTTGCCCAACCCCGCCGGCCGTAACCGTTACGCAGCCAGCACCGTAGGTACCCAGCGCCAGCGCTGTGCTTTGGTTGGTTTTAAGCGGCAGACGGTAGGTAATTTCGCCGCCGTAAAACGGCAAACCTTGCTGTGCTAAATCGGCAAAATAAAGCTTTTCGGCCGGCTTTTGCAGGCAAACTGCCGTGCCGGTTACCCTTACGCCAAAATTGCCTAAAACAAAAATGTTTTCGGTGTTGGTCATAACGCCAAACGGCTTTTTCAGCTCAATGGTATTTTGCCCTTTTTGCACCGTGCCAAGCAAAATTTCGGCAATGGAAAAATCTACATAATAGCCCTGCTTTTTAGCCGGCAGCTTTTGGCCGTTAAACCAAACCTCAGTGCAATCAAGGTCTTCTAACGCCAATTTAGCATTTTGAACCTCTATTTCAGAATAAAAGCTGTACGCTAAGGTAATGGTATTTTGCTCTTTTACCTTTTTAGTGGCCCAGGGCTGCGCCCCTAAGGATGCCGCAACCGGCAGGTTTAGCTGCTGCTTGGCAATAACGCCAATGCGAATACTTTCCTCGGCCTTTTGCCAATCGCCATCATCCAACCGCCACCGCGCTATATCCAGCACGCAAACATTCGGCTCGGCCAAGGCGTATTCTACCGGCCCGGCTACATAGCCCTGCTCTTCATACTCGGCGGTATTTTCGGCTACCGGTTTAGCCTTGCCGGGGCAAAGCTGAACCAGTAAAGAGGAATGTACATTGTTCTGCCATTTAAAGCAGGTAAATCCGTTTTCGTAATACACCGGAATTTCGGCTGTTTTGCCGGTTAGGGTATTAAACTCGGTTGCGGTAAAGGTGCCCTTTACGCCAATGGTATTTACCCTATTAGGTTTAATAGAAAGCCGGTTGCTTTGCGTGCAGTGGCAAACAAACAGGTTGTAATTTTCGCCGTCCTGGCGCAGGCCGTAAAATAAATCGTCTGTGCGGCCGCCGTCGGTGTTAAGCATTTTTACGGTGCGGTAAGGCTCTAAGGCCTCTACCACCGCGTTTTGGGTAAAATCAATACGGTTATTTTCGGCAAGCTTTTGCGCGGCGTTGCTTAAAACTGCGTCAATATACTCCGGCACATGCCCGGCAAACAAAACCTTACCGCCTTTTTCGGCAAACTGCTGTAGGTACTTTAAGGTTGTACCGCGCAGGGTACGGCAGCCCGGCACCACTACAACATCGTAACACATTTTGCCAACCGTAAAGCCTGTTTGGCTGCTTTTAAACTGCTCCGGCAGGGTCGATTCGCAAATATAATCGTAATCCAGCCCGGCGTGCAGCATCCAGTTTGAAATATCTTTAAAATTGCGATCCAGCTCCTGCCGAACGCCGCCCGATTGGTCGTTCGGACCGTAACACAGCCAGTAAGACTCTATGGGGTGGATCATGGCAATTTTAATGGCGGCGCTGCCCCGCGTCATTAAAGTGTTCACCCGGGCAAAGTGGTTTTCAATGTAGCTGTATTCTTTATACCAGGCCGATTGATGACCAATAGAGGCCGGGTAATCTCTTTTCGCCTCCCCGTTCATAGAAACCCAGTACAAATGCGGCACCCGCACACTAACGCCTAAAGCGGCCTGCCAATCCCCTTGCAGCTTGTGCCCGCGAAAATCAAAATCCCAGTTTGTAACGCCGTAAAGCTCGCTCATTACCCCCTCGCGGCCGTACTGGTGCGCCGCGCTGGCCGCCTGCTTAACGGTGGTAAATTCGCCGTAGGTGTTGCAAAGAATATCTACCCCCGGAATGGTAAAATTGCGGTAGGCGCGCATGGCCTCGCCAATTGCCCCGGTTTGGGAGGAAAGGCTTTGCTCCTCCATCATGTGTCCTGTCATTGCAATGCCGTTTTTTTGGCACCAGTGGCCAATATTATCGCAATAGGCTTGCACAAACCGCTCGGTAACATGGTCGTGGTAGCGGTAACGGGTAACCGAGGCAACGCCCTTTTTGTTCCAAATAACCTCCGGCAGCTTTTCTAAAAGGCTTTCGCCGTAGGCGGCGCGGTAGCTTTCCTCCAAATCGGTGGTAAAGGGTAAAATAATGTCTTTATTTAAATCCTTTGCGTGGTCTAACAGCACCTTGCGGGTAACCTGCGGTTCATCGGTAAAAATAGCGGGAACAGTTTTGCCAAACTCCTTGCCAACCGTTTCTTTGTACCGCTCGTGCGTTATTTTAATAAAATCGTCAATAGCCGGTTTCGAAAGGGTGTCTACATAGGTTTGGTAGTTAAACCAAGGGCCCTCCGAGGCCGTTTCTAAGTAGGCGTACCAAACCGTGCCCTCGGCCGTTTCACCGTTTTTCAGCTGCCGGTAATTTTTTAAATAGCCTTCGTCGTCCAGCTCAACCGCGTACTTGCAAAGCAGCTTGCCGTTGTTGGCGCGTTTGGCTAAGGCCGAAGCGTCAATTTGCTCCTCGGCTTCGGCGGCGTCCCCGTACGGCGTAGTGGTAAGCATTAAAAACTTTTGCCGGTTTTCTAACTTTTTGGTAACATACCCGCCCGCAAAGCCCGAGGGCCACTTGTCCTCATCGTACAGCCAGGCCAGCATATTTTTTTCTTTTGCCCGCTCGGTACAGGCTTTAATAAAGGCCATGTATTCATCCGACAGGTAGGTTGTAGACATCCCCACACGGGTGTGCATGTGAAACCCGCCCATTCCCATTTGCTCCATGGCGTCAATTTCCGAAAACAGTTCATCCTTTTTTAAATCGCAGTTCCAAGCCCAAAAGGGGGTGCAGCGGTATTCGGCCGTTGGGTTTAAAAACAGGTTTAAATCAATTTGTTTGGCTTTATTTTTAGGGTAAAGCATTTACAACGCCCTTTCTAAAATAGTTTACAGTTGTATTATAGCGGCAGCGGCCGCCAATTGCAACCGCAGGCCCTAAAAAGCGTAAAAACCGAGCTCTTTTTCATAAAAAATGGGAAGGAATTGATTTGGGTAAAGGTGTACGAATCAATTTAGTTAAAGGGTACGAATTGGTTAGGGTAAAAAGGTACTAATCTATTAGGGTGTACAGGGTGCCAACCTCCTCTTTTCGAACGGCCTCTTTAACCTCTAAAACCCGCAGCTTTAAGGTGCGCCCGCCAAATTCCAGCTGCAAAATATCCTGCGGTTTTACCTCGTAAGAGGCACGGGCGGCCTTGCCGTTTACCAGTACCCGTCCGGCGTCGCACGCCTCGTTGGCTACGGTGCGCCGCTTAATAATTCTGGCAACCTTTAAATATTTATCTAATCGCATAAGATCCTCCGTTAAAATTGTAATTTTGTGAATTGAATAAAAAAGCCCTGCCAAAAAAGGCAGGGCGCAAATATAAGCTTTAAATTATTGAATTTCTTCCTTAAAGCCACGGCCGGCCTTAAATACCGGAGCCTTGCAAGCAGCAATTTTGATCTGCTCTTTGGTTTGGGGGTTAATGCCGGTTCTTGCGGCTCTTTCCTTAACCTCAAAGGTGCCAAAGCCAACTAACTGGATCTTGCCGCCGGCTTTCAGCTCTTCGGTAACGGTCTCAATAAAAGCGGTTAATGCCTTGTCGGCGTCTTTCTTTGCAATGTCTGCCTTTTCTGCAATTGCTGCAACTAATTCTGTTTTTTTCATCTTATTTTCCTCCGTAGAAAATGATTTATTTCAACAGGCAAAACCTGTTTGAAAACGAAATACTGCGACCTTTGTATTATACCGCTTTTTAAGCAAAAAGGCAAGCGGAAGTTTTAAAAGCCAAGGTCGAGCAACAGTATACTAATAATTTACCATAAAATTACCCTAAAATCAAGTGTAAATTTGAAAAAAATCGAGAAATTCGACAATTATCGGTGTTTTTAAGCGGCTTTATGCTACGATTTTAAGTCTTTTTAAAACAGCAATAACCTTTTCACCCTTTGCTAAGGTGCGAATATCCTGCTCGGTTAAGCATTTAAAGGCGGCAACGGCCAGCAAATAAACCACAACGGCCGCCAAAATGCCAAGGCAGGTTACCGAGGCGTTGGCAAGTGACGAGGCCGAGCCTAACAGCTTTTGCCCCAAAAAGGCCACCGCAAAGGCCGCCACACCGCAAAGCGCCGCTGCAATAAAGGGGCGCAGCACCGCGGCTTTCATATTCGGGCGGGTGCCGGAATAGCGAATGAGGCAAAACAGGTTGGCGCCAGCAATGTAAATGTAGCAAAGCAGCGTACCAATTGCCGCACCCATTACATGAATCGAGGGAATGGCCACCAGGGTAAGGTTGCTTACAATTTTAATAATGGCCCCTACCCCAATGTTGCGCACCGGAACCCCCTGCCGGCCAATTGCCTGCAGCATATTGGTAAGCGGGGTAGAAAGCCCCGCGCAGCAGGCGGCCAAGCCTAAAATGCGCAGCAAATTTGCGGTTATAACCGGCTCGGACGACTTAAACAAAAGCTGAATAATTTGCGGCGCCAAGGCCACCATGCCAACCCCCATTGGAAAAGCAATTAAAGAAATAATTTTAATAATAGATTCTATATTTTTACGAATACCAACAGAGTTTTTTGCCCCCCAAACCATGGTAAGCACCGGAATGGCGCTAACGCCCAGCACCGAGGTAATGGTTGGCACAAAGTTAAACATGGTGTATGCGCTGCCCTTGTAGCAGCCGTACAGGCGGTTGGCTACCCAAATTTCAAACCCCGATTTTTGGGCGGCACCCGAGGCTTGGTAGGCCTGGTACATTTCGGTAAAAGACTCCGGGTGCGCGGCTACCGTGCTTTTAAGCTGCCCCTGCACCATAACTACATCTATTAACCCGGAAACTTGCGTTACCAGTGAGCCTAACGCTACCGGCACGGCAATGGCAACCAGCATTTTAAAAATTTTGCGTTGCGACATGGGCGCCGGCGATTCCCGCAGCATTTGGTTGGTAATGCCATCACCCTTTTTGGTGTAGCACCAAATGAGGTAAGCAGAGCCCAAAACCGTACCCAGCGTAATACCCAGCATAGCCCCGGCAACCGCGTACGACAAAGTATCCAGCGTTACGGTGCTGGCAGATTTCACAATAATAAACGCAAAGCTGTACCCCAAAACCAGCTTGCAAACCGCCTCAATAACCGAGGAGACCGCCGTGGGGTACATATTGCGAACCCCTTCGTAATAGCCGCGATAAATTGACATAACGCAGCAAAAGAAAATTGAGGGCGCAATTACAAACATACCGGGCCTTGCCCGCACATTGCCGGTAACAGCGGTAACAATAAACGAGGCACCGTACATTAACAGCAGACCAGTGGTGCCGGCAATTAAAAACACCTTGGCAACCACCCGCAGGGTGCGCCGGGCGTCGCGGTAGCGCTCTTTGCCTACCTGGTCGGCCACCATTCGGGAAACAGCCACCGGAAACCCCGCCATGGCCAAAGAATAAATCGGTAAATAAATATCGTAAGCAGTGGAATAAAAGCCCATGCCGTCATCGCCAATTAGGCGCTGCAACGGTATTTTAAAAATGGCCCCCAGCACCTTTACCAACATGGTGGCAATGCCCAAAATAACGGTTGCCTGCAAAAAGCTTTGTTCCTTTTCGGTGTGCTTTGTAGTCATCATTCGTCCTCCCAAAGCTCAGGCACACTAAAAAGCTGCCCCAAAAGCTTTAAAAATAGTTCAAACAAGGGAACCTGCTCCGGCTCGGCGTGAGCCGAATAATCGGCGGCAGCATCGTCGCCCGCATCGTCCGAAACCTGGCGCAGGGTTGCAAAGGGCACCCCGTACAGGTTGGCCGCGGCGGCAATGGCCCCGGTTTCCATATCGCAGCAAATAACCTTTAGGTCCTCACGCAGCCAGTCTCGCAGCTGGTTGCTGCTTACAAAGCAATCACCGCACGCCATTGGGCCGGCGTAAAGGCCCGGCTCTGCCGCCAAAAAGCAGCGGTTTAAAGCTTCGCTGGCGGTGCAAAACAACGGCTGCCCGGGCTTTTGCCCGCGGGGGCGGCCTAAACTGGTAAGGTCAAAATCGTGTTCAATAAACGCTGTGCCAAGCGCAAAGCTGTTGCGCGGCAGCTTGCCAACCCCGCCGGAAAGGCCGTAATTTAACAGCACCCGGCACCCGTTTTCCAACAAATGGGCAGCGGCGGTAGCGGCATTTACCTTGCCAATGCCGCTGTGCACGCTGTAAACCGTAAGGGTTTTGGCCCCTTGCTGTAAGGTAAAGCGGTGCCCTGCCCGGCCGCAAAACGGGGCCGGCTGCAGTGCCAAATTTTTTAAGCCGGCAATGGGGGCGTATTCGGTATCATCCGCTACCACCAAGCCAACGGTTAAATTATTTTTCATATTTATTGCTCCAAACACAAAAAAGTGCGGCTTACCAAAGGGCTGGCCGGCTGTAAGCCCGCTGCCGGGGGTGTATTTTAAAAATTGCAGTCAAGTGCCATACAGCTTTGTTCATTTTAAAATTCTTGCAGCTTTGCTTGCTGCACTTTGGCAACCGGTGCCGGTTTTTCGCGGCTTTTGCCAAAGTATTCCCTATTTTAACACAACTTATTTAAAATTTCAAGCTTTAGCGGCAAGCCAACCGGCCTTTGCAAGGCTTTGCGCAGAATAAACCGAAATTTTAAAGCAGCCCGCCCCCAAAAACAAGGGGCGCGCCGCAATAAATTAAAAAATATGCCTTAAAAAATATACCTGTAAAATACAGCCGTTAAAGCAGCAATACCGCGCCAAGGCCTAATAAGCAAGGGTGTAGCCGGTAAGCGTTAACGGCTCGGCGGCAAACTCGGGTACTTCGCTTAGGGTTACCGTTTTGCTTTCGCCCGGTAAAAGCGAAAAATAGTTGTCTGAGAATACAAAACCGCCCTCCAGCCGCACCGCGTGCACATAAGCGCTGGCCGTAACGGTAACGCTGCCACTGCTTTGCGCCGTAATTTGCACGGCGTTGGTGGGCTGAATTTGCAAATTGCCCGCCTTGTAAAAGGTGCGGTCGCTGTTACCGTTGCCAGCCAAATTACAAACCAAAACCTGCCCCGGTTCTACCTTTTCCTTTACCGGCAGCTGCAGCACACTTTGCGCCGCAACGCAAACCGGGCTGCAAAACACCTGCTGCGTTTTTTGGTTTTTAAGGTTTACCAGCGTAAGGCTTACCTCGGCCGGCTGCTTACTTTCGCCGTCGTTGGTTAAAAACAGGGTCAGCGTGCCGCCGTTTTCATCAAAAGAGGCGGTTAGGGCCTTGGCACAGCGTTTAAAGCTGTAATAAGCCGCCTTTGGCAGGCAGTAATAATCTAACAGCGACCACCCTGCCGCGGCCGGCCAGCAATCGGCCAACATCCAATAAAGAATCCCGCTGCAAAACCACAAATTTCGCCGGGCCAGCTCAAACGAAAGGCGAATCCACTCGTACTGCAAAAACTGCAGCTTAAAGCATTTATCCTCACCGTTTTTAAACGCCCCTAACAGGCGTTCGGCAAAGGTGTAGGTGTAATCTAACAAATGGCGCGCCAGGCAGGGGTTGTTTTGGGTGTGGTAATGCCATTGCTCCTCCTCTAAAAACGCGTCCTGCTCGGTCATCATCCGCAGCAGCGAGGGAGTACTAACAGCGCCCATGGTTGGTTCCTCGGCAATAAAGCGGGCGGTGTACTGCCGGTACAGCTCGCGGTAATGCTGCAGATCGCCCTGCTCCATCATTTTAAAAATTTGGCCTAAAAAGTTGGTGTTGTGCGTAGTGCCGGCGGTTTTAGAGCAATATCTGTTGCCGCCGTAAGGGCTGGAGGGCAAAAAACGGCGCATGGGATCCAGCCGGTGTAAAACCGGCGCAATAGCCTTTAACGCCGCTGTTCGACCCGGGTATTCCGGCATGGTATCGTTCCCGTTTAAAGCGTTTTCGTTATCCCCCGTCCACCAAACCAGGCAGGGGTGATTACGTAAAAGCATCGCGGCGTGTTCGGCCTCGGCCGTAAGCTGCGCAATAAACCAAGGCTCGTCCTCGGGGTAATTGCCGCAGGCCATTAAAAAGTCCTGCGTTACTAAAATGCCAAGGCGGTCGCACTCGTTATAAAAATGTTGGCTTTCAAAAAATCCGCCGCCCCAAACGCGCAGCATATTTACCCCGGCCGCAGCGGCAAGCTCTAACAGTCGGGTAATTTTTTGCGGGGTAATTTGCGTAATCAGCGGCTCACAGGGGGCCCAATCGGCCCCTTTGCAAAACACCCGCTTACCGTTTACAAGCAGCGTAAAACACGAATATTCGGTGTTAAAATCGCCCTCTTTTCCGCTCTCGGTTTGCTGCAAGGCTTTGCAAAGCGCCTCGGCCGGGCTGCCTTTTTCGTCCGGCAGCTGCAAAATGCGAACGGTACGCACGCCAAACTGCTCACAAAGCTTTTCTTGCCCTACCGTAACGGTTAGCCGGTAAAGCGGCTGGCTGCCGGTGCCGTTTGGCTCCCAAAGCTGTGGCTTGGCCAAGCAAAAAACCTCCCGCTGCTCCGGCTCCTCGGTGTAACGCTGCTTTTGGTAAACGGTTTTTCCGTCCGGGTCGGTAACGGTTAGGGTGTACAGCACCCCTTCGGTTAAATTTTTAAACTGAATATCGCACACCATTTCGGCGCCAAAGGAATCTATCTGCGCGGTGTAAATGTAAACGCTTTGGGCAGCCGGAGCGTTCTCGAACGCTATGTAGCACGGGCCGCTAATGCCGCAGGTAACAAACCGCTCTGTCCAATCCCACCCGTAGGTGCATTGAATTCGGCGGGTGTAAAGCCGCTCGCCGGTAAAGGCGTGCGAGCGCTCCTTACAGCCTTTGGTGCGCTCAACGGCCGAATGAAAATAAACCTCCAGCCGGTTTTCGCCGCTTTTTAGCAGCTGCTGCACTTCAAAGCGGTGCGGAATAAACATATTCTCGGCCCGGCCGGCCAGCTTACCGTTTAGGTAAACTTCGGCGTAGGTATCTAAACATTCAAACACCAGCACGGCGCCCGGCAAAACCTTTTCTACCGTAAAGGTTTTGGTGTAGGTAAAATCCTCTTGCTCTATCCAGCGCAGCTTCAGAGCGTTATCCCGCCAAAAAAAGTTTTCCTCTACCAGCCCGGCGGCAGCCAGGTCAGTGTGGGCGCAGCCTGGAACGGTTGCGTTAAAGTGCAAATTTTTTTGCGGGCAGGCGCCTTGCCAGCTTCCGCTTAAATCAATTTTTTTCATAAAATTCCCCTTTAGGCTTATAAATGAAAGCTTTCGGTGTGCCCGCCGGGCGTATATTTTCGGCATTGCACCCCGGCCGCCGCAAACATTTTTTTAGAGGCGCGTACCCCGTCGGTATTGGCATATTTATCCTCATTGTAAATAATTTCTGTGATCCCGGTTTGAATAATTGCTTTTGCACACTCGTTACAAGGAAAAAGCGTTACATAAATTTTGCAGCCGCCAAGGTTTCCGCCGCGGTAATTTAAAATGGCGTTTAACTCTGCGTGGCACACAAACGGGTATTTGGTGTTTAACACTTCCCCCTCGCGGTTCCAGGGAAAAACATCGTCCGAACAGCCAAACGGCAGCCCGTTATACCCTACCGACATCACCCGGTTTTCTTGATTTACAATACAAGCGCCAACCTGAGTGCCCGGGTCTTTACTGCGGCGGGCCGAAAGCATGGCTATGCCCATAAAATATTCGTCCCAGCTTAAATAATCCGTTCGTTTCAAATAAACACCCTCTTTTAAAATAATGATTAGATTAAAAATGATTGGTTTAAAATATTTGCCCGTTTTAATTTAATGGCGTTTTGCCCAACTGCCACGGCCGCGGGTGCAAGTAAAATTTTAAACCTTTGGGTCGCCAAAGCCGGCGTTGGCAACCCGTTTTTATGCTTTGTTTGTTTTAAAATTGAATCGCCCTAAGCAAGTGCTTAATAAAAGGTAACAACCTCTTCCTCCGGCGGGTCGGCCTTTGCAAGCCGGTCAACATACAGAACCGGCCCGCGCTGCCCGTAAAGCTCGCAGTATTCAACCTTTATCAAAGCCGTAAGCATAATCCATTCCCGGTTTTGGGCGGTAAGCTCCGGCGGGCACTCGGCCAGCAGGCCGGCAAAGGTAATATCCTCTACGCAGCAGGTCATTAAATGGCGGCCTACCACCAACTCGTTGCCCTTTAGCTTGCGGTTTTTGGCCGCAACCGCTTTAAAGGTAACGGTTTTGCCGTGGTAAAAATCTAAATTCTCCGAAAGGTCGCGGTAAAAATAGGCGTAGTCTTTATCCTGCACGGTAAAACGCTGGGCGTCACGGTCAAACGGCAGCGGGTCCTCAATATCGTCGTATTCCACCTTGCCGTCCGGGTACTCGTACGCAATGGTGGCCCGGGTATTCACCGCGCGCACAATTTTGTGTAGCTGCTCCTTAGCGGTTTTTTCGCTGTAGCGGTTAAAAACAACCAGCTCGCACGAGTTTAATTTATCTACCACCAGGCTGCGCATATTATTATTGTAGTTTACAAAGGTAGCCGTTTCGGCAAACATAAATTCCTGTGCAATTACCCAGCTTTTGGGCAACGCGTTAAACAGGCTTTTTAACTGCCACATTCCGTTATATTCCACCAGCACCCGCTCGGCGCTATGCTGCTTTTGTAGGCGCTGCAGCAGCTTTTCGGTTAGATCGCTTTCCTCCTGCACCGGCTCAATAAAAACATTTTTGCCAAAAAAGCGGGCAGGGTCATATTCCTCTACCCCCTCCTCGCACAAAAGCAGCAGCGTTTTTTCGCCGTTATTAAAACGCTTGTCCTCCAGCGTTTCCTGAATAAAGCGGGTTTTACCCGACTCTAAAAAACCGGTAAATAAGTAAACCGGTATATCCATAAAATTACATCCCCTTTGGTTTTATACCTTTAAATATACCGCAAGGGGCAAAAATTGTCAATCAAAATATCCCAAATACGGCAAAAATTAAAATTTGCAAAAGCGCACCGAAAATACGGTTATTTTTGGCCGGCGCAATTTTAAACCTGTTTTTCCTGTTTTTCCTGCTTTAGCGTACAGTTCGGTTCCCCGGCGGGCTACCCACACCTTTGCTTTGCTCCGCCGAAAAAAGGGCAAAAACTTAAGTATTTTTTAAAAAGGGGTTGACTTTTTTTCCGAATGGAGTTATTATATTAGCGGTTAGCGGGGGCTAATTGTTTTTTTAAACGTCGGTTAGCTAAAGCTAACTGTTTTTTCAGGGTTAAAGTTAGCGCAAGCTAACAATTTTTAAGCTTGTTAGTTAGCCTGCGCTAATTAACTTGAATGAAAGAGGATGTTTGAATATGATGCCGTTAGCGTTTGCCAGTTTGGGCGACAGCGTGACCATAAAAAAAATTGGCGGCAGTGCAGAGATTAAAAAGCATTTAGAGGATTTAGGCTTTGTAGTAGGCTCTAATGTAAGCATTGTTAGTATGCTGGGCGGTAATGTAATTGTAAATGTTAAAGAATCCCGCGTGGCTATCAGCGAGGAAATGGCACGCAAAATAATGGTATAACGGCACCCGGCGGTTGCCTGTACATAAAAGTTTTCGGGCTTTGCCCGTAATAAAGGAGGAAAATGGCATGAAAACTTTAAAAGACGCAAAGATCGGCGAAACCGTTACCGTAGTAAAGCTGCACGGTGAGGGCGCCGTAAAGCGCCGCATTATGGATATGGGCCTAACCAAAGGCGTTGAGGTTTATATTCGTAAGGTTGCCCCGCTTGGGGACCCCATTGAGCTGACCGTGCGCGGTTATGAGCTTTCACTGCGAAAGGCCGATGCCGCCATGGTAGAGGTTGGCTGATTATTTTAGGAAGAGAGTGATTTAAACATGAATTTACGCATTGCCCTTGCGGGTAACCCGAACAGCGGTAAAACAACCCTGTTTAATGCCTTAACGGGTTCCAACCAATTTGTTGGTAACTGGCCCGGCGTTACGGTAGAAAAAAAGGAAGGCAAGCTAAAAAAGCACGACGGTGTGATTATTACTGACTTGCCCGGCATCTACTCCCTTTCCCCCTACACCTTAGAGGAGGTTGTTGCCCGTAACTACTTAATCGGCAATCGGCCGGACGCTATTTTAAACATTATTGACGGTACAAACTTAGAGCGTAACCTGTACTTAACCACCCAGCTTACCGAGCTTGGTATTCCGGTTGTGGTTGCCATTAACATGATAGATGTGGTACGCAAAAACGGCGATAAAATTAACACGGCCGAGTTAGCCAAACAACTGGGCTGCAAGGTTGTAGAAATTTCGGCCTTAAAGGGCACCGGAATTAAAGAAGCTGCCGAAGCGGCCATTGACGCCGCCCAAAACGGCAAGACCGTGCCGATGCACACATTCTCGGGCGTGGTAGAACACGCCATTGCCCACATTGAGGAGGCTGCCGTGCACAATATGCCCGAGGAGCAGCAGCGCTGGTACGCCATTAAGATTTTTGAGCGGGATGACAAAGTGCTTTCCGGCTTAAAAATTGAAAAACGCGTTATGGACCACATTGGGGCCGACATTGCCGCAGCCGAAAAAGAGCTGGACGACGACGCCGAATCCATTATTACCAACGAGCGCTACATTTATATTGCATCTATTATTAAAGCATGTTATCATAAAAAGAGTGCCGGTAAGCTTTCCACCTCCGACAAAATTGACCGCATTGTTACCAACCGCTGGTTGGGCCTGCCGATTTTTGCGGTAATGATGTTCTTGGTTTACTACATTTCTATGGTTACGGTTGGTTCAGCCGCAACCGACTGGGCCAACGACGGCCTGTTTGGCGACGGTTGGCATTTGTTTGGCATTGGCTCCTCCCAAACCGCCGCGGCCGAGGAAGAATACGGCAACACCGACGCCATTATCAGCGGATTTTTAGACGCAGCTGCCGAGCAGGGTGTAGACACCAAAGCCGCCACCGAGGCGCTGGATTCGGAAGCTGAGGATTATGACTACACCAAAGCTATTACCGAGGTTGAAGCCGTAAAGGCCAAGGCAAATTTAAGCGAATTTACCTACACCTTAGAGGATGAAGAAACCCTTGAAACCACCGAGGAAAAGGGCGACATGGCCGCGCTGAACAACGCGCTTGCCGCTTACAAAAAGTACGAGGGCGGCGTAGACCCGGCCAACTACGGTGTTTGGGTTCCCGGCATTCCGGTTTTGGTTGGCGAAGGGCTTGAAAGTGCCGGCGCTGCCGATTGGCTGCAGGGCTTGATTAACAACGGTATTGTAGCCGGTGTTGGCGCCGTTTTAGGCTTTGTACCGCAAATGCTGGTGCTGTTCTTGCTGCTTGCTTTCTTAGAGGCCTGCGGCTACATGGCCCGTATTGCCTTTGTTTTAGACCGTATTTTCCGCAAGTTCGGACTTTCAGGCAAATCTTTTATTCCTATGTTAATTGCTACTGGTTGCGGAATCCCCGGCATTATGGCCTCCCGTACTATTGAAAATGAACGCGACCGCCGCATGACCATTATGACCACCACCTTTATTCCCTGCGGCGCTAAGGTTCCGTTTATTGCAATGATTGCCGGTGCTATTTTCGGCGGTTCCCCGTGGATTTCCACCTCCGCTTACTTTGTTGGCATGGCCTCGATTATTGTTTCGGGCATTATGCTGAAAAAAACCAAAATGTTTGCCGGCGACCCGGCCCCGTTTGTTATGGAGCTGCCGGCTTACCACCTGCCAACCGTTGGCAATGTTCTGCGGTCTATGTGGGAGCGCGGCTGGTCGTTCATTAAAAAGGCCGGCACCATCATTCTGCTTTCTACCATTTTGGTTTGGTTTACCTCTTACTTCGGCTTTACCAGCAACGGCTTTAGAATGTTGAGTGAAGACGAATTAGACCAATCTATTTTAGCGGCCATTGGCGGTGCCATTGCCTGGATCTTTAAACCGCTTGGCTGGGGCACCTGGGAAGCAGCCGTTGCCTCCATTACCGGATTGGTAGCTAAGGAAAACATTGTAGGCACCATGGGCATTTTGTACGGTGCTGCCGGCAATGTTTACGAAACCCTTGCCAAAGTATTTACCGGGATAAGCGGTTATTCCTTCCTTTGCTTTAACCTTTTGTGCGCCCCCTGTTTTGCCGCAATTGGCGCCATTAAGCGCGAAATGAACAGCCCCAAGTGGACCTGGTTTGCCATTGCTTACCAGTGTGGCTTTGCTTACTGCGTTGCCTTAATGGTTAACCAATTTGGCCTGCTGTTTACCGGCAAGGTACAGGTAATTGGTTTCATTGCTGCGGTTGCAGTGCTGGCCGTTATGATTTATATGCTGGTTCGCCCGTATAAAGAGGCCACCCGCCTAACCGCAAAGATAAAAGCGTAAATAGTTTGAAAGGAGTCTTTTACAATGCTTGTGTGGATTCAAAACAATTTAGCCACCCTTTTAATTTCATTACTGCTATTAGCCATTGTTGTTGCCATTATTGTAAAGCTAATTAAAAACAAAAAGCAAGGTAAATCTACCTGCGGCGGAAATTGTGCCCATTGCGCTTGTGCCGGCTCCTGCCACAAAAAATAGTTTTAACAACGCAGGCCGCCCGGTCTGCGTTGTTTTTTAGCCGAACACCCACACACAAACACCGCAATAAATTGCAAGGAAAAAAGTACATGGCTTTCTTTGAACTTAAAAATGTAACCCGCGTTTACCAAAGCGGCGACCACATTTTAAAAGCGCTGGACGGTATTCATTTAAAATTAGAGGAAGGCAAGTTTGTTGTTGTACTTGGCCCCAGCGGCGCCGGCAAAAATGTTGGCCGCCGCCAAAGACCTTTGCACCACCAATTGCAGCATTTTAGAAATTGCCGGAAAATACGGGTACGATAACGGCTCTAAATTTGCCAAAGCCTTTGGGCAAAGCTTAGGGCTTACCCCGGGCAATTACCGCAAGCTGCACAGCGGCAAACCCCCGCTGGCCGAATAGGGCTAATTTTAAAAACCACCGACCAACAAAATGAATGGCAAAAACAAGGCAATAAACAAAATAAAGCCGCCGTCAACCCCTTTACCTTGGGTTAACGGCGGCTTTATTTTTAAATTTTTAAATTTAAAGGCCAAAGGCCCGTTTGGCGTTTTCGGCCAAAATTTGGCGGTTTTGGCTTTCGGTCAGCTGCATTTTAAAAAACAGGTCCAGCTCCTTTTCCGGCGCCCACATGGGGTAATCGGTGCCAAAAAGCACCCGGCTGCAGCCGTAGGTTAAAATAATTTTTTTCACCCGTTCTACCGGCAAAAATCCAAAGCTGGAGGAGCAATCTACAAACAAATTCGGCAGCCCGCAAAGCTGTTCGCCGGCCTGCTCCCAAACCGACCACCCACCAAGGTGCGCCGCCACCACAGTAAGCCCGGTGTAAATTTGCATAACCGGCAGCAGCCGGTTGGGGTTTGAGCGGTCAAACCGGCTGTCGCCGGTGTGCATTAAAATTGGCACGCCGTAGCGCTCGCAAAGCTCGTAAATTTTTAAACAGCGGTAATCGTCTATTTTAAAATCTTGAATATCGGGGTGCAGCTTTACCCCGTGCAGACCTAACGCCAGCAGGTGCTTTAGGTCGTCCTCGGGGTTTTTGGCCGCGGGGTGCAGGGTGCCAAGGCCTACCAGCCGGCCGTTAGCGTTTTGCACCTCGCCGGCAATAAAGCGGTTAATGCTTTGCACCTGCTCCGGCGTTGTTGCAACCGACTGCACAATAAACCGGTCTATTCCCGTTTTTGTGCCGCGCCGCAGCAAATCGGCCGCGGTACCCTTGCAAACCGAGTGCAGGCCGTAAAAGGTATCGGTTCCCAAAGTGGCACGAGCGGCAATTTTTTCGGGGTAAATGTGGCAGTGGGCGTCAATAATCATAAACCCGTTTAACATTACGCCGTCACCACTTTGTTGGCTTTTTGCAGCCCCAGCTTTTCAATGGCCTGCTCGCGCATTTTGTACTTTAAAATTTTGCCCGCAACATTCATGGGAAACTCGGTTACAAAATCAATATACCTTGGTACCTTGTGCCGTGCCATATGCGCGTTAATGTACTCTTTCATTTCGGCCTCGGTCATCTGCTCGCCGTCCTTTAAAATTACGCAGGCCATAATTTCCTCGCCATACTGCTCATCCGGCACGCCAATTACCTGAACATCCTTTACCTTGGGGTGGGTGTAAATAAATTCTTCAATTTCCTTAGGGTAAATGTTTTCGCCGCCCCGAATAATCATGTCCTTTAATCGGCCGGTAATGCGATAGTTGCCCTCCGGCGTGCGACAGGCCAAATCGCCGGTGTGCAGCCAGCCGTCTTTATCTATTGCGGCGGCTGTGGCGCGCGGCATTTTGTAATAGCCTTTCATAATATTGTACCCGCGGGCAACAAACTCGCCGGTAACCTCGTCGGGGCAATCGGCGCCCGTTTCGGGGTCTACAATTTTGCACTCAATTTCCGGCAAGGCGCGGCCAACGGTGCCAACCCGCACCTCAATCGGGTCGTCGGTAGAGCTCATGGTGCAGCCGGGGGAAGATTCGGTTTGCCCGTACACAATGGTAATTTCGCTCATATTCATTTTATTTACCACATCCTGCATTACCGAAATGGGGCACGGGCTTCCGGCCATAATGCCGGTACGCATGTAGGAAAAATCGGTCTTTTTAAAATCCTCATGCTCTAACAATGCAATAAACATGGTGGGTACGCCGTGAAAAGCGGTAATATGCTCCCGATTAATGCAGGAAAGCGCCGGCTTTGGCGAAAAATAAGGCAGCGGGTAAACCGTTACGCCGTGCGTCATGCAGGCCGTCATGGCAAGCACCATGCCAAAGCAGTGAAACATTGGCACCTGTATCATCATGCGGTCGGCGGTAGAAAGATCCATGCGATCGCCAATACATTTACCGTTGTTTACCACATTGTAGTGGGTTAGCATTACCCCTTTCGGGAATCCGGTAGTGCCGGAGGTGTACTGCATATTGCAAACATCATCCTTGTCTACCGCGGCGGCCATGCGCTCAATTTCCTCCACCGGAACAAGCTCGGCACGGCTTACGGCCTCCTCCCAGGTTAGGGCGCCGGGCTGCGAATAGCCCACCGTAATAACGTTACGCAAAAAGGGCAGGCGTTTGCTGTGCAGCGCCTCGGCCGGCTTTTTGCCCTTTAATTCGGGGCAAAGCTCGTTTATTATTTCGGCGTAGTTTGAATCGCGAAAACCTTCTACCATAACAATGGTATGTGTATCCGACTGGCGCAGCAAATACTCGGCCTCGTGAATTTTGTACGCCGTGTTCATAGAAACCAGCACCGCGCCAATTTTGGTTACCGCCCAAAAAGCAATGTACCACTGCGGCACATTGGTGGCCCAAACCGCCACATGGCACCCGGGCCGAACCCCTAAAGAAACCAGCGCTCGGGCAAAGGTGTTTACATCCTCCCGAAACTCGTAGTAGGTGCGGGTGTAACCCAAGGTGGTGTACTTAAAGGCGCACTGGTCGGGGAATTCTTTTACCATTCTGTCTAACACCTCAGAAAAGGTGCAATCAATTAACAAATCCTTTTTCCAAACAAATTTGCCGGTGTGGCGGCGGTTGTAATACAGGCTGCTTTCATCCCTCGAAGGGTCGCTGAACTGGCTCATGTAACTTTCAAACTGCGGTAAAATTATTTCCAGCTCGCTAATTTCAGGGCACCACTCCGGGCTCCAGGTAAGGCTAATAAACCCGTTGTAGTTCACCGAGCGCAGCGCCCGCATAACGGCGCCCACCGGCAGCTGCCCCTGCCCCATTAGGCAGGGCGTTATATTGCCGTTTTCGGCTTTAGCGTCGTGCAAATGTACCTGCTTAATGTAGGCGCCCAAATTTTCAATGGTGGTTTCGGGCTGCTCCTGCAAAGCAAAAAACGGGGCGTCCACCGCCCAAAGCGCACCCAAAGCGTCGCTGGCAAATTCGTCTAATAAATCGCGCAATACGGCGGTGTTGCAAAAAGGTCCGCAGGTTTCTAACAGCAGGGTTACCCCGGCTTGCTCGGCCACCGCAAGGCTTTGCCGCAGCCACTGCCGAACGGACGAAACCGCCAGCTCGCCCCCTTCGGCGGCCGAACGCACCCGAATGTAGGGAATGTGCAAATTTTGGGCAATTTTCAGGCAAGCGGCAAGCTCGGCGCTGCAGGCCTCGTGCTGACCTTCCAAGGCCGGATCTTGTATCATGTCCAGGCACGGAATACTTAAATTCAGCTCGTACAGCTTGCGCAGGGTGGCGGCGCGGGCGTAATCGGCAAGGGCGCTTTCGCTGCCGGTAAACAGCGGATTTTGCACATTGTGCAGCTCAATGCCGGCAAAGCGCATCTCCTTGGCAACGGCGCAAAACTCCTCAAAGCTTTTTTGGTGCCAGCCTTTTGTGGAAAATGAAAGTTTCATTCTTTAAACCTCCTGCTCGTACACAATTTTGTTTACAGCGTTTATGTAAGCGCGAATACTGGCGCCAATAATATCGGTAGAAATGCCCGTGCCCGAAAACAGCTTGCCCCCAAAACGCAGGCGCACTACGGCCGAGCCTACCGAATCGCGCCCCTCGGTAACCGCCTGAATTTGAAAATCGTCTAACTCGTAATGGGTGCCTAAAATTTGCTCAATGGCCCGAAAAGCCGCGTCTACCGGGCCGTCGCCCAGGCAAATGCCCTCCCGCTCGGAGCTGCCCTTTTGCAGCTTAATTTGTGCCGAGGAGGAAATAATGTTGCCGTTATTAACCACATAGCTTACCAGGCGGTAGGTGGGCGGCACCTGCATGGCAACGCTGGCTACAATGGCATCTAAATCTCTTGCGGTTACCTTTTTTTTGGCGGCAACGCGCTTAAATTCCTCAAACACGCGTTGCTCATCCTCAGCCGAAAGCTCGTATCCCAGCTTTAAAACCGCAGCCCGCACCGCCTCTAAATCATCGCTTGCGTCCAACGGTGTCTCCTGCCCCGGCTGCTGCGGCAGCCCGCCCGGCTGCTTTTGCCCGCTTAAAATCCAGCCAATTTGCCGGGTAATTCGGTGCAGGTGCGTGTGTGCAACATCGGTAAAAACGCCGCAGCGCTCTGCGCAATTGTGCAGGCTGCTGCAAAAGCTATCAAGCCCCGGCAAAGTGCCGTTAACGCAGCACTTAACTTCAACCGCGCCGGCCTTAACCGCCAGCATAGCCGAAGCGTTTACCATACAGCCGCCGTCAGCACAAAGCACGCCAACCCGCACCCCCTGCGGCAGGGCGGCATTTTGAATAAATCGGGCAACAAAATCAGCAAATTCATCCGGCAGCAGGGCGGCCTCCTGGTCGCAAAGGGTAATGGTTTGTACCCCGGCCTTAACGGCCAAAGCGGCCATTTGCCCTAAAAACTGCTCCTCGGCTCGGGTAGCGTCCAGCGCGCAAAATTCAGTATCAAACCCTGTTTTAACGGCGGCTGCAAAAAGCTTTTCGGCCAGCGCCAGTATTTTTGGGGCCTTTAGGTGACAGCCGTATTCCATTTGCGCGGCCGAAACCGGCAGCGACACCCGCAGCCGCGCTTTTTTTGCGGTAGCAAGGGCTTTTGCGGCGTTTTCAATGCTCTGCTCGGTTTGCCCGCCCTCTACCGAAAGGGTGCTGTTTTTTACAAAGGCCGAAACCGTTTGCACCAGCAAAATATCTTTTTGCACATTTTGCGGTGCCGGCAGCTCAATAACATCGGTGTGTAAAAGGTCTAACTGGCGTGCAATTTCAATTTCTTCTTTAAAAGTCAGCTTGGCTTGATTTTGCACTAAAGTTTGATCGGCAATTGCAATTTGTTTCATAACGCTACCTCTTTCTTTTTAGCAATAAAAAAATCCCTTAAGAGTTTAAAACTCTTAAGGGACGAAATAACGAATTATAAAGCGTATACTTCGCGGTACCACCCTAATTGCTGCTAAAAAAGCAGCCACTCAAAAAGCCCTAACAGGCCCCTCGCCACGGTAACGGGGCGAACCGGGGGTTCTTACATCTTACAAAAGCTCAGAGCCCCTGCTCCGGAATGAGACTTGCTTTACCTTAGGGTACCGGTTTGCAGCAAACACCGGCTCTCTAAAACGCCTGCGGGGTAAAGAATAATTCCTTCTCAGCATTTAAATTTTAACTTTGTTGCGAACATTATAACACCCTTAAAAGGCATTGTCAAGCCCAAAAAGCGGTGTTTACAATTTTTTAAAGAGTTCTGTTTAAACCGAAAGCTTCATGTCGCCCGCTTTAATTAGCCCAAAGCGGCGCATGAGCTCGCTCACGCCAAAAGCAATAAACGCCGGCAAAACAAAGTGCATTACAGCAATTTCAACCAGCGTTATTACCGGCGAAACACCGGCAGCCGTCATAGCCTCGTAGGTGGCAAACTGGCCCACTAAGCCGCTGGTGCCCATTCCAGAGCCGGTAGGCGTAGAAACCATTTTAAGCAAAGCGGAAGAAACCGGGCCTAAAATGGCGCTGGAAATAATAGCGGGCAGCCAAATAACCGGTTTTTTCATAATATTCGGCACCTGGATCATAGAGGTGCCAACCCCTTGGGCAATGGCGCCCGAAAAGCGGTTTTCCCGGTAACTGGCAACGGCAAAGCCAACCATGTTGCAGCAGCAGCCCACAACGGCCGCACCGGCAGCCAACCCCTTTAGACCCATGGAAACGCCAATGGCGGCCGAGGAAATCGGCAGGGTTAAGATCATGCCCATTAGCACCGAAACAATCATACCGCCAAAAACGGGGCTTTTTTCTACATTAATGTTAACCAGTGCCCCTAACCAGTACATGAATTTTGAAATTGGCGGACCCATTAAATACCCCGCGGCAGCGCCGGCAAAAATGCAGCCCAAAGGGGTAAGAATAATATCTAACCCCGTGCGGCCGGCAATTAACGCCCCAATTTCAACCGCAACATAAGCCGCAATAAAGGCGCCAAGCGGCTCGCCCGGTTTGCCAATTACAAAGCTTTCAATATCTAAATTAGGAAAAGCACCCAGCATACCAACAACGGCGGCCGAAATGCCGGTTAACGGCTTAGCCCCCAATTTAAAAGCAACGCCAACACCAATACCGGCGCCGGTCAACGTTTTTGCAAGGCTGCCAACGGCGTACAAAAAGCCGCCTACCGGCGAATCTTTGCCCGCTAAGGTGCCAACCTGGCAAACAATGGTGCCAATAATTAAAGTGGCAAACAGACCTAAGGCCATGCCGCTGAGTCCGTCAATAAAAAATCGGTTCAGCCATTTTTTAAAAGCGTTCATTTAACAGTCCCCTTGCAAATTATTTTAATATTAACAGCGCAAATTGTTTAACGCGCAAATTATTTTAAAAATTGCAGGTAGTTTTCTAAAATTAGGGTTGCGGCAACCGCGTCTACCACGGCACGGCGCTTTTTGCCGCGGGTGTTGGTGGCATTTAAGGCCCGGTGCGCAATAACGGTGGTGCAACGTTCGTCCCAAAGAATACATTCCACCCCGCTAAGCACCCCTAATTTTTGGGCAAACTCGGTACATTCCTGCGCTTTAAAGCCGTCCGAGCCGTTCATGTTACGGGGCAGGCCAACAACAATACGGCCGGCCTTTAGTTCTTTAGCCGTTTGGGCCACCTGCTGCAGCAGCTTTTCGCGGTTGCGCTCGGTAATAACGGTTTTAGGAAAGGCAAACAGCTGCCCCTCGTCAGAATACGCAATACCGGTGCGCACTTCCCCTAAATCTACTGCCATAATAACCACAAAACGGCCCCCTTGCTTTAAAATAAATTATTTTACCTCTACATGGCCAATTCGGTGAGCATTTGGCAGACAATCAGCCGGCAGGTGCGAACAGTCGTTAAACAGTTTAATTTCGGGTAGCTGGCCGGCGCCGTACTCTAAGTAAAACACACCGGTGTTATCGGCCCATTTAACCTCGTTCAGCCGCTCAATTGGCAGGCCCATTTCGTGGCACATGATGTTGCGGATTACACAGCCGTGGCTGGCCAGCACAATTGTTTTATTTTGGTTTTGCTGCACCAAACGGTGCAGGGTTTCGGCCGCCCGTTTAAAAACAGCCGTCATGGCCTCGCCGCCCTTTGGGGCAAAGCGGTGCGGTTCAAAGTTCCAGGTGTACTCTAACACCGGCTTGGTTTTGGGAAAATCTACCCAACTAATGCCCTCAATTTCGCCGCCGTTAATTTCAATCAGCCCGGGCTCAATAATAAGCGGGGCGTTGTGGTAACGGTTTACCGCCTCGGCCGTTTTTTTGGCGCGAATAAGGGGGCTGGAATATACGGCGTTCACAGCTACGGTTTTAAACCGCTCGGCCAAAAAAGTTAACTGTCGGGCACCGGTTTCGGTAATATCACAATCAGAGGTGCCTTGAAAAATACGAGCCTTGTTGCCGTACGCCTCGCAGTGACGAACCAAATAAACCTTTGTCATAACCTTCCCCCATTTATTACGGCAGGGTGCTGTGAAACCGGCAGGGGTAAACCTAAACCTGCTTTTTAGCACCCTATTTTAAGCGTAGTTGTATGAAACACCGCGCTAAAAAAATTGAATAATGGCGCTTAAATATGTGCGCCAAAGTTAACCGCGGCACACCCTTGCCGCAAAGGCAAAATAAAAGTTATTGTTATTGTACCACATTTTTTAAGGCTGTTCAATACCGCTTCGGCTCAATTGTGACGCTGTCACGCCAAAATTGCCCCCTACTTTTTGCAAAAAACCGTGCAAAATTGCAAAAAAGCCGGGCACGGTAACCCGCACCCGGAAAGATTTTACCGGTTTGTTATTTTAAAGTAGTATAAACCGTTACGCTATAAGGGGCAATGCTGTCACTAAGGGTTTCGGTAACAGGGTCCAGCGTTTTATCCGCCAAAATTAGATCGGCCTTTTCGTTTGGCTCTACTGTTTTAGGGTTAAAACAATGCCGATTAAAGGTGTAGTTTACCGGCTGCTCAAACTGCAAGGTAAAATCCTTTTTCTTCGAACGGCAATTAACCACCACTACGGTGGCGTTACCGTCGGCCATAACATTCAACACCGCGTGCAGGCCGTTTGCGCCAACTCCGGCGTACACCTTGCTGCCCGGCCCGCCTGTAAACCGGCTTAGCAGCGCGTAAGCGTAGTAGCTTTTGTACGGCACCAGGCTTCGAGTAAGCAAAGGTGCTAAGCCCCAGCGGTGGTCGCCGTCTACAAAGCAATCGGGATTAGTGGTGTGGTTATTTGGCCACTGCTGATCAAACAGCGTCCACAAAATAGGTGTGGCTACCCCGGTATTCATTAACGCTACGGCTCCGTTTACCAAGTAAGCTCCGTGATTTTCCCAGGAATGGTCTTTATTAAAACCAATATTAAATTCATCAAAAAAGTAAGGCTTGCCCTTAGGTACATAGTTCAGCCCTGTTTGGGCCCAACGCATCCATAAAAGGGCCGCGTCGCTACAGGTGTAATCCATGCAAACAAAATTGTACCCATCTGCCCCGTCTGCAAAGATACTGTTTTTCAACAGGCTTTTGCCGCTCTCACAGCAAATTAGCTCTAATTTTTCCAGCTTAAAGGTAAAGGGCACCGCTTTTAAATCACAAAACACCGTGATGTTGGCCGAGGTTGCGTTACCGGAACAAAACTTCATGCTAAAAGTGCGGTTTTTCGCACTAAACTCACCGGCCTCTACAAGCTTTACCGAGGCTTGGTTTAACCGGGTAGTAGGCTGCCCGCCCGCTTGCGGTGTCTCGGTCCCCGAAAAGGCGCCAAACGCAACCGAACCGCTTAAATGCAGCAAGTCGTTGCAAAGCACTCTACAGGTCATTTTCACCTCGTATTCGGTATTCGGCTTTAAAGTGGCCAGCTGGTAGATTCGGCCGCCCGGCGTCGCCGTTGCAACCGTCCAACCGTTGTTTTCGGGCTCCTCCTCAATTTCCTGCAGCCACTGATAATTGTGGCTGGAGTAAATATCCAAAACTCCTTCCGGCAAATTTTCGGCCATCCATTTAACCATTAGGGAGGTAGCGGTACTACCCTCATTCGGGCCCATAAGCAAAACCTTATCCCGCCGATTGTCCCGCCGCAGGGCGGCATCGGCCGCAACAACACAGTCGTAATAGGTTTCGTACATACTAAGCCTGTTTTCGCGAGTTATTGGCGGCTTACCGGGTGCTGGCTTACCGTTTTGCGGCTCGGTAAACAAAGTTAAAATTTTAATGTTTGTAAAGCCGCGCACTTCAATTAACTGGTGCACCGTTTCGCTAATAAAATCGGCATACCCCTGAACCGATTTTTCCCAATTGTCCCGGTCCGCCCAGGGCGGGCAATCGTTAAAACCGCCAACACCGTTAACATCTCCAGAGCAGCACCAGCAGGCGTTTAAAGCAACCGCAACGCCGCCCTGTTTTAACCGCTGCAGCCAGTGGTACAAAGCTTTACACTCGGCGTTTTCCCAGTTCCATTCTTGCTTTTCGGCATCCCAGGCCCACCACTTGTAAAAAGTGCGCACAACCTTAACGCCCATTTTAATTACACGGTCAGCCTCAATTTGCGCCAACTGCGGCGTATAGTTGCGGCCTTCCTCGTCCGGCATTTCGGCGTAGCAGTGGTAAACGGCGCTTTGACCCCAAAAGTTTTCGCACACCGGCGTTTTGTTTTTAATGTTAATGTTTTGCATAGCAGTCTCTCCCTAACAAAATGTATTGTTTAGTTGTTACAGCTGGTGTAAACTGTAACGCCGTAAGGCACAATACTGTCAAAAAATTCGGTTCCGTTTAGTTCAATTTCACCGCTCGACGGTAAAATTTCGGCTTTTTCGTTTGGCACTACGGTTTTTGGGTTAAACCGGTGACAAAACAACCTTGCCTTTAAAGGCTTTTGCAGGGTAATTTTAAACTTCTCGCCCTGCGCTTTGTTGTTTACCACAATAATAGTAACATTGCCGTCGGACAGCTCGTTCATGGTTAAATGCAGATGTTTCTCCCCAACACCCTCATAAACCTTGCTGCCACGACCGCCGGTGTATTTACTGATCATTGAAAAGGCGTAATAGCTTTTATGCGGCACTAAACTGCGGTTTAGGTTTGGCGCCAAGCCCCAGCGGTGATCACCGTCAAAAAAACTATCGCCGTTTGTAGTGTGGTTGTTCGGCCAAATTTGGTCAAACAGCGTCCAAAGCATATTGGCAAAAACCCCGGCATTCATTTGAGCCACAATGCTAAGCGCCAAATTTGCCCCGTGCTCGTTGCGCGAGTGGTCGCGGTTCCAGCCAATGTTGTATTCATCAAAAACAAAGGGCTGATCCGGCCGCAGGTATTGCATTCCGGTTTGGCACCAACGCCGCCAGTCGTAGTAAACATCGCTGGCCCCAAGGGTGCAAAAGGTATCCCAATTCAGCGGACCCTGTGCAAAATCGCCGTTTTGCAGCAGCTCTAAGCCGTCGGGCTGTTCGGTTAAGCTTAGGCTGTTTACAATTAAGTAGCTTTCGTGCTTAATATCGCTAAACACGCCCACTTTCGCCGCAACCTCCCCCTGCGTTTGAAAGGTAAAGCTGTAGCTGCAAAATTCGGTTGACATTTTAGAGGGATCCAGCATTTTTACGCTGTGCTGCGTTAGGCGGTTGGTAGGGTCGCCGCCGCCGGAAATGTACTCCTGCGACCGATCGAATGCCCCAAACAAAATGTTGCCGCTAAGGTGCAGCGGGTCCCGCTTTACCACCCGGCAGCAAACGGTAACCTTGTAGGTGGTAAAGGGCTTTAGCGTAACCTTTTGGCAAAAACGGCCGCCGGGGGTTTTCATGGCAATGGTGGTCAGCTCCCCGCCGTCCTCGTTCGGGTCGCAGTCCTCCGGCTCCTCGTTCCACTGGTAGGTGTGGCTGGAGTACAGGTCAATTTCCGTAGCATTTTCCGCCGTCCATTTTAACATTTGGGCAGAAATTAGGTGCCCGCAGTTTGGCCCCATAAGCAAAACCTTATCTCGCAGACCGTCCCGCCTTAAGGCGGCGGCAGCGGCATTTACGCAATCGTTCCACAGGCGAAACATTGGCTCGCGGTTGGTTTCGCTAAACGGCTCGCTGGTGGCCGGCATTACCCCGCCTGGCTTGCGCGGCTCGGTAAATAGAACTAAAATTTTAATGTTGGTAAATCCGCGCAGCACTACCAATTGGCGTACCGTTTCGCTTACCCAATCGGCGTACCTCTGTAACGATTTTTCCCAGTTATCCCGGTCGGCCCAGGGCGGGTTGTCGTTCCAGCTGGTTCCGTTTACATCCCCCGGGCAGCACCAGCCGGTGTTTAGCGCAACGGTAATGCCCCGGTCCTTCATGCGCTGCAGCCAGCGGTACAAAGCCCGGCACTCCGGCGTTTCCCAGGTCCAGGCCTGCTGTTGCTCGTCCCAGCCCCAGCAGCGGTACATGGTACGCGCAATTTTTAACCGCATTTTTCCGGCGCGGTCGGCCTCCAGCTCGGCCATTTTTGGGCTGTACTGGCGGTTTTCATCATCCGGCATTTCGGCAAAGCAGTGGTAAACGGCGCCGTTACCCCAAAAATCGCCGCAAACGGGGGTGCTGTTTTTTAACTGTAAATTCCTCATAAAATGTTATCCCTTTTTCGCTTAATCCTCAATGGTTGTGTAAACGGTTACGCTGTAAGGCGCAATATCATCCTGCAGCTGGCTTTCAACCTTTATTTCGGCGTCAATACCAGGCAGCGTTGCCGTATCGTCCGGCACCAAAACGGCCGGGTTAAACCGGTGACGGTGCAGCGTTTTTTGCAACGGTTTTTCAAATTCCAGCGTAAAGCTATCGGCCCTTGCTTTGTTGTTTACCACTACAACCGTAAAGTTGCCGTCTGGCAGTTCGTTTAAAGTGGCTTGTAAATTTAGGCTGTAAGTGCCTTTGTAAACCTTACTGCCCCACCCGCCGGTGTAGCGGCTAAGCAGCCCAAACGCATAGTACGAAAGGTGCGGAACCTTTGTTTTGGTTAGCACCGAGGCCACCCCGCAACGGTGATCACCGTCTACAAAAGAATCGTTATTGGTAGTGTGGTTGTTCGGCCATTGCTGGTCAAACAGCGTCCAAAGCATGGAGCCGCTGCAGCCGCTGTTCATAAACGCTAATGCGGCACTTACAATGTTGGCACCGTGGTCTTTTCGGCTGTTGTTGCGGTCGTAAACGTTATTATATTCATCAAAAATAAACATTTTTCCCTTTGGCACATATTGCAGCGCGGTGTTGCAGCATTGGCACCAGCCAATGTAATAATCGGCACTGCCGCCGGCGTAAAGCACCTGCCAATTTTTAAAATCGTTAGCAAAATCGGCGTTTTGCAGCAGCTGTTCCCCTTTGCCCTGCTCGGTAAGCTCCGCCTTGCACAAAATAACCTCGGCGGCCTGCTGTTTAATATCGTGGTAAATGCCAACAAACGCCTCGGTGTGCTCGCCGGCGTTAAAAGTAACGCTGTATTCCTGCTCCCCCGGCTCGGCAAAAGCGGGGTCTAACATTGCGGTGCTGCCAAGGGTTAGGCGGTTGGTTGGCTCACTGCCGGTGTTCACGGTGCCGTCCTTAGTGCTAAACGCGCCAATAATTACATTACCGCTTACATGCAAGGCGTCCGGCAAATGCCACCGCACCCAAACCTTTAGGGTGTAGTTTTTATTTTTTTGCAGCGTAACCTTTTGGTAAATTCTTCCGCCCGGTAAAGAAAGCAGCGGCACATTACCCTTAGGCCCGCAGGGAATCCCCGGCTGCAGCTCAACATCCTTGCTGAACTGGTAATTGTGGCTGGAATAAATGTCAATATCTGTTGGGTGCTCGGCCACCCATTTTACCATTTGCGAGGTTACGGTAGAGCCCTCGTTCGGGCCCATGAGCAAAACCTTATCCCGCCGGCCGTCCCGCTTTAAGGCGGCCGAGGCAGCGTCAACGCAATCCTTCCAGGCGTGCATTTGCAGCTCCCACAAATCGCCGCCAAAAGCCTCCTGCTGCTCTTTGGTGTAGGAGCCTGAGGGGTGCTGCGGCTCGGTAAACAGGGTTAAAATTTTAATGTTGGTAAACCCACGCACTTCAATGAACTGGTGCACCGTTTCGCTTACAAAATCACCAAACTTTTGCACCGAAGCTTTCCAATCGCCCGGTACGGTAAAGGGGCTTTCCCCGTTCCAGGAGGTGCTGTTTACATCTCCGGGGCAGCACCAACCGGTGTTCAGCGCAACGGCAATGCCCCTATCCTTCATGCGCTGCAACCAACGGTACAAAGCTTGGCACTCCGGCGTTTCCCAGGTCCAGGCCTTTCTGGCACGGTCGTACCCGTAAAAGCCGTAAAAGGTGCGGGCAAATTTTAACCGCATTTGCCCGGCGCGGTCGGCCTCTAACTCGGCCAGCTCCTGCGAATACTGCCGGTGGTTTGCGTCTGGCATTTCTGCGTAGCAATGGTAAATGGCTCCGTTGCCCCAAAAATTTTCGCAAACCGGGGTGTTGTTAAGAATTTTAAGCTGCTTCATTTTTTTCACCTACTAATAATGAATGAAATTAAATTTTTTAATAAAATAACTATATTGAATTTGCTGGATCCAAAAGCCTTTACCTTTAACCCCATTTAGCGCTGTTTACAGGGTAGAATATACCACTACCGCGTTGGGCGGCATTCTATCGGTTAAACGGTCGTCGCAATCAAATTCCTGATCCGGCTCTAAAAAGGCGGCTTTTTCGTCCGGCACAATGGTTGCCGGGTTGTACAAACGCCGTTTTAAGCGAACCCCCAACGCCTTGCTGAACTGTAGCGAAATTTCCTCCGCTCGGTTTTTGTTGTTTACCACCGCAACGGCAAGGTTGCCGTCGGGCTGCACCAGCCAATTTGTAGCGCAACCTGAATATTGCGTTTTTTAGGCGGTCTAACCAACGGTAAAACGCCTGCATTTTTTCGCTTTCCCAGTTCCATACCTGCTTTTCGGCGTCCCAAGCGTACCACTTGTAAAAGGTGCGCACAACCCGAACACCCAAGGTGGCAGCGCGGTCGGCCTCCAGTTCGCAAAGTTCCTCGGAATAAACGCGGCCGGCGTCATCCGGCATAGCCGTGATAAACAGCGTTGTTGCCCATAAAGTTTTGCTGAATGGGCCGGTTTAGGTCCAGCTTAATTGTACTCCCATAAAATCTTACTCCCTATTTCTCCCAATTTTGCGGCAACGCCGCCGTAAACAGGTTAAAAAACAAAATTTTAACCCATTTGGCAACAACAGTATACCATATTTTATCGGGGCCTGCGGCTTAAATTTTAACTATTTTTAGGCAAAATTTTAAACCCATTTGCAAAACGGTAAAAAATAAAAAAACAAAGGCGCTGCTTTGCTTTAAAAACAGCACCTTTTAAAAATATAGTTCTTGTTTTGTACAAAATAAACGGCAAATTTTTAAGGCAGACTGCGATATTTTTTTGGCGTTACCCCGTACCGTTTTACGAATAAACGGCGAAAAAAACTTTCGTTTTCGTACCCCACCTTGGCCGCCACTGCGGCAACCGGCAAGGTGGTTGTTTTTAGCAGCTCGGCCGCTTTTGTTAGGCGAATGCCCTGCAAAAACGCCGTAAAGCTTTGCCCGGTAAGCCGCTTAATTTGCTCGCCGGCAGTGCGGTAAGATTGGCAAAGCTCTGCCGCCACTGCGCTTAAGGTAACCCCTGCTAAGTCTGCCAAAATAAACTGCTTAATTTGATGCAGCAGTTCAGACTGATTTTTATTAGATTGGCAGGGCACTAATTGCGGCAGTTTTTTTAAAACCTCTTTTAATAACGGAATAGAGGGCGCCGCCCCCTTTTGCGAAACGGCTATGGCCGAAGCGGCCGCACAGTAGTTTAAAATTTCGCCCAACGGCCTGCCTGCCGCCAGCCCCGCAACAAAGTACCCGGCAAAGGTATCTCCGGCGGCCGTGGTATCTACCGTTTTTACCTGAAAGGCTTTTTGGTAAAGGGTCTGCTCGGCGTCGCTGTAAACGCAGCCACGCTGCCCTAAGGTAATTACCACCCGTAGGCCGGGGTATTTTTTGGCAGCCTGCAAGCACTGCTCGGCGTCTTCACCGCCTAAAAGGCAACGAGCCTCCCCCTGGTTTACCAACAAGTAGGTAATGTTGTTTAAATCTATTTGCTTTAAATTCTCTTTAATCGGCGAGGGATTAAAAACAACCTTCATCCCGCGGGCAGCCGCCTGCTCAATTATATAAGCGGTGTTGCTCAGCTCGTTTTGCAGCATTAAAATATCCCCCTTGCCAAAATGCTGCAGTACATTATTAATATATTCCTTGCCAATGGCACCGTTGGTACCGGCATAAACAATAATAGAATTTTCGCCCTGCTCGCTTACCTGAATCATGGCATGGCCGGTTTTTTGGCCGCTTTCGGTGCGCAAATAGGTTACATCAACCCCGTCGCGCTGCAGCAGCTGCCTTAAAAACTCGCCGTCGGTGCCAATCATCCCGGCGTGAAAAACCGCCGCCCCGCCACGCTGCGCCGCAACAGATTGATTTAGCCCCTTGCCGCCCGCAAAAACCGAAAGCTCGCCCGCCTGCAAAGTCTCCCCCTCGGCTACAATGTGCGGTACGCTGTAAACATAATCTATATTACAAGAGCCAAAGTTTAAAATTTTCATATCAATCCCCCGTTTTTTTACAGTATAGCACACTTTGAGCAGCAAAAAAAGTGCTGTTTTTGCAAAAAAACGGTCCTTTGGCCGGCTTTAAAAATTTGTTGCCCGGGCCATTTTAAAATAAGGGCCGTAAAATTTAGCGGTTTAGCGTAAAATTAAGGTTGCAAAAATTGGCGGTTCGCTGTAAAATGTTTATCGAACCCCGTGCAGCGCTGCTGCAGCCTGCCGGATGAAAGGATTTTTAAAAAATGAATGTTTTAGCCATTGGCGATGTTTGCGGTAAAATTGGCGTTGAAGCCTTGCTTCGCCTTTTACCCACCTTAAAAAAACAGTATAATATTGGGCTTACCATTGTAAACGGCGAAAACTCTGCCGAGGGCAACGGCATTGTGCCCCAAAGTGCCGATTTAATTTTTAAAGCCGGGGCCGATGTTATTACCGGCGGCAACCACACGCTGCGCCGCCCGGAATTTTACAGCGTGTTAGAGGAAAACCCTTGCCTGCTGCGCCCGGCCAACCTGCCCGCCGAGGTGCCCGGTAAGGGCGTTACGGTTGTTGATTTAGGTTTTACCCGCGCTGCGGTGCTAAACCTTTTGGGCGTGGTTTACTTAGAGAGCCAGGCCTGCCCCTTTCAAACAGCCGACGCCCTAATAGCCGAGCTGAAAGAACAAGGCATTGCCAACATTTTTGTAGATTTCCACGCCGAAGCCACCTCGGAAAAACGGGCTTTAGGCTTTTACCTGGACGGCAAAGTAACCGCTGTTTTTGGCACCCACACCCACGTGGCAACGGCCGACGCCTGCGTGCTGCCAAACGGAACCGGCTACATTACCGACCTTGGCATGACCGGCGTAGAGCTATCGGTTTTAGGGGTGGAAAAAGAAATTATTATTCAAAAAATGCGCAACAAAATGCCGGTTCGCTTTAAAAATGCTACCGGTCCCGCCTACCTAAACGGCTGCGTTTTTAAAGTAGACCACAAAACCGGCAGATGTCTTTTGGCGCAGCAAATTACCGTGCGCTAAAAGCGGCGCCAAACCCGCCAACACCCGCCTCCCCGCCTTAATTTAAAAAATTTGTGTTGAATATTTAAAGCCTATGGTGTATAATAAGTTGAATTATCATGCCGGAGGTGGAATATGAGAACCGCTAAAGCGTTTGCCTTGCTGCTAGCCCTTTCCCTGCTGCTTTGCGGCTGCGGCACAACCAACACCTCCTCAACCAATTCCCAGCTTACCGAAAGCACCGCCACCGCGCTCCCCGGCAGTATGCGGGTGCTTTACAGCAGCAAAGATACCTTAAACCCCTACAGCTGCTCAACTTTGCAAAACCGCATTGTTTGCCAGCTGTTATTTGATCCGCTTTACAAGCTGGATACCGCGTACAACCCCGTTGCCTGCCTGGCAAGCGGCGCCAAGGTGCAGGGCAACACCTGCACGGTAACCCTTAAAAACGCCAAGTTTTCCAACGGTTCTGCCGTAACCCCGGCCGATGTTGTTTTTTCGTTTGAAAAGGCCAAAAGCTCTGCCACCAAGTATGCTGCCGCCTTAAGCACCGTTAGCAAGGCTGCCGCCGAGGAAAACGGCGTGCGTTTTACCCTAACTCGCAACGACCCCTATTGTTTAAACCTTTTAACCTTTCCAATCATTAAATCGGGGTCCGACAACCTAAAAAACAACGACAATAAATCTCTGCCGCCTATTGGCTGCGGCCGCTATGTTTTTAACGAAAGCTCGGCCGAGCTTACCGCAAGCCCCGGCTACTACGGGGCGGCGCCAAAGGTTTCTAAAATCCAAACGGTAGATTGCCCGGATGACGAATCGGTTTTAGAGGCTGTAGAATCCCAAATGGTCGACCTTTACTATACCGAGCTTTCCTCCAGCAATATTCCTAAAATGAACGGCACAGCCAAAAATGTTCCCCAAAATCATTTGGTGTTTTTAGGCGTAAACCCAACCGGCGCACTGCAAAATGTTTATTTGAGGCAGGCCGTAAGCGCCGCTCTTGGGCGCGAAAAGCTTTGCCGCGAGGCCTATTACAGCAAAGCCCAGCCGGCGGTTGGCCTATTCCCCGAAAATTGGGCGCCGGTGCAAAACCGCCAGACCATTGAAAAACAGCAAAACCTTGAAATTGCCGCGCAAAACCTAACCCTTGCCGGCTACACCGAAAAAAACAGCAGCGGCCTTTACCTAACCCGCCAAAAAAAGCCGCTTACCCTTACCTTAATTGTAAACAGCGAAAACGCTTACCGCACCGCCGCCGCCAAGCTGCTGGTAACCCAGCTAAAGGCCGCCGGCATTACCCTGCAGCTGCGGGCGGAAAATTACAGCCAATACACCGCCGATATTGCCGCCGGGCGCTACGACCTTTACCTAAGCGAGGTCCGCCTGGAGGACAACATGGACCCCGGCTGTTTGGCCGAGCTGTACTCGGGCAATTTGCTTTCGGGCAAAGCGGTGCCAAGCAGCAGTGCAGCCTCCTCGGCCGCGCAAAGCAGCAGCGGCTCCGGCAGCTCGAAAAATCAAAGCAGCCAAAGCGCCGCCGGGTCCGCGTCCG